>Ga0187880_1000113_pt1 | contig 66652 bp, 79 predicted proteins | sample June2016WEW_19_4_FD_132998 | JGI IMG/M metagenome (GOLD analysis project Ga0187880, IMG submission 132998) | Peatland microbial communities from SPRUCE experiment site at the Marcell Experimental Forest, Minnesota, USA - June2016WEW_19_40 | ecosystem: Environmental > Terrestrial > Soil >... | reverse complement strand
GGACTTTTTCCGCGTCCATGCCGTTTTCCTTTAGCAGTTCAAGCGTCAGCAGGCTAGAGTGGCCTTCATTCATGTGGTACTTTCGGATTTTGAAAGGCAAGTTCCTCAGGAGTTTGGTGCCTCCTATACCCAGAACAATCTCCTGTTTCAACCTGTAGGTTTTGTCGCCGCCGTACAATGAATCTGTGATCCTTCGATCTTCAGGGGTGTTTTCTTCCATATCAGTGTCCAAAAACAGAATCGGCACCATGCCGCCCGTAACGCTCTGCCACTCATGAAGCCAAGCCTGCACCTTCACGGGGCGCCCCTCTATGCTTACGGTGACAACGTTAGGCATCCGAGTTAAGGTTTTGGCAGGATCCCACTCGTCAGGAAACTCAAGTTGCTCCCCTTGCTCGGTGAGTTTCTGCCGAAAGTAGCCTTTCCTGCTTGCAAGTGTGATTGCAACCATCTGGAGCCGAAGGTCGGCGCTGGATTTCACTATGTCGCCCGCAAGAATGCCTAAGCCGCCGCTGTAGGTCGGAATGTTGCTGGAAATGCCTATTTCCATTGAGAAGTAGGCTATTCGGCGGTCTTCAAGGAAGTGTCGGCGGCAGTTTTCGCTGCAGAAACAGTGTTTTTTGCCTCCGAAGCTTTCGCATGCCGCTTCGATTCTTGTCGCCATGTTCTCTGCGTCTATCTGAATTCCGCAAACGGGGCATCTTAAAAACATGGGACTATCCAAACTCGGCACCAATGAAGACAACCCATCAACCTACGTTGATATATGTATTTGCTAGAAAGCGGGATGCTCCGATTTGCCTAAAACGGTTTTTTCTCTTTGTTATCCTGTTTGGGAAGTTTCTGGCTGGGTGAAGGGCTCCGTCATGCCGACAAGCAGTTTCCCAAAAGTGTTAACGTGGGTTTCCTCATCCGCGAGAATTTCCTCCAGCAGGCGCCGTGTCGTGTAGTCACCCTCGTGCGCCGCGTATTGAATTGCTTCCTTGTAGAGCTCGATGGCGTCCTCCTCATCTCGCTGATCCTGCGTAAGCATCTCGAGGATGCTGCCTCCGACGAAAATCGGGTCAGGCTTAACTGTTGGCACCCCGTTGAGGTAGTCCAGTTGCTCGGCTAAGCGTTCGGCATGCTTCATTTCGGCGATGGCTGTTTTGCGGAAGATGTCTTCGACGGCTGCGCCGTCCATGCCCGTGACTTGAACGTGCTGCCACATGTACTGGATGCTGACTTGGAGTTCACGGGCTATGGCTTTGTTTAAAAATTCTAAAAGCTTTTCAGAAACCAAAGCTTGTTCACCTATAAAAATGGATGGTTGTTCATTATATAAACTAAGCTGCCGCCTCACCCTGAATTTGCCTGAATCTCTTGCACATAGTTTGCCCAGATATATTTGGGCAAAATATAAGTATCCGATCATGCACGGCTAATTTGGAGTCAAGGCTGAAAAATGGGGAATGAAAGAATTAAATTAACGGAGAAGAGGTGGAAAAATGGTTTTTGAAAAAGTCGCTGAAACCCAAGAGATATCTGCTGGGCAAATGAAAGCCGTAAAATTTGGGGCCGAACAAGTTTTGCTTACAAACGTAAATGGTACGTACTACGCGATCGGAAACTTTTGCACTCATGAAGGCGGGAACCTTTCAAAGGGAACCTTGCAGGGAAACATCGTTTCTTGCCCCAAGCATAAGGCACAGTTTGACGTAACAACAGGCAAGGTGGTTTCTCCTCCAAAAGTGCTGTTTATGCATCCTAAAATCAACGACGAAAGCGCTTACACGGTCAAGGTTGAGGGAACAGCTATCCTGCTTGAACGCAAGCTTCAGTAAATAAGCCAACAAATAACCGCTAGCGCATTCGAAGAATTTCAAGACAGAACATGATTTCGTCTATGAGTTCTTGAGTTCTTTATTTTTTATGTTATGCAGCCTTAATGGCTTTTTTGATTATGAAACAGGAAGTAGAGGGATAAGTTGCCTATCATTCATGCGCTAATAAGTTTATATATGAAGTGAAACTAAGTGAATTATTGAGGTTTTCTGAATGATGGAGAAAGATGTTGTTATGAATAATATGCAGTTGGGTGCAATTGTTGCGGATGTGATAGGAATAATCTTGGTGCTAGTTGGAGGATTAGTAACGTACGCTAAAGCAAGATCTGGTGTAGGCATCGGCTTGTTCTGGGTAGGGTGGGTGCTGCTGATAATTGCTCTAATAATAATCTTGTTAAGCATGAGAAAACCCATGACGAAGACTAGTTCCTAAATGGATTCTTTTTGAAGACACACATCCATCTTTTCTTTTTTTTTGAAAGAAAAGTTATCTGAGTTCACTTAAAGTTAAGAGTGCGAAAACGTCATTCAATGGTTAACGGAACGAGCGTAAATGGAATTAAACTCTTGGGAATGAATGGCAAATCAGCCAATTCTTGCCCGATAAAGAAAAAGGTCAAATAGGGCTTAAATGAGAAAATAACCGAGCAGGGGCCGGTCGTCTAGCTTGGTTAGGACGTTGGCTTTACGAGCCAAAGGTCGCCGGTTCAAGTCCGGCTCGGCCCACTTTTCATCATTTTTTCTGCAGGATTAAAGTTGTTTACTCAACATTAATGAACGGTTTTTGTTTTTGGTGAAGCTTTTCCTTGAAAAAACGATATGAAGCGGAGGCGGGCTCAGAGTTGTGTGGAAGATGCAAAGGGTGATGGCGAACCATCAATTGCAGTTCCCTCTGAGCCCAATTCAACAAGAACAGGACTTATCTCTAAAGCTTTATGAATGTAGAATTTGTACTAGAAGAATAGATCTGTAGCGGATGTTTTCCATAGGCTGAACCGTTTGGGTTCAAGTTCGGCTCGACCCACTTTAAGGAAACAATCAGTTTTGCAGCTGGCTTTAATCTTTGTCATCTCTTATGATTACTTCAAGCGCAACTGCAACTATTGCCACTGCAGCTACACCATATAGAATTCCATAGATTACTTAAAGCCAACTTGATTGCCCTGACTATCCTGGGCTTTGGCTGTAAGGAAGCATCGGGCTTGGGGGTGTTGGTTGAGAACTTGTTATGCTTTCGCTTCCTGCGGAATAAGCCGTTGCGCCGTTAGCCGCGATGTTTTCTGTTGTCTGCAATAATTGTCAACGCTTCATCTTTCACATTTGCGGTTTTACCAGATTTCCAGAGCGCCTCTTATTTTTCCGTAATGCTTAACCGTGACCATTTAGCTATAAATGTACTAAAAGTTCATGTTGAGAGGTAAAAGTTTGGCGGCTGCAAAAAGCATCTGGAAAAACGAGTACTTCAAAACCGCGGTTGCAGTCGTTTTGATCATCGCCGTGGTTCTCGGCTTGTTCTTAGGCTTGAAGTACGGGCTGAACACGCCTTATCCCGCGTTGACGGTGGTGTCCGGCAGCATGAGCATCCCCTACGACGCCGCCGACTACAACTTCTGGCTGACCATAGCCACCCCGTTTGACCGAACCTTAAGCGTGGGCGACATCATCATCGTTCAGGGAGTAAACCCCAAGGACCTAAACACGCATTACCCTAACAGCGACATAATCGTGTTCCATAACCCATACAACCCAAGCGAGCTGATTGTTCACCGCATCGTCAGCGCCGAAACATACAACGGCGAACTGTACTTTGTCACTAAGGGCGACGGCAACGGGAACCCTTGGCCCCAAACGCCAACTTCAGACCTTGACCAGTGGGACGGCAACAACCCGCCGGGAGTTCCAGCGAGCGATGTGATCGGCAAGGTGGTTATGCGTATTCCATGGTTCGGCTGGATAACGATTTTCGTTAAGGATAACTCTTGGGGTGTGCCAGCGATCATCCTGATCATAATGGTAATCGCAATCCTCGAGTTTGTCGCGCCCATCCTTAAAGAAAAGAAACCTGATCAGAATAACGAAAAACAAACTCAGCCAATCGGCAACGAGCACAGGTAGTCCTTTTCATGTCTTTCCCAAGACTAACCTAAAGTTGACTCAAGCCCCAAACCAAAAAATCAACCCAGAACAAGCTCTGATGAAGAGCCTTTGACCCTAAGAGGGGGTCTACTATTTGTGACAAAAATCCATCACAAAAAGCAAAAAGAGAAAATCAGACTTTAGTGCCCTGCGAGGGGTCTTCGATTACCTTTTGGAACTCCGCCATAAGCACCTTTGTGATGGGCCCAGGTTTTCCCGTGCCGATTGTGCGTTTGTTGACTTCCCGTATCGGAACGAGCTCCATGGCTGTTCCAGTGAAGAAGGCTTCGTCAGCGGTGAATATCATGAACGGCGTCAGGTTGGTCACTCTCAGTTTTATGCCCAGTTCAGCCGCCAGCTTAGTCACGACTTCAGCCGTGATGCCTGCAAGCGCTCCCGTTGAAGTCGGCGGGGTTAACAATTCGCCGTTCTTGACGATGAAGACGTTTTCTCCGACGCCTTCAGCTATGCAACCGTTGCTTTCCAAGCAGAGGGCTTCATCAACGCCGCACGCGTTAGCTTCTATTTTAGCCATGATGCTGTTGAGGTAGTTGAGCGATTTTATCTCATGTGAAGTTGCATCCACGGAGTTTCTTCGAACCCAAGAGAACATGGTTGTTATGCCTGTTTCTTTAGCGTTGCTGGCTCTTATGGAAATGGTGTCAGTGATTATTATGACGGTAGGCTTGGGGCACTTGCGCGGGTCTAAACCGAGGTCTCCGACTCCGCGGGTCACGACCAACCGTATGTACGAGTCTTTCATCCTGTTTTTTCTCAAAGCGTCAACGACGGCTTGAATCATTTCTTCCTTGGTCAACGGAATTTTCAGCGTTAACGCGTGCGCTGAACGGTAAAGACGGTCGATATGCTCCTTCAGCTTGAAGACAACGCCGTTGTACTCGCGGATGCCCTCAAAAACGCCGTCGCCGTAGAGCAAACCGTGGTCGTAGACTGAGATTTTAGCCTGAGACTTAGGGTAGTATTGCCCGTCGATGTAAACTGACAGTTCATCCGTCATTTCGGTTTCCACTTCCTTGCTGGCTGTTTCATATTATTCGATTATTTGATATAGTTTATGCCAGTGATACACACGATTCGTTTGTCAACCATGGAACTGCGGTCGCTTGGAGAGGTACAGTGGCAACGGCAGAGGCTTGAACGGTTTACCCGCGATTTTCTCAGACACCTTAGCCACCAGCTCGTCAACAGTCATGGTTTGCTGCTGACCCTTGAGCCCGCGTTCCCTGACCGAGAGAGTGCCTGAATCGATTTCCTTCTCGCCCACGACGATGATGTAGGGTACCCACTCCTGCTCACCTTCACGAATCTTCTTCTGCAAGGTTGACGCGCTGTCGTCGATGTCTACGCGGATGCAGTGCGCAGCGATTTGCCCTGCGATTTCCTCCACTTTACTGAGGTACTTGTCAGACACTGGGATAAGCCTAACCTGGGTCGGTGAAAGCCACAGGGGCAACATGGGCGCTTTACCCTGCATCTGTTCCCGGTAAGCCTTCTCCAAAAGCGCGTAGATGTCCCGTTCTATGGCGCCGCTTGGGCTGCAGTGCAATATCAGCGGGTACTGTTTTTCGCCTTTCTCGTCAACGAAGGTTATCTCGTAGCGTTTAGCGTTCTCAACATCAATCTGATCCGTACTTAACGCGGCGGCTTTATCCTGGTTGTCCACGAAGTTGAGGTCCCATTTGAGGACGAAGTAGAAGAACCGCTCGTTCCACACCTCAGCCAGCATGGGTTTGCCAAAAGCCTTCACGATTTCAGTGATGAACTCTTTTTGCTCATCATAGAAGCCTCTTGTGAAGCGCATGGCAATTTCATAATCATCTTTAACGAGTCCAATGTTGCTTAGAACATCGATGCAAAGATTGAAGCGAACCATGAACTCTTTTTTCGCTTGGTCCAAGTCAGCGCAAAACGCGTGGCAGTCTGGCATAGTGAAAGCTCGCAGACGCTTCAACCCGACAACTTCGCCGCTTTTTTCCCGCCTGAAACTGTAACGGGTTAACTCGTAGAGTTTGATCGGAAGCTGCTTGTAGCTCATCTGTGCGTCGTGCGCCATGAGGAACTGCCCGAAGCATGCCGCGAAACGCAGGAACAGTTCTTTGTCTTCTGATTTAAGCGTGTACTGGCGTGCTGGGAAACGATTAAGGTAGCTTGCTAAGCTGGGATGGTTGAAGTCGTACATGATCGGAGTTTCAACTTCCATGCCGCCGTAAGCCGCCACCCTAGCAGAAACATACTGCTCCAGCAGCGACTTGATCATGCGTCCCTTGGGGTACCAGCGTAGGTTTCCAGGGTCACTTCCCGGCTCATAATCCGCTATCTCAAGCCTCTTCATCAACGTCACATGCGGAGGCATCACAGTGACCGCCCGAGCTTTCTTAATCTCGTACTGCGAAAACTTCTGCAGGTTAACATGACCCTTGAACTTGAACTCTTCAATAGGCACCAGTGAACCGTCAGGCAGCAGGACATGCCAGAAAGACTGCATCTTGTCCTCAGCTTTCAACGCGGCGGAAACGGGCTCCTCCTCTTTCTTGCAGACCGCCTCAGCCTTTGCTTCCCCGGCAACGGGTGCCTGTGCGTAGCTGCGTGCCTGTTCGGCAAGCGGGTGCCCCTTGATGGAGATGGTGAACTGCTTGTTCCAGCCGAACGGAGCACGATAGGTCTCTATGCCCTTTTCTTTTGCGTAGGCTTCCATGTCTTTTATGATTTTAAGTGCTTGGCTGGGGTTGCTGAGGTTGCTGCTCAGGTGAGCGAACGGGTAAATGAGGATGCGGTTGGTTTTCTGTTTGCCCAAGAAGGCTCGCACGTCGTCGATGGCTTTCTGCGCTGTCGCGCTGTTGTCGCCTTCTTCTATCGCCGTGAACAAAACCACGACTTCTTCTATACGGTTTTCTTTCTGCTCCGCTTCTTCGGCGATGGCGATTTCTTTTTGGACAGGTTTGAAAACTATGTAGTTAGAATGCAATTGAAGTATTCGCATGTTAAACCACTCGTGTTAGCGACCCCAACGCCACCTATCAAGCGTCTTGTCTTTTTTAGTTTTCTTCTTGTACTCTTTGTAGTGCTCTTTACAAATTAAAGCGCGTTTTTCCTTGGTGCTAACTCCAATCCCGGCAGCCTTAACTTTATCAGCTGAGATTGAACGGACAGCTTCTCTACTGCAGCCTGACACGCTGCATTTAGCTCCTTTTTCTATGCGACCCACAGTCAAAGCCTCACGTGCACTGTTTTAACTTGTAATGTGCGCTATTGCTTAAGTTCCTTTTCATGCAAAACCTTTGCTCTCAGGTAGATTTCCTCTTTCTTGCCGAGGTAGGTGGGACCGATTCCTTCGACGACCAGCGAAGCAGCCGCTGAACCCACACAGGCGCACCATAATGATTCTTTCTGCCGCAGGTACTCGGTTAGGAAGCCGCCGATGAAAACGTCTCCTGCGCCTGTTGGATCGACCAGGACTTGTGAAGGGCAGGCTGCAATGTTGTACTGTGCGCCTCCGACTGAGAGTACGGATCCTTTAGCGCCCATCGTCACGATGACTGTTGCAACGCCCATGTCGTGAACGGCTTCAATAGCGGCTTTAAGCTCGGACGTCCCGGTTAACGCGAAAATTTCTTTCTGGGCGGACTTGTAGATGTTGATGCAGCTGAATATTCGTTTGTCAACCGAAGCGTTTTCGGTTACGTTTCCCGCTTCGTCGAAGCTTCGAAGCAACCCTTGAGGGTCAAGCGACAGGACGTCTGCGCGACGCTTCAGGTGCTCAATCACTTCGAATGACACTTCGTTAGCGATGGGCGCAACATGAATCGCCTTGGCGTTCAAATCCGCTGGCAAATCAGCCAACTCTATGGGGGCTCCCTTACTCTTCAAAATCAAGGTTCTCTCAGACAGATCTTTGCTGTAACTCAGCTCGAAGCTTGTGGTTGGCTCTTCAGCCTTTCTAACCACACCAGACAGGTCAATTCCTTCCTGCCTTAGCCACCAGAGGTAAGCTTCTGGAAAATTCCCGCCTACTTTAGAAATTACGGAGGCTGTTGCGCCTAACCGTCTTGCAGCCAACGAAGTGTACGTGGGCGAACCGCCTAAAACGGTGAACGGGGCAGTTCTGCTGGGCAGCAGAATTCTGTCAATGGAGAGGTGCCCGATGACTGCTAAATCCACGTTTTGAAGCACTGCCCTTTAGCCCCTCGATTTAATATGTGGTCATCCAAGATATAATTAACTGTTAGCAAGTTAGGATTGAAGCAGCAGTATAGCCTTCGCCAAATCGCCTTGGCACTCCTCAAGCGCTTCTTTGGCTTTCTCTAAGCTTTTGCCAGTTTGATCCGCCACCAGCTTTACATCTTCTTCGGAGAAAGTTGGCTGCGCTGCTTTTGCCGTTTGGCGTTGGGATGGGGTTTGCTCTGAAACTTCGCCGCCGATGACTTGATAAATTTTTTGTCCTTGCACCTGTAAAATTGCAACTTGGGGCTCGTCGATGACGATGTCTTTGCCGCTGGTTCTGATGACAACTTGCTGAACGTCGGGGACGGTGTCCATGTTCATGCCCATACGCTGCATCATGCGTCTCTGCTCTCTGGGGTTCATGCGCCTGTTCATTATTGCTCACTTCAACGAAGTAATCTTTCAGTGGAACTTGATATAAACTTAACTTTACCAAGGTGCCCTTTACGATTTTGGCCTCATGAATAAGGCTAAACTACGGTGAAATAGAAAAGACGCAAAGCTCCCAGCAGGTACGCCGTGGTCATGCCGCCCTTGATTTGCAGATAATTATTTTAGGCATGTTGGGGAAAATAATGAGCAGGAAATCAAAAGTTGAAAATCTTAAAACTGTCCCTTGTTTTACTGTGCCTTCTTTCAGTTTCTTTAATCACTGGCAGTTTGCAGCGAACGATTAGTTTTGAACAGGCCGCTGATGAGGGCGGGATGGTGAGTGGAGTGGTTGCGCATGAGATGTCTGCTGCGGAAGCGCAGTTGCTGGCGTCCTCTAACATAACGTGGGTTAGTTGTGATGTTACGTTCAATCCTTCGGACATCAGCGAATGGTACCAAGTTTATTCTTTAGCGCAGCAGTATCACCTGAATGTTGTGGGCATTCTCGACCAGCACCTTATGAACTACACTACCTTCACGTTGTCAGATTGGAGCAACGCTGTGAAGCAAGCCGTGCACGCGTTTGGAAGGTTCGTTAAAACCTGGGAAATATGGAATGAACCCAACTACAGTTGGAACGCTCTCGGCTATTTTGATGGAACCCCGCAAGCCTACGTTACTATGCTTCAAACAGCCTATAACGACATTAAAGCCATAGCGCCTTCTGACACGGTGATAGGTTTAGGAGGCATGCCGCTGTACACGAGTAACGAACCGACTTATCCCGACACGTATGCGAATCAATCCTTGGTGTGGGCGCAGCAGGTCGTTCAACTGGGCGGCATGTCTTTTTGTGATGCCATCGCTGTCCACGCTTACCCGTACGGGCAATACTATCCTCAAATTGCTGGTTATTTCTTTGAATATTACTTGCAGCAGTATAGCCGATTGTGCAACAAGCCGATTTGGCTCACGGAAGTCGGTCAAGAATCATACAGCACAAATTGGACCGCTTCAAATAGCGCGCAATCATCGTTCCTTTCGGAAAGCTACTCTTTGTTTCAAGGTTTAGGCGTCAAGGCTTACTTATGGTATGAGCTCAACGATAATTACACAGCGATTCCCGACTCTAACTTCGGTCTTTTCGACAACAGCGGAAATCAGAAACCTGCATTCGACACGTACGTCGACGTAGTTAACGGCTTGACGCCTCCGACCGCAACTTCCACACCAACATCCGCGGCTTCACCCACGCAAAACCCAGCAACAACCCCCGCGCCCTCGACGTCGCCTAATGCGACAGACACACCTACGCCCTTTCCTGCGGCTACCCCCACATCTGTTCCTGAGGAAAACTTTGTAGTTGACTTAATCGTTGCTTTAATAGTTGCATTCAACGTTGCAGCATCAGTTTACGTAAAAAAGCACAGGTTAAAAAAAGAATAACACTTTTTAAAACTTGGCAGAAACGGCTTTGCAGTTAACAAACTTGTTTCAATGGTTTTTTCGGCTAATTAACTTTGGTTCAAAGTAAGTCTTGAGCTGAAGCTGAAGACCTTTGAGTGAAAACTGAAATTCTCCTTAAAAAGTTCAATCCGACAGATTATTCAGTCTTTCTTCTTGAACAAATTTAGTGTAGATGCGGCGTTTCTCAGTAAAACATAGGAAGAACTGTCTCACGATTATTTTCTTGACAATCCTTTTTTCAGCAAAATTTTAAAAAACAAATTCAGCTACATGTTTTAGTAGATGAAGAGATTACACGTGAAACAGGGCATTTTCGATTGGCGGAGTAAGGGTGCAAGTAGAAAACTTTCTTTAAGAATCGTAGTCCTGTGCATGGCGCTATTAATTATTCTTAGCGGTTTCTTTGAATATCAAATTGTGAATTTACAGAGCCAACTCTCAAGAGACCAGTCAACAATTAATTCGTTGAACACGAAAGAGGCAGCCATGAACTCGACAATAACAAACTTAGACAACCAACTTTCGTTAGACCCAGACAGGATCGTCGACGGATTCAGCATCGTTCAAATAACGGACACCCAGTTTTTGAGCGATTCGCTTCCAGGCCTCTACAGCGGGTTAACCAGTTGGATAGCAAACAAGGCAAGCGCTTTGAATCTTACAATTGTCGTGCACACTGGCGATATCGTGCAGGTAGCCAGTTCAGCCGGTGATTGGCAAAACGCAAGCAACGCCATGATGACCCTTTACAATAACGGAGTACCATACTGCTGGAACGCTGGAAACCACGACCAAGACGAAATCAACAACACCGTAGGCCGAGGAAATCCTGACGCTTCATGGATTGGCGGAAACTACCCTGGCTTCAACGTGACAATGATGCGGAAGGAGCCTTACTGGGTCGGAGACATTTTCGACGGAAAAAGCACGGCTGTGCAATTTATCTGGGGCAACTATCATTTTATGGTTATCAACATCGAATACAACGCTAACCAAACCGTTCTCGACTGGATGCAGACTCTCGTCAAAACCAATCCGAACGTAAACGTTATCGTGGCAACGCATGATTTTCTTAATGCAACCGGCGGGTACGGCACCTTGAACCATGCAGACGTAGTTTGGGCTACCAACTTCGAAAAGCTGCTAAACAACTATCCTAACGTGTTTATGACCATAAACGGTCACGCCACTATTCCAAGCAACAGCACGGCTACGGGGTACAACAAGAAAGCAGGTAAACGAGAAGAGGTTTTCTTCAACAGACAACAATTAAACAGCCTGCAGGGTGCGGCAGCCGCGCGAATCTACACTTTTGAAATGAGCCACCCAGCCAACCCCGGTGTTGACGTTTACACTTATCAAACCTTCGGAACGCCTCATTACATCACCGACCCCATGGATCAATTCAACTTTTCAACAAGCCTCAAAGCATACTCACCTTCCACGGTCAGCATCCCAAGCGGCACAGAATTTCTGGGATCAAGCGGCTACAGCGTGAGCTTCGCGACCTCTACAACCCTGGCGCACTTCAGCCAGAACGGTTACACGCTCAGATTCAACGATTTGACCTTGAACGGCTTTACCTCGAACTTGACAGCGACCGCGGTCGGCGCCGACATCGTGGTAACCAACTACAACCCCGACAAAGTGCTAAGCTACATGGTTAGCCAAAGCGGCGGCACCCAAACTTTCTCGGTGAACGCGGCGCCATCGTCCGTCGTCATCGACGGCTCACCAGCCAAGAGCGGCGACGGGTGGAGCTACTCGAAAGGTGAAGTCACAGTTACAGGCGCTGCCTCGTCAGTGACGATAAACTTAACGTAAACGTAGTTTGCCAACACTTCAAACGCTAAACAGCAAAAGCAGATGGCAAAAAAAGAGTAAAGAATCATGGACGTGCCGCACTTTTCTTTGCGCCATGCCGCACCTTAACGGCTACACCGCTTTTGAAGGCAGTCATCTCCACGCTTGAAAGAGTGGCCTTCCCAACCGCCAAAACAGCCCCCGCCTCGTCAAGAACAATTACCTCGTCACCAGCACGGACTTCAACATCAACTTTGACCACGTGAACGGCGAAAACGTCTCCCCCAGCGGCGATGAATTCGGAAACGTCGCTCTTTGCCGTGACAAAGCAATGAGCGAAAGCCGTGTTTTCAGCCATTAACTTGGCTGCTTTAACGCTTAACGAAAGCAACCCGTCGGTTGGGCGAAGAGTAGCTAACCTTTGACCGCCTAGGCTGATGAAGCGGATTCTGCCTGTCCTCGGCGAATACTCAACCTCCACGTTCTCGGGAAACAGCTTTGAACCTACTCCCTTTCCGAATTGGTAGTCGGCAACCGCCCTTATTTTCGCGAGATCGTTCTTCAACTGTTCACCGTCAATATGTTTTTGCGTCTTTCGACAAGTATAAACATAACAAGATAATAAACACAGTGAAAAGGAGCAAGTTCACGTTGAGATGCGAAGTCTGCGGTCACAAAATCCACACCGAACCCATAACCGCCGTAATCGAAGGGGCAAGGCTAACCGTCTGCGTAGAATGCGCAAAACACGGAAAAATAGTGCACCAAGAAGAAGTCCCGCTTCAAAAACCAGCCCTTAAAAAACCGCAGACGCCGATAACCGTCGTTCAAAAGAAACCAGCAGTTGCCAGCGTTCAAATCACTCAGGAGCTCACTCAAGACTACGCGAACAAAATAAGAGCGGCACGGGAAAAACTGGTTCTCACGCACGAGGAACTTGGCAAAAAAATAAACGAGAAAGCCTCGGTTCTAAGAAACCTTGAAGCTGGCAAAATGGAGCCGAACAACCAGCTTGCGTCGAAGCTTGAGCACATGCTAAAAATCAAGTTGCTCGTGCCGATCTCTGAAGAAAAAGTTGGCCAGATGACTAAAACCTCCAACCCAGAGTTGACTTTAGGCGACCTGATCGAGATAGGGAAGAAAGGCGGGGAGGCTGCCTCAGAACGAAAGCCGTCATAGTTCAGCGTCGACTGAACCGTGAAGAATCCAGTTTAGAAGAGCTCAAAAGATTAGCAGAATCCGCCGGGTACACTGTTGTCGGTACGCTGGAACAGACAAGACCGCCCGATGCGCGCTACCAAATAGGCGCTGGAAAAGTAGAAGAACTCGCCAAGATGGTTCAGGAAACAGGCGCTGGCAAAGTAATTTTTGATAACCAACTGAGAACGCGTCAAACATACAATCTTGCAAAAGCGACACACGTGGAAGTCATTGACCGCTTTGCGCTTATACTTGAAATCTTCACCAGAAGAGCCACAACAACAGAAGCGCAGCTCCAGATTCAACTGGCAACCCTGCGAAACGAACTCAAACATGCAAAGGAAAAAGTCAGATTAGCCAAAGGAAGCGAGCAGCCTGGCTTTATGGGTCTTGGAGCTTATGAAGCAGACGTTTACCGTGACGCCATAAAACGGCAGGTTCAGACAATCCTTAAAAAACTCGTCAGAATCAGGGAAAAAAGAGTTTTGCAGCGAGAAAGGCGAACCGAGCTTGGCTTCTTGACTATTTCGCTTGCTGGATATACCAAGGCTGGAAAAAGCTCCTTGTTTAATGCTTTAACGGAAGCAACCACGATGGTTGACAAAGCGTTATTCACGACGCTTTCAACGACCACCAGGATACTGGAGTTTTCTAACCGCAAATTTCTTTTAACCGATACCGTTGGCTTCATTGACCGTTTACCCATAGCTTTGATTGAAGCGTTTCACTCCACTCTTGAAGAAACAATCTTTTCAGATCTAATAATACTGATTTTAGACTTAAGCGAGCCAATGGAAACTATTGAGAAAAAATATAATGTTTGCTTGGAAACAATCGACCGTTTGGGTGCATCTGGAATTCCAACCATAACCGCTCTAAACAAGATCGACCTGCTAACTGAAGAAGAAAGAAACCAAAAACTCGAAGCTCTCAAAGATAAAACCAAGAATCCAATCCTCCTATCCGCAAAGTGCCAAACAAACCTTGACGAATTAAAACGGAAAATTGTCGCGACTCTTGAAAGATATGTTCAAGCACGGTTTTCTGTTCCGTTAAATGAGAGGACTATGCCGTTTATCTCATGGGTTCACGGGAAAGCAGACGTGCGGAAGGAGAATTTCACCAACGATTCAGTTGAAGTAGTCTTCGAGGCTACGCCCGAGTTAACTGACCATATAAGACGAAAAGTGGCAGAATTAAATGGCAGATTCGAAACCAACCCAAAAACCAAGTGACACACCCCAGATTGTCGTTTTAAGGTGGGGTCACCGACCACAGCGAGACGTGCGATTAACTACCCATGTTGCCTTGACAGCGAGAGCGCTGTGCGCTTCAGGCTTCATCCTTTCAGACGTAAAAGACCCAAGCATAGAAGAAACAGTCAGAAAGATAACTGACCGCTGGGGCGGCACCTTCCACTTCGAGATGGGAACCCCATGGAAAAAAGCCGTCCGCGACTGGAAAGCAAACGGCGACGTCATCGTTCATTTAACGGCTTACGGCGAAAACATTCAAACCAGCGATGTGCTACAGAGGATTAAGAGTTCAAACCGCGATGTCATGGTTGTTGTCGGCAGCCAAAAGGTCCCAGGCGACTTCTACTCAAGCGACGTATCAGACTTCAACGTCTCCATTGGAAACCAGCCGCACTCAGAATGCGCCGCCCTCGCCGTTTTTCTGGACCGTTTCTTTGCGGGTGAAGAGTTGGCTAAGGATTTCGGCGGGGCAAAAATGAGGATTGTGCCGTCTACGAGGGGAAAGAAAATAAAAAGCGACACAGACCCCTAATTTGTTTGCTTTCTGCAATTGGTTTATGGTAGTGGGTTATCGGTTAGGAATTTGATTATCTTGGCAGCTAATGTTTCGCCTATGTCCTCTCGGATGAAATGTCCCGCGTCGAAGCGTTCGTGAGGCTAGCGCGCTTAAACAGTGTTAAGCTGGACTGAAGATTTTTATGCCGAGAGTAACACAAAATCTAAGCTCAAAAGGCTTAATCTTCTAAACCGCTGTTCGAATATTAATACGAATTGCATTAGGGCTTAAAAGCAGCGCCACAACAGAAGACTTAACAGTTTCAACACAGGCAAAAGATTAAACGCATCCGCGAGCTATAAGTGAATTTTGTTTAAGGTCGAAACGAGGAAAGCGCGTTGGCTAGAAGAATAAGAAGGACTCCTCAGAAAAAAATGTCGTTAATAAGAAATTGCACAATGGGATCATTAAACAAGCCCATTGCAAAGATAACGCCCGGTGAAACGGTTGAAGTGGAAACGTGGGATGCTAGGGGTAATATCGTGAGACCCGGTCAAACTCTGGAAGATGCGTTTCAGAAAGGCCTTCAACGCTATACAAATCCTATCACAGGTCCCATCTACGTTGAAGGCGCTGAGTCAGGAGATGCTCTAAAGATCGAGATAATCAACATCAAGCTCCCAGACGTTGGCTGGACCGCTGTTATTCCTGGATTTGGCGGGCTTGAGGGTTGGCTTCAATTATCTCCATCTGTAACAAAGTTTTCAAAGATCAATGGCGGAAAGATCATTTACGCGTTGAATGACGGGAGGTCAATTGAAATTCCGGCCAAACCCTTCATTGGAACGATTGGTGTTTCACCAGAATTTGAGGCTGTCTCTACAGTTGTTCCAGGAAGACACGGCGGAAATATGGATGTTCCCGACATCTGCGTTGGTAGCACGCTATACCTTCCCGTGGCGGTTGATGGAGCACTTCTTGGGTTAGGTGATGTTCACGCAGTTCAAGGAGACGGAGAAATCTGTGGAACTGCGATGGAAGTTTCCGCAAAGGTTACACTAAAGGTCGAGTTGGAAAAAAACAAAAAGTTGGACTGGCCACGCGTCGAATCAAAGGACGAAATCATGTCTATCTGCAGTGCCAAACCGCTTGAGGATGCAGTTAGATTAGCTTTTCTCGAACTGATAAAGTGGTTAGAGACAGACTACGGTTTTGAACGCTACGATGCCTACATGTTTCTAAGCTTAGCGGCAGAAGCGAGAATCGCCCAAATTGTCGATCCCCTGTTTACTGTTGTCGCAAAGCTACCGAAGAATATACTGCCGAAAAGCAGGAATCCTAAATGACAGAAGACTAAACTTTGATCGAGCCGCGCGTAAATTTATCTGTCTTGAAAGCAGACTGTTGAATAAGAAAACGTCAACTTAAGGTGAGCCAAATGCTAGATGGAAAATTTAACAGTAATCAAAAGCCCTATGCAAATGAGACCATGAAGCTGCTTTTTGAACGATCGAGCTGCCGGAGTTTTCTAGACAAGACAATTCCGCAAGAAGTCCTAAACGCGGTTCTTGAAGCAGGGACTCATTCAGCCAGTGCAGGAAACCTTCAACCATATTCCATCATAAAAATCGAAAAACTTGAAAACAGGCTGAAACTAGCAGAGATGTGCGGTCAGAGTTTCATAGGGAAAGCTCCAGTGCTTCTGCTGTTCTGCCTCGATCTTCACCGCAACGAACGATGGGCGAAACTTGAGGTCGCGCCCTTCACGGCGACAAGTTCCTTTCGTCATTTTTGGGTATCTTTTCAGGACACGATTATCTGCGCACAGAACATCTGCACGGCTGCCGATTCAATGGGACTCGGATCAGTGTACATTGGCACCGTGATCGATTATCCAGCAGATATTAAGAGGATGTTCAAACTGCCGAAAGGCGTTTTTCCCGTCGTCCTATTGTGCCTGGGATATCCTAAAGTGAGACCGAAACCGGCCAATAAACTGGGCCCTGAAGTGGTAGTTCACTCAGAATACTACAGCCAGATGGAGGATCAACAGCTTCTGTCGGCTTACAGCAAAAAGTACAAAGACGAAAAATTGCAATTGACAGATGAAAGAATGGAAAAAATACTTCAGGTCTGTCGAAGTGTTCACGGACGAGAATTTGAAGAAAAGTGCGCTGAAAGAATGAAAAAAGATGGATTTGTGAACAGAGCACAGCATTACTTTGGACTGCACTACAGAGCTGACCTTATGCCTGAAGGAAACGATCAGTATCTCAAAATCATGGAGGAATCGGGATTCAACTGGTTCAAGAAGTATAACCCAACAATTCCTTCTGCCCCGATGATCTAGCTACCCGAATGACTTGTACACGTTTGTGAGCCCGCGCGATAGGTATGGAGTTTCTGAGGACACGCGCGCCAAACCACTCTTTTTCCTCAGGTAACATGGCGTAAAGTCGTCGTGGTCGTCGTTGGTTGGATTAAAATTTAATCCCAAAACAAGCCCAAATGACATAATTAAGACTAAATCAATAACTGCGGCGGCGGGGGAAGGATTTGAACCCTCAACCCAGAAAATAGGGGGCTGACCAAGCGAAGGGATTATATGGGCAGTGGTGGTAATGGTATATGGTGTTGCCATTTGGAAGTTGCCATTGACAAGCAAGGACGCATCGTCATACCGAAAGAGATTAGGGAAAAATATGGTCTTTCAGAGGAAGGTAAACTGGAGTTGGTAGCCCGAGAAGACGCAATCGAGCTGATTCCACTGACTAAAGAAGACGATTTGGCAATTCGTTCTCTAAGAGAGCCTTGCAAAACTGGCAACTCAGAAGCACGTGATAAGGCTTTCTCGCGGGAGAATGCTTGGAAACGATGAGGATAATCGACGCGGATATCCTTTCCTATGCTCTCTTCCAGAAACATGATGCTCACCAGTATTGTTGGTCACTGTTGCAGAATGCAATTTACGGAAAAATGAGCGCCGCAATCGCGACTGCAAATCTGCTGGAAGCATATCACGCATTAGTAGAAGATTATGGTGTGGAAAGGGAAGAAGCATCATACAAACTTGATGCGCTGACTAGAAGTACAAGAATACGATTTCTTCCCTTAACGGTTGATATTGCCCGAAAAGCCCTGGAAATAGCCAAGCTTCACAAGGTCAGGTCGTTTGACGCGAACCTTATAGCTTCTGCAGAAATAAATGGGATATCCGTGATCGTAAGCAACGACGCCCACGTCGCTAGACTATGCAGGGAGCGAGGTCTCATTATCGAAAATCCGATACCTAAAGAAGCGGCAAGGAAAATGCGGCTTTAGAGCGCGCTCAAGAAAATGCTCCGGCTGCGTTAGGGGCGCCTTCAGGTATGAATTGTGTGATGTCCCAGTACTCGACGATTTTGTCGCCCATGAATCGGAAAAGGTGAATCTGCCGCAACCCGCCTGCTTCTGGGTTGGAACTGGACAGTGTCGTGTGCACTGCAACGAGGTCACCTTCAGCGAGCACCTGCCGCACAGAGAGTTTAAAGTCAGCTGTTGAACCCTTCACTATTCCTCCGCTGCCCTGCTTCTGCACCGCGATCATCGCGTCTGTTAACGCTTCCATGTTGCCAGCGGTGTAGGGATTATGCGTTATGCAGTCAGGGGCGAAGAAGACCAAGCCGTCTTTGGGTCTACCGGCTGTAATTAAGCTTAGAAACTTAATTGCGGCTTCCTTGCGGAGCTTATGCACATCGTTTTCAGCCACCTCAAAAAGCAGTTCGTTATCCATGCTTGTCACATTAAAAACGTGCCGTTAAACGTAGTTAAATATTCCTAGCAAAATTCCATCGGTAGCTTGCCCCTTCGCCGAAACAGGAAGAAACACCCGAAGCTTTCAGGCTCAGCGCCCCGTTTTGAAGGCGCCGCCGCCAGCAACCTAAAGATAAAGTCGCAGCCCACCGAAGCCTTCAAGCTGCCCTAATTTTTGGAAGCTGAAACCTAAGCAACCCCTAAACCGAAGCCCTAATCGGAAACCCGCCCATAACCGACAATGCCGTCAACATGGGGTCAACATGGAAAGTCGCAATCCGCCCATAGCAAAGTCGCAACGTTCTTGCAAAAGCAAAGCCTAAACCAAGAAAGCAACATGAAAAGCAACCTGCCGCCCGCGAAAGTCGCAACTTATCCATAGCAAAAGTCGCAACTTAAAAAAAATAGAAAAAACAAACAAAACGTCGCAAAACCCAAAAAAACCAGATTCAGCAAGAAAACAAACCATGGCAAATTTCCTTAATCAGGCAAGAACAGTTTTATTGTAGGAAGTTCCATTATTATGAGCTAAGGGAACATTAGACTATGTTATCGACCATTGACGACGCAACTTTGATGAAGGTTGCCATGGCACTAGGAGAAGAAGAAGCCGTCAAACTTATCGAGTACCTAAAAGGCGTAGACGAAATAACCGACGACGAAATAGCCAACAAAACAGGCATCCGCCTAAACAGCGTACGCAAAATCCTCTACAAACTCTACGACCACAGCCTAGTAAGCCTCAGAAGAACACGAGACCCAAAAACAGGCTGGTTCATCTTCCACTGGAAACTACAACCTGACCAGCTAGAAGGATTCATCCTAAGCCAAAAAAGACGCGTCCTAGAAAAACTCAACGTCAGGCTGGAATACGAAAAAAACCACGACTTCTACTACTGCGGAAGCCCAGAATGCAAACGCGTCCCATTCGAAGAAGCCGTTGAGCTGGTTTTCCACTGCTCAGGCTGCGGCAAACCACTCGTGCATTTCGCAAACGAAAAAATGATAACCAAACTCTCCGAAAAAGTCGACCTGCTAAGGAAGGAACTCGGTGAGTAATCCGCTTCCTTCAAGGGAGCAAGCAATCAAACTTCTCCGAAAAAACAATTGTCCACCGCAAGTCATCAGCCACTGCAAAGCCGTTGCAGACCTGTCTTTAGAAATAGGAAGCCAACTCCAAAAAAAAGGCTTAAAACTGGATATGAAACTTGTCGAAGCAGGCGCACTTTTACACGACATAGGCCGTTCAAAAACAAACACAGTCGACCACGGCATGATAGGCGCCCAAATCGCCCAGTCAGAAGGACTGCCCGAACCAGTTGTCAACGTAATTAAGAGGCATGTCGGCGGCGGAATCACGGCTGAAGAAGCAGCTGGGTTTGGTTGGCCAAAAGATGTTTACGTGCCGCTTAGTTTGGAGGAGAAAATCGTTTCATACTCTGACAAGCTGATTGATAACCATAGAAAAGGGCGTGTTTCCATCGACGTTGAGGTTGATCGTCTTTTAGCAAATGGGCACAGAGACGCGGCGGAAAGAGTTAGAAAGCTTCATGAAGAAATGACCACTTTGCTGGGTAACTGAACATGACCGTTTTAACTCTGCTTGTGAAAGCGCGCAATTCGGGGCAACTGAAACGGGTAGATGACCTTTTGAAGGCCGAGTTTGAAAACTTGGATTTAGACTTTAAAGTCTTAGGCGCTCCAGTTAACTGTTGGGTGCAGGTTTCTCTTTCAGGAGAAGATGAAGTGTTAGCTACAAACTACATCAACAAGGAAATAGGCATCTGCCCTGTGAGCGCAAAAAGAGTCGAAAAATCCTCAAACCTCAAAGGATACATCACAAAACTCGACTTGACCAAAAACGAGTTGATGGTAGACGTCGGCATTTTTGAACCAGAAATAACCCTAGCAACAGTCCCTCTGGCGAATTTGCAGGCTCAACTTGCAAGGGGAAAAAAGGCTGACTTGAAAAAAATCGTCGAAGTCTACGGGTTACGGGAGAATTTGCCGTTGAACGTGAAAATCGTCAGTTTAGGCGGGGAGAGCGAAGACGCAAGGTTGCAAGCTGAACTATCAACGGTTCAGACTGAAAAAATGTTTCTGTGGCAGCATTCGCTTTTGGATAGGCTGATCGTTTTAGGCGCAACTGACGAAGAGATCGAGTCGGTGCTGGCGCGAACAGGACTTAACAGGGACGTTATTGACGCTGAGCGGCTAGGAATGTTTGAATACGCTTTAACGTGCAAATTTGGGACTGAAGCGGCAGGCTTGATTCCGAAGTTGGGTCGGTACATGCGGTATGCCGTTTTTGTCGTTTTTGCCCCATGAAAGTGTTTGGCTTTATCGGTGAATCGCCATTAACCTTATAAGTATTTTCAAATTATAGGTAAATAATCTGTTACCTGAATGAGTCTAACAGGAGAGGGGGAGATAGAACATATGAGTGAACCAGACGACCGAGGGGAGAGAAGAAAATACAGGATCGATATAGGAGCTTATGGCAGCATAGGCATAGAAGCACCAACCAAAAAGGAGTGCTTGGAACTGTTCATGGAAGTCACGAAAACAAAACGTGACTCAAGGATAGACGAAGCAATCAGATAAGCAACAGAATTAAGTCAAGCGCCAGCATGCTTCTGTTTTTTTCTTCAAAGGAGGTGGAGATGAAAAAATGGCTGGCGTGCCTTTATTTTTCTAGAGAACGTCGTGTTCTTCTTTGCAGTGTGCATTATAGTCTTTTTTGTTGTCGTAGACTTGTTGGTCTAAGGGGCACTTGAACTTTTTATCGGCTGTCATTTCAGGTTTAGGTCTGGTGATGTTTGATTTTTCTCTTGATCGCTTTGCTGCCAAAAGTTATCACCTCGTCGTGGCTTTAATGGAAACTTAAGGCGTGAACTAATAACGTTATGTGACTGTACAGGCACAGCAACAATCATTTTGGGATGGAATGGCCAAAGTGCTGATGGACTATTGAGTTTCTTTTAGTGCCTCTTTGAGCTGGTCGAAACTCTTCACCACCTTGTCGGAGTGCGCGATTATCCATGGGCTTAGGCAGTTGATTTCTGAAACTACAATGATTTTCTTGCCCCTGCGTTTGGCGTAAAACAGTTCCATGCATGCTCCAGCCGAGAGTATGGGCAGGTAAACCACCATGATGTCGCATCGGTCGGCGTCGTCAAGGTCCCGCTGGATAAAGTCGAATGTAGGAACCTTATCCCACCAGCATCTTTCGTCTCCGTTGTAGAGGACTTTTTCCCTGTTCCACGGGTCGATAACCTCAAACCCCGCGCTGTTGAGGATGTCGGTTATTTTTGTCCTGTATTCCTGATGGTTTTCCATGCCCAGAATCGGGCCTGAAATGAAAACTTTCTTCGTCATGATGGCTACCTCCGCAGTTTGCTTCCAACACGTCTGCGTCTTGTTTGCATGGATATTCAACTCTGGTTTTTCTTAAACTTTCTTGTCGCTGTTTCTAGGCGGCGGGTTTTGGCGGGTCGCCTGTTTTCGGGCGCTTTTTGTGTTGGTTTTTTGTCACAAATAGTAGCCTACCCTATAGGGTCGTAATGAGTCAAAATACGCCATTTTTGTGATGGTTTCTGGTCACAAATACTAGACCCCCTCCCCCGTCTTTGTGAACCCATATTTACCTTGGTTTTGATGTAAATATTAGGTACCCCTGTAGGGTAGGCGGATTGTTTGAAGGGGAAGTTTTGGGTTGGTTTCTTGGTTTGGAGCCCAAATCAAGCAGAGGGCACCCGTGTTCTCCAGCTTGGAATAAAGACTTTTAGCCCATTTTTCAGGTATAAACCCATTCATACCTGTTCTCCTTGCCTTCCCCATTCAATCAGGGCTTGTTTCAGGTTGTTTTATTGAGTTAGAGCTTGAATTGGGCTCAAAATAGCTTGGGCTAAAAACGGGGAAAGTTATCTTGCTTTGCTTTTCTTCATGAATCCTTCCAGCGCGTTGAACGCTTCTTCCAGCTCTGCAATCGGCGGCAGAAAAACAGCCCTTGCGTGACCTTTGCCGTAGACTGGGTCGAAGCCTGAGCCGTTGACGGTTAGGACGCCTGTTGCCTTGAGCAGGTCGACAACGAAGTCCATGTCGGTCTTCCACGTTGAGCCTATGCCGCTGATTCTTGGGAAGATGTAGAATGCTCCTTCAGGCTTGGTTGTGCTTATGCCTTGGATTTCGTTGAGCCGTTTCCACGCGAAATCTCTTCGCTCCTTGAGCCTTTCCACGATGTCTTTGACGCAGTCCTGCGGACCGTTGAGCGCGGCGTTCGCGGCTATCTGCACGGGCGTGTTGGCGCAGATGCGTATTCGGCACTCCTTCTCAACGCCCTCCTTGAGCCGTTCGAGCCTTTTGCCCTCGCCTTTGAAGTACATGTATCCTAAACGCAGACCCGTCATCGAGTAGACTTTTGAGAAGCCGTTTAACCCGACGACTGGCACGTCTTTAGAGAGGTACGCTGCGCTGACGAACTCTTTCTCGTAAGTTAATTGGTCGTAAATCTCATCCGACAGAACGGGCAGGTCATGTTCGCCTGCGATGTCCAAAATGTCCTTAATCATTTTCCTGTCGTACACTGAACCAGTCGGGTTGTTAGGGTTAATTATTACGATAGCGCGGGTTTTCTTGCTTATTTTCTTACGCAGGTCATCGATGTTTGGGTGCCAACATTCCTTCTCGATGGTTTCGTATGAGACAGGGGTCCCGTCGAAAAACCTTGTGTAGGAAATGTACGGTGGGTAGGTTGGGCCTGGAAAAAGGATTTCATCGCCTTTTTCAACTAAGGCGCCGAGAAGCATCTGGATTCCTTCAGAGATACCCTCGGTTATCAGCACCTTATCTGCTGTGATGTCTACGTTGTTGACTTTTTTCTCTTTTCTAACGATGGATTCCCTGAGGTCAAGTCTTCCTTCTGAAGGCGAATAGTAGTTATCATCCTTTTGAACTGCTGCGCATAGGGCGTCTTTGACGTTTTGCGGGGTTTTAAAATCGAAAGCCGCGGGGTCGCCGATGTTTAGATAATAGATTTTTCTGCCGTCGGCTACAAGCTGCGTAGTGTACGCTATCACGTCCCGTATTGCATATTCGATGTTTGAGGCTCTGCTGGTCACCTTGACGCTCAAGTTATGTTACCTGTTACCCAAACACTTGCTAACCCAAAAATAAAGCTTCCGAACGGCTGGGTTTAGATGAAGAGGCTAAACAGCTTGAGGCGCAGGGTGATTTAAGAGCTGAGAGTTCTGTCAGTATGATCGTGCAAAGTACGCTGTTTCCTTGGCTTTCTGCCCGCAGTAGATGCAGCCAGTTTCTGGTTCTTCCTTCTCGAACGGCAAAACCCTGATGGTTGCGCCCGTCTCATCTTTAAGCTTAGCTTCGCAGTCAGCGCTACCACACCAAGCTGCCTTCAAAAAGCCGCCTTTGTCACAGAGGACTTTCTTGAACTCCTCGTAGCTTCGCGCGGTGCTGGTGCTGCTTTGCATAAAGGTTTTTGCCTTTGTAAACAGGTTTTCTTGAATTTCCTGCAGAAGCTTCTCTGTGGCTGCTGGTATGTCGGCTTCTTTAACTGGGGTTTTTTGGCCGTTGTCCCTTCTGACCATGATGACTTGTCCTTGTTTGAGGTCCCGTGGACCAATCTCTATTCTGACTGGGACGCCTTTGAGTTCCCACTGGTTAAACTTCCAGCCAGGCGTGTACTCCTGGCGGTCGTCCAAAATGACGCTGAAACCCTTGGCCTTTAGTGTTCCAGTTATTTCTTGTGCCTTTGCAACAATGGCGGCTGCTTCGGCAACCTTGAAGAGAATCGGAACAATAACGACTTGAACTGGCGCGACTTTAGGCGGAATAACTAATCCTTTGTCGTCGCCGTGAACCATAACCATCGCGCCGATGAGCCGTGTGCTGATGCCCCAGCTGGTTTGCCAAACGTAATGGTCCAGCTTGTCCTCGCCTATGTATTTGACGTCGAAGACCTTGGCGAAGTTCTGTCCAAGGTTGTGGCTGGTTCCCATCTGCAACGCTTTCCCGTCAGGCATCATCGCTTCCAACGACGTGGTGTACACTGCTCCAGCGAACTTTTCACTTTCGCTTTTAACGCCCGCGAGTACTGGGATAGCTAGGTAGTTTTCGATTACGTTCCTGTACTCGTTCAGCGCGTAGAGGACTTCTGCTTCGGCTTCCTCTTTTGTGGCGTGGGCTGTGTGACCTTCTTGCCAGAGGAATTCTCGTGTCCGCAGGAAAAGCCTTGTGGATTTAGTTTCCCAACGGACGATGTTGCACCACTGGTTAATCTTGATGGGTAGGTCTCGCCAACTGCGAATCCACTTGGAAAATGTAGCGTACATTATCGTCTCGCTGGTCGGTCTGATAGCCACCTTCTCTTCCAGCTCCGTGTCTCCGCCCTGGCTAATCCAAGCGACTTCAGGCGTGAAACCTGCAAAGTGTTCAGCCTCTTTCTTAAGCAAGCTTTCAGGGATAAACATGGGAAAATACACGTTGCGGTGCCCCGTCGCTTTGATTCTCTGGTTGAATGTTTCCTGGATTTTCTCCCAAACTGCGTAGGCATCCTCGCGGATTATCATGCAGCCTCTAACGGGCGCGTAATCTGCAAGCCCAGCTTTTAGGATGACTTCCACGTACCACTCTGAGAAGTCCTGACTTTTCTTTATGGTGACTCCAGTGTCTGACATGGCTCTTTTCTCTTCTTTGCTGTCTTTACGGCTACAGGATATAAAACCGTAACGGGTGGGGAAACAAAAATGTTGGCTGAGAAATTCGGTAAAGAGGTTGACTTTAGCGCTTGAATTGTGAACTTGCGAAAAAGTTATCTGCCAACCGCTTCTAAGTAGCATTCAAGGAAGCGATGCCCGATGGCAGAAGAGCGTTATGCTTACATGCTGATTGTTGACAAAAAGTATTGGGAAGCCTTCCTCGCCAAAAGCAAAGCCGCCCCTAAAGCACAGGCTTTTGTGAGGAGAAACCAGGTTGGACCCAAACAGGTTGAGAAGTTGCTGTTCTACGTTACGGGGAAGAAGCAGGTTTTGGGTTCGGCTGATTTTCTGGAGCGTTTAGCAGGGAACTTTGAGGATTTATGGGCGAAGTACGGTGGCGAAAGCTGCTTTGAGTCCTTCGAAGAGTACAAGAAATTCGCCGACGACAGGTTAAAGATGACTTTCATCAGGTTCAGCAATCTTACCGAAACAGCTAACCCGAAGCCTAAGGAGGAAGTTTCGAAGGTTCTTGGTTCAATACGCGGCTTTGGTGCGGGAAGATTCTTGGATAAGCAGACTGCAATGCAGTTAGTGTAAACGATTAAATGTGTGACCTAATACTCCTAAGCTAGAAGTGAAGACGTAATGTTCCGCGTAAGAGTAAACAAAATCGAGTCAACCCGTGATTTAGACGGCAACCTTGGAAAAAGAATTGAGTTGATGGAAGAGCGAGAAGTTAACCCGTACGTGCTCAGACCCCAGTCGGACGAAGGGAAAATGGCTCAGGACATTATGCAGGCACTTCAACAGCAAATGCCCTTTCTACCGCAGAGAACCCAGCTTTCCACGCCGAAAATCATTCTGTTCCTAACCGAGCAAGAATACGACAGTTTAGGCATAGTCTTCGATGTCAACCAAGTCTACGAAGTTGCACTGGAAAACCAAGCGATCTGCTTTAGGAAAGTTTGAGAATTTCTTTTCTCATCTGCCGCAGCGCCGTGTGCTTCGGATGAAAAGACAAGACGAACATCATGCTTCTTAACGCTGAACAAATCTCGTCTAAATCAGACATTTTTCCTTCGTCGCAGTAAAGCGGCACAGGCTCATCGAAACCGTCATCTTCATAATAAACGTAGATCGGTGACGACGCCTTCAACTTTACCATTTCAAAGTTCAGGTTCAGCCGTTTAGCCGTTTGCTGTGTCGCTGTTCTAACTGACTCCAACCGTTTCCTGTGTGGCACGCCGCTTGACGCGTAAACCATTAGTTTCCCGCTGTTTTCCTTGAACATGACACAATCACCAGCACCCCCTCTGCTGAGAACTCTTTTAAAGAAAACCTTGAAACGACTGTTCAGGGCAGGGGAGGGGTAACTGAAAGTGAACGCTGCCACGCTCAAGAAAACGGCATCTAAGTTTGGTTAATAGCCAAAAAAGCCGGCTACCGTGCGAGGGTGTTAAGCTCCAATGGTACCTTGAGCTTACCGCACCACTCTGATATTTTGTTCTCAGCGTCCTCTTTGTTTTCACGCAGCCTAACGATGATTAGGTCCACAGCCGGATTGCTTTCGGGCAACAGTTCTTTCGTCTTCTCGATGGCTTTTTCCCCTCCGTTTCCCTCATTTGTGCAGAAAATCGCGACTCTTTTTCCTGCGAGGCTGTTTTTCTTCAAGTAGGTTCTGATGGCAGGTGTTGGCCTCGTAAACCAGACGGGAGTTCCGACAACTATGAGGTCGTAGAGCTCAGGGGATTTTGCGGTGGCAGATATCTTGGTTTCTCTGCCGAGCATAGCGTCAAGAGAAGCCTTCATGAAGGCGGACATCCCGAATCGTTTCTTTAAGTCAACAACCTCTTCAATGTCTGCCCCGAGATGTTGAGCTACTGTCTCAGCAACGAACTGAGTGTTACCCGTTCGAGAATAGTAAACGACTAAGGTCTTCATTATTTCTTCTCCGTTGGCTAAATATGACAAGCAAGTTTTAAATGCTTGCCAGCGTAAAAACGCAGTGCGACGCCATTTTCTAAGTAAAAAATCGTTTGCCTGAATAAATTTTTCTTGCACACTTTGGGCGAAAAAATCAAAGCATTTTAGAACAGGAAATATTTTTTTAAATTAATCTTAAATTTGAGCCACCCAGTATAGAATTGGAATGGCAAATGGTTAACGTTAGGGCGCACGTGTTCGTGAGCGGCAGGGTTCAAGGCGTCTTCTTCAGGCAAAAAACCAGGCGGCTGGCAGAAGGCCGCGGCGTTACAGGATGGGTTCGCAACTTGGATGATGGCAGGGTGGAAGCCGTTTTTGAAGGCGAAGAAGCCGACGTTAACGCGCTTGTGGATTTCTGCAGGGGCGGACCGAGGGGCGCGGTCATAACGAACGTTGACGTCACATGGGAAGAGTTTGAGGGCGAATTTCAGAGTTTTGAAGTTACCTATTAGCCGCCGCTTATCTGCTTAAATCTTAGGCTTCACCTTAATCTTGGCGAGGCATGTTCATGACCGTGCTCGGTTTAGTCGGTAGCCCGCGGAGGGGCAGCAACACTGACCTGCTTGTAAGCGCCGTTCTGGAAGGCGCATCCGCAAGCAATCATCCCGTGGACAAGGTTTACCTCTACGACGTTGACGTGGCGCCATGCGTCGACTGCAAAGCGTGCAAAAAAGGCAGCTTCAAATGCGCGGTCAACGACGGAATGCAAGCGCTTTACCCGAAGCTGGAGGAAGCGGACGTGATAGTTTTCGGAACCCCGCTGTACTGGTATGGACCCTCGGCGAAGATGAAACTGCTCGTAGACAGACTGCGGCCATTTGCAGCATCGGGAAAGCTTAGAGGCAAAAAAGCAGTGTTAGTGATTCCCTCCGAGGAAGGAGCGGAGGCGTGCGAATTCGCCGTTGGCATGTTTACCCTGTCTTTCAAGTATTTAGGGGTGGATTTGGCGGGCACAATGTTGCCGAAAGCCTCGGAACGCGCAGAAATCAAAGAGCAGCCTCAAACGCTTAACGAAGCGTGGAAACTTGGAAAAAACCTGAAGTAGATGACGCCGAGTTTACGCTTTTTTCTTGGGCACCCTGAAATGCGAGTCTTTCCCGGCGCTGATGTATTCCCCGCCCATGCCTCTGACTGCCGAGGCGATTTTCGCGAATTTTTCGGAGCCCAAGTACCCTTGCAGCTTGATTATTATGTAGTCGCCTTTTTCTTCGAAGCCAAGCAGGTTTTCGAGTTCTTCAGGAAAAGACATGCGAATGTCGTCAACACCCCGAAGTTTCGGCGCGGTCTGTGCCGCTGGCGCTGGAGCAGGCGTTTGAACGGGTTGGGCGGGCGGCGGCGTCTGGGCAACTTGCCCCGTTGATAGCGCCTTAAGCGAGGCGGAGACGGATCGCAGCTGTTCTGAAACTTTGCTCAGTGTTACGGCAAGCTCCTCTACTTTGCCGACTATCTCATTTAGCTTTTCCTTGTCAGTGCTCATCCCTAACGCTTCCTCTTAAACTTCTAAATAACCCAAGACGCTTATTAATTATTTGCAACTTCAAATCGAGCTTGACCTCTGGAAGAATAACGGCATGATTGAAATTGACGGGAGCCAAAAAAGCGGCAGCGGAACCATACTTCGCCTCTCAGTAGCCCTGGCAGCCATCATAAACCAGCCGCTACACATCTACAACATCAGGCAAAACCGCCCGCAGCCAGGCTTGAAGCATCAGCATTTGGAGGCGGTTCTGACGGCGGCGAAGCTTTCCAACGCAAACGTGCAAGGCGCAACCTTAGGTTCAAGGGAGATCTGGTTCACGCCTCAGCACGTAGGAGGCGGCGAGGTTGAGGCGGAAATCGAGACCGCTGGAAGCATCCCGATGCTGCTGTTAGCGGTTCTGCCAGTCTGCCTGTTCGCCGACAAACCCGTCCGCCTGCACGTTGCCAAGGGGGGAACGGACACCACTCACGCGCCAACCATCAACTACCTGCGAAACGTGTTTTTGCCCACGCTGGCTCGGATGGGCGTTGAAGCCGAACTAAACGTGCAGAAATACGGGTACTACCCGAAGGGCATGGGCGAGGCAACGATGACGGTTAAGCCGAACCCCGCGTTAAAACCAGTTACGCTGGAGAATTTCGGCACGCTGAAGCGGGTCAGCGGCGTTTCCGTGTGCACTTTCCTAGCTGACAGGCACGTCGCCGAAAGGCAGGCGAAAGCGGCAAAGGGCGTCCTGTCGCAAAACAGGTACAGCGCTGACGTTCAGGTGGTAAACGACGAGTCAAACCCTTTCCAGAAGGGAAGCTCGATGGTTCTGTGGGCGGAAACCGACACGGGCTTAAGGATAGGCGCCGACGCCATCGGGCAACTGCGGAAAACGGCGGAGGAAGTCGGCAGGGAAGCCGCGGAAAAACTCGTTGCCGAGCTGTCTGCGCAGCCGACGGTTGACGTTTTCTTGGCGGACATGCTTATCCCCTACGTGGCGCTTGCAAGGGGCAAATCATCATTCTACGCCAGAGCCGTCACAGAGCACATCGAGTCGAACGTGTGGCTGATGGAGAAAATGTTAAACGTAAAATTCACCGTTCAGAAAGTAAACAGCCTCTACAGGATAGAGAAAAGCAGCTGATCCCATGGTCAAAACAGCCGTGTGCCTAAAAGTTCCGAAGAAAAAAGGCGAAACAGCAATAGTGTTAGCCAGCAAACTCGGGCTTTTGGACAAGTCGCTCAAGATTCAACGGGACAGCGATAGCCTCTGCATCCCCATGGTCAGGCAGCCATTTGAAGACGAGTTGGCGGCGCTCAACAGCCAAGTGTCCGATTACCAGTTGGAAACCAGAGCCTTCGCCGAGAAGCCGTCTGCTGCTGGAACAGTCCTGCAAACGCTCGAAGACAAGCTGCCGCCTCATCTGCTGGCAATCCTGCCTCAAGCCTTAGACATAGTAGGCGACATAGCAATCGTTGAAGTCCCGCCCGAGCTTAAACCCCACGAAAAACTGTTGGGCGAAGCAATCCTTCAAACACACAAAAACGTCAGAACCGTACTTGCCAAGGCGGGTGCGGTAGGCGGAACCTTTCGGCTGCGTGAGTTCGCCTTTATCGCTGGGGAACGCAGGACGCAGACGGTTCACTGCGAGTTCAGCTGCCAGTTCCATGTTGACGTGGCTAAGGCGTATTTTTCTCCTCGGCTTTCACACGAGCACATGCGCGTCGCCATGCAGGTGCAACCGGGCGAAACCGTCGTGGACCTCTTCGCGGGCGTCGGACCCTTCTCGGTGCTCATCGGCAAGAAACAAGCAGACGTCCGAGTCTACGCCGTTGACATTAACCCAGAAGCCGTTGAGCTGCTCAAGGTTAACGTGAGGGTTAACAGGGTTGAAAACCGAGTCTTCCCCGCTCAGGCGGACGCGAGGCAGATTGCTACAGCCCAGCTTAAAGGCTCAGCTGACAGGGTCATAATGAACCTACCTGAAACCGCCATCGACTTCGTTGACGCCGCTTGCTTGGCAGTTAAGCCGCAGGGTGGGATAATTCATTTTTACGCTTTTGCCCGTTCGCCCGACTCGATGGAAAAGCAGAAACTGCGTTTCGCAGAAGCCGTGAAAGACGCGGGCAGGAGGGTGGAGTCATTTCTTTGCGCCAGAAGCGTTCGTGAAACCGCGCCTTACGAGTCCCAGATTGTTTTAGACGCTAAAATCACTTAGACAACGATGAGGGTGACTTTGATCTTCTTCTCGGGGTTCTTGAGTTTTTCAACAAGTTCCCGAGGCAGCTCGCTGGAAGATTTGTCGGCGTGGATTGCCAGGGTTCGGTCAGAGACGTAATCGCTTTTTCTAATCACCATGTCTGTCTGGCTGGTTAGAGTCAGTTTCGGGGAGCCCAACGCTTTGACGGTTTGCCTTAAGCCGCCGGCTTCAATTATGATTGTTAGCTTGGCGTTTGGTTTTTTCAGTTTTTCCTTGAATTCAGTGCTTAAGCCTGCGACGGCTTTGTCTGCTGCGACCCCGATGATGCAGTCACCCGTTTCTGAAAGATGCTTTTCTCTGGTGAACATAAGCGTGGATGGGTGAACGGCTTGAATGTTAGGGTGCCCAAAAGCCAGAAAAGTTTCTTTTGCCTGTGCGGGGCTCAACTACTCGCTGACCTCGATGGAGTCGACTTTGCCGTCCCCGTCCATGTCGAAACCCTGAATCACAACCGCAAAAGTGTCCTGCCCCTTGTACTTCTGCAGGGTTTTCTTCCAGAAATTAGCCAACGCCAAAACGCACGCTTTCGTTCCGACAGCCTTGTTGCCTGCCAAAACGACTATGCGTTTGGTGTTGTCCCACGGGTTAACGATCTTGGCTATTAGCCCAGAAACATCCGACGTGTAAACCTGCAGGGTTTTTTCTGAGGATAAACCGCCTAGCAGGAATCCTTGGTCGGATGATTGCATTATGAATTTGATGGGTAAGTACTCGTTTATTTCCTGCGTGAGAAGGTTGGTTCCGGGTCCGCCAACAAGGATCAGGTTGTTTTTCTCCTCCTTCTCCGCTTTAACGTCAACGTCAAGTTTAACGGCGAATTCGGTTGGCATCTTGGCAAATTGCCCCAAGAAAAGCGCCAGGTGCGCGGCGTAGTGTCCGTCTCTTGCGCTGGTTTTGAAGGGGCCGTGCGGTTGGGGGCTGCCCACGACTATTTTGCCGTCGAAGACGCCGTTGCTGATGAGTTCTTTAAAGAAGTCTTGAAGCTGCTTGTCAACGCTTAAGGTGCAAACGTTCTGGATCGGCTTGTACCCTTGTGGGAACTCGATCCCGAAGGCTGTCGAAACGGTTTTGTAGTATTTTGCCGTTGCGCCTTTCTTCTTTTCTTCTCTTACAACGGTTATTGCTCCAGCTTTGGCGAGTTTTCTTATGTGGTAGTAGACTTTCTGCTCATGCATGCCTAGCTGCTTCGCGATTTCTAAGGGGTACATTTCCTTTTTTGACAGCATTGCCAAGATTTTCCAGCTTAGGCTTCCGAGCACCATTTTGAGTTTTTGTGAATCGTTTATCATGCTGATTTCTTTTACTTCTTGCGTGTTGCCGTTGTCTTGGAGAAGAAGTTTTTTGTCCATATGCTATCCTAAGGTGAGTAAGGCAGGTGTACTATAAAAAATTTATTTATAATGGTGCGAAGAATTTGGGCTTCTCCTAAGCTTGCGGTCGCCCGATTGCACGGTAAACCTGGTAAAACTGCTAAAAGATTTCTTTTAGCAGTCAAACTGAAGTCTTAACAATGCTTATTAACGAAATTTCTCCTCCATAAAGTCAATGCTATTATTGGTGATAGTGAGGATTCGGAAATGTGTGGAATATTCGGTTGCGTTTTGAAAGAGGGTAACGCCGCTCCCCTGATACACTCGTCGCTTAAACGACTTGAATATAGAGGCTACGACTCAGTGGGAATAGCGACAATCTCCGACGGCAAGATTTACCTAAAGAAGGATCAGGGAAAAATCGATGACGTTCACAAAATGTTGAACCTTGACGATTTACCTGGCAGCATAGGGATTGGCCACACGCGGTGGGCAACTCATGGCGCGCCGTTGAAGGTTAACGCTCACCCTCACGCCGACTGCACAGGCGAAATAATGGTTGTGCACAACGGCATCATTGAAAACTTTACTGATCTCAGGGCGGAACTGCAAAACCTCGACCACACGTTTGTCTCCAAAACAGACACGGAGGTAATCCCGCACCTGATCGAGCAAACCCTCAAACAGAACCCTAAATTATCCCTTATTGAGGCAGTTCAAGAAAGCATCAAGCGGCTTGAAGGCTCCTATGCCCTTGCCGTGATCTCCACAAAAGAGCCAGACAAAATCATCTGTGCCAGAAACGAGAGCCCTCTGGTTATAGGTGTAAACGGTAAAGGTGTTTTCTGTGCTTCTGACATTCCCGCGTTTCTCCCAGTCACCAACAAGGCGGTCATGGTGAATAACGGTGAACTCGTCATTCTGTCGCCTCAAGGCTACGAAATCAGGAAAATCCAGGACGGCAGCCCCGTTATTCGGGAACCTGAGACTATTGAGTGGACGGCTGAAATGGCTGTTAAACAAGGGTACCCACATTTTATGATTAAGGAGATTCATGAGCAACCCGAAACCCTGCGCAACACTCTAAGAATGCAGGAGCATTATCTGGATTTGCTTACGACCTTCCTTGACCGCGCCAACGAAGTTTTCTTAGTCGCGTGCGGAACAAGCTACCACGCCTGCTTAGCCGCGTCATACATGTTTAGCAAACTTGCATTCTTGCCCACCCACCCAGTTTATGCTTCAGAATTCATAGAGCAGCACGGCAAGTCGGTCAGTATCGACAGCACAATCTTAGCCGTCAGTCAATCAGGCGAAACGGCAGACACGTTGGCGGCTGTTACCTGTGCTCAACAGCGTGCAGCAACGATTCTGGGTTTAACCAACGTTATCGGCTCAACCCTAACACGTATCTCACGGGTTTACATTGGCACGCAGGCTGGTCCAGAGATCGGCGTTGCCGCAACCAAGACGTTCACTTCGCAGCTTTCGGTTTTAGCGCAACTGGCTCTCAGGTTGTCTAAGAAACGTGGGAAGATTTCGCAGGACGAAATGGATTGCTTAGAAAAGCAGCTTTCCGACTTGCCCAACACTGTTGACACTATAGTTAAGACGCAGGAAGAAAAAGTGAAGCAAATCGCCCAGAAGTACAAGGACAGCAAAGTCTTCTTCTTTTTGGGCAGAGGAATCAGCACCGCCACCGCCTACGAAGGCAGACTGAAGCTGATGGAGATCGCGTACATCCCGTCAATAGCGTTTCCCGCGGGCGAAAGCAAGCATGGCCCAATCAGCCTTGTCGAGAACGGTTTTCCAGTGGTTTTTGTCTGCCCCAAGGATGACTGCCACAAGACGTTGATCGGTAACATCATGGAGATGAAAGCCAGAGGCGCTCACATAATCGCCGTCATCGAGGAGGGAGACGAGGAAATCAAGGCGTTGGCTGACGATTACATTGAGGTTCCCAAGGGCATTCCTGGTGTTCTGTCGCCTATTCCTTTTGTTGTGCCCCTGCAGCTCTTAGCGTATTACGTTGCTCTTGAGAAAGGATTCAACCCCGACATGCCAAGAAACCTGGCGAAGTGTGTTACTGTAAAGTAACCGAGGCGCATGTCCGCTCATAATTTTTGGATGAAGTTGTAACTAACCGGTTCGAATCCCAAGGCTGCCCATGCCGCAATAGCCGCGGCGTTTTTGACAACAACGTTCAGGTCGACGTATTCAACTTCACGGTTTTTCATCCATTTCAAAGCTGCCTTAATCATTGCCGCGGCGATTCCCCGACGGCGATATTCTGGGATTACATATACTGGTCCGATGTGACCAAGCCTTCGAATTTCCCAATTCGGATTACCTCGATCCATGATGGAACAACTCAAAAACCCAACTATGTCGTCGTCTTGCGCGACGAGCACAAGCCCGTCTCCTGACATTGACTTTTCGATTTTGTCTTTCACGTAGGCGAGCGCCACGGACGCGTTTTCTTTCACGTGGTATATCGGATGATAAGAAACATGATGAAAATTCAAGTCCCAGGTAAGTTCAGCTATTCGCGTTGAATCCTCAGGAGTTGCCATTCTCACGTGCAATTAATTCACCAAAAATATGTGTTTCATTCCTTAGTATAAAAGCTGGTGCGTTTCCCTTGTGTTTAGAAAATTGCCAAGTAAACCCTTTTTTAGTTAAAGTCTTGCGATAAGACAACTTGACGGAAGGGTTGTGGTCTTTTCGGCGGTAAACGGCTAAACGCTTTATCGTTGCAAATTTAAATACCGAATCTTTGCAAGGTTAACTTATGAGCAAAAAAGATTCGTCTAAACTCGCCGCCAAAGCCTTGAGCCTTTCAGGGCTGATTGATTACCAGGAAGGCTCAGTGGTCAGCCGCACCTTAATCGATAAGAATGCTGGGACAGTTACCGTTTTCGCTTTTGACGAAAACCAGGGTTTAAGCGAGCACACGGCACCGTACGACGCGCTGATTTATGTCATTGAGGGCGAAGTGGACCTCACCATATCAGGCAAGCCGCTTAAACTGACGCAGGGAGAAGTGACCCTTCTACCCGCCAACGAGCCCCACGCACTAACCGCAAAAACAAAACTCAAAATGCTCCTGACAATGATAAAATCCTAGCAAAAGCTGATGCCCCACTTATCCCTAAAACAATACTCCCCGAGACTTTTCCTATTCGGCACAGGCGGTTTCTCAGCCGGGTAGCCCAACGCAATGAGCGCTTCAGGCTCAACCTCGTCTGGAACCCCGAGGACTTCGCGGACGGTTTCTTTGCAGAAAGCTGGCGCGCAGAACCAGCATGCACCCAAACCCGAAGCATGCGCCGCCAACAGCAAGTTCTCAACGGCAGCCGCCAAACTCTGCATCGCCAAATCCCGCTCCAGCCTTTGCCTTTCAACGTCGGGAAAAGTCGCCATGCCATCCATGCTTAAACACGCAAGAACCAGCGTGGGCGCGGTTGCGAGTCTTTCAACCCGAAGCTTAAATTTTTCTGGCTCAATGGAGACGCCGTCTTTAGCCATGTCAGCAGCCCAAGACCCCTCCATAGCCTCAGCCAGCTTCCTCTTAACCTGCGGGTCCGCTAAAACGATGAATCGCCACGGTTGAGCGTTATGCGCTGAAGGCGCCCATCCAGCAGCCGACAAAACCTGCTTGATTAATTCTTCTGGAACGGAAAGGTTTTGATATTTCCTGACGCTCCGCCTCTCCCCAAACATATCTATCAAGTTTGACATGCGTATTGGTATGTCGGTTTTTCTTTTTATCTTTTAATGCCTTAATCTCGGTTAGGTTCCAGAATAACCTTGAGCGATTGCCCCGCTTCAGCCATCAGCCTGAACCCTTCCTGAGCCTCGCTTAAAGGGAGCCTATGTGTAATCATGTTTTTGACGTTGAGCCGTTTTGTCGCTAGAACCCGCAACGAATCGTCCAAGTCGTTTGGCGCCGCGCCGTAAGTTGTGAGAAAGGTCACTTCGTTTCTCCAGAACTGGCTGATCGGCACAGGCAACTTCACGCTCGGGTCTGGAACGGCAAAAAACAATATTGTTCCCCCGTTGTCCACGCAGTCCATTGCTGAAAGCGACGCGGATGTGGCTCCTGTGCAAACGATAACTTGGTCGGCTAGTCTTCCCTCGTTGACTTCCTTGAGCTTCGCTGGCAGGTTGTCCCTTGCGTCAAGCGCGTGGTTTGCGCCGAATTTCTTGGCAAGCTCCAGCCTGTACGGGTTAATGTCAGCAACCACGATGTTTTGCAAGCCCTTGAACTTGGCAAGCTGCACATGCAGGATTCCTGCTATGCCGCTGCCGATAATCAGGACCGTGTCCTCTTTTTGCAGGTTAGCCAAACGTTGACCCCGTGAAACGCACGCCAAAGGCTCGATAAAGGTGCCCTCCTCGAAAGACATGTCGTCGGGCAGCCTGTAGACGCCGAAGTCAACGTTGATTTTGGGCACCCGTATGTACTGTGAGAAGCCGCCCGGATAATAGTTCGTTGAGTGAAGGGTGTGACAGGCAGTGTGGTAGCCCCGTTTGCAGTAACGGCACTGGTTGCAGGGAACATGATGGGAAACGAAAACGCGGTCGCCGACCTTGACGCTTTTGACTTTGCCGCCGACCTTGTCGATGACGCCTGTAGCCTCATGACCTAAAACCAACGGTGCCCTCGGGACACGGTACCATTCGATGACGTCGCTGCCGCAGATGCCGCTCGCCATAACTTTAAGCAACGCCTCATCCTCGCCGACCTGCGGGATCGGCACCTCTTGGATGCGGACGTCATGGTTGTTGTAGTAGACGGCGGTCAGCATGGTCTTCACCGAAAAAGGCAAGGTTGCTGGTTAGGCTTTGCCAGCTTTCACTTGTTCGTAGAGGTCCATGGCTTCATTCGGAGTGTAGCCGTCGTGGACAACTGCTCTTAAGCCTCGTATGGCGGCGACTGGGCACTCGGTTTGCCAAACGTTCCTACCTAGGTTGACGCCGATTGCGCCTGCCTGCATGCCAGCGTAGACAAAGTCGAAAACTTCCTTCTGAGTTTCAGTTTTGGGTCCCCCCGCCATGACGACTGGCACTGGGCATCCTTCAACAACCTTGTGGAAGTTCTCACAATAGTAGGTTTTAACGACGCGTGCGCCGATTTCAGCGGAAATTCTCGCTGCCAAAGCCAAGTACCTTGCTTCGCGCTTCTCAAGCTCTTTGCCGACGGCTGAAACAGCCATAACTGGAATCCCGTAGTCTTCGCATTCGTCGACGAGTTTGGCTAGGTTGCTTAGGCTTTTGTTTTCGTATTTGCTCCCGACAAACACAGACATAGAGACTGCCGAAGCGTTCAGCCTGATGACTTCCTGGACGGATGTAACGATGCTTTCGTTCGCCAAGTCTTCCCCGACCACGGAAACCGCGCCTGAAACACGCATGATGATGGGTTTCTCAATGGCTGGATCGATGCAGTTGCGCAGGATGCCGCGGGTTAACATAAGGGCGTCTGCGTACTGGTAAATCGGCTTGATTGTTTCCCCGGGCTTCTCAAGGCAGTGCGTTGGTCCTTGGAAGTAGCCATGGTCAACGGGTAAAAAGACTGCTTTGCCGTCTTTCTGGATAAGTCGGCTTAACCTGTTTTTCATACCCCACTCCAAAGTTTATCTCACCGCCGAACTCTTTGGCTTAAGAATTAAATTAACCTTTTCTTCACGTTGCCCCGAAATAAGAGCAAACGGATAATTTGCGTTTTTTCATAAAATATGAAAAGAGAAACTTTAACGGAAGACCAATTACTTAACGTGCTCGTGGCATTTGCAGCCGTGCGGCTTATACCCTCCGCAATGAGGGCAAATGATGCTTTCGAGCGCGACAAGTTTTCCGCAGTACCTACAAGGGTGCATATAAGTTCATTCACCGCCTGTTTGTGGTGCCCTGTGAATCTTTTAGCGCAGGAGCCATTGTTTTTGCTTTCTTTCGTTTCGTCAAGACTGCCGCAGAAGCCACCGCTGACGCCGCGATGATTACGGCGCCCGCGAAGACGCCGACAAGAAAGATCGACGTCTGCTGAGGCTTAGGATTCGAAGCGACAGGTACTCCCGTCTTGGTAACGGTCGGTACAGGCGAGGAGGAGGGCGCAGGCGTCAATGTAGAGTTTTGGGCTGCCGTCGTTTCGTTGGACGGCAAGGGCGACGTGTTGGGTTGGAAAATTGTTGGCGGCACAGTTTCCTGCACCGAGGAACCAGTTATTACTGCGTTGTCTGGGTACCCTTCGCTTTCCTCTGTGCCTAAGAAGTTGTAGTTTACAAGCTGGATCTGAGTAAGGGCGTCTATCCACTTGTAGCCCCAGTCGCCGGGCACAACCAATCGCAGTCCGCCTAAAGGTTGGTCGTTTACTTCGTAAGCCACCAAGATGTTAGTGTTTTGCGTCGCCGCTGAGACGGTAAGGTCTGTGGTGAAGCCGTCGGTTGCGAAGAATGCGACCTTGACGGCGCTTGAGGACACGTTAGCCTGTTGAAGTAAGTAAGAAAGTTGGACGCCCGTCCAGGAGCCCTCTTCAAGAGGCGTCGGACCATCAACGCAGACCAAAGCGGCGTTTTCGGTAGTTTGAGGCATTGCCTCGATTTGGTCAAGAGTTAGACTTAGTGGGTTTTGGACTAGACCAGTTATTGTGAGCGCCGTTGCTGGGTTGGGAGTTTGGGCGCGGGTTGAGGGCAGTTTTGGGCTGTAGGCTATGAGGGCTAAAGCTGTTAGGACTGTCAAGGTGATGGCTAAAAGGCGTTTTTTGTTCATTTGAGGTCAGGCCCAACCATAAGAAATATGACACATGTCATATTTAAGGCTTGTTTAAAAGAAAACTCAACCGTTGCCACATAACCCACTTAGCGCCCGCCGTTTGCCTTCACAACCAATTCTTCTAAAATTACCAAACGGCGCCGCTTGCAATTTCTATTTTGATGCTGGTTTCAAAATTAAGTAGCCTTTCTCTATGAGCCAGTGATGAAACTGCCATGTCGTGTACAGGCAACTGCTGCTGCACTTCTGCCGCACCTGCTCGTAAGCGACCGACCCCTCCGAGAGCGTGTTCAACTCCACTTGGACCGGGCACTTCACGTCCTTGCAGAATTCCCTTCGCTTGTACTCAACAAACCCTTCAGGCGCCATTTTCCATCGCACGCTACTTCACAGTCTACACTAATAAGCCCTTTGCCGCACCGCAATCAAACCAGCAGATTCCAAGTTGCACCTGCGGCTTTTTTATTTAAACCGCATTCAGTGCTTTCAGTTCGAGGCAGGCGGATGTTTAGGTTCCCTTTTAAGCTGGTTTTTAATTTGTTGCGTGTATGCCCAAACTTTACCTGTTAGGCGGAGAAAACGTGTTTAAGCGAAGCGCGTGGGAAGTAAACGAGAGCGCTTTCAAAGAGGCAGGAGGGCACCCGTCTGTCGCTGTGTTTCCTTGGGCGCGAGCATCTTTTGACAGAATGTACCGTGAACGCAAGATTCTCTTTGACTACTTTGTCAGCCTCGGCGCCAGCACAGTGGATTTCATTGAGTACTCCGATTCCAACGAGGCAATCGCCCAGAAAATCGCGTCTTCAAACCTGATTTACCTGACGGGCGGACTAGTCACCGCGTTAGTTGAGCGTTTCAGAAAGATGCAGGTAGACAGCCTGCTTAAAGATTACCCAGGCGTCATCGTTGGCAGAAGCGCTGGGGCACTGGCTCTCTGCAAGAGATGTGTAATAACTGGTCGCTGGAACAGGGAGGTCAGGTTGGTCGATGGTTTGGGCTTAGCCGACCTTACCCTTAAGGCTCATTATAAACCTCGAAAAGACGAGGCGCTGCTGCAGTTGTCGCAAGATGAAAAAATTTACGCCGTACCCTCACGGTCAGCAATCCTTTATGAGAATGGCTGTTGCTCTTTTATCGGAAAAATTTACCTGTTTGCGAACGGCGAAAAAACCATGCTATAATTGTTCTGCGGCGCTTTCCCAAGATGTTCACTTGTTGTCTTGCCGCGGTTTTCTTTGAGCAACCGCAAGAATGACAGTGACCAAAATAAGCACAAGAAGTACCGTGCCGAAGAACATCAGGGGAATCCTGACCGCAGGCTGGTTCTGAAGAACATTTGTGGTAGGCATCCCTCCAAGATAGGCCGCTAAATAAATAATCACGAAGACCGCGCCTACCCCTTCAAGAGAGAATAGCACGGTACTGGCTAATTTTTGGTTTGTAAACGCCATTGAAATTAACTCTTTTGACTTTGTCGATTTAACAATTTAAGACGAATTTATATTTAAATTAATCCTTTCACGGGGAAGAATGAAAATAACAAAAAACTAATTTGCGTCAAACCGAAAAAATAATATACTCTGAAAAGAAGAAGTTGTGGCAATTGGTTGAGGGCTATGGCTGAAAGTAAATTCTACACGCCGCTGAAAATAGGGTTATTCACGGTTGTTTTAGCCTATTTTCTGTTTGCTTTGCACGACACTTTCACCCTCTCATGGGTTGGCGAATGGAACCGCATAGGCGGAGCACACCACTTTCTGATGGACATCTTCGTGGAAGACATCGTTGGCTTCGTGGGGGTCGTCTTCAGATTCGCAGCCGGCATCATAGCCTTTGCGGCAATAGTCTATTACTTTGCCAAGAAAAACTTCTCGAAACCCGCATTGTTCAAGGTGGCAAGGTGGGTTGTGGTTTTCGAAGGCATTTACTGGTTTACGCTTCTTCCAACAGGATTGTACGAGGTGCAAGACTTGTTTTTCACCAAAAGTTTCAGTCACCACACCTTAACGTCTGTTCTGAGTTCATTCGCGACAAACGGATTGCCTGTGTTGGTTGAATCTTTAGCCATTCCCGCTGTCTTGTTTGTTTTAGCTTACAAACTGAACCCAAACAAACCCTTTAAGGGAGTGATACAATGGGGACTGATTGGCGGCACAGTTTACATCTTCGTGTTCTGGCTGCTTAACTTAACCATGTGGGTCACGACAACAAACATCAAAGGAACAATATACCTAACTTCCTACCCGCAGAACCTACTCAGCTACGTTCTAACCGCGTTCGGCATGCTGGCTTTGGCAATTTTCACCGCGGGATTTGCCGTGAAATCAAGAAGGGCAGAAACCATGGAAGAATTGAGCCTGAAAATCGTCGGCGTTATCATATTGGCTCTTGGACTCTACTACCTGTGGAACTATCTGACGTGGATTTACTTCGGAGGCTGGAGCACCTGGTACGCGTGGTTCCTTGGACACAACGAGGACTTATGGATACTTTCCCTCCCGCTGCTTGGGCTCCCGCTGCTCTTTGCAGCTAAACCCAAAGAAAAAAATGCTTCAAAGTGACGTCAATGTTGCAGGGGATTTCACTCAGGTTCGAACAGCTTTTTTTGTGATACCTTTTTAAAACAGTTAAACAGCATTCAAATTGGTTTCCATGCGTAAATCAATCGTCTTTGCAGTCAACCTAATCGTGCTGTTAGGCGTTTCACTGTTGGGGGTAGCTTTTGCCCAGAGCAGTTTGGTCGGCGTCAAGGCAGGCGACTGGATTCAGTACCAAGTGACCGAAACAGGCAACCCCGCGTCAGAGTACAACATAACTTGGGCAAGAATGAACATCATAAACGTTCAAGGCGAAGTCATAACCGTGAACGTCGTAACCGCGTTCGGCAACGGAACCCTGTTTCCAGAAAACAGCATTCACCTCAACTTGGCAACTGGCGCAATCGGAGACGGCTTCTTCGTGCCCTTGAACTTAACCGTGGGCGACCAGTACCGCACCGAGTACGAAGGCGTCATAAACATGACAGGCACCAAACAGATTGAAGCGGGCGGCGCACAGCGAACCGTACTCATCGGCGTCACTAACGAGAGCACGTACAACTGGGATAGGCAAACAGGCATCATGGTTGCGGCAACGTCAAACCTGCCCGGATGCGTCATGTACACGACGACAAACCAAACCAACCTTTGGGCACCGCAAACATCTTCGCCACAGCCTCAGATTTTCGGCATAAACCAAACCACCTTTTACGCGCTTATAATCGGCGTAATCGCTGTCGTAGCGGTGTTGGTGGTTGCAAGCGTGCTGTTTATTCGCCGAAGGAAAAAGCCTGTGTCTTAACCAACATGCCAAAGCTTATAGGTATCTTGCAGAATAGCCAAGAATGGAAGAACCTTGTTAAAACATAAGAGAAAAATTCTTCGGGTTTCAATCTTAAGCTTAGCCTGCACAATGCTTTTCTTGCTTGCCGCAGGCTGCTTCCAGGGTTCCGCGGCGGTCGCTTCTGCCCAGCCAGTGGCTAACCCGAATGGCCCTGTGATCATAGCCAACTTTAACGTGCCAGTCGACCCAGGCTCATCCACCTTCATGTCGCGCGTCGTCTCCACCGCGCAGGGCCAACACGCAGCCGCTATTGTTATCGAGATGAACACGCCTGGCGGATTCCTCAGCGACATGCTCGACATAATAAGTTCTATCACGGCTGCGAACGCTTCAGGCATCCCAACTTACACGTTCATCGTGCCTAGCGGTCTTGGCGCTTCAGCAGGCAGCTACATAGCCATGGCAACAAACAGCATTCTGATGGGCCCAGGCTCCGAAATAGGTCCAAGCACACCCATCGTGGAGGGCGGCACGGCGCTGCAGCAAAACCATACCGAAGACGCGATGATAAGCCTGATGCAAGGTCTCGCAGAGCAATGGAACCGCAACCCAAACGCGACTGCCAACATGGTCATTTCTGACATTGCATATTCGGCTAACGATGCCGTGTCACTAAACGTTGTTAACGGCATTGCAAACTCTCTGTCAGACGCCATCAACCAATGGGGCTTGTCTGCCAATCCGCAGATAACGCTTAGTGAAAACCTATATGAACAACTGCTCAGCGCTTTAAGCAACACCATTCTGGACGGCATCCTCTTCCTCGTCGGAATCGTGGCAATCGTGCTTGACTTTTTACACCCAACCATCGTGTTGACTGTGCTGGGAGCCATCGCGATAGTTGCTGGTTTGATCGGCGCAGAGGTCGTCGGCGCCTCGCTCCTAGGCATCATCATTCTGATTGTGGCTGCGGGACTAATTGTTTTGGAGTTGAAGCTTGGACACGGCTTTGCACTTATCGCAGGCGTAGTTCTAGGAGCCATCGGAATCTACTTCCTCTCCTTCAACCTTTCCTACTCGCCTTCTCCGATAGGGGACTTGGCGATTCTTGAACTTAGTCTGCTGGTCGTGTTCGGAGTACTCGCAGGCTTGTACATCAGATTGGTCATCGGGCCGATAAGACGACGCTCAAAACTCACAGGCGCGGAATCTTTGATAGGGAGAAGAGGCATCGCGATAACCGACCTCAACCCCAAAGGCGAAGTCAGAGTTGAAGGGGTAATTTGGCGCGCCGAATCAGCGTCAGGCGAAATCGCGAAAGGCGAGCGGGTTACCGTAAAGGCGCTCAAAGGTCTGGTTGTCACGGTTGAAAAAGCGGAAGAGCCGACAAATCAAGCGTCCAAACCGTAACGTCCAACTGTGAGTTTTTCAGCACCAGCCTGAGTGATTAGAACGGTGTCTTCAATTCTTACTCCGCCGTAACCTGGCAGGTATATTCCAGGTTCATCCGTAACGACGTTGCCAACTTCCAAGACGTCTTTGCTGTCAGGGCTTAAAACGGGAGCTTCATGGATCTCCAAACCCACCCCGTGACCAAGGTTATGAACAAAAAACTCGCCAAAACCACACTCTTCAATCGCCCGTCGCGCGGCAGCATCTACATCAGCGGCTGAAACGTTGGGTTTCAGAGCATCAAAGGCGCGTTGGTGCGCCAGCTTAACTGTCTCATAGATTTTCCTCTGCTTTTCACTGGGTTTGCCTGCCGTGAACGTTCTTGTCATGTCTGACCGGTAAAAGTCGCATGTTGCACCCAAATCAACCACAACCAATTCGCCATCGCGGATTGTTCTGCTTGAGCAGGACCCGTGCGGAAACGCGGAGTGGGGTCCCGATGCGATTATTGTGTCAAAGCTTGTCCCGTCTGACCCCTTTTTTCTCATAGCGTACTCAACCTCAGCCGCCACTTCCCTCTCTTTCACGCCGGGACGGATCATTTCAGAAGCCACCTGCATGCCCGCAGACGCCAAGCCGCATGCGTTCCGAATCAGCTGGATTTCCTGATCGTCTTTTACCCTTCGAAGCCTAAGTATCAGGTAATTGGCTGACACCAGTTTTTCTTCGCCTCCAACTGCTTTGGCAAGGGCACGCCAACTTTCAATCGGCAACGAGTCAACAGCAAACTTGCTGGCTGACGCCTGGTTTGTGATTTTCTCCATGAGGTTCTCGCCTCTTTTTAAGAGTTCAACGGTTAAGCCTTTAGCTTCCGCCTTTGCCTGGGCATAGTTCACTCCTGAAACGAAGAGTACATTTTCTCCCTGCTCCGGAATCAGCAGCGCGGTTGCTCCCGGAAAACCCGTAAAGTAAGTCAAGTTGTTGGGGTTGAAAATTATGAAGTTGCAGGACATGCCTTGTTTAGTCGCTGATTGTTTTAGGGCGTCAGTTCTTTTCATTTTTTCGCCTGCGTACGGAAAAAATGGCTTTTGGACTGCTTTAACTTTTCGCTTCATTTTTGTTTTTTGTGTTGTGCATTGAAAAACAATTCGGTTTAAGCCTTGAAATTTTAAACAAAGTTCCCATTAACTTAATATAGTTTTCAATTAGATTCCCTTCATCAGGAATTTGAGGGGAAAATATGTTTGCTTATGCGGGAAAAATTTTATACGTAAACCTCACAACTGGAGAAATCAAAACAACTCCATTATCTGAGCAGATGGCGAAGGATTACATCGGTGGCATAGGCTTAGGCATCCGCTTGCTGTTTGACAATTCAAAACCGGGAACCGACGCTTACGACCCTGATAACCCAATAATCTATTTGACGGGCCCACTCAGCGGCACTATGGGGCCAACAGGCGGAAACAGCTACGCCGTCGTATCCAAATCTCCCGCAACGGGCGGCATCGGCAACGCTGAAGCCCACGGCTTCTTCGGTCCAGACCTGAAACGTGCAGGATACGATGCTGTCGTTATCAAAGGTAAAGCTCCGAAGCTTTCTTACTTGTGGTTAGACGATGACAAAGTTGAAATCCGAAACGCTGAACACCTGAAATACGCGACGGTTAACGAAACTGACCATAAAATCCGAGATGAACTTGGCGACTTCTACATCCGTGTCTCAGCCATCGGCGAAGCAGGCGAAAAAATGTGCAGGTTCGCCGCAATCATAAATGATGAGTTCCGCGCCATAGGAAGAAGTGGGATGGGCGGAGTCATGGGCTCCAAAAATCTCAAAGCAGTGGCTGTGCGGGGAACACATGACGTTAACGTTGCAAACCTAGAAGGATTCAAAGAATTTATCAAAATGATTTATGAACGCATGAAGGGTCCATCAACCAAGAAATATAAAACCTTAGGCACACCCGAAAACGTTCTTGTTCTCAACTCACTTTCAGCGTTGGCAACGAGGAACTGGACGAACGCAAGTTTTGAAGGCGCCGAAAAAGTCAGCGGCGAGTACTTCAACGAGCATTATGTCAAGAAAATTGTCGGCTGCGCAACTTGTGGCATGCGTTGCGACCACATCGGTGTCGTTCCTGAAGGACCGTACAAGGGCTCAACCTCAAGGCTTGAGTTCGAGTGCCTCTGGAGCATGGGACCACTCTGCGGCATCGACAGGTTAGACGCAATTATCGAAGCAATGCGCATAGTAAACGAGTACGGCATGGACGGCATATCCATCGGTGTCGTTGTAGCATTCGCAATGGACCTCTATGAGCACGGCATAATCACGAAAGAACAAACTGACGGAATTGATCTCAAGTTTGGAAATGCTGAAGCGTTGATTGCAGAAATCCACAAAATCGGCAAACGTGAAGGCTGGCTAGGAAATGCGCTTGCTGAAGGAGTAGCTAGAGCAGCTGAAATCATCGGTGGGGACGCGTACAAGTACGCCTGCCACATCAAAGGCTTGGAGTTGCCAGGCTACGACCTGAGAACCTTAAAGACTGCGGCACTTGGCTTTAGTGTCTCGTTCCGTGGAGCATGCCACCTCAGAAACGGCGCTTACTCACCTGACGTTAAAGGCAAAGTAAACCGCTTCAAGATTGAGAAAGGCAGAGGCAAAATGATCACAGATGAAAGCTACATGTACAACATCATCGACTCACTCATCGTCTGCAAATTCAGCAGAGGCACATACTATGACGGTTGGAAAGACCTGACAAACTACTACACACTTGCGACAGGAATCCCGATTACACCTGAAGAAATGATCAGAGACGGAGACAGAATTGAAAACCTAGCAAGACTCTTCAACATACGCGAAGGCAAAGGAACACGCAAGTACGACGATGTACCCTACAAAATAAAGCATTTCCCAGTCCCCGACGAGGGACCAGCTAAAGGCGCCTGCGTCAACGACGAGGAAATGGCGGTAGGCTTAGACGATTACTACGCTTCAAGAGGCTGGACAGTTGACGGCATCCCAACCGTTGAACGACTGCAACAGGTAGGCTTAGGGGACTTGGCATACATTGCTGAAAACGCAATGAAAGCCGCTCAAGAAGCCAAACCACAAGGAGGCGCGTAAACATGGTACGCCCGCAAGACAGAAAATTTGTAACAGCTGACCCAGAGAAATGCATAGGCTGCTGCGTCTGCGAGTACGCTTGCAGCATGGTTAACGAGAAAACATTCAACCCGACCAAATCACGCATCCGTGCGATGCGCATGGGGCCGCTCGTGAATCTGGCAGTCACATGCAGGCATTGTGAGGAACCCGCGTGCGTTGCGGCGTGTCCAAGGGACGCACTGAGCCAAGAAGAGGATTCGGGAATAATCCGTGTTGACGAGAACGCGTGCAACGGCTGCGGATGGTGCATCAGCGCGTGCCAATTCGGCGCAATGAACATGCATCCCGACAAGAAAGTCGTCTTCACATGCAACAGCTGCACAGACAACGAAACAAAAGAACCGCAATGCGTCAAATGGTGCCCCGAAGAAGCCCTGACTTACGTTACGGCTGAAACGCTTGCGCAGAAGTACCGACAGAAAGCCGTCAAGAACCTGTTCCAAACGGCAGAAACAGAAGCCAAATCAAAATAAACACTTTCACCTTAGCGCGTTTTTAAGCGCTCTCTCTTTTTTAGAATCTGGTTTTCCGCATTTGTCAGGTTGTTTTCTGTGTTATCGTACCTTTAGTGTATGGCACAAACTCCCTAATCTGCTCAATCGAAGTTTTCCCAGCTTTTTCCCGTTGCTCCTTAGGCAGCTTCAGCATCAGCGATCTGAGGATTTGCTTCAAAAGCTCTTTACCAGCATAATCGCCAGGCACAAGGGCAACATAAGTTTTAGTTTTTGCCTTTACGGCGTCCACTGGTCCACCGACAAAACATGTTTCCTCATTGACGATTATGCCTACGGCGGTTTTAAGCGGAACATTCCGTGTCCAATTGCGTTTGCCGACAACTGCAAAGGCGCCATGTGGAACAGATTCGCCCGAGGGCCCGCTCTTGCTTAGCTGGTCAACCTTAACCCAGTAGACGTCGGCTGACCCTGCGTTTTCACGCCATGCACGGGAAAACGACGCCGCAAACTCGCCTGCTTCGCGGAGTGTTTGTTCTGGTATGGGTTTGCCTTCTGCTTTGACGACGGTGAAGGGTGCGCCTGAGATTTCCGCGTGAAAAACGACATCCTCCTGCGTTGTGTATTTTTTTATTAGGACTTCGTTGCTGACGGTGTCTTTGCCTGCAACCACCAAAAACCCGTCGGAACTGTTGAACCAGCGGAATTTTTCATACCACTCCTTGTTCTCCATCGCTATCTTGCGTTTAGAGAGTGCCTCCACGATTTCCGCTGGCTTAAGACTCTTCAGCTCTTCAGCCGCATTTAGCTCCTTCTCAATTTGGCTTAAGCGTTTCTTTGAATCCTCAAGCGCCGCCAGTGCCCCAGCAGTTTTCTCCTTGGCTTTTTTTCCGCGCTCGTAATATTCGTTGGCGTTGTCGAAAAGTGAGTGGCGCAGGGTTATGCTAAACTGCAACTCATCGATGCAAAGGTTCAAAGCCAAATTCCGTGCATCAAACGATTCGAGGAAAACTTCAGGAGGTTTGCCAGCTTTTTTAGCTGCTAAGGCTTCACTGATAAGGGTGTCCCAGTCTTTGCCTTCTCTATTTTCCCGCAAAAGCTTGTCCACAAATGTTTGAAGCTCGTTAAAATGGCTGTAGATTGTGTTGCCGATGGCTTTGTCGCGTTCAGTCTTCTTCTCTTCATCGTGAATTGATTTTTCTTGTTCAGCAACCACTCGTTTTAGCCGCTCTGACTCATGCTTTAGCTTTTCAACTTCCACGCTTGCAAGTGCCGTTTCAGCCGCCTTTACCTGAAGATAAAACTCATCCAACGCCTGATTAAAAGTGGCGTAGGCTTGAGTTTTGCAGCCATCATACCTCTTAAGCTTAAGAGGCACAACATCCAAAAAACTTCCATCATCATCAACAACAATGTTTGGATCCAAATTGCCTGCTGAAATCTTTGAAAGCAGACTTTGCAGCACATCAAAAACGCCGCTGATTTCCACATCCGTTAGGTCTTTGCATAGCTTAGTTTTATCCACGTTAGCTCTGAGCAGAACTTCCTCAGCGTAAACCCCGCCTAAGCCCAGTAAACGCGCCGCTGCCCTAACAACCTCAACTTCGCCCGCATTCTTTAGCGCTTCTTTCAGCTCAGGCAGGAGGACTTTGAAGGGGTTTTTGCCGCTGGGAGGAGGAAACACCAAGATTTCGTTTCGCAGGATGTTTCGGTCGCGCATGCGCTTAAAGAATAAAGCCTGCAGAATCTGGTTTTTCTCGTTTGTAAGGATGATGTTGCCTTCGCCGAAAATCTCCGCTATCAATTTGAGCAGCCCATCTTTAGTCCTGAAACTCACAGTTACAATTCTTTCAAACTCGTACTGCTCAACGCCGGTCAGCCATGCCCCACGCAGACACCTCCTCAGAGACATACAAAACTCAGGCGGGGCAGCCGGGCTCTCAGGCGCGTAAACGGTGGAGTGCATTCTTCTACCCGCTTCCACGACGAACCTTATGGGCGGCGCGTCTACTTTGTGAAGCTTGAAAACCAGCGTTTTATCGTCAAGCTGGTAAATGTTGTTCACTCGGGAATCACTAATCAGCGGTTTCAGCTCGCTTGTCGCGGCGGCAACATCGAAGCTTGTGAACTCTTTTCTTCGCAACGCTTGCACCAATGGGTGTTTTTTAGTAGTTACCTTGTTTATAAAATAGCCTTTCATCTGCTTATGCTTTCCTAATATACAATTGGCCCCTACAGACCCTTGTTGCACATACAAATTTGGCTATAAGCTTCAACCATAACTGAAACTAACCTGCGAAATACCGTCCAAGCGAAAAAGCCTAAACACCGCATTTTCGAGGGCAGAAACTGTTTAAAACTAGGCATGTTTTTTAAGCAAGAACAAAATATATTTTGCCGAAGGTTACGGAATACAATGACGCCTGTTGTTCAACTTTACTGGATTCGAGTCTCGTTAGGAGTGGTTGCGGGGGTGCTTAGCGCGGTGATAGCCTTGTACCTGCCTTTAACCGACCTCAGCACGTTAATCGACAGCTTCACCATAGCTCTGATGGTTTACTTGGTGTCTTACTACCCGCTCAAGGCGATTTTCGCGAAAAAAATAGAGAAACAATCAAAAATACTGAGCACGGGCATAATAATGTACTTCTTCGTTTGGCTGCCATTCTTCGTTCTGTTCTTCACGGCGTTCAAAGTCTACATGTAACTGTGTGCAATTTTAAAAAAATTATTCTTCGCTTTTCTGCAGGAAATTTGCGATTGTAGCTTGGCTCTTGTCGCTTCTCAAGGTCTCTATCTTTTCCTGTTCACCAGTCTTTTCTTCGCCGTTAGACGCCGCAGGGATGTCCATGCGTGTTAGAATGCGCATGCAATCTGCCCACGCCGAGAAGTACCCGCGGTCAAAGTCTCCGTGTAAACCGTTGCCCATGTGCTCAAGAAACTCTTTTCTGTAGTTGTGCAACGCGACTTTGTCGCTTAAGTCAAGCTTGGAAAAAAACGCGTAATCGTCCGTGGCGCTGTTCTTGCGGGAGAGGTAGATGCCGTAGAGCGCTCGGAAGTATCCTCTGTTCCACTCGGTTTTCTGCATCTTCTGCTTTACTCGTTCCAACTCGCGTTCTGCCTCGGTGAATTGCCTGCTGACTATGAGTTGGAAGTACCTTGTGACGAGGGCTTGTGAAATTGGCATACTTTAGCGTCCGCGGGTTTTGGTTGCTTTCTCCTCTTCAGAGACATCTTCTATTCCGTTCTCGGTTACTTTAAGGATTTCCTCTCCTTCAGGCAAATACGGGCTTGAAACCAGCCTTGCAATCCTTATCGGACCATGAGGCGCCCTTCTGAGGTAGATGCGGGTGTGGCTTGTGTGTCCCACGATGTTTCCGCCGATCGGGTGGATCGCGTCGCCGAAGAACTGGTCGGGCTTAGCCATAACCTGGTTAGTTACAACCAAGACGGCGTTGAACGCTCGGCCTAAAGCGATTAGTTTGTGCATGTGCTTGTTGAGTTTCTGCTGTCTTGAAGCCAGCATTTCTCTTCCGATGTATTCGCTTCGGAAATGCGCGGTGAGGGAGTCCACGATGATCAGTTTGATGTTGTTTTTCTTGATTATTTCGTCGGCGTTTTCCAGAAGGAACATCTGATGGTCGGACGTGTAGGCTTCAGCGTAAATTATGTTCTTAACCACGGTTTCAGGGTCCAAACCCAAAAACTTTGACATCTGCACTATGCGTTCAAGCCTGAAAGTGTTTTCGGTGTCAACGTACAAAGCTGCACCGTTGAGTCCGCCTCTTTCCGGGGGCAACTGCACGTTGACGCACAGTTGATGGCAGATCTGGCTTTTGCCGCTGCCGTACTCGCCGTAGAACTCCGTTATAGTCTGGGTTTCCAAGCCGCCGTCAAGCACCTTGTCTAAGGCTTTACTGCCCGTGCTTAGTCGCAAGACTTTTTGGCGCATTTTGAAAAGTTCGTCCGCTCGGACGAAGGAGATGCCGATGGCTGAGCGGGCGGCTTCGATGATTTGGAAGGCTTTTTTCTCGCTTACTCCCACGGGCTCAAGCTCTCGCGACGTCGCCATGGCTAATGATTCCACGGTGTGGTAGCCGAGTTCTCGGAGTTTTTGTGCTGTTGCCGGTCCGACGCCTGGCAGGTCTTCCATGAACTCGTATTTTGGCTTGCTCGGTTCTGTTGTCTGTTCCGCGTCCTCTGGCTGTGGTTCATCGTCTCGGTTTTGTGTGTCTTCATCTTCTTCAGTCATCTTGTTCACACGTGGCAAAAGATGTTACGTCTGGGTATTTAAAACAACCGAAGAATAAGACATATTGCAGAGTGGAGGGGTCGGTGAAAGTGAACGGCGGATGCGGCTTTTTCGCTCAGGTCTGTTTTTGCGCGGGCTTCTTGCCGCTAAAAGCAGGCCTCTCCGTCTTGTTTTTCGTTATGCCCGTTTCTGGTTGTTTTTTTGGTTTGGGGCTTGGTTTGGGCTCAGGTTATGGTGTAAAAAGGCTAGAAAAGGTCTAAAAAGGTGTAAAAAGGTTTGGAAAGGTTAAAAAAGATACAGAAAGGTTGGGAAAGATACGGAAAGATGGAAAAAGGCTACAAAAGACGGTTTACGCGGGCTTCGCCTTCTCTTGAAGAAGCAGCCTTTTTTCACGGGCAAATCGGCTATTCTTTCTTGTCTGGGATGAAATCCATGGAGATCGAGTTTACGCAGTGCCTCGTGTCCTTCTCAGTGAAGCGCTCGCCCACAAAGACGTGCCCAAGATGAGCACCGCAGTTGACGCATTGAATCTCCGTCCGCACACCGTCGGGGTCAGGAAGCCGCCGAACCGCGCCCGGGATTTCCTCATCGAAGCTTGGCCACCCGCAGTTCGCCTCAAACTTGCGTTCTGAACGGTACAGCGGCGCTTTGCATCGTTTGCACACGTAGGTGCCTTTATCCCAGAAAGCGAAGTATTTGCCCGTGAAGGGCGTTTCCGTGCCTTTGTTGATGATGACGCGTTCTTCGTCAGGAGAAAGTTTCCTGCTGGCTTGTTGAGACGCAGACAACAAAAATCACCATTCTAAACAATGATTACGCCTGTAAAAAGGTTTCATTCAAGCGCTCGTTGCCGACAAGCAAATATAGGCGCACGTAAATTTACCTATGGGTTTGTATTATGGTTGAAATCACTCGGATCTTTTGGAAGAAAGCTTATACATCGGACAATTTCCTGTTAGGCGACGTAGAAAGCGCCGACGTAGACATGAACACTTGGCAGTTGACGAGTTTTTACATCGGCTTAACTGACGAGGCAACGAAGCATCTTGGTTTCAAGCGTCCTTACCTTGGAAAAGTAACTGTCTGCTTGCCCGTATCCGATATAAAGATGGTTGAAGCCAACGCCGTACTAAACAAAACCATAGCTGAGCTTCGCGACCTCAAACAGTGCAAAGAGTAACAGCTGTTTCTAGCTTTTTTATTAGAGTTAGCAAAAGTCAGCCAGCGCCATAAAAGTCAATAGCCCAGAACCGCTCCACAACTCTGCTTCCCACACTTTTATTTCCCCTTCGCCCATGCAGGTAAATCGAAATAAGAGCACCGAAAAAAGCCACTAAGCCGACAATCCAAGCTGCGACCACAAACGGCGATGGCAAAGGCGACGATTTGGCAACTTGGGTTTGCTGCAACGCAACGGTTTCCTGCTTTGTCGGCAGCTGCGGCGGCGATGAATTTGCCATGCAGTTTACCGCGCCGAAATTGGCAGTCTGGTTTGGGTATGCTTTAACTGCCGAAGAAGAGGCTATACATGACGCCGCAGCCAATAAGAAAACAAACAGGACAGCGCGGGTTTTGTTCATTTCTTCACCGTTTATTTGGGCTGTTTTTTCCCGTTAAAAGCGTTATCGTCAAGATTTCTTGACCAAACAGGAGCTTTTTAGTCAAGGTTTCTTGACTGGACAGGTTGTCCATGCTCTATGCTTAATTCATGCATATGACCGTTTTTTGTTTGCTTCTTCAGGTTTACCCGCCGCCTTCGCTGGAGCACACAAATATTCGTTGCGCCTTAAACTTCAAGGCGTCTTGCCGCAAGTATCATGCCAGCCTTGATTTGTTGAAAAAATTAAAAAAGCGAACAAGAGTAATCTATACAGTGGCGTTTCTGTTGGCTGATGCGGAGTGGGAGAGACTTATTGACGACTTAGTAAGACAGGGCATACTTCAAACGCCCAACGTGGCGAACGCGATGCGTCACGTGCCCCGCCTAAATTTCCTGCCCAAAGCCGCCCGCCAGCACAGCGCCGTGGATGCTCCCTTGCAAATCGGGTTCGGCCAAACCATTTCAGCCCCCCACATGGTTTCCATTATGAACGAAGCCCTGCAGCTTGAGGTCGGTCAAAGGGTTCTTGAAGTTGGCGCTGGTTCAGGCTGGCATGCCGCGACGTTAGGTGAGTTGGTCGCTCCGAAAAGTGCGCCCGAAAGCACGCGGGGACACGTCTACTCCGTCGAGATAATTCCCTCGTTGGCTGAAACTGCGCGGAGAAACATCTTAACCGCTGGCTTCGGCGACTGCGTAACCGTGATCAACGCTGACGGGTCAAAAGGTTACCCTGACAAGGCGCTGTACGACCGTATTGCTGTGACGGCGGCGGCTCCCCAAGTTCCCCAGCCACTCGTTGATCAACTGAAGCCTGACGGTGGCGTAATGGTGATTCCTGTCGGCACGGTTTCCTTCTATCAAACCTTGATAAGGCTGACTAAAAACGCCGCTGGCGAAGTTCGGCAGGAAGACCTCGGCGGAGTAGCGTTTGTCCCCCTGACAGGCGAGTACGGGCAAGGCTAGCGGGTTACCCGAACCATTTTTCCAGCGTCATCTTGGACTTCTGCTTCTTGCTGCCAGCAAGCATTTTATCCAGTGATTTTCTGACGCGATCCTCTGAGAACTCTTTTTGCCTAACCATCAAGTCGACGACGCCTTCAACGTTCGGTTCACACCATTGGAGCTTGTAGTTGTCCGTTACCTCAGGATGCAGGAAGACCTGGCGTATGCAGTTTGGCTCAACTGGGAAAGAAGCGTTCTTTATGTGGGGCAACGCGTTCTCCAACGACCCGAACTGCTTGACCAGTTTCAGGGCGGTTTTCGGCCCTAGCCCCTTTATTCCGTCAGGGTTAAAGTCTGTGCCGATGAGAATGCCCACGTCGATGAGCTGCGGGTAGGTTAAGCCCGTCTCGCTCAGCGTCTTAGACAGCTCCATCACTTCGGGCACAGCCTCGATGTAGGCGTTACCGCGTTTGCGTCTGCCCGAAATCGTGATGTTCCGCAGCATTCTGGGCGCCCCAAAAAGTAGGCTGTCGTAGTCTTGGCTTGCACAGTAATCTGCGTCGCCTTTCTTGGTCATGTAGGCGGCTTGGGCTTCGCCTTCGCTTGGCGCGTTAATCCACGGCAAACCCATAAGCTCCAAGAGCCTGCGGCTGTCATCCTGCATGTAATCTTTCATGCTTGTCGCCGCCTGCGCGAACACTCGCATCTTCTCCGTGTCGCCCTTCGCCGCCGCCTTCTCGTAGCTGGCGATAGCTTGCACCTTAACAGCTTTGCGCCGCTCAATCTCAGCCGCCTTCAGGGTCGGGGGAATCCCATCGAAAACGTAGATCGGCTTCAAACCCATCTCAACAAGGTTGCTTGTGCGGTAGAAAAGCCCGCTTAGGTGGCTTGTGACGTGTCCAGTGCTGTCTTTTAGCGGGGTTCCGTCGGGTTGGCGGATGATGGCGAGAAACTGGTAGATTGCATTGTAAGCGTCTATGGCAATTATTTTGCCGCTTAAATCTTCAAGCTTCACGGGAGTTTTCGGAACTAAATCTTTGAAGTCTACGCCCAAAATTCATCACAAAATAAAAGGCAAAACGTCAAGCTAATAAAACTTGCGAATTCGAGTTCTGTGAAGTTAGCGATTGAATAGAGGTTCATGTGAAAAGTCGGTTGATGGGGTCGGAAGGGGTTGCTGAAATTGGAGGCAAAACCCCGTCTTCAGCTTGGCGGAAAAGCTCTGTTTGCTTGCTCATGCTTCAACTCAACGAACAGCAGAGCTATTACGGAAGGAAGGAAAAACTCGAAAACGCCCCCAAATGAAGAGCTTGCGAAAATAATTGAGGTGTACGCATTATAGTATTGCGGGTTTATTGAGAGCAGATTGAAAATCGTTGAGCCGAAGATAACGCCTAAGAGTAAAGCTATGACAGTAGATTTCGAAGCACACATATTGAACCTATCTGCCAAAAAGTAGAACACGCCGAAAACAACGGCAAGAAGCACTAAGTTGAAAAGCATGCTACTAAGCGTGAAAATCGGTATAGCTTCGGAAAACGTGACTGAGAATAAAGAGAACGCTCCAAATCTGGCATAAGGCAAATAGGTGAATCCCATTGACAAAAAGAGTGAAATAGCAAATGCTGCCAGCGGCTTTTGCATGATTTACATCTCCTGCGGTAAATGGGTGCTATTAGAGGCTGTATAAAAAACTTTCACAATTCCGTTTTCGGGATTACGTTTGACTAATTTTTTGTTTTCTTGACGCATTTTCTATGAGTTTTCCACTTATTTTCTCCCTCAATCGTTATTCCGCAAGCCACAGAGGGGGTTTTGCCGTCTAAGGATTTATGGGTAAACCCAATATAAGATGATGATGAGGAACTGGTAGATGGCGTTGTAAGCGTCTATGGCGATTATTTTGCCGCTTAAATCCTCAAGCTTCACCGGGGTTTTGGAACAAGATCCTTAAAGTCTACACCCAAAACTCATCACAGCTAAAATAGGCGAAAAACTTTCTTAATAAACTTGCGAATGGCTCTTAAATGCCCAAGCTCACTAGCTTAATGTTGGAAAGAAATTGAAGCAAGAGCAAAGGAAAGTGGGGCAAAAAGGGCAGGTCACTATTCCGAAGGAAATGCGGGAAGCCCTCAAAATAGAACCCGGTTCCACGGTAACGTTTACGGTGGAAGGCGATAAGTTAATTGTGAGAAGGTTTTTTGATGCTGTAGCTGTGTTTAGAAAAGTAGCTAGAAGCGGCAAGTCTGTTTCAAGAATAGACCCTCACGCAGCTTACGAGGAAGAAATCGAAGAAAGATACCAACGTGCGCTTGCTGGAGCGAAGGAACAGAAAGAAAAAAGTGACTAAAATAACTTGAAAAAATAGTTCACTTCTCTTAACTGCCTATTACATTCTTTTAAAAAACTTAGGCTTGTGTTGCTGTTATGCTGACGTCGAAGCTGTAGCTGAACGGTGTGCCCGCTACGAAGTTCGTGTTTGTCGTAACCATGTTTATGGCTACGTACAGGTTCGCCGATGCGCCCACAGCAATCGGGTTGAATTCAACGTCGCCCGCCAGATTAAACTGGATGTTGCTCGGGACGTTAACGTTCGATGCCGCTACGGTTATGTTGATGGGGACGCTGCCCGTGTTCTGGACAACCAACGCGGTCGTCGCGGGGATTCCTCCGACAGAGTCTAACGGTCCGTAGATGTTGCAGGGCAGGTTAGTCAAGGTCGCGGGGCAGCTGGTTCCGTTAGGAAAAAACAGGGCGAACTGGATGGTTGCTGGGGGGTTTGAAGTCGTGGCGGTTGGTGAAGGTGTCAGGGTAGGTGAGATGTTTCTTGGGTATTTTGCGGTTCCGCTTACGTGGATGGTTTGGGTTTGCTGGGCGATTTGGGCAATCACCAGCGGAACAGCTATGGCTACTATAAGCACTATGGCTAAAACGAAAAGTTTCTTTCTCACTCATTTCACCTCCGAACGCTGCCGCTTCATCCTTGGCTTTCATCTCAGACTTGATAATTAATAAAACGATGTTGTAACATGTTGACGCCACATAGATGTGTATCAAATAATAAATCGAAAGGATTTTTGTTGCAAATTCACGGTTGGAAATGTAAGTACGTTGAATTGTGAAAATGCAGACGATGAACCTTTTGTTTTCAAGCAGCAAATCCCGAAGGTGAAGTAGCGGATTATTGGGATTCGTTGAGCACAGCAGATATAAGGAAGCCTTACAATTTAGAACCGCAAGAGATGTAGATTATGACAGAAAGACAAACAACACTGTCCTTGGTCACCTGCACGAGCTGCGGCAAACCGATCCCGCCAGGCAGCGAATCCACGAAATTCCTCTGCCCCAACTGCGGAGAAATCCAGATCAAACGCGACGGAAAATGCCGCAAGTTCGGACGCATCTACAAGTGCCCAAAGTGCGGTTTCACAGGACCATAAAGGGCGAATGGGCATGGGCAGCGTTCTTGTAACTTACAAGATTTTTCCAGAAGACATCGTAAAGAACTTTGACGACATAAAAAAGCAGATTGAAAGCATCAAACCCGAGTTCGTTTCCATCGAAGGATGGGGCGAGGAACCAGTGGCTTTCGGGCTGGTAGCACTCCTTGTCCAGCTGAAGTTTCCGGAAGACAAGACCGGGATCGTTGACGAGTTTGAAGAAAAACTCGCGAAGCTTCCAGGGATAAGTCAAGCGCAGACCTTGCAAATCCGCAGAACCAGCAGATGAACCGCTAACGTGCGGTTAACCGCAAAAAAACCATCAGTCTTCTTTTTAACATGCACCTGAAAGTCTCTGCCGTTACGCTTGAAGGTTTATATAGTCTTTGAATGTTCTTTCAAACACATACCTTTGAGCACCAGATTATTTGGAGGATTCTGATTGAGCGAAGTTCAACTACGCGTCGGAGATGCACGACAAAGAGACGTGGGCAGAGGAATCGCCCGCATAGACCAGCGGACAATGCAGAAACTAGGCATAAGCGCTGGCGACGTAATAGAAATCATTAACAAACGCACGACTTCGGCTATTGCTTGGCCAGCTTACAGTGAAGACCAGAACCGCGATATCATACGAATCGACGGCTTCACGCGAAAGAACAGCGGCGTAGCCATAAACGAGTATGTTGTTGTGCGGCCTGCAAAAGTCAAAACGGCGTTAAGCTTGACTCTTGCTCCTGTTGACATGCGCCTTAACGTTGACGAGGACTTCACTAACTTCGTGAAGAACCGCCTTATGGAGCGCACCCTTGTTGAAGGCGACACCACGCTGGTTATGATGCTGGGACACGCCATACCGTTCACCGTTTCAAAAACCCGTCCGCACGGCATAATAAAAGTCACAACTGAGACGCACCTGACCATACTGAATGAGCCAGCGCCCGAAGGCAAAGGCTTACCCAGAACCACGTACGAGGACATCGGTGGTCTGCATGAGGAAATTCAGCGAGTCCGCGAAATGGTCGAGTTGCCGCTTCGGCATCCTGAGCTTTTCCAGCGGTTAGGAATAGAGCCGCCGAAAGGAGTTCTGCTTCACGGTCCGCCAGGCTGCGGCAAAACGTTGCTTGCCCGAGCAGTCGCGAACGAGTCAGAGGCAAACTTTTACTCCATTAACGGTCCAGAAATCATGAGTAAATTCTACGGTGAATCTGAAGCGCGGCTGCGGGAGATTTTCCAGCAGGCCCAGCAAAACGCTCCAAGCATAATATTCGTCGATGAACTCGATGCGATAGCGCCTAAAAGGGAAGAAGTCACGGGCGAAGTTGAAAGGCGCGTCGTCGCGCAACTCCTCGCTTTGATGGATGGGCTCAGCGGAAGAGGAAACGTCATAGTTATCGGCGCGACTAACCGTCCAGGCGCTCTTGACCCAGCCTTGCGTAGACCTGGAAGGTTTGATAGGGAAATAGAAATCAGCGTACCCGACAAGAAAGGGAGGTACGAGGTGTTGCAGATTCACACGAGAGGCATGCCGCTTCACGGTGTTGAAAAACCTGAAGAGGAAAAGTCCGCTGAAGATGTTGACCTTAAGAAACTTGCTGACATGACGCATGGTTACACAGGCGCTGACTTATCAGCGTTAGGCAGAGAAACAGCCATGAAAGCGCTCCGCAGATATCTGCCGCAAATTAACCTTGAAGAAGAACGCATTCCACCCGCCGTGCTGGAGAAGATGGAGGTTACGATGGACGATTTCTTGGGCGCGTACAAGGAAGTTACGCCTACTGCAATGCGTGAAGTTTACATTGAGGTTGCAACGGTGCATTGGAGCGACATCGGCGGTTTAGACAGCGTCAAAGACCACCTTAAAGAATCCGTCGAGTGGCCGATCAAGAATCCTGAAATGTTCACCCGACTTGGAATTAGAGCACCAAAAGGCATTCTACTTTATGGTCCACCTGGCTGCGGCAAAACCCTGCTTGCACGGGCGGTCGCGACTGAGAGCGAAGCCAACTTCATATCCATAAAAGGACCTGAGGTTTTCAGCAAATGGCTCGGGGAATCGGAAAAAGCGATTCGGGAAGTCTTCCGTAAAGCCCGCATGGCGGCGCCGTCGGTCATATTCTTGGATGAGATAGATTCTCTTACGCCGAGACGTGACATGGGCATGTCTGACAATGGCGCTTTCGAGAGGGTCATAAGCCAGTTGCTAACGGAAATGGATGGCATAACAACCCTGCAAGACATCGTAATTATCGCCGCGACGAATCGCCCTCACATGGTTGACCCCGCAGTGCTTCGCCCAGGCAGGTTCGACCGTTTAATCTACGTGCCTGAACCAGATGAAAAGAGCCGCCTGCAAATCTTTATGCTGTACACGAAGGGTATGCCAATCTGCAGCGATGTTGATTTGAACGTGTTGACCACCCTGACGAGGTACTATTCTGGCGCCGACATTGAATCTTTATGCAGAGAAGCCGCTATGCATGCCTTGCGCCGAGATGTTAAAGCACGCGAGGTTACGATGAAGGATTTTCAAGATGCCCTGAAAGAGATGGGCCCGTCGATTACGCCTGACATGGAGAAATGGTACAAGGGCTTCATGCAGCAGTTCCGACAAGTACAAAAGCCAGCAACACCCGTTGCTTAGAAGGAAAGTTTATGCCTCAGATGAAAACTTGGAAAACCCGACCCGACTACTTTGTGTTATTGGAGATCCTAAAGAAAAAAGGCGACATGACCGACGACGACCTGTTCACCGCTCTTAAAGGAGAGTTCGAGGATTTAGGCTTCAAAGACTTCAACGGTCTGCTGCTAAATCTGGAAGTAAGCGGCAAAATCCGCACTTCATCCTTGGCCCGTGGGAAACGCCGAATAGAACTGGTCCAATAACAACGTTACGATGACCGCGCTCACCCAGTCAACAGGCACCGCTTCAGACGCCATAATCATCGGAGGCGGACCCGTCGGCTCATACGCAGCCTTAAACTTAGCCAAAGCAGGCATTGAAGCAACGGTTTTTGAAGAGCATCCCCAAATCGGGTACCCGTCTCACTGTGCTGGGCATATAAGCATCCGAAGCCTACGCAGCATGGGGTTGTTTCCGCTTCCCGACGGGATTGTGGAGAACACTTTTCGCACTGCAAACTTTTACTCGCCTAAGGGCACCAAGTTTTCAATCCACCTTACCCGCCCAGTGACAGCCGCTTTGAACAGGGCACGCTTCGACCAGTACTTGGCTAAGCAGGCAGAAAAAGCGGGCGCACATTTTGCCCTAAACAGCCGCGTCCAAACGCTTGTTATCCGAGACGGCTTCGTCAGAGGCGTAAACATCCAGCGGAACAGTGAAGAACAGGTGCAAGCTGCCGGTAAGGTAATTGTTGATGCCGAAGGCATTTCTTCTAGGCTTTTAAGGCAGGCTGGTTTGAAAGCGCTCAGGCCAGAAGGGCTGGTTTACGCGGTTGAAGCTGAAGTTGAAAATGTGCATGATGTTGAACGTGACGGGGTTGAAGTTTACTTGGGCAGCGCCTACGCATCGGGCTTTTATGGATGGCTGATTCCGAGGCTTGATGGAACTGCTAAGGTGGGGTTGGCGACAAACAAAGGAAACCCCCGTGATTGCCTCCGATTGCTTATGACTAAGCATCCTGTGGCTTCCAGACAGTTTAGCGGCGCCAAAATAATGCAGATCGGCTATCACGCCATAACCTTGGGCGGCCCAATCGAGAAGGCTTACGCTAACGGATTCTTGTCCGTCGGCGACTGCGCCTCGCAGGTTAAACCCACCACGGGCGGCGGAGTAATCTTCGGGTTAACTTGCGCGAAAATTGCGGCGGAAACCGTAAGCCAAGCCATACAGCAAGGTGACTTTTCGTCCAACGCGCTGCAGGTTTATCAGAAGCGTTGCTCCGACCTGTTGAGTTTTGATTTCAACGTTATGCTTAGGCTGCGGCGGTTCCTTAACTCTTTGTCTGACGAGAAAGTTGACGAGATGCTTCGGGTCTGCAGCAAGTTGGGCGTCGATAAAGCTCTAAGCAACGAGGATGAGATTGATTTTCAGGGAAAAATGATTCTTAAATCGGTCGGGAAGCCTTCCATGCTGGCTGCTTTGGCTTATTTTGCGATGCTTTACTTGTCTGCAAACCCTTAAAATCTCGGCTGCCTAACATAGAAGCGGGAAATGCAATGGGCGAATTCGAGTACAAGCAGGTTCTGGTTTTCCGCAAGGACCTCAAGATGGGTAAGGGGAAGATTGCTGCGCAGGCTGGGCACGCGGCGGTTTCAGCAGCTCAGGAAGCGTATATTCACAACAAAAAGTGGTGGGAGGCATGGTTTTTCGAGGGGCAACGCAAAATCGCTGTTAAAGTGGAGTCGGAGAAGGAACTGCATGAGTTGGAGGATGCCGCGGCAAGGTTGGGTTTGCCTCATGCACTGATTGTTGATAGGGGTTTAACGCAGATTCCTGAGGGCACGGTGACTTGCCTAGGGATTGGTCCTGCTCCTAACGGGTTAGTTGATAAGTTAACCCGTGATCTTCCGCTTTTCTAAGGCGAGTTTTCTTGTCTGCGCCGCCCATTGACAAACAGCTCGGCATCGAAGTTTACCTCACTGAAAGCCCCGGCGTGGGCGGCGTCATCCGCGGCGAGGTCGAGGATTTTGTGGTTGAGGAAGTGCTTGTTGACGGCTCCAGAGCACGGGTAAGCGGAGTTGTCCCAAGCAGGGTTTTAGGCTCAACTGTTGAGCGGCAACGGTTTTTGCTGTGCGTCATGGTTAAGCGAAACTGGGACACGTTCATAGCCGTGAAGAACATTGCGAAACAGTTGGGCATTGACCAGAACCGTATCCAGATTGCAGGCATCAAAGACGCAAAAGCCGTGACGGCTCAGCACATAACTGTTGACGGAGGCTCATTGGAGGATGCCGCAAAAATCAACGTTAAAGACATCCAAATCGTCCCTGTGGGTTACGTTCGCGAAGCGCTTTCAACCTTTTACTTGCTCGGCAACAGCTTCACAATAAAAATCAAAGGCATCGAACTCCAGAAATCAAGCGTTGAAACACGTTTAGCCCACACAATCGGGGAAATCGAAGCTGCCGGTGGCATTCCAAACTTTTTTGGGCACCAACGCTTCGGAACAACCCGTCCGATTACGCATTTGGTTGGAAAAGCCATTGTAAGAGGCGATTTTAAGCAAGCCGCTATGCTTTTCTTGGCTAAACCAAGCGAGTATGAGCATCCAGCCTCGAGGCAAGCGCGCCAGCAGCTTCAGGAAACAGGCGATTTTAGGCAGGCGCTGGAGAATTTTCCTCGGCAGCTTCGTTTTGAAAGGTTGATGCTGGGTCACTTGGCGGATAACGCGGAAGATTTCGTCGGTGCCTTCCAACAGTTGCCCGTTAAGCTTCAGGAGCTTTTTGTTCAGGCGCATCAGTCTTACCTGTTTAACCGCTTCCTAAGTGGGCGGCTCACGCATGGTTACGCTTTGAACAGGGCTGAGGCGGGGGACTGGGTTGTCAGCGTTGAACGTTCAGGCTTGCCCTTAACTAAAGTGGCGAAAATTGTTGCAGCCCAAGATGAGGCGGCGGTTAATGAGCAAGTCAAGGCTGGCAAAACGCGGGTCGCTTTGCCCATCATCGGGGTGCGGCAGAAGCTGTCGGAGGGAGTCATGGGGCAGATAGAACGGGACGTTCTTGAGGGTGAAGCGGTTAAATTGGAAGAGTTGCGTGTGAACCCCCTGTCAAGGGTCGGTGGCAAAGGCGGGTTGCGGACGGCGGTTGCTCCTGTCAGAGACTTCAACTTCCATGTTTCAGCAGACACGAGCGAGAAAGGCTGCCAAGCCGAGTTAAGCTTCATGCTGCAAAGAGGCTGCTACGCGACCGTGCTTCTCAGGGAAATAATGAAACCTGCTGACCCGTTAACCGCTGGGTTCTGAAGCTCGCATCATTCGACGTATAAAACGGACGGCTCGTTCTTCAGTAGGCTTTGTGCGAATGCTTCTGCTTGTTTTAGGTCATCCGCGTTCGGTCTGCCCTTGTTTGTGCCGCCGACGATTTTAAGCGGTCCGAAAGTGTCGAAGGCTGCGCAGTTAAATTCTCCGACAACAGTGTACCCTTTAGACTCAAGTTTTTCCTTGAGCGGCTTGTGGAATTTAGCCGCGGCTTTTCCCGCTCTTCCGCTGGTTGAGAAAATGAATGCTTTCTTGCCTGTGGCTTGCGGGATTTTGTCGGCGAGTTCAAGAAGGGTTTTGCCGAGTTTCCCGAAATAAACCCCTGAGCCGAAACCGACAAGCTCATAATTTGCAAGGCTGTTTGGGTCGGTTTGCTCGGGAGTTTTTATTTCTGCACCAATAACCTTGGCGATTACTTGGGCGACTTTCTCCGTGTTTTTATGATGATAAGAAAACAGGATTATAACCGAGTTCAATTTGAGGCACGCAACCTGCCAGTTGTAGAGGCAGCAACCCGTATTTTAGCGCTGTGGTCAGTAAGCAAGGTTGATAAGCAAGCGCAACTTCAGAATTGCTTGAGGATGCCTCCTTCTATGGAAAATGAACAGCAGCGGCAATGCGTCATACCTCTTCATAGACCCAGCTGGAAAGAGTACGCGTTCTTTTTCATTTCAGGCATCTTGGTTAGCGTGCCGATGGCGCTGTTCTTCTCACAGGCTTACCCGTACGTTCCCGTGATAATATCCGTCGCCGTTTTCGCACCCTTCGTGGAAGAGTTCGCCAAAGTTTTCCCGCTGTTCTACAGGCACGGCGAGACCGAAAGATCCTACGTGAAACTGGGCGTTCTAATCGGGCTGGGCTTCGGCGTTTCAGAGTTTTTCTTGTACGTGGTTTTCTTGCATGTTCCCCCCATCGTTAGAATCCCAGGCGTGATTTTCCACGCGTCAAGCGCGGCGGTCACGGCTTATGGCATAGCCAAAAAGAATCCGCTACCGTACTACCTGATTTCGGTTGCGCTGCACGCGACAAACAACTTTTTTGCGGTTACAAGCGTCCCCGTGGGCATATTCGCCGAGTTGATAGTCTTAATCACCGTTTACCTTCTTGCTTGGCAATTTTACCATAAAGCCTCAGACGAAAAAATGGTTGTTTAAGCCTCAACCTTGTCTGTTCTTGCCAGGTCGCGGAGCCTGTTGACGCCGTCTATTTCACAGATGAAGTCGGCGACGCTTTTGGGAACAAGCTCTCGCCAGCTGTCGTCGCCTTGAAGCATTTTTTCCCTAACCACCGTTGACATGTACTGTTTCCTGTCAAAGAACGGTATGTCCCTCACTGGGTAGCCGGCTTCCGTAAAAAGCCTCTTCGTCAAAGGCTCGTTTGAGAATACAGTATTAAATTTTGGCGTGTAACCTTCAAGCGCGCTGACCCATAGCATATGCAGATGGACGTCTGGAACGGGAACAATCCAAAATTTGGAGTAGTCAACGTTAGCCTCCTGCAGGGCACGGCGGATCATGACCAGCCTTTCGCCTGCCGTGAACGGGTTGTTGATGTTGTGACTGTACTGCGCGCTGCCGATGACTATGACCAGTTCATCAACTTTTTTCAGCACCGCCTTGACTGCGCCAAGATGCCCTAGATGGAAAGGCTGAAACCTGCCTACGTAAAGACCCCGAGTAACCAACTTTCCCTACCTGCCCATTTACGGTTGAACTCTCATGCTTTTATGATTTGCGTTAAAAAAAATTTCAGAGTTTCAAACCAGATTTCCAAGCACGCATTCAACAGGAAAAACCGTGAGGTTTCTGCCGTTTACGGGTATCTGTTTCGAGGTTGAAGAGCCTTTTTTCTCCCGCCTTAGAAACTCAACTTTGACCTTTAAGCCTCCGCCGTAACCGCCAAGTGTAAAGTCGGATTTGACGACCCTGTGGCAGGGAACGATGGGCGCGAAGGGGTTTGAAGCCATGACGTTTCCCACCGCCCTCGGGCTGCCGCCTATCGCTTTGGCGATCGAGCCGTAAGACGTAACGTAGCCAAGCGGAACCTGCAATGTCGCCTTCAGCACCTTCTGCGTGTAGGCTGGCAGGTGCGAGTAGGCTAACGGGAAGGTGGCGTTGACGTTTTCTCCGTCGTAGATTTCTTTCAGGGAAGCAAGGATGTCTTTGGCGAACCCTGAGGGCTCATGGAAAACCTGGAAAGGCGTATTGTACGGAATTATCGTTAACATGTTGCCTAACGTCTGCTGTTCGCTTGTGCTAAAAGACGACGCGATGATTTGCTGTTTAGCGTAGGCGACCCCGAACCATACACCATCCAAGTTTTGGCTGTAGACTTCAATCATCTGTTATAGCCCTCACCCGATTTCAAAGCTAAGAGAGCACGCTACACCATAAAGGTTCTGCGTCTACCCGCCGTTTCAGGTCGCCTCCAACGCATGGAATTGCTTAATAAGTAACCTTAATAATTTGTCTTGTGTATATCAACGGGAAAAGGCGAAAATTTATGGAAGGTTACGGACCACAATTACCCCAATTACCGCAAGTTCCGCAGTACCCGCAGATTGCGCAGGATCAACAGCAGCAGGCTCAGCAGGGCGGCATGGTGTGGATGCCAGGCGCCACAACGGTCGGCGTTGTCTTCAAAGACGGAGTGCTCCTAGCCGCTGAGAAAAGGGTAACTTACGGCTATTTTGTCATGAGCAAAGGCGGAAAAAAAGTTTTCAAAGTCACAGAGCGAATCGGCGTTGCATGCGCGGGGCTTGTGGGCGACATGCAGATTCTTGCGAGAGAAATGGAGGCGCAAGCCAACCTTTTCAGCATGGACACTGGCAGACAAATCACCGTTCGCGCAGCTGCTAAGCTGATGGCTAACGTGCTGTTCAACAGGCGTTACGCTCCACTTTTCACCCAGACGATCGTGGGCGGCTTAGACGAGGAAGGCGCATCGCTTTTCGTGCTTGACGTCTTAGGCTCCCTCATCCCAGACAAGTACGCGGTTGTCGGTTCAGGAACTGAAATCGCCATCGGCGTCATCGAAG
>Ga0187880_1000112_pt1 | contig 66661 bp, 61 predicted proteins | sample June2016WEW_19_4_FD_132998 | JGI IMG/M metagenome (GOLD analysis project Ga0187880, IMG submission 132998) | Peatland microbial communities from SPRUCE experiment site at the Marcell Experimental Forest, Minnesota, USA - June2016WEW_19_40 | ecosystem: Environmental > Terrestrial > Soil >... | reverse complement strand
GGTTGTGGGTGGGTTGTGTGGGGTGGGTGTGGGGGGGGGGTGTGGGGGTGGGGTTTGTGTGGTGGGGGGGGGGTGGGCGTGGGGGTGGGTGTGGGGGATGTGCAGAGGGGCGCCGGCAGCAGGTTCGGCGTGGCCGAAGGGCTCACGGCCGCAGCGCCCTGCGTGGGGCGGAGCGTGGCGGCTGTGGCGGCGGACAGCAGGGCGACCGCAGCCAGCATGCCCAGGGCGCGACGACGCCCACTCATGCGACCCCGCCGCCTGGGCAACGGGGCCCTGCTGGCAAGCCACAGCCTGCGCCAACCACTCGAATCAGGTCGGCCCCTCCCCGGCGGGCCTGGTCGGCCCCGCTGGTTCGTACCAGTGTGCCACCGTCGCAGGCCCGTCTGCAGGGATCGGCGCGTCAGACGGGTCGCCAACCGTCGTCCCGGCTGCGCGTCCTGAGGGGCCAGCTGCACGAACCGAGGCCCCGGGCGCCGCGCCTTGATCCGCCGCCTTCAGCCGGGAGGCGCGTCGATTCCTTCGACCTCGACCAGCTTGCTCTTGCCGCGGAGGCCCGCGACCAGGCGGACCCGCGAGGGCGCCACGTCGAGCCAGTCCGCGACCAGCCGGACGGTTGCGGCGTTGGCGGCGCCGTCGACCGGGGGCTGGGTGATCCACAGCCGGAGCTCCCGGCCGTCCCAGCGCAGCTCCTCCCGGCGTGCCCTGGGATGGACCACCACGGCGATCCGCATCAGCGGCCGTCCCCGGCGGGAGCCGGGAGTATCGCCCCGCGCAGCCGGTCACCCTCGATCCCGGTGGCCACCACGGTCTGCAGCCCGCCCACCCGGGTTGACGGGTCGGGGACCGCCACCACCTCGAGGTAACCGGCGCTCAGCCCGTGAGCCTCCCCGTTCGCCACCCGGTCCCAGACCACCTGGTGGCGCGCGCCGACGGCCCGCTGGCGCCGTCTCCGGGCACTGGCGGCGGCCGCGGCGCGGACCTCGGCGCTGCGGCATCGGACGATCGCGTCGTCCACCCGGCCGGCGAGGACCTCCGCGGCGGTGCCGGGGCGCGGCGAGTAGCGGAAGACGTGGCAACCGAGGAAGCCGACCTCCTCGATGAGGCTCAGGGTTGCCTCATGATCCTCCCGGCTCTCGTCCGGGAAGCCGACCATCACGTCGGTGGTGAGCTCGGTGTCGGGATCCCGGCGGCGCAGGCCCTCGACCACGCGGAGGTAGCGCTGCCGGCGGTAGCCGCGGTGCATGGCGCGGAGGATCCGGTCGCTGCCGCTCTGCACCGGGATGTGCCAGTGGCCGCAGAGCCGGGGTTCGCGGTTCAGCTCGATCAGACGGTCGGGGATGTCGTTGGCGTTGATGCTGCTGAGCCGGACCCGCACCCCGCCGCCGAGGCCGCCGAGCAGGCGGCTCAGCAGCGTGGCCAGATCGGACCCGCGATCCCGGCCGTAGCTGCCCAGGTCGACGCCGGTGAGGACCAGCTCGGTGTGGCCGGCCGCCGCCGCCGCGCGGGCCCGTGCCAGCACCACCTCCTCGGGGATGCTGACCGACGTTCCCCGGGTCCGCCACACCACGCAGTACGTGCAGCGGTGGTCGCAGCCGTCCTGGACCTTGAGGAAGGCGCGGCTGCGCAGCCCGGCCGGTGGGAGCTGTCGCGGCTCGGCGCCGCGCCGGGCGGCGAGGGCGGCGACGTGGTCGGCGATGCGGGACTTCTCGGCGTTGGCGAACACGGCATCGAGGTCGGGGACGGCGGGCCTGCCGTCACTCCTGGCAACGAGGTAGCGATCGGGGTTGGCGTCCACGGAGCAGCCGGTGAGGACGAGGTGGCAGCCCGGGTCCTGGTGGCGCAGCCGCCGCAGCCGCTGGCGGGTCGTGGCGTCCGCCTGGAGGGTCACCGCGCAGGAGTTGAGGACCCGGACGTCAGCGGGCTCGTCCTCGGGCACCACCTCGCAGCCGAGACCCGCCAGCACCCCGGCCAGGTCGGCCATCTCCGCGTAGTTCACCTTGCAGCCGAGGGCGGTGAGGGCAACCCGCAGCGGTCCGCCGGGTCGCGCTCGGGCCGGAGCCGTGGGGAGACGCCGGATCACGGCACGGGCGGTGCCGGCTTCCCGGCGTCGAGATCCCCGGCGCGGGAGAGGAGCAGCCCGGCGGCGACCACCGCGGCGCGCCGGGCCGGCAGTACGCGGGGGCCGAGGTGGACCATCTCGGCCCCCGCCTCCCGCAGGCGCTCGACCTCCACCGGGGCCAGGCCGCCCTCCGGGCCGATCACCAGCGCGACGGGCCGGACCGGGTCGACGTCGAGGCGGGCGAGCGGCACCGGCGCGTCCACCATGCAGACGAGGATACGCGCACCCTCCGGCAGTGCCGCCAGCGCAGCCCCCAGGTCGGTGACGGGGAGCACCGTGGGCACGGTGGCGCGGTGGGCCAGCTCGGCCGCCTCCCGCGCGATCTCGGCCCAGCGGCGGAGCCGGGCCGCCGCCCGTTCCGACGTCGGTCTGCTGACGCTGCGGAGCGCGGCCAGCGGCCGGATCGCGGCGGCCCCCACCTCGGAGAGGGCCGCGATGACCTCGTCGATCTCTCGAACCAGTGCGTGGATGACATCGAGGTGGAGGCGCGGCTCGCCGGCAGCCGGTCGCGACCAGAGGATCGAGCCGGTCAACGTGCCCTGTTCGACCGAGACGACCCGGACCCCATGCTCGTGGCCGCTCTCGTCGACGACCGCGATCAGCTCGCCCGGGCGGGTGCGGAGCGGCCCGATGAGATGGCGGGCGGGCTCGCCGCCGACCACCAGCCTGTCGCCCTCGATCTGCTCCCGGGTGACGAAGAGACGTGGCACGCGCCAATGGTGGCGCCTCGGCGACGGATCCGGTCGGGCGCGGTCGCCCGCGCGCCCGCCGGCGGCGGCGGCCGGCGCGGGCTGTGCCCTACGATCCGGACCCGTGAGGGGACCGACCGGCGAGCGGCAGGTGGTCACCGACGACGGGGTCCGCCTCGCCGTCAGCGTTCTCGGGGAGGGCGAGCCGCTGGTCATGATCCCGGGGCTGGGAGCCACCCGGCGCGTGTACGCGCCGATCCTCCCCGCCGTGGCCCGCCGGCACCAGGTGATCGTCTACGACCCGCGCGGCGTCGGCGACTCCGATGTTCCCGCCGGGCCGTACCCGATGCACCGGCTGGCGGCGGACTGCGTCGCCGTGGCCATCGCCGTGGGGGCGGCGAGCTTCCGGCTCTTCGGTGCCTCGATGGGCGGCCTGACCGCCCAGCACGTGGCGGTCCTCCACCCGAGCCATGTCGTGCGGCTGCTCCTGGCCGCCACCGGGCCCGGGCGGCACGCCGCCATCGGTCCGAGGCCGGAGGCGACCGCCGCCCTCCTCGGCCGGGGCGCCCGCACCCCCGCCGAGGCCTACCGGATGGCGTGCACCGTCCTCTACTCACCCCGCTTCCAGCGCGCCCATCCCGCGTTCATCGACGGCGAGGTCGCCCAACGGGCTGCCCACCCGATCCCGGGTCGGGCCTTCACCGCGCAGTACCGCGCCGCGCGCGACGCCGATGTAAGCCGCCGTCTCGCCGAGATCTCCGTTCCCACGCTGGTGCTTCACGGCACCGAGGACGTGCTGGTCCCGCTCGCCGACGCCGAGACGCTCACCAAGCTCATCTCCGGCGCGCGCCGCTACTGGTTCGACGGCTGCGGCCACCTCTTCTTCCACGAGGACCCCGGGCTGACCGCGGAGGTGATGCTCTCCTTCCTCTCCGGCGGCGCCTCGTCCGGTGGCTCCCGGGCGGATTCAGTCGCGGCTCGGTGATCGCGAGTTCGGGCATCGGCACCAGCTGACCACCCGTGCGGGTGAGCGGGCGGCGCGGCGGGCTCAGGTGGCGGCGGCGCCGGCGATCGGAGACCTGTCTCGGAGGGTCTCCCTGCGCCGGAAGGGCATGTCCAGGATGAGCAGGGCGAGCAGGACGACCGGCGTCATCTCGAGGACGTACCAGGGCCAGGGGGAGAGGATGCCGAGCGGGGTGAGGCTCCCTGCCGAGGCCTTGGCCCGCAGGGTGAAGTAGTTGGCCCCCGAGAGCAGGTCGAAGAGCCCCACCACGACCGTGTACCCGATGGTCGTCGCGCAGATGCGCCGGTACGCCCCCGCCTCGGGCAGGATGCCCAGGCCGACGACCAGGAGGAGGGCGGCCAGGACCACCCCGACGTGGTCGGTGTAGTACTCGAAGTAGCCGTACGACGGTGTTCGCAGCAGGAGGTCCGGGAAGAGGATGCCCATCGTGCTCCCGCCCACGGCCCAGAAGAACGTGGTCTCCACCCACCAGCGCCGTCGCAGGATCAGCGCGCCTCCGGCCACGAACGCGGCGACGTCGCAGAGGTTGAGGGGGAGGTCGTAGCGGATCGACCAGTTGTGCTCCCACAGCCCCCGCAGCGAGTACGCGGACTGGTTGAGCACCAGGGCTATTGCCAGACCGGCGCAGACCCAGTTGCGCCACCTCCCCGGGCTATGCCGGGCAGCCATGACCAGCCCCGACCCCGCCATGATCGTGAAGAGCACCGCGGTCAGATGGCCGGGGTCCCAGAAGTGGTCCATCGTCCGTGCGATCGTTCCCGCCGTGTGCTCAGGCCGTCGCCGGCCGCAGCCGGTTGGTCGGGCCCGCGCCCGCCGCTGATGCTAGCGGCTCCGCCGGTCCGCGTCAGCCCGCTATTCACCCGCCGGCGGATCGGCCCTGTCCGACGATCCGGCGGGCTCGTCGTCGCCGAGTCCCCTGCGCTTGCGCCGCCGCCGCCGCCGCTTCGTCGCCGCCGCGGCGAGCACCGGCTCCAGGGGTTCCACGCTGCGCCCCACCTGGACCGGAGCGGTGGCGATGGCCTGGGTCTCGCGGATCAGGGTGACCTTGATCACCCCGGGATACTGCATCTCGCTCTCGATCTCCCGGGCGATCTCGCCGGTGAGGGCGGGCATCTCCGGGTCTCCGACCTGGCTGGCCTTGACGAAGATCCGGACCTCGCGTCCGGCCTGGAGGGGAAAGGCCCGCTCCACCTCCGGGTGCCGGGTGGCGATGCCCTGGAGCTGCTCGAGGCGGGCCAGGTAGGCGGCCAGGGTGTCCCGGCGAGCCCCGGGGCGGGAGGCGGAGATGGCGTCGGCGCAGATGGTGAGCATGGCCAGGTCGGTCGAGGGCTCCACGTCGAAGTGGTGTGCCTTGACCGCGTGGGCGATGGCGGGGTCGGCGCCCAGGACCAGGAGCAGCTCGCCGCCGATGATGGCGTGGGATCCCTCGACGTCGTGGTCCACCGCCTTGCCGATGTCGTGGAGGGTCCCCGCCTCCCGCGCGGAGGCCTGGGGCAGCCCGAGCTCGGCCGCCAGGACGCCGCAGAGGTAGCCGGTCTCCTTGCAGTGGAGCAGGGCATTCTGGCCGTACGAGAAGCGGTAGTGGAGGACCCCGAGCAGCTCGGCCAGCTCCGGGCGCCCCTCCATCGCCATCTCCCAGAGGGCGCGCTCCCCGAGCTCCACGATGGAGGTTGCGAGCCGCCGACGGGTGCGCAGGAGCAGGGGGGGAACGTCCGCCGCCTGGAGGCTGCGGTCGAGGACCTCGAGCGAAGCCTGCCGGGCCACCTCCCGCCCCACCGGGTCCAGGCCGCGGAGGGTCGCCTGCCCGCGCTCGTCGTCGATGCCGAGGTCGGTTCCGGTGGACTCGGCTACCACCTGGAGGGCGGTGAGGATCCGCTCCCGGCGGGTCTCGTCCAGCCCTTCGAGGGCGATCGGTGAGAGCCGCGGCGCCGTGTCGACATGACTCTCGGACTGCCTCTCCACGGCCTCCACCAGCAGGGACCGGCTCGCCACCTCCGGGTCGCCGGCGCGCTCGGCAACGAGCTGGGCGACTCTCTCGGCCCTCTCCGCCTCCAGCTCGGCATCCAGGTTCTCGAGCACCATCCGCCGCGCCGTCTCCTGGTCCGCGGCGGCTCGCTCGGCGACGGTCAGGCGCACCTCCGCCCGGGCCGCGTCGACCTCGGCCGCCCTGGCCCCGATCTCCTCCTTGCGCTTCCGGTGGGCGAAGCGGCGCTCGTCGAAGATGGCTCGCCGGTCCCGCCAGGTGCGCTCTCGCTCTGCCAGGGTGGCCTCGCGCGCCTCCAGGGCGGCGCTGCGCACCCCGACCTCCTCGGTCACGGCCTCGCGGGCGGCGAGGGCCTCGGCGCGCGCGGCGCCGACGATGGCGGCCGCCTCGGTGCGGACCTGGGTCGGGCTCGCAGGTGGAGGCGCGGCGGCGGGCGCGGTGGCCCGGCGACGAGCGGCGAGCACCAGCGCCAGGGTCCCGGCGACCAGGACGGCGGCGACGGCGAAGAGGGCGGGTGCCATGACTGGTGGCTCAGTCTACGGTGGCGGCGCCCCCCCGGCCCGCCCCGATCAGACGCGCCCGACTAGAATCGACCGCCAGTCGCGCCGAACTCTCCACCGACAGCGGGAGTCCACAGTGATCCCTCATCTCACCGACCGCGTCTGGACCGACGAGCTCAGCCGGCGCGTCGGCGAGCGCGTGCAGCTCAAGGGCTGGCTCCACCGGCTGCGCCGCCTCGCCGGAGTGAGCTTCCTCATTCTCCGCGACGCCCGGGGGACCGCCCAGGTGGTGGTCCAGGATCCCGAGCTGGTCGAGCGGCTGGCCCGGCTCCAGCACGAGTCCGTGCTCGGCGTCGCCGGCGTGGTGGTGGCCGAGCCGCAGGCCCCGGGGGGGGTCGAGCTCCACGACCCGGCGGTGGCCGTGATCTCGGCGGCCGACGAGGCGCCGCCCTTCGACCTCTACCGGCCGGTGATCAAGGCGCAGCTGCCGACCATCCTGGACAACGCGCCGGTGGCGCTGCGCCATCCCCGCCGCCGTGCCTACTTCGCGCTCCAGGCGGCCTCGATGTCGGGTTTTCGACGAAGCCTGCAGGAACTCGGGTTCACCGAGATCCAGACCCCGAAGATCGTCGGCTCAGCGACCGAGTCGGGGGCCACCACCTTCGCCCTCGACTACTTCGGGAAGACCGCCTACCTGGCCCAGAGCCCGCAGTTCTACAAGCAGGTGATGGTGGGGGTCTTCGAGCGTGTCTACGAGGTCGGCCCCGTCTTCCGGGCCGAGCCGCACGACACCGCCCGCCACATCAACGAATACGTCTCCCTGGACGCGGAGATGGGCTTCATCGAGAACGAGTACACGGTCATGGCCGTGCTCACGCGCGCGATCGCCGGGATGCTGGAGGCGATCGAGCAGGAGGCGGCCGGGGCCGTGTCCCTGCTGGGCCTGGCGCTGCCCAGGGTCCCGGAGCCCATCCCCGACGTCCACTTCCTGGACGCCCAGGCGATGATCACCGCCGCCACCGGTGAGGACCTGAGCAACGAGCCTGACCTCTCCCCGGCCAACGAGCGCTGGCTCGGCGAGTGGGCCAGGCGCGAGCACGGCTCCGACTTCGTCTTCGTGCGCGGCTTCCCGATGAGCAAGCGTCCCTTCTACACCCATCCCGACCCCGAGCGGCCGGGTTTCGCGGCCGGCTTCGACCTCCTCTTCCGCGGGATGGAGCTGGTCACCGGGGGCCAGCGGCTCCACCGCTACCAGGACTACCTGGACGCGCTGACCAGCCGGGGGGAGGACCCCGAGAACTACGCCGGGTACCTGATGGCCTTCAAGCACGGGATGCCGCCCCACGGCGGCTTCGCCATCGGCCTGGAGCGCTGGGTCGCCCAGCTCGTCGATGCCGCCAACGTGCGCGAGACGACGCTCTTCCCGCGCGATCTCAACCGTCTGTCCCCCTGAGCGCCCCAGCCGGGCGGTGGCTTCGCCGACGACGTGGAGGCCGTCCTGGCCGACCAGGTCGACGCCGGTCGGGTGGTGACCCACCGGCTGGTGACCGACGCCCACCTGCTCGCGCTGGCTCGGCGGCATGGAGTGCGGCTCGCCACCCTCGATCGCGGGGTGGTCCAGATCGCCGGTCCTAGCGCCCGCGACGCCGTCCTGGTACCTGCGCAGCCCAGCTGACCGCCCGCCTTCACAGCAGGCATGCCGTCCCGGCGGGGTCCACTGTCATCGCCACCGCCAGGTTGGCTTGCGGAGCGGAGGGAACGCCGACCGGCCCCGTCCTTCTTGGGGTTCCAACGGATCGGCTCACACCCCGTGCGATCGACGCGCCCCCCGCGTGGGGTGCCGGCGCAGCCCGGCCGGCCCCACCCCTACACGGCCGCGCTGCGCTCGAAGGGCTGGGTCACCTGTTCGACCATCCGGCGGCAGAAGAGCTGAGCAGCGGGCGGCAGGGTCCGGCGCCGGTCCCAGGCGATCGCCATGGTGCGGGCGATGGGGGGATCGCGGAGCGGGATGACCACCACCCGGGTGGAGGGGGACGGCAGGGGCATGGGCAGGAGGCTGATGCCCAGGCCCGCCTCGACGAGACCCTGGACGATGGCGAAGTCGTCGCCCTCGTAGGCCACGTGTTCGGTGAGACCCTGGCGCGCGAAGGCGTCGTCGATGACCCGGCGCAGCCCGGTTCGGGATCTGGGGAGGATCAGCGGCTCGCCGGCCACGTCGCGGAGGGTGATCGCGGCTTGGCCCACCAGGCGGTGCTGGAGGGGGACCACCACCGAGATCCGCTCGCGGAAGAGGGGCACCAGCTCGATCTCCGGGGTGTTGGCGGGGGGCGGTCCCAGGATGCCGAGGTCGAAGCGGCCGTCCAGCAGCCCGGCGACCACCTCGCCGGCGGTCCCCTCCTCGAGGATGAAGCGCACCCCGGGATACTGGTCGAGGAAGCGGGCGAGCCGCTCCGGCAGCCACCGGGCGCCGACGGTGTGGAGGAATCCCAGGTGGACCTCCCCGGTCTCGGCGGAGACCGTCCCGGCCGCCTCGGCGACGGCATCCCGGATCTCGCCGAGGATGCGTTCGGCCCGGCCCACGAACCGCCTCCCGGCCTTGGTGAGCCGGATGGAGCGGCCGATCCGCTCGAAGAGGGGAACCCCGACCTCATGCTCCAGCCGGGCAATCTTGCGGCTGACGGTCGACTGGTCGTTCTGGAGCGCTTCGGCCGCGCGGCCCAGGTGCTCCAGACGCGCCACCTCGATGAAGGTTCTCAAAAGGTCGGCATTGATGCGATCCATGCATCAATCTGACACCATGGCGGCCGTTGATGTCAACGACCCATCCCGATAGCCTATGGATGCAACCGCGAGGCGGCGGGTGTCGCGGCTCGCCACAGGGAGAGACCCCATTGCTGATTGAGAACGCTACCCAGGAGGTTCACCGCGCCCGTCGTCGTCACCACCTCGAGGTGGTGGAGCGGACGCGGCTTCGTCGGCTCGTGGAGCGGGTGGATTCTGCCATCGAGCTCTGCGAGGAGACGCACCTCCAGGGGATGAAGGAGGTTCCGCCGGACGTCGCCGTGCGCGCCCAGCGGGTCTTCACCTTCGCGCGCAAGGCAGTGCGCCTCACCGGTGACGACACCGCGTGCCGTCTGGTCGAGGAGACCCTGGCCCGCCGGCAGGTCAAGATCACCGAGATCATGGACATGCTCTGGACCATCCAGGAGATCGTCTTCGACCTCATGCTCCCCTGGCGGACCGAGCTCCCCGAGGACGTCGAGATGGACGACGACGAGCCCGGGGCCGGGGAGTGGCGCCACTTCAACCCCGCCGCCTGAACCGGGCCGGGCCGCCCCTGGGCGTGCCGGCTGGGCCGCTCACCGCCGTCCACGACCTCGCCCTGCTCTGCGCCCCCTCGCCCTGACCGGTCAGCACGCCCGCCCCATCACCGCGGGGCTGGGCGTCAGTCCCCGTCTTCGGGCAGCTCCGCCTGGCGCGCGGGGCCTCCCCCGGCGTTGCCGGCTTCTGTGGCCGGACGGGGGCTCGCGGGTTGCGCCGGCGAGAGGCGATCCGCGACCTCGCCGAGCAGGCGCCTCCCCAGCTCGTCGGGGATCTGCGGGAGGGGCCGGTACTCCCAATCGAATTCGCTCTCGAACGGCTCGGGGAGTCGCCACCACCGGATGGTGATGAGACCACCGGCGGGTGGTGGCGGGGGCGAAGCGGGATCGCCGCGGGCGGTTCTGGGCATCCGGGTAACGCTACCCGATGTCACCGGAGGCACCGCCGGGTGGCCGGCCGGCCAGGCCGCAGCTCATGATCCGAGGGATGCCGGCTGGGCATCTGCCCCCGACCCCGCAGACGTGAAAGCGGCCCGCCGGTCTCTTGACCGGCGGGCCGCTCCGTTGGGGATTAGTCTCAGCCGTCGTGCTTGGTCATCTGGGCGATGCCGACCGCCGGCACCGACCCCGCCGCGCCGAAGGCGGGAGCCGGGAGGGTCGCGGGCACGGTCCCAAGGGCCTCAACGCGCCACCGCACCAGCTCGAAGACGAAGGTGAGCAGGACGCCGAAGGTGGCGATCGCCAGGCCGATTCCCGCGTAGAAGGCGTAGGTCCCGACCGTCCACCACCCGTAGGCGTTGAGCAGCATGCTCCGGAGCGTGGTGCCCTGGAAGACGGTGGCCTCAACCGCGGCGTCGGCCGTGCTCGTGGGGTTGGCCCGGGCGGCCGCGCTGGCCGCGTCGTAGGTCGGCATCGTGCTGAGGTGGACCTTGATGAACTTGTCGGCCCAGACCTCGGCCTGGGGGCCGGTGGTCATGGTCTGACCCGCGTACTCGCGCATGGCGGCGGCATCCACCGCGGGCAGCGCCGTGATCTCCGCGCTGTTGGCCGCGGGGAAGACGATGTTCTGGGCGGCCAGCTGGGTGGTCACCGAGTTGTGGGTGAAGCCGGCGGCCCAGAAGGCGAACCCGGCCACGAAGCCGAGGATGACGATGAGCCCTGCCTGGAGGACGAGGACTCGCCAGCGGAGTGCCTTGGTCATGGTGCGCTCTCTCCCGTTTGTGGGTGGTCAGGTCGATCTACGTCCATGCTGGGGCCGTGGCGGCGATGCAGCCAGGGCCAGGGGTCATCAAGAGAAATGACACGTGACCCTAATCCCAGAGAGGCCATCACCCGGTGCGATCCACGACCTTCTCCTCCGGTGCGGGCCGGGGGGACCGGCCATCATGGTCGGGTCAGGTCAGGCGAGGGGCCCGGGCCCGTGACGCCGCATCAGCAGAGGAAGCGCTGGAGGCATGGGCGACCGGAGCGCTGTGGCCCCTCCCGACCTGGGTCTGGATTGGCGCCGACCACGTCCCGGCAGGTCCACCGGACGCGGCGGCTCCGGGGCCCGCGCGCCGTGCCGCGCGTCCCGCTGGCTACGGGGAGGAGGGGACCCGCCAGGTGACCACCATCCCGCCGCCGGGGCGGCTGCTGAACTCGCAGATCCCGCCCAGGGCCTCGGCGCGGGCCTCCATGTTGTCGAGGCCGTGTCCGCGCGGGGCATCCGCCGCGAGCCCCATCCCGTTGTCGGCGACCCGCAGCGTGATGGTCCCGGCGCCGGCGCTGAGACGGACGTCGACCCCGCTCGCGCCGGCGTGCCGGGCCACGTTGGAGAGGGCCTCGCGCAGGGTCTTGAGCAGCTCCTCCCGGGTCGAGGCGTCGGTGGCGGCGTCGAGCGGCCCTTCCATGTGTACCTTCGGCTCGAAGCCGAGGGTCGCCGTCGCCTCGCTCGCGAGGGCGAGCACCCGGGCCCTCAGACCGTCCCGCTCGGCGTCGCGGGCCTCGAGGTCGAAGATGCTGATGCGGATCTCGCGGATGGTCTCGTCGAGCTCGTCGACCGCCTGCTGGAGGCGCTCGCGGAGGTCGGCGCCCTCGATGCGGCCCACCAGGCCCTGCAGCCCCAGGCCGGTGGCGAAGAGCCGCTGGATGACGGTGTCGTGGAGGTCGCGGGCGATCCTCTCCCGCTCACCGAGCACGGCCACCTGCTCGAGCCGCTGGTGGAGCCGGGCGTTCTCGATGGCGACGCCGGCGGCGCCGGCCAGGGCGACGACCAGCTCCTCGTCGGCCGCGGAGAACTCGGCGGTGCCCTGCTTCTCGGTGAGGTAGAGATTGCCGAAGACCTGGTCGCGGACCCGGATCGGCACTCCGAGGAACGAGCTCATCGGCGGGTGGTGAGGAGGAAAGCCGTACGAGGCCGGGTGGGCCCCGATGTCGGCGATCCGCTGCGGCTTGGGGTCGGTGATCAGCAGGCCCAGGATGCCGCGGCCGTGAGGGAGGTCGCCGATGGCCCGGACCGCCTTGTCATCGAGGCCGGTGGTCACGAACTCGACCAGGCCGCTCTCCAGGCCGGCCTGGCCGGGCCCGATCACCCCGAGGGCGCCGTAGCGCGCCCCGCTGACCTCCGCCGCCGCCTCCACGATCCGCTTCAGCACGTTGGGAAGGCTCAGATCCGCGGACAGGGCGACGATGGCGTCGAGGAGGCGGGAGGTCCGGGTGACCTCGGTCATCAGGCGAAGTCTAGGGTGAGACGGACTGGGTGAGAGGCCATCGGCCAGGGACCGCTGGCCCGAACGTCGTCCGAGCCGGGCGCCGGACAGCCCTGGCGACTGCCGCCGGACCGGCCGCATTCTCGCTATCGTGTCCCCAGCCGGAGGAGATCCCCAGGAGGAGCCGATGACCGCCAGCCATAGACCGCTCCACGACCTCACCCGGAAGGAGTGCCTCGAGCTGCTCCAGTACCACTCCTTCGTCGGCAGGCTCGGCTTCGTGCTCGACGGTCGGCCGATGGTCCTGCCCGTCAATTACCTGGCCGACGAGGAGGCGGTGGTCTTCTGCACGGCCGAGGGCACGACCCTGAGCGCGGTCACCGAGGGTTCCCAGGTGGTCTTCGAGGTCGACGAGAGCCATCCCCTGGAACGCTCCGGCTGGAGTGTGGTGGTGCGCGGCACGGCCTGGGTGGTCACCGACCCCGGCGAGGTCGACGCCCTGCGGCGGGGCCCCCTCCGCTCCTGGGTGGCCAGGGCTCCGGAGCGCTGGGTCCGGATCACCATCGAGGAGGTGACCGGCCGGAGGCTCGCTCAGCGCTGACTCAGATCGCCGCCAGGAAGAGGAAGCCCAGGAGGGCCACCGCGGTGATCACCAGCAGGGCGGTGAGCACGACCCAGGCCACGTTGTCGAGGCTGCGCATCAGGTGTGCCATGGACGCATCGTCGATCCCTGGGGCGGGCTCCGCCAGGGCCCAGAGGTGCCCTCCGGATTGGGCCGTCGGCCGCTGTTCGAGGGGCCGGTTGTCCATCTGACCAGGGCGACATTAGGGCCGAAGGACCCTACGCCACCGAGGCCATAGCCCCTAGCCCGGGTGGGCGGTCGGTGTCGAAGCTGTGCGGTGATGGCGCTTCCCGTCGCGCGCCTGCGTGAGCTGTCGCGCGCCCGCTGCCTCGAGCTGCTCGCCGGCGCCACGGTCGGACGGGTCGGCATCAGCATGCGGGCGCTCCCCGTGATCCTGCCCGTCACTTACGCCGTGGCCGGGGAGAGGGTGATCTTCCGGAGCGCGCCCGGGGTCAAGCTGGACGCGGCCATGCATCGTCTGGTGGTGGCCTTCGAGGCCGACCGGTACGATCCCCTCGGTGCCTGGGGCTGGAGCGTCCTGGTCCAGGGGGTGGCCTCGGAGATCACCGACGCCGCCCAGCTGGCCGAGGCGCGAGGCCGGCTCGATCGCGACCTGCCCTTCCTGGACGGTGAGGTCGCGCGCTTCGTGACGGTCGACAGCACCATCATGAGCGGCCGCGAGTTCGGTCCGGTCCCGGCGCGCTGATCCGGCGGGCGAGGCGCCCGCTCCGAGCCGCGGGCAGGTGAGGTCAGCGACGGCCGCCGGGATCAGGATGCACGCTGCCGGAGCGTGGCGGTGGCCGCCGCCACCAGGGCCACGGCGAAGGCCGCCACCACCGCGAGGTCGACCAGCAGAGGGCCGTAGGTCAGCCCGCTCCCCTTCAGCATCACGTCGCGGAGGCCATCCACCCCATAGGTGAGGGGCAGCAGCTTGGACACCACCTGGAGCCAGCCCGGTTCGCTGGTGACCGGGAAGATGATCCCGCTCAGCAGCACCTGGGGGATGATCGCGAGAGGGATGAATTGCACCGCCTGGAACTCGGTGGTCGCGAACATGCTGAGCAGGACGCCGAGGTTAACCGCGACCAGGGCCATGAGGAGGGTCATCACCACTACCAGGGCGACGTCCCCCTGGTTGTGGACATGGAGGGCGTAGAGGGTGAAGAGGGCGACCTCCACGGCCTGCAGCGCCGCCACCACCATGAACCCCACCATGTACCCGGCCACGATGTCGGCGCGGCGGAGGGGGCTCGCCATCAGCCGCTCCAGGGTGCCCTGGCTGCGCTCCCGCAGGAAGGCGATGATGGTGACCACGAAGACGAGGAAGAACACCACCAGGCCGACGAACGCTCCCCCGAAGTAGTCGAGGGTGTCCAGTCCCGGGCCGCCGTGGAGGTAGGTGATGCGGGGCTCGAGGGACGGAAGGTGGGCCCCGGTCGCGGCCCCGAGGCTGGTCAGCACACCGGCCCCGGCCTGATTCAAGGCGGAGAGCACCGGCTGGGTGAGCCCCGGCTGGGTTCCCTCCAGGTGGACCTGCGGCGCGATCGTCCCGCCGCCCGTGGCGCGCGCCGAGAGGCCCGGCGGCAGGACGACGTAGGCGGCGACCCGATCGGAGGTCAGATCGCTCTCGGCCTGCGCCTCTCCGGTCAGGGCGACGGTGATCTGGGTCGAGCTCGCGAGCCGGGAGGCGATGCCGGCGCCGACCGGCCCGTGGTCCAGGTTGACGACGTCGACGGCAGGGACGCTGGTGCCGCCCCGGATCAGGAAGTAGAAGAGGCCGAGGATGACGATCGGCGCGACGAACAGGAGCACCAGGGTCCGCCGGTCATGACGGAACTGCTGCAGGATGCGGAGCGCGACCGCGCCGGTGCGCCGCGGGCTCATCCCGGCGCCTCCGCCAGGGCGAGGAACGCATCCTCGAGGCGCTCGACCCCGGCGCGCCGCCGTAGCTCCGCGGCGGTGCCCTCGGCGAGCATCCGGCCGAAGCGGATCAGGCCCAGCCGCCCGCAGCGCTCCGCCTCGTCCATGACGTGGCTGGAGACGATGATCGTCGTCCCTCGCGCGGACATCTGGGCGAAGCGCTGCCACAGCTCCACGCGCAGCTGCGGATCGACCCCCACGGTCGGCTCGTCGAGGAGCAGCAGGCGGGGTTGGTGAACCAGGGCGCACGCCAGCGAGAGACGCTGCCGCATCCCACCGCTCAGGGTCACCACCACCGATCTCCGCCGCTCCGCCAGGGCGACGAGCTCGAGCGCCTCGGCGACCAGCAGTCCGGCGGGCCTGCCGCCGAGACCGTGGATGGCGGCGAAGAAGCGCACGTTCTCCTCCACGGTGAGGTCGGCGTAGAGCGCCGGGGACTGGGGCATGTAGCCGACCTCAGCCAGCACGGCTCGGTCGGGGAGCCGATGGCCGAGCACGGTGACCGTCCCCGCATCGGCGCGGATCAGTCCGATCAGGGATCGGATCAGGGTCGTCTTGCCGGCGCCGTTGGGGCCGAGCAGGCCGTAGATCTCGCCCGCGCCGACGCGCAGGGAGACGCCGTCGAGGGCCCTCACGCTGCCGAAGGCCTTGGCCAGGCTGTCGACGGCGACGGTCGCGGGCGCGGACATCGTCTAGGCGGCCTCCTCGCCAGGTCTCATCGCGCGCAGCCAGGCGGACGCCAGCTCGGCGCCGACGACTTCCGGCCGGGTGTCGAGGCCGAGGGCGCGGCCCATGACGTCCCGGGTGATCAGGTGCATCACCAGCGGACCGACGAAGGAGAGCAGCGCGAGCAGCGGGTCCATCGAACGCAACCGGCCCTCCGACATCTGCCCCGCCACGTAGGCGGCGAGCGGGGCGATGGTCTCGGAGATCGCCAGGTCGCGCGCCAGCTCGGCATCGGCGTCGGGCCCCGAAACCTCGAAGAGCAGGGTGCGGAAGAGCCCGACGCGACCCTGCGTGCTGCGGACGAAGGCCTGGGCGACGGCCGGCATGACCACCTCAGGTGCGTCGTTCGCGTGACCGGCCAAGGCCAGTGCCACCGGGATGAACGGGGCGTGGGAGCGCACCACCTCCCGGAAGAGAGCCGGCTTGCCGGGGTAGAGGCGGTAGAGGCTGGCCCGGGAGACGCCGGCGCGCGCGGCCAGCTCGTCCATGGAGAGGCCGGCCAGCCCGTGCTCGCCGATAAGCGTGACCGCCTCGGCCAGGATCCGCTCACGGGCGCTGGGATCCGGCCCGACCTCGAGGAGCCGGAGCAGCTCGGCGCGTGACGCGACCAGCCGGTACAGGGTGGCGCGCGAGACGCCGGCCTCGCGTGCCAGCGCGGCCATCGGGGGCAGTGCGCCGGAGCGGAGCCTCAGCCGGGCGGTGCGGAGGATCCGTTCGCGAACCGTCTCGCCGGAGCTGGGGGTGGCGGCTCCGGCGGGGGACCTCGAGGGGGGCAACGGAGACGATACTGGACGAGACGTCTCGTCTTGTCAAGTATCAGCCCGCGACCGGACCGCCTTCCACCAGGTGATGTCGCGAAGCCGCGTCCGCCTCAGCCAGCGTGGACCGGGTGGTGATGCTCCGCGCGCCGGAAGACCTGCACCGCCCAGGCGCTGACACGCTCCCGCTCACCGTCCATCAGCTCACAGACCTGACCGGGCTTGACCAGGAAGCTCGCCGGGCGGGTGACCAGGTGGCAGCCGCGGCGGCGGAGGGCGCGGTAGAGGGAGAGGGCCGCGGTGCCGGTGAGCACCCGCAGGCCGGGCTCCCGGGTGTCGAAGGTGGCGGCGGAGAAGCTGGGTCGCGGCGGGAGGTGGTCGAGCCAGTTGCGCACTCCGTCCGAGCTCGTGGCGTGGAACTCGCGGAGCACGTGCGCCGCGCTCGGCGTCCGTGAGATGTCGGCCCAGTCCTCCCAGCGATGGGTGGGGCCGCCCACCACCAGGAACTCGACGCCCTCCAGCTCGCTGAGCGGGATCTCGTGCACCTCGCCGACGATCACCGGGCCGTGGACGGCGGCCTCGGCGGCGATGATCCGGGCCACAGCCGCGCTGCAGCCATGCGTCCCCTCGTACACGATCGCGGTGCGCATCAAACGGATCCTCCTAGGCACATCAGGGTGCCCCTTGCCGTTCGGACGCACCAGTGCCCAACGGCCCCTTTCCGCCGGTGTCTGGCGTCCCCCTGGTTGGAGTGGTCTCCGGCGCGCCGGGTCGTGATGTTCGGGCCAACCTTGACCGCGACCCCGGACCGGGGTGGTGGCGAGGCGGTGGTGGCGTGGGGGGGCGCCGCTCGTGCCGGGTGCGCACCACGGCGCCATCCGTGACCGGCCCTCAGATCGGCCAGGATCGACAGTCCCCCGCGGGCCCCGCCTGAGGGTTCGGCACCTCGACCCAGATCAGCCGCGCCGCCGCGGGCTCGAGGGCGAAGGCGTGGCGCCGGTCCCCCACCGTCAGGGTGACCTCGGCCGGGTTTCCGTCCACCTCGACGGTGACCTCGACCCCGGTCCGCATCCCGGCCGCGGCCAGGTCGCGGAGGAGCTGGAACGATTCGTGCTCGATGATCTCGGAAATCCGCCGGACCGCTGCCGGCGTGCCCGGACGCAGATCGGCCAGCGCGACCAGCTCCCCGTAGGGGACGACCCGCCCGGGGATGGGGTGGCCGTGGGGGCAGGTGGCCGGTTCGCCGAGCGCGGCGTCGAGCCGCGCGAGCACGGCGTCGGAGAACGACGCCGCCAGCCGGGTCGCCTCCAGGTGTGCGCTCGCCCAGTCCAGCCCGAGCTGGTCGGTGAGCCAGCACTCCGCCAGGCGGTGGCGGCGCACGATGGCCTCGGCGGCGGCGCTGCCCGCGGCCGTGAGGGTGACCCGGCGGTCGATCTCGGTCTGCACCCAGCCACCGGCACGCAGCCGCCGCAGCCCGATGCTGACGGTCGGGGCCTTCACCCCCAGCCAGTGCGCGATCCGGCTGGGCCGGACCGGCTCGTCCTCGGCGGCGATGCAGTAGATGGTCTCCAGGTAGCGATCGATGGCGACCGTCCGGATGGGCAGGATGCTCAGACCCTTCGCGCGCCCCTGGGCCGGGACAGCTTCACCGGCCTCGTGCGCGCTCACCCGCTCCTCACCCGACCGCCGGCGACGCCTCGCCGATCACTCGCCGCGCCTGCGCGGCTCCCTCCGCGAGCCGCTCGGCGACCCGGGCCAGGAGCGCCCGGACGCTGGCCTGGGCCAGGCGGTGCAGGAGCATCCGGTCCACCTCCCTCCCGATGGGGCCCAGCGGGGGGACGTAGCGTCCCATGAAGCTGATCGAGGTCATGGCCGGCCCCATCGGGGTGAACTCCAGGTCCGCCACCATCACGGGGAAGAGGCCGGTCGCCCCGGATGCTCGCCAGCGCAGCGGCTGGGTGACCCGGTCGGGTTTGACCGCCATCTCGTCGAGCTCCGCCCAGACCCGCTTGCCGACCCGGATCGGCCCGATCGACGAGCTGACCCGGAGCGAGAGCTGCTCGCCCTCCTCGTAGGCGGCGACCAGCGACTCCCCGAGCCAGGCCGGCCCGGAGGCCACCAGATCGTCGCGCACGGCGGCGAACGGGCGGTCGATCTGGACGAAGTCGGATACCAGCATCAGTCGCAGCATCCCCGGCCCGGGTGGACGGGGATAGGGGAGAGGGTCACAGTCCGATGGGGCCGTTAGCCCCTCCGCGGGTCACGACCCCGGGGTTTCCGTCTCCTCCCCATGGTGGGCGAGCAGCGCGTGCTCCGCGGCCCGGCGCGCGGCGCGGCGCTTGGCGCCGGCCTGCAGCAGCTTGGTCTTCTCGCCCTCCAGCGGGACGCGATGGGAGGGGCGGGCGGGGCTGATGACCTCGTTGCGGCCCTTGCGGCGCGGACCCGACCAGGGGGCCGGCGGTGCGTCGAGCCAGAGGGCGAGTCCGTAGGCGGCGGCCTCGTAATTGACCCGCCACCCGTGGAGGTGCCTCCAGGCGTCCTCCGGCTCTCTCTCGAGCACCCACCCCACCGAGCGCAGGCGCAGGACGGCGTCGTCGAACTCGGCCCTGGTCAGCAGGATGGGGTCGGCCGGGTCGGGATCCGGATCGACGGCGATCCCCAGGGTGCCGGCCAGCTCACGGAGGGCCACGTAGCCCATGCGCAGGAGGGGGCGGGCGGATGCCGGCGCCGAGATCGGCGAGAGGCTGAGCTGCAGCGCCGCCGCGTCCATCACCGCAAGCAGCCCGATCACCCAGGAGCGGTAGGCGTTGGGGGAGCGGAAGTAGAGGAGCTGCGGATAGGTGGTGTGGGACTCCGAGACGTCGGCGGCCCACTCCGTCCAGCGCTCGTACAGCCACCCGAGCCGCTCGTCGTTGTCGATCAGCTGGTGGCGCATCAGGACCTCGGGACCCCAGGCCGGGACGCCGCCCAGGAACTCGAGCATGGTCACGAGCGTCTCGCGGCGGTTGAACGCCGCATAGAGGGTGGGGAGGTAGGCGATCTGGAGGGCGACGAGCACCAGCCCGCTCATGGCGCAGAGGAAGGTGAGGACGACCGGCGCGGCTCCGCGCGGGACCGTGAAGCCGAGGGTGAACATCGACGACCCGGTGATCTGGAGGGCGCCGGCGAAGCTGGGCACGAACGGCCAGAAGAGCAGCGCGAAGCTGAGGAAGACCAGGGCGACCCAGGCGACCAGGAGGCCGATCACGAGCGCCGGCCCGTTGAGGGCCTCGATGCGATCCCGGGCTCGATAGTCCTCCACCCGGTCGGTGACGAGCAGGAAGCTCCGCCGCACCGCCCCCGTGATCAGCACCGTCAGCCGCGGCGCCGAGGCTCGGGGGACGACCAGGGTCCCCAGCACGCTGCTCGTGGTGAGCAGGAGGATGGCGATGCCGGCGGCGAATCCCGCCCAGGTGATCGGGGCCACGGCTCCGAGGATAGGCAGCCGGGGCCGCCGGCCGCCGCGCTAGAGGCTTGCCGCGGCGCCGGTCAGGTAGCGGATGACGTCGTCGGCGCCGTAGTCGTCACGGCCCGCCGGCAGCAGCTTGGCGAGCCGGAAGAGGTCGTCGCCGCTCGTGACGATCGGCGGTTCCACGGTGCCGTCCTTCTGCACCTGGGGGTGGCCGCAGGTTGCCAGCAGGCCGTTGCAGAGGCAACGGCGCTCGGCGGCGTCGTCGGCAGAGCCCCCCTTGGCGATGTACGCCGCCACCGGCTCGGCCGCGCAGCGGTAGGTGATCCTGCCGCCCTCTTCCGGCACCGGCTCGCGCAGGTAGCCGTTGTCACACACCCGGGGCCGGGCCGCGTAGACCTCGGGCATCGCCACGCTGCCCTCGACCTGCACGACCTTGAAGGGGTAGCCCGTCGAGGAGGCGCGGGGGTCGGTGCGAACCTTGGCGCCGCCGTCGCGGACGGCGCTGATCACCCGATCACGCAGCGTGGGATCCATCCCGGACTCGCGTGCATAGGCGAAGAGCGTGCCCAGCTGGATCCCGGTGGCTCCCGCCGCCTGCGCCTCGGCCAGCTTCTCCGGGGAGCCGGTGGCGCCCGCCAGCCAGAAGGGCAGCCCGAGCTCGGCCATCCGAGCGGTGTCCGCCTGGTCGCGCTCCCCGTACACGGGCTGACCGGTCTCGTCGAGCACCGTCCGGCCGCGGGGGGGCGCGTTGTGGCCGCCGGCGAGCGGCCCCTCGACGATGAAGCCCTCGACGCTGCCGGTGGAACGCCGCAGCAGCATGGCCGCCAGCGAGTCCGCCGAGACGATGGGGAGGAAGGCGGGGCGCGGCAGCTGGGCGGCACCGTACCCGACCCCCGCGGGGTCGAAGGTCAGCAGCGGTGCCGGCTCCGGCGTCGGGCCGTCGAAGAGGCGCAGGCGGGCCCCCTGGCCGGCGGCGAAGGCGTCGAGGACCCCGGGGATCTCGCGGGGGATGCCCGCGCCCATGAGGATGCAGTCGACCCCGGCGAGCATGGCGCCGTAGAGGGTGGGCAGCGTCGGTGCCTTCACCTTGGTCAGGAGATTGATCCCCACCCGGCCCCGGTGCCCCTCGCGGGCCAGGACCACCTCGACGAAGGCCGCGAGCACGGTGAGATCGCGCACCAGGGGATGCTCGACGTGGGTCTGCATCCCTGCTCGGCGGTACGGGGTCGCCGCCTTCTTGCCCATGGGCACGAAGAAGCGGTCGAGAATCCGTCCGGCCACCCCCTGGTCGGGGAAGGCCTCGATCGCCCGGCGCAGATGCCCGCCGGTGTCGCCGTCCTGGAGCCGCCGCGCGACCACGCTGTCGAGGGCCGTGCCGGAGACGACCCCCATGCAGCCACGATGCGCGGCCACGGCGCGGGCCAGCCGCCAGCCCGAGATGGCAACTCCCATCCCTCCCTGGATGATCCGGACCTGGCGCAGCCAGCCGTGCCGGCCCTGGGTCTCGTTGGTCGCTGTGTCCACTTCTGGCAATCTTCTCGTCTACCATCTCCTCACGCATTGGCAACGCGGGCCAACGCGACCTGGCTCTGCGGGCCATGTTCCGTTCCCGGACGCCGCCGACCAGTTCGAAATGCCCTTGCGCTGATGGGTACTTGGTCCCAAGTCGCGAGTCCGGTCTGTACCGTCGCGAACCAGCGTCCGGTCAATTCTCTTAAAGAGAACGCTGCAATAGGATTGCCCCCCTTGATCATCGGGGATGGCCCGTGCCAAAGTCACGCCGCTGAACGAGGGCCCCCTGGCCCGGTTGGTGTCGCCCCGGCCGTCAGCACCCCGGGCGCAGGTCAGCGTCTCGACGAGACAGCAGAGCGGCTCTCATGCCACACACGACCCCGGACGTCCCGCCCATCGGAGGCGGCGTTCAGCTCTTCCGGAGCTGCATGGTCTCGAGCGAGTACCCGGGTGCCGAGGCCGCCACCAAGTGGCTCTTCGAGCGGCTCGGAGTCGAGTACATCGTCAACCCCGAGCAGACCTGCTGCACCGGGCTCGGCTACTACACCGACGTGATGCCCTTCGCCACCACCGTGGCGATCGCGGCGCGCAACGCGTGCGTGGCGGTGGAGGCCGAGCACCCGATCCAGGCGTACCTCTGCTCCACCTGCTACGCGATCAACAAGAAGGCGCACCGGGTGCTGGAGGACCCCGAGCAGCGGCGCGAGGTCAACCGGTCGCTGGCCGCCATCGGGCGCTGCTACGACGACAGCGTCGCCCGGACCATCCAGCACCGCCACGTTCTCGAGGTGCTCTGGTCGCAGCACCAGAAGCTCGCCGCCCTGGTGCGCCGCCGCCTGAGTGGCATCAAGGTGGCCACCCATCCCGCCTGCCACTACTGCAAGGTGTTCCCGGACGAGGTGCTCGGCGACTCCGAGAACCTGATGGTCGCCGAGGACCTGCTGGAGCCCGCCGGGGTGACCAGGACCGGGTACTACCCGGAGAAGACGACTCACTGCGGGGCCGGCTTCCGGCAGCGCTTCGTCAACCCCGCGATGTCGATGGCGGTGACCCGGGAGAAGCTCCGGCGCCTGGCCGCCGAGAAGGTCGACGTCTGCGTGCACATGTGCCCCAACTGCGCGGTCCAGTTCGACCGTCACCACGACCTCATCGAGCGCACCTCCGCTGAGGAGTACCCGTTCGTCCACCTGCACGTGCAGCAGCTGGTGGCGCTCGCGCTGGGGGCCGATCCGGACACGGTCTGCGGCGTCGCCGCCCACTCCCAGGACCTGGAGCCGCTGCTGAGGCGGATCGGAGCCCGCCCCCGAGCAGTGGTGTGACCCGCAGCGGCGTCTTTCTCTGCGAGTGTGGCGGCAACATATCCGGCGTTCTCGATCTCCCGTCCCTGGCGGCCAGGGGACGAGCCCTGGACGGCGTGGTCAACGTCGCCGTCTGCCAGTTCCTCTGCGGCGCCGAGGGCCGGAGGCTGATTGAGGGCGCGGTCTCGTCGCGCGGGCTCGACCGCATCGTCGTCGGGGCCTGCTCACGGCGATTCCAGGGCCCGACCTTCGAGCGCATCGCCCGCGACCTGGAGCTGGGCGAGAACAGCGTCGCCTTCGCCAACCTCCGCGAGGGCTGCGCCTTCATCCATCGTCTGGAGCCCGAGAGGGCGCAGCGCAAGGCCGAGACGATCCTCGCCGCGGCGGTGGCCCGGGCGGCGCAGCAGCGCCCGCTCGAGCCGTCCCGCACCTTCCTCCACCGCTCGGTTCTGGTCGTGGGCGGCGGCATCGGCGGGCTCTCAGCGGCCGAGGAGCTGGCCGGGGCCGGGATCGAGGTCCACCTGGTCGAGAGGGAGCAGTCGCTGGGCGGCTACATGGCGCGGCTCTCCAAGACCTTCCCGACCGAGGACTGCGCCATGTGCTCGCTGGGCCCGCGGCTGGCCAACGCCGCGACCGACTCCCGCATCCACGTCAACACCCTCTCCGAGGTGATCGCGGTCAGCGGGCCGCCTGGCGAGTTCCGGGTGCGGGTGCGCCACCGGCCCCGCTTCGTGAGCGATCAGTGCGTCGGCTGCGGAGCTTGCACCGCAGCCTGCCCGGTCGAGCTGGAGAGCGAGTTCGACCTCGGGGTCACCGGGCGGAAGGCGATCTCGCGCCCCTTCGCCAACGCGGTCCCGCCGACGTTCGCCATCGACCACCGCGGCTGGGCTCCCTGCACCTCGACCTGCCCGGCGCACACCTCGGCGCAGGGGTACATCGCCCTGGCCGCCCAGGGTCGCTGGGCAGAGGCCTACCGGGTCGCCAGCGAGCCGAACCCGTTCCCCAGCGTGTGCGGGCGCATCTGTCCCCACGCCTGCGAGGACGCGTGCACCCGCGGCCGCCTCGACGAGCCGGTGGCCATCGCCGGGATCAAGCGCTTCGTGGCCGACCAGGTGGGCACGGCCGTCCCGGTGAAGCCTCCCCCTCTCCGGTTCGAGGAGCGGGTGGCGGTGGTGGGGGCGGGGCCCGCCGGTCTGACCGCGGCGCGCGACCTGGCGCTGCTCGGCTACCCGGTCACCGTCTTCGAGGCGCAGCCGGTCGCCGGGGGCATGCTGCGATTGGGGGTCCCGGAGTATCGCCTGCCCCGGGAGGTGGTCGCCGGCGAGGTGGAGCGCGTGCTCGCCCACGGCGTCGAGCTGCGCACCGGACAGCGCTGCGGCCGCGACTACACCGTGGACTCGCTGCTCGGCTCGGGCTACCGGGCGGTGCTGCTGGCCCTGGGGCTGCAGCGCGCGCGTCCGCTGCCGCTCCCCGGTGTCGGGCTGCGCGGAGTCGTCTCCGGGGTGGAGCTGCTCCGGGCCCGGGCTCTCGGCGGTGCCGCCGAGGTCGGTCGTCGGGTGGTGGTGATCGGGGGCGGTGACGTGGCCGTGGACGCCGCTCGCACCGCGCTGCGGCTCGGCGCCGACCGGGTGACCATCGCCTGCATCGAGAGCGGCGAGACCCTCCCCGCTCAGCCGGGCGAGATCGCCGAGGCCCGGGTCGAGGGGGTCGGGCTGGTCCCCTCCCTGATGCCGCTCGCCATCCTCGGAGACGGCGCCGTCACCGCGGTCCGTTTCCAGCCCTGCGGCCTGGGGGAGCCCGACCCCCACGGCTGGCGGCCACCGGTGCCCATCGACGGCGAACCGGTGGAGCTCGAGACCGACACCGTCGTCCTCTGCGTGGGACAGGAGCTGGACGAGGCCGCCCTCGCTGGCGCCGCGGACGTAGTGGTCAGAGATGGCCAGATCATGGCGGACCGGGCCACCATGATGACCGGGCACCGGGGGGTCTTCGCGGCCGGGGACGCGGCCGCCAACGGCGGCCTGATCGCGATCCAGGCGATCGCGGCGGGGGCCCGTGCCGCCCGGGCGATCCACAACCACCTCCGCGGTGAGGAGCTCCTGGCGGTGTGGCCGGCGGAGCGCGACCGGGCTGAGATCGCCGACGCGGAGCTGAACCGGCGTCCCACCCGGCAGCGCCAGGAGATGCGTGCCCTAGCGCCTGACCAGCGCCGGCTGAGCTGGCGGGAGGTGCGGCTGGGCTTCACCGAGGAGGAGGCGGTGGCGGAGGCCCGGCGCTGTCTCTCCTGCGGCGGCTGTGCCGAATGCGGGTCCTGCGTGCCGGCCTGCCCGGCGGGCGCCATCGACCTCACCCAGCAGCCCTGGGAGGAGGAGCTGACCGTCGGTGCCATCGTCATCGCGACCGGGCACAAGGAGTTCGATGCGCGGCGCAAGCCCCCGCTCGGCTTCGGGCGCTACCCCAACGTGCTCACCCAGAGCCAGCTGGCCCGGCTGCTCTCGGCCTCGGGGCCCACCGCCGGTGAGCTGCGCCGGCCGTCGGACGGTCAGGTGCCGAAGCGCGTGTTCATGCTCCAGTGCGTCGGATCGCGCGATTCGACCTCGCGGGGGAACGCGCACTGCTCGGCGATCTGCTGCCTGTTCGCCACCCTCCATGCATCGCTGATCCGCGAGACCTACCCCGACACCCAGGTGACGGTCGCCTACACCGACCTGCGGATGCCCGGCAAGGGGCACGAGGAGTACCTGCGACTGGTCGCCGAGCGCGGTGTCCGCTACGTGCGCAGCCGGGTCGGCGAGATTAACGAGGAGGCGGACCGGAGCCTGCGGGTGCGCTGGGAGGACACCATCACGGGCCGCAAGACCGAGGAGCTCTTCGATCTGGTCGTGCTCTCCGCCGGCCTCGAGGCGTCGGAGGGCACCACCCAGATCGCCCGGGTGGTCGGGCTCCAGCAGGGCGCGGCCGGCTTCCTCAAGGAGTACCACCCCAAGCTCCGGCCGGTGGACTCCCAGCGCGCCGGGATCTTCATCGCCGGGACCGCGCAGGGGCCGAAGGGCATCCCCGAGACCATCGCCCAGGCCAAGGCGGCGGCGGCCCGGGTGACCTCGATGCTCCAGGCGGGGATGGCGGTGACCCCCGTGGAGGTCGCCTTCTCCGACCCGGGCGTGTGCATCGGCTGTGCGGTCTGCGTGAACGTGTGCCCTCAGGGCGCGGTGCGGCTCGTCGACGGGGACCGGCCTCACGCGGTGGTCGACCAGGCGAGCTGCCGCGGCTGCGGCATCTGCGCGGCCGAGTGCCCCGCGGGCGCGATGACCGTGGGAGGCTTCTCCGACGCGGAGCTTCTCGCCGAGGCGACCGCGTGAACCCGGCCGGGGCGAGCGCCGTCGCGACACCGGCCGTCGCCGCGCCGGCCGCCACCACACCCCCGGTTGACGCCGACGCCGACCGGAGGATCGTCGCCTTCCTCTGCCGGGAGTGCGCCTACAGCGCCGCGGATGCCGCCGGCAACGCGCGCACCCCGCTGCCCCCGACCATCCGCACCATCCTGGTCCCGTGCACCGGACGGGTGTCGCCGCTGCACCTCCTGACCGCCCTTGCCGACGGTGCCGACGGTGTGTACGTCGCCGGCTGCCTGGAGGGGCAGTGTCACTACCGGGTGGGCAATCTCCACGCCCTCGACCGGATCGTCTTCGTGAAGCGGCTGCTGGAATCGGTCGGGGTCGAGCCCGACCGCGTCGCGATGTTCACGATGAGCGCCGCCGACACCCCCCGCTTCGTGGCCACCGCCCGCGCGATGCACGAGACCATCACGCGCCTCCCGCGCCTCCCGAGGTCCTGAGCGATGCCTCTGAGCGCCCGCGGCAGGCAGATAGTGGACGGGATCGCGAGGAGCGCCTCCGGGGTCAGCGCCGGGGTGATGGGATGCGAGATCGTGCGGCGCGAGGAGCTGTGCGTCGGCTGCGGACGCTGCGTGGGCGCGTGTCCCACCGGGGCGATGACCCAGGACGACTGGTTCGATCCGGGACAGCTGTATGCGGCACCCGCCGGGACCGGGCGCGGCGCGCTGGCGGCAGCCCTGCGCCGGATCGCCCGTCACCAGCCGAGCGGTCCCATTCGGGTGCCCGAGCGCGTCCTCACCTTCCGCGGCATCGTCTTCGCCGCCGAGCGCTGCGTCGGCTGCGGCGCTTGCGTGCGCGCCTGCCCGACCGGCGCGGTGGTGTCCGGGCCAGTGCCGGTGGCCGCTGTCGAGCCGGCGCCTCGGGTGCTGGTCGAAGCGGGGTCACGGCCGTGACCCCGGCCCCGGCGATCCGCTCCGGCGGCGCGGGCGGAGCGAAAGACGGTGTGGGCATCCGAGCCCTGCTCTGCGAGTGCGCCGGCACCATGGCGTCCAACCTCGACTTCGACCTCCTCGCGGAGGGCATCTCCGGCCCGGACGTGACCGTCGAGCGGCGTCGCATGTGGTGCGGCCGGGAGGGGAGGAACCGCCTCATCGAGCTCTTCGAGGAGGGCGAGCAGGCCGGCCGGCTGGTCCTGGTGGGCTGCTCGCCGGACTTCGCGGCCCGGCGGCTCCAGTGGCTGACGGATCGCGGCCTCCGCCTCGAGGCGGCGGACATCCGCGAGGGCTGCTCGTGGGTGCACGGCGCGGACCGCGCCGCGGTCACCGAGAAGGCGGTCAGGATCGCCCTCGCCGCCATCCGGTACCCGTCGCGGCGTGAGCCGCGGGTGGCACGCCGGCCCGGCGCCGACCGGGTGGCGGTCGTGGGCGGTGGCGTCGCCGGCACCCAGGCGGCGATCGAGCTCGCGCGGATGGGCCACGACGTCGACCTGCTCGAGCGGCGGCCGTTCCTGGGTGGCCGCGCCACCGCCATCGGCCCCGTCTTCCCCACCGGCGACTGCGGCCCCTGCCTGCCGACCACCGGGGCTCAGTCCGGGGTCCGGAAATGCCTCTTCCGCAACGTCGCGGTCGATCATCCGAAGCTCCGGATCCACCGGCGGACCGAGGTGCAGTCCGTTGCCGGCAAGGCCGGGGACTTCCGGGTCGAGGTGCGGACGCTGCCCACCATGGTGGGCGCCGAGTGCATCGACTGCGGGATCTGCGAGCAGGCGTGCCCGGTGCCGGGGGCCAACGGTCAGGCCACGGCCATCGCCAGCGAGCTGTTCGACGGCCGGGTCCTGCGCTCCATCGATCTGGAGCGCTGCACCTTCTGCGGCGCGTGCGCCGAGGTCTGCCCGGTCGACGCCATCGACCTGAGACCGGCCGCGGGCCTGGAGGTCCTCGAGGCCGGAGCGGTTCTCATCGCCACCGGCTGCGAGCCCGCGCCGGGACATCTGGTCACCCATCTCGGGTACGGCCGCCCCGGCGTGATGACCCAGGTCGAGCTGGCCGAGAAGCTGGACGGCTGGGAGCAGCAGGCGTGGCTCGGCCGGATGCCGGCCCGGCACCTGGTCATGATCCAGTGCGCCGGGTCGCGCGACCAGCGCCGCCTCCCCTACTGCTCGCGCCTCTGCTGCATGATCGCGCTCAAACACGCCATCCGGCTGCGCACCCTCTTCCCGGAGATGCGGGTGACCGTCTGCTTCCAGGAGCTGCGCACGCCTTCGGGGCGCGACGAGACCTGGTACCTGGCGGCCCGGCGTGCCGGTGTGGCGTTCGTCCGCGGCTCGCCGGCGGCGGTCGAGATGGACGGCGAGGGCCGGCCGGTGGTCGAGGTCGAGGACCTCGCCGCCGCCGAGCTCCGCCGGCTGCAGCCGGATCTGGTCGTGCTCTCCACCGGCCTCGTGCCAGCCGGGGAGGCGGCGCAGGTCGCCCACCTGCTCGGCGTGGCCCTCGACGATGCCGGCTTCGTCGCCCAGCTCGACGCCAAGAACCGGACCACGGAGACGCGGGCCGAGGGGGTCTTTGTCTGCGGCTCGGCGTCGGGGCCCAAGACGCTCGCGGAGTGCATCACCGACGCGGCCGCCGCCGCCGCCCGGGTCCACCAGTTCCTGACCTCGAGCGGCCGCGAGGAGACGTCGGCGGCGACCGTCGACCCGGGCCGCTGCGTCGGCTGCGGGGCCTGCCTGCCGGCGTGCCCATTCGGCGCCGTGGGGCTCGTTGATCGGGAGGCGGACGCGCCCCGACCGGCCGGCGTGCGCGCGGACGCCCCGGTCGCCGTGGTGGACGGCGACGCATGTCGTGGCTGTGGCATCTGCGCCGCCAGCTGCCCGGAGCTCGCCATCGCCCACTCGCTGGACGACCAGACGGTGATGGCCCGCCTGGGGGTGCTCGCCGATGGCGTCGACCGCCCGGTGGTCGGCTTCACATGTGCCGAGTGCGCGGCGGCCGCGTTCACCCTGAGCGGGCTGCGGCGCGACCAGTATCCGGAACGCGTCCGCCTGATCGAGCTCCCCTGCCTGGGCCGGATCAGCGCCCTGCACCTCGTCGAGGCCGCCCGTCTCGGCGTGGCCGGCGTCTTCCTGGCCGGATGCGTGGAGGGCCAGTGCCAGTACCGGAGCGGCGATCGCAGCGCCGCCGAGCAGGTCGCCCTGGCCGCCGAGCTGGTGCAGCAGGCGGGTCGCGTCATGCCCATCGAGCTGTGGCGGCTCTGCGCCGTCGACCATCACAGCATCGGCCACCGCATCGAGGGCTTCTGCGCGCGGGTCGACGAGGCGCCCTTGGCCGGGGCCGAGCCGCCGCCCCCCGCCACCCGGCGGGTGCAGACCCTCCCGGCCCCCGCGGGGGTCCGGTGATGGCTGCGGTGGCCCCGGAGACGCGTGAGCGGGTGGGGGCGCTGGCGGAGCGCTGCCGTTCGTGCTTCCAGTGCGGCCGGTGCCGGAGCGCCTGCCCCCAGGGCCTCGACCTGGCGGACGGACCGCGCGCCGTGGTGCGGCTGATCCTCGCCCAGGAGGTCGAGCAGCTGCTGGCCTGCGAGGACGTCTGGCGCTGCAGCGAGTGCGGGGCGTGCACCGAGGCGTGTCCGATGGAGGTGGACGTGGCCGGGATGCTCGGCGAGGTGCGCCGGCTGCAGCGGGCAGAACGGGGACCGCGCTGTCCGGAGCGAAGCGGGGCGGACATCGCCGCCCGGCAGCTGGGGACCCGGCGGACCCTCAACACCCTGACCCTGGGCCTCGCCATGGCGGCGCGCGGCTTCCTGCCTCACCACCGCGCCGGGGCGGTGGCCGCGGGCGCGCGCGCGCTCCGCGGCCGGGTGGCACCGCCGTCCACGCCATCCCCCGCCGGCGCCGAGGAGAGGGTCTTCTTCCCCGGCTGCGCCCTCCGTCTCGACCGCGGCGCCTGCGCCGCCACCCGTGCCCTGGCGGCCGGAGCCGGGCTGCGGCTGGCGGAGCCTGAGCCCGCCCGCTGCTGCGGGCATCCGGCGCGCGACCCGGCGGTCACGCCGCCGCACCTCGGGGAGACCGTGCTGACCGCCTGTCCGGCCTGCGAGCGGACCCTGGCCCAGGCCGGCACCCGGACCTTCCCCCTCTGGGGCGTGCTGGTGGAGAGAGCCCGCCGCGGCGAGTGCCGGCTCAGTGCCCGCGGCGCCCGCTTCGTGCCCTACGCCGGGTGCCTCTCCGACCGCGACGCCACCCTCGCCGTGATGACCGAGGCGGCGGAGCTGGCCGGTGCCGAGCCGCTGATGACCCGTCCCTCCCTGCACGCGACCTGCTGCGGCGCCCTGGGGGGGGTGTACCGCGGTCCGAGCCGGGGGGTGATCGAGCTGCTGCGCTTCGCCGCCGAGAGGCGGGCCCCCATCGTCACCCCCTGCCTGCTCTGCCGCGACAACGTGGGCTCGGCCGCGCGGCAGGCCCGGACCGGGGTCGAGGTCCACTTCTGGCCGGAGTTCTTCCGGGCCGTGCCCACCGAGACCCCGGTCGCCCCGCGTGCGGTGGGGGTGGCATCGTGACCGTGGATGACGCGGAGGCACCGACGGAGACGGACGTGAACGGGGACCGGAACCCCTACGCATCGATCACCGAGACCGTCTTCCGCGCCTGCCCGGCGCTGCCCGAGCTGGCCCAGAGGATCCTCGCCGACCCGCGGATGCACGATCACACCGAGGGATTCCTCTCCTGCATGCAGTGCGGGATCTGCACCTCGGTGTGCCCGGCGGCGCGCTTCGCCGACTACTCGCCCCGCGAGATCGCCCGGCGGGCCCTCGACGGTGACCCGACGCTGCTCGAGGACGACTCCGTCTGGTTCTGCTTCTACTGTTACACGTGCCAGAGCCGCTGCCCGCGGGGCAACTCGGTGGCGGTCATCAACCAGGTCATCCGCGGTCTCCAGGTCGAGTCCGGGTACGGGATCAAGCACGTGGCCATGTTCGCCGACTGGGCCGTGCAGTTCTATGAGAAGGGGATGGGAGGGACGCCGGCGGAGTTCCTCCCCCGCATGGCCGACGCCTTCGGACCGCGATGGCGGGAGTTCATCGAGCACCGCGATGCGATGCGCACCGAGCTCGGCCTCGGCAGCATGTATCCGTCGGAGCGGGCGGCTCACGAGATGCGCGTGCTGATGGACCGGACCGGCTTCACCGCCCGCCTCCAGGCGATCGGCGCCGCGGTCCAGCCGCCCGTGGGCGCGGGGACACCACCGGAGGGCGGGGGCGGATGAGCCGGAGTCCGGCCGGCCTTGGGTGTCTCGCGGAGTGAGTGCCGGCCAGGGTTGAAGGGTTCCGCCGCGGGTGGCCCCGCCCTCAGGTCCGGACGCGGTGGCGGAGGTGGACCACGCCGCTCGAGAAGCGGCGTTCGTCGAGCAGCTCGAGGTCCACGCGGAAGTCCCTGGGGAGGGACGTGCTAGTCGGTCTCGGCGAGGAGCTGGGTCCGGGCATTCTCCAGGCCGGCCCGTGCATCGGGTCCGAGCTTGGGGAAGCGGGGATCGATGGCGGCCAGGGCGTCGACGACGACGGCCGACACCGCCACCCGGGCGAACCACTTGTGGTCGGCGGGGACCACGTGCCACGGGGCCTGCTCGGTACTGGTGTGGCTGAGCACCTCGGAGTAGGCGTGCTGGTACTCGTCCCAGTGCTCCCGCTCGACCAGGTCCGCCGCCGAGAACTTCCAGTTCTTCTCGGGATCGTCGATGCGCGCCAGCAGCCGCTTGCGCTGCTCGCCCCGGGAGAGGTTGAGGAAGATCTTGACGAGGCGGATGCCGTTGTCGGTGAGGTGGGCCTCCCACTCGTTGATCTCGCGGAAGCGCTGATCCCAGATGGCCTTTCCCCTGGTCTCGGCGGGGATGCGCTGCTGTTCGAGGATCTCGGGATGGACCCGCACCACCAGCACCTCCTCGTAGTGGGAGCGGTTGAAGATGCCGATCACCCCGCGGGGCGGAAGGTCCCGGTTGTAGCGCCAGAGGTAGTCGTGGTTGATCTCGTCGGGGGAGGGGACCTTGAAGCTGCGCACCCACACCCCCTGCGGGTTCACGCCGCTCATCACGTGCTTGACCGCGCCGTCCTTGCCGGCGGCGTCGAGGGCCTGGAGGACCACCAGCAGTCCGTAGGTGTCCTGGGCGGCGAGGCGCGCCTGGTAGTCGCTGAGCAGCCGCACCCCCGCCTCCAGGGACGACGCCGCGTCCGCCTCGTGGACAAAGCTCGCCGTGTGCCCCGGGTCGAAGCCGTGGGGCAGCCTCACCCGCGTCTCCGGAGGGACCCGAAGCTGGTGTGCCAGGCGGCGCAGGGTCGCAAGCTCGTCAGTCGCCACTGTCCATCCTCCGGCTGTGCAAGTCCGCCGATTCTGCGCCGTCGGGCCCCGGGCCGGCCAGGCCCGCCTCCTCCAGGAAGCGCACCTGCTCCGGGTGCATCCCGGCCGGGAGCCGGCGGAACCAGCCGTGGGCGCTCGCCTCCGGGCCGACACCGATCGTGCCGGAGTGGCGGGTGACCAGGTGGACGATGCCGACCGGGCTGTCCAGGCCGTGCTCGTAGTGGCTCGGGTACTCGATGCACCCCAGCATCCGGCTCTCGAGGACCTCGATGCCCAGCTCCCGGCGCGCGACGCGGCGGACGGCCTCGGCGAGCCGCTCCCCGAAGCGCACGGTGCCGCCCGGGAGATGCCACATCCCCCGGCACGGCTCGACGGCCCGGCGGGTGAGCAGCAGCCCCTGATCGCCGGTCACCGCCACCTCGACGGTGAGCCGCGGGACCTTGCTGTAGATCTCCCGGAACTCCGCCTCGGAGAGCGGGTGCTGGTCAGCCTCGGTGAGCGGGTGCTGGTCAGCCACGGCGCGATGGTAGGCGCCCAGGGCGCCTCGTTGCCGCCTACCCGAGCAGGATCCCCAGCACCGCCTCGGTGCCGGCGAGGTCCTCAACGACCGCGTCCGCCTCCAGGTGGCGGACGCGGTCGAAGCCGTCGCGGCCCGTGCCCACGATGAGACACCGCACCCCCGCCGCACGCGCGCAGCTGAGGTCGCGGCCGGTGTCGCCGATCACCCAGACCTGGTCCGCCGCGTAGGTCTCGCCGCGCAGCTCCCTCGCCCGGCCCAGGGCGATGGGCACCAGGAAGTCCCGCTCGGCGTGGTCGTCGCCGTAGGCGCCGACCGGGAGGTCGAAGTACCCGTCCAGGCCGAAGGCACCGACCTTGACGGCGGCGTTGACCGCCAGGTTCCCGGTCAGCAGCGTCTGGCGGACGCCGTCCCGGCCGGCCAGCTCGTCGAGGAGGCGCCGCACCCCGGGGTGGACGTGCCCCTCCCGGCCCATCCGCTCCCTCCAGCCGGCCAGCGCCCGTTCCGCCTCGGCCAGCGCCACCGGCACCAGGGCGTCGATGTCGGCACGCGCCACCCCGGCGGCGAGGAGCATCTCCCCGATGATCTGGGGGTCGGTCTTGCCCCCCATGGGGAGGTGCGGGACGGCGTCCAGCCGGCCCGCCAGGCGCGCCCCGGCCTCGAGTGCCTCGCGGCCGGACGGCCCGCACGACACCAGGGTGCCGTCGACATCCCAGAGGATGAGGCGGCGAGCCGCCGCCTCCTGACCCTGCCCGGTCACGGCGCCTACCGCGGCTCCGGCCCGCCGCCCGCCGCGCCGAGCACCTGACGGACCCCGCGGGCGATCTCGACGTCCTCCCGTGCCTCCACCACCAGCGCCCTGACCGGAGCACCCTCCGCCCCGATCTCCCGGTCCCCGGCCGCACCCTCGTTCGCAGCCGGGTCGAGGGCGATGCCGAGGAAGCCGAGCCCCTCGGCGGCCCGGGCCCGGATGGCGGTGGCATGCTCGCCGACCCCACCGGTGAAGACCAGGGTGTCGAGCCCGCCCATCGCCGCGGTCATGCCGGCGATGCCGGCGCGCAGCCGGTGGAGGTAGACGCCGATGGCCAGCGCCGCGTTCTCGTCGCCGTCCTGCTCGGCCTGGAGGATCACCCTCATGTCGGAGCTGCCGCAGATGCCGAGGAGGCCGGAGCGGTGCTCCAGGGTCGTCGCCAGTTCGGAGGGGGGCATGCCGACGTGCTCCTCGAGCCAGAGCAGGAGCCCGGGGTCGATGCTCCCCGAGCGGGTCGCCATCACCAGCCCCTCCAGGGGGGTGAACCCCATGGTGGTGTCCACCGAGACGCCGCCCTGGACGGCGGCCAGCGAGGCGCCGGCGCCGAGGTGGCAGGTGACGATCCGCAACTCCTGGAGGTCGCGGCCGGTCAGCTCGGCGGCCCGCCGCGAGGCGTAGGCGTGGGAGAGGCCGTGGAATCCGAACCGGCGGAGATCCCAGCGGAGCCGCCACTGCGGGGGCAGCGCGTAGGTGGACGCGGCGGCCGGGATGTGCGCGTGGAAGGCGGTGTCGAAGCACGCCACCGCCGGGGTCTGGGGGAGCAGCCGGGTGACCAGCTCCAGACCGCGGAGCGACTTGGGCTGGTGCAGGGGGGCGAGATCGGTGAGGGCCTCGAGCCGGCGCCGGACCCGGGCATCGATCAGGACAGGTCCGGTGAACTCGGTGCCGCCGTGGACGATGCGGTGCCCCACCGCGTCGATGGGGGCGTTCGCCGAGACGGCGGTGCGGAGGGCGGAGTCGTCGAGGCGCCCCACCGGGGCGTCGATGGTCTCGGCTGCCAGGGAGCGGTCGGACGAGTCGAGGACGGACAGCTTGAGGCTGCTCGACCCCGCGTTGACGACGAGGATGCGCATGGCGAGCGGCTTCGCGTCAGCGGCTACTCATGGACCAGGTCACAGCGACCACGTCCAGTTGCTGATCTCGGGCGGGTCCTCGCCGTCGATGCGCGTGTAGGCGCGGCAGCGCACCCGCTCGTCGACCATGCGCTGGCGCAGGGAGGCGGCGTGTGACTGCAGCCCCGGCACCCGGTCGATAACGTCCATGACCAGGTGGAAGCGGTCGAGGTCGTTGAGCATCACCATGTCGAACGGGGTGGTGGTGGTGCCCTCCTCCTTGTAACCGCGGACGTGGAGGTTGGCGTGATTGGTCCGGCGGTAGGTCAGCCGGTGGATCAGCCAGGGGTAGCCGTGGTAGGCGAAGACCACCGGCTTGTCGGTGGTGAAGAGGATGTCGAACTCACGATCGGAGAGCCCGTGGGGGTGCTCGGTGTCGGGCTGGAGGCGCATCAGGTCCACCACGTTGACCACCCGGACCCGAAGCGCCGGCAGCTCGCGGCGCAGGATCTCGACCGCGGCGAGGGTCTCCAGGGTGGGGACGTCGCCGCAGCAGGCCATCACCACGTCGGGCTCGCCCTCGTCGTTGGAGGCCCAGTCCCAGATCCCGATGCCACGGGTGCAGTGGAGGACGGCGTCGTCCATGGAGAGATAGTTGAGCTGGGGCTGCTTGCCGGCGACGATGACGTTGACGTAGTGGCGGCTGCGCAGGCAGTGGTCGGCCACCGACAGCAGGGTGTTGGTGTCGGGGGGCCGGTAGACGCGGATGATCTCCGCCTTCTTGTTGACGACGTGGTCGATGAAGCCCGGGTCCTGGTGGGAGAAGCCGTTGTGGTCCTGGCGCCATACCAGCGACGAGAGCAGGTAGTTGAGCGAGGCGACGGGGCGGCGCCAGGGGATCTCGCGAGTGACCTTCAGCCACTTGGCGTGCTGGTTGAACATCGAGTCGATGATGTGGATGAAGGCCTCGTAGCAGTTGAACAGCCCGTGCCGCCCGGTGAGCAGGTAGCCCTCCAGCCAGCCCTGGCACTGGTGCTCGGAGAGCATCTCCATGACCCGCCCCTCGGGCGCCAGGTGGTCGTCGGTCGGGAGTGTCTCACCCTCCCACTGCCGGTTGGTCACCTCGAAGATGTTCTGGAGCCGGTTGGAGGCGGTCTCGTCGGGGCCGAAGATGCGGAAGCGCTGGGGGTTGGCCTTGGTCACGTCGCGCAGCCAGGTCCCCAGCACCCGGGTGGCCTCGGCGAAGGTCGTCCCCGGCTTGGCCACCTCGACACCGTAGGGGCGGAAGTCGGGCAGCACCAGGTCCTGGAGCAGCAGGCCGCCGTTGGCGTGCGGGTTGGCGCTCATCCGGCGGTAGCTCTTGGGCGGCAGAGCCGCCAGCTCGGCGATGAGAGCCCCGCTCTCGTCGAAGAGCTCGTCGGGACGGTAGCTCTTGAGCCAGGTCTCGAGCAGGGCGAGATGCTCGGGATTGGTGCGGACCTCGGCCATCGGCACCTGGTGGGAGCGCCACGTGCCCTCGGTGGGCAGGCCGTCCACGGTCTTGGGGCCGGTCCACCCCTTGGGCGACTTGAGCACGATCATCGGCCATTGCGGCCGGGTGATGTCGCCGCCCTCGCGTGCCTTCTTCTGGATGGCGGTGATCTCGGTGATCACCGTGTCGAGGGTCGCGGCCATCAGCTGGTGCATCTCCGCCGGGTCGTCCCCCTCGACCCAGTGCACCGTGTGGCCGTAGCCCTCGAGCAGCGAGGTGAGCTCCTCCTCGGGGATGCGCGCCAGCACCGTGGGGTTGGCGATCTTGTAGCCGTTGAGGTGCAGGATGGGCAGGACCGCCCCGTCGGTCGCCGGGTCCAGGAACTTGTTCGAATGCCACCCCGTGGCCAGCGGACCGGTCTCCGCCTCCCCGTCGCCGACGATGCAGGCGACCAGCAGGTCGGGGTTGTCGAACGCGGCACCGTAGGCGTGGGAGAGGGCGTAGCCGAGCTCTCCGCCCTCGTGGATGGAGCCCGGCGTCTCGGGGGCCACGTGCGACGGGATGCCGCCGGGAAACGAGAACTGGCGAAAGAGCTTGCGCAGCCCCTCCTCGTCGCGCGTGATGTGCGGGTAGACCTCGCTGTAGGTGCCCTCGAGGTAGGCGTTGGCCACCGCGGCGGGGCCGCCGTGCCCGGGCCCCATGATGTAGATGGCGTTGAGGTCCCAGTTGCGGATCACCCGGTTCATGTGGGCGTAGATGAAGTTCAGCCCGGGGGTGGTCCCCCAATGGCCGAGCAGCCGGGGCTTGACATTCTCGGGGCGCAGCGGCTGACGCAGCAGCGGGTTGTCGAGCAGGTAGATCTGACCGACCGCGATGTAGTTGGCCGCCCGCCAGTAGGCGTCGATGAGGGCGAGGTCGTGGTCGGAGAGGGGGCCGGCAGCAGCAGCAGCGGTGGACGTCTGGGTCATCGCGCTTCTCCCATCGGGTGACTTCGCCCGCCAGTATGGCGGGCGGCGGGGCGGCTCCGCCGCCCGTCGTGAGGGCTGCCTGCGTGGTCCCCGGAGGGGGTACGGCCCGCTCCTCTGACCGCATCGCGCCGGGGGCCCGGGGCTCCACTTGTGGACCTTCGACCCGGGGAGTTCCTGTCCATCGACCCTATTGCCCTTCAGTGCCCCGAGCTTCACTGACATTGATCCGACCACCAGGGCCTGAGGAGGCCGACGATGCACTGGCCAAGGGACGCGGTGACCCGAGCCGCCGAACGGGAGGAGCGCCAGGCACTCGAGCGCTACCTGAAGCTTCGGACGCTTCCCGTCTCCGAGGTCTGGGTGGAGGCCGTCGGGGAGGCCAGCCGTCGGGCCGACGCCGTCATCAGATTGGAGCGTCAGCTGCAGCGGATGCACTGACCGCGGGGTGCCGGTGGGGGAGGGCCGGCGCGGCCGGTTGGCCACACCCCGAGTTGTGACATTCGGGCCTACGAGTCCACACCCACGCGACCCTATCGTGACGACACACGTCGAGTTTCACTGGAGATGCCGGAGGACACCCCCCCTGCCCGCTCCGATCCGGTCGGACCGGCGGAGATCTCCCATGTTCCGCAGCATCCTCGTTCCCGTCGATGGGTCGGCACACGCCGATGCCGCCCTCGTCCAGGCCGTCGACCTCGCCCGCTGCCAGGGGGCCCGGGTCACCCTGCTGTCGGCCTGGCGGCCCTTCGTCTGGTACGGGGGTGCGGTGGCACCCGTCGGCGTCGACGTCGAGCAGATCGAGTCCGACGTGGAGGGGGAGGCGAGGCGAGTGGCCGAGGCGGCGCGCGAGCGGGTCCCAGGGGAGATCGACACCGACGTCGTGGTGGTCTGCGAGCGGCCCGCCGACGCCATCATCCGGGAGGTCGAGCGCGGCGGTCACGACCTGGTCGTGATGGGCTCGCGGGGACGGGGGAGCCTGCGTTCGCTGCTGCTGGGCAGCGTCAGCCTGAGCGTGCTGCATCGGAGCCGGGTCCCGGTCATGGTCGTCCACTCGACCGCCTGTGGTGAGGTTCTCCACCTGCACAGGGTGGCCGAGCACTCTGTCGCCGGCGCCGCCCACCGGTAGTCCGGCCCTCCGGGCGCAGCGAAAGACCGGCGGTGGCGCCAGCGACGCGGGGGTGCGGCTGGAAGCTCCCAATCGCACTCACCAGGTGGTGCCCCACCACACCAGAGTGTCAGGGAGCGGGCGCCTCGATCAGGCTATTCCCATCCTCGAGTCCCTGGCGGCCGAGATGCGCCACGCACCTCCCGGTGCGGACGGACGGAGAATCTGGCCTGGACAGACCGTTGGAGAGCGGAGGCATTGGCTTGATGCGCACCTGCGATGGGCCCTTGAGCAAAGGGATCGGGGGAACGTCCAGGGCGACCAGCAGTCTTCCTCGGTCGCGCCCGTGAAGCCATCGGCATTCGGGAACCGGCTCAGGGCGGCACTCGGCGGGGTGGTCGCACCTGTCGATTACTCAGGTCGGACCGCCTATCGACGTCCGCCCGCTCTGTATCGACACCTCCAGTGGCTGGGCTGGTTTCTCGCGTCACACGGCTGGGTCCCCGATTTCGTGGTCATGCTGGAGGTCCGCGGCCGGCGCTCGGGCAAGGTTCGGCGCACGGTGCTGGTGCGTACTGTGCACGGAGGCGGGGAGTACCTCGTCGCCCTGGCAGGTGAGTCGGAGTGGGTCCGCAACGTGCGAGCCGCAGCCGGGCGCGCCGTCATCCGGCACGGGAAGCCCCGGAAGGTAACGCTGGTGGAGATGCCCGCCGACAAACGGCCACCGATCATCCGTGAGTACCTGTGCGGAACGGGCCGCCGCGCCGACTCCCGGGAGGCTGAGAGGTACTTCGGGTTGAGCGCAGGCCCTTCCCTCGAGGAGATACGCGCGATCGTCGAGCGCTACCCGGTGTTCGAGATCGTCGACGCCGGGCCCGGCGCTGGCCGGACTGGGTGAGCGGCTCCAAGCCGTCTACGGGAGTGGCCGCCGATCCCCCGGCGCCGGAAGCCGTGGGTGCCGGCTGCGGACCGCTCAGCTGGCGGTCGAGCGCCCCGCAGCTCGGATCAGGCGCACCGCCTCGGCGGCCACCGGAGACATCTCCGGGTCGAGCCGATGAAACGACCAGAGGCCGCTCCGGAACGAGGTGACCAGGCCTGCCTCGCGCAGCTTGGCGAGGTGGTGGCTGATGGTGGGCTGGGAGAGGGCGAACGTCGCCGTGAAGTCGCAGACACAGACCGGCTCGGTTGCCTCGGATAGGATGTCGACCATCCGGACGCGGGTGGGGTCGTCGAGGGCGGTGAAGACGCGGGCCAGCTCGGCTGCCGTGGTTTCGGGGAGGGCGCAGGGCAGCGGCTGGCAGCATCCCTTGGTCCGCGGCGGGAGGTCGGGGAGGGGACGGGTCGTGGTGGCCATACGCCCATTCTACCCATTGACAGGCGTCGATGGAATTCGGTACCATCCTGCGTTGAATCGACGGTTGTCGATATAGGGAGAGTGCCATGAGCGACGTCGACGCCGCAGCCCAGGATCGGATTCTCGAGGCGGTGCGCGCCCGCTACGCCGCGGCGGCCGCGGCCGTTGCTCAGGGAGGAGATGCGGCGAGGGCCACGGAGGCGCTGACCGCCGCTGGCACGCGCCCGGCCGCCGATAGCGCGCCGGCGGGCGGGTGCGGTTGCTCCGCCGGCGGTGGATGCTGCTCTCCCGACGCTCCCAGCACTGTCTCGACGGACCTGTACTCGGCGGAGGAGGTGGGGCAGCTGCCCGGGGACGCGGTGCGGGCGTCTCTCGGCTGTGGGAACCCCACCGCCCTCGCCGACCTGCGCCCCGGACAGGTCGTGCTCGACCTGGGGTCGGGAGGCGGCATAGACGTGCTTCTCTCAGCCCGTCGGGTGGGGCCGGCGGGGTTCGCCTATGGCCTCGACATGACCGACGAGATGCTGGCACTCGCCGAGCGCAACGCAGCCGAACAGGGTGCTGTCAACGTCAGGTTCCTCAAGGGGACCATCGAGAATGTGCCACTCGCGGACGACGCCGTCGACGTGGTCATCTCCAACTGCGTCATCAACCTGAGCTCCGACAAGGGCCGAGTGCTCCGCGAGGCCTTCCGGGTGCTGCGGCCGGGCGGGAGCCTCGCAGTCTCGGACGTGGTCGTCCAGGGTGAGCTCCCGGCGGAGGTCCGCCGCGATCTCGAGATGTGGGCGGGATGCGTGGCCGGGGCGCTGAACGAGAGCGAGTACCGGACGCTTCTCGGGGAGGCCGGCTTCGAGGGTGTGGAGGTCCAGGTAACCCGCGACCTCACGGCTGGGAGTGCGGCGGGGTCGCACCCCCTTGGGACCGAGGCTCTCGACGCGGCAGGCGCGGATGGCGGGCGGGTGGTCAGCGCCTTCGTGCGGGCGCGGAAGCCCGTGAGACGGTGATGCCACCACCGGAACAGGACTTCTCCGTCCGGATCCGCCGCGCCGCCATGAGCGAGATGGGCGAGGTCACCCAGCTCGTGCGCGGGGCCGGCCTCCCGCTCGAGGGTCTCACCGAGGCCGCCGTGGTGCTCGTCGCGGAAGGTCACGGGGAGCTGGCCGGCACCGTCGCCCTCGAGGAGCACGGGAGTGGCGATGAGCGCGCCTACCTGCTGCGGTCGGCGGCGGTCGCCCCCGCCTGGCGCGGCCGTGGAGTCGGCAGCGCCCTGACCCGGGCGGCGCTCGCCCACGTCGACAGCAGGGGCGCGTCCGTCGCGCTGCTCACCGGGACCGCCGACGGCTACTTCGCGGCGTTTGGTTTCCACCGGGTGGAGCGTGATCAGGTCCCGGCGGCGCTGGCGGCGTCGCCGGAGCTGAGGGGAGCGTGCCCGGTCTCAGCCCGCGCCATGCTCAGGGCACCGGCGAGCATCTCCGCCGTCTGAGCCGCGTGTCGGGACATCCCCGGCGGGTCCGGCTCAGCGCACGGCGCGAGCCCGCCCCACCGTCGGTAGCGCCGCCCGGTGCCGTCCCCCTCCGCGGCACCTACATGATGCCGACCATCATCATCGCCCGCAGCAGCGCCGAGAGCACGTCGGGGTCGGTGCGGACGTCGACGAGGGCCGGGACCCCGGCGCTCGCCGCGCGCTCCAGCGCCGGACGGAGGTCGGCAAGGCGCTCGACGCGCTCGCCGTGGCAGCCGAGGGACTCGGCGAGGCGGTCGTAGCGGGTGTCGGCGAGGACGCTGGCCACCTCCTTGCCGTACATCTCCCGCTGGTGGTGGCGGACGTCCCCCCAGCCACAGTTGTTGGCGACGACCACGATGACGGGCAGCTGGTGGCGCGCCGCCGTGTCCATCTCCATCGCGCTCAGCCCGAAGGCACCATCGCCGGTGACCAGCACCACCGGCTCCTCCGGCCGGGCGACCTTCGCGGCCAGGGCGAAGGGGAGGCCCACTCCCAGCGTTCCCAGCGCCGTGGTGGTGGAGAGCAGCCGCCCCGGACCCTCGGCGTCGAAGTAGGCGAGCGCCCAGGTCAGGGTGTCGCCGCCGTCGGCGACCAGGGTGGACGCTCCGCCCCAGGTCTCATGCGCGAACGTGGCGACCTCGCGCGCCAGCGCGCCCGGGTGGACCAGCTCGCCCTGGTAGTCGTCGACCTGCCGGTCCCACATCTGCCGTGAGATGTCAATCAGCTCGCGCCCCTGCTCCAACCATGCACCGCCGCCCTTGCTGCGCACCCCGCTCCGGGTGAGCTGGGCCGCCACCTCGAGGACATCACCCTGGACCGCGACGTCGGCGCGCCGGTTGCCGCCCAGCTGGTCGGCGTCGATGTCCACCTGCACCAGGGTCTGGTCCTCGTTGAAGAGCGGGGGGCCGCCATACACGAGGTTGCCGTTGAAGGCGCTGCCCAGCACCAGCACGCAGTCCGACGCGGCCACGGCGGTCCCGGCGTGGACCAGTGAGCCGAGGCACCAGGGGTGCGAGTCGGCGACCAGGCCGCGCGCCGCGCTGGTCGTCGTCAGCGGGATCTCGGCGGCGGTGCAGAAGGCGGCGATCTCCGCGCCGGCGCCCGACCAGAAGGCGCCGCCCCCGGCCAGGACGATGGGGCGCGAGGCGGCCCGGAGGGCCTCGATGGCGCGCTCGAGCTCCGCCGGTGCGGCCGCGGAGCGGGTTGGCGACGGCGGGAAGCCCCAGACGCCCTCGGGCGGCTGCATCCGGGCCATGAAGACGTCGTGGGGTACCTCGAGGTAGATGGCGCCGGGGCGGCCGCTCGCCGCCTTGTGGAAGGCCTCATCGGTGAGCCGCTGGATACTCTGGGCGCTGTAGGCGACGGCTCTCCACTTGGCGATCGGAGCGAGCATCCCCTCCTGGTCGACGTCCTGGACCGCTCCCCGGCCGCGTCGCTTGAGCGCGGTGCGCCCGGCGACCATGACCAGCGGGACGTTCCCCACGGCGGCGTCGGCGAAGCCGGTGAGCGAGTTGGTGAAGCCCGGACCCGCGGTCACCGCGCAGACGCCGGGGCGGCCGGTGGCGAGCGCGAAGCCCTCGGCCGCCTGGGTGACCGCCCCCTCGTGGCGCATGCCGATGACCCGGAGACCGGCGTCGGCGCAGCCGTCGAGGAGCTCGACGATGTGGCCGCCGCCGAGCGTGAAGAGCGCCTCCACACCAAGGGCGCGGAGGCGCTCAGCCATCAGACGACCACCGTGAGGCGGGGGGGTGAGGCTCTCAGCGGCAGCCGCCGTCATGTCGTAACCGTAATCTGCCGCCTGTCGTGGGAGCGCTGCCAGGGTCCCCCGCCCCCAGTCTCGCCGGGACCTTCGGGGCCCCGCCGATGTGGCCCGCGGGGGGCGCGCGCGCCGGCCGGCACGGGACCGCGGCCGCGCTCCGGAGCCACCGCGGCTGCTGCTCTGGCTATGGTGGGCCTCCCATGGACCGCGATCAGCGTCCGCCAGAGGCCGCCGTCCGCCGCCTGCGCATCCGGGTGGAGGGGGTGGTGCAGGGGGTCGGGTTCCGGCCCTTCGTCCACGGGCTGGCGGCCCGCCTCGGGCTGGGCGGCCTGGTCGGCAACGACGGGCAGGGGGTGTTCATCGAGGTCGAGGGGGGCGTGGACCGGCTCGACGCCTTCCTCGCCGCTTTGGAGGCCGAGGCCCCGCCGCTGGCCGTCATCGATCGCGTCGAGACGGCCCCCATCGCGGTCGTCGGGAGCCCGGAGTTCGCGATCGTGCCGAGCGATCCCGGTGGCGAGCATCAGACCCTCATCTCCCCGGACACCGCCACCTGCGACGCCTGTCTCGGGGAGCTCTTCGACCCCCGGAACCGGCGATTCCGCCATCCCTTCATCAACTGCACCGACTGCGGACCGCGCTTCACCATCATCCGCGACGTCCCCTATGACCGGCCGCTCACCACCATGGCCGCGTTCGCGATGTGCGCCGATTGCGCGCGAGAGTACACGGACCCGGGGGACCGGCGCTTCCATGCCCAGCCGGTGTGCTGCCCCGCCTGCGGTCCGTCGCTGCGCCTCGTCGACCGCCACCGGGCGCCGATCGCGGGCGACCCCGTCGCCGCGGTGGTCGAGCTGCTCCGGTCCGGCCGGGTGGTCGCGATCAAGGGGCTGGGCGGCTACCACCTCGCCGCCCTCGCGACGTCGGAAGCGGCCGTCGCCACGCTGCGCGCCCGCAAGCACCGCGAGGACAAGCCATTCGCCGTGATGGTCGCCGACCTCGCAACCGCCCGCCTGCTCGGCGAGGTCGGCCCCGCCGAGGAGCGCGCCCTCGCCTCGCCGCGCCGCCCGATCGTGCTGCTGCGCCGCACGCCGGGCGACGCCGTGGCCCCGTCGGCCGCGCCGGGCAACCGCTTCCTGGGCGTGATGCTCCCCTACAGCCCGCTGCACCACCTGATCGCCCGTGATCTCACGGTCCCCTTCGTCCTGACCAGCGGCAACGTCTCCGACGAGCCCATCGCGTACCGCGACGACGAGGCGCTCGAACGCCTCAGCGGCATCGCCGACGCGTTCCTCACCCACGACCGCGCCATCCACATGCGCACCGACGACTCGGTGATCCGGGTGTTCGCGGGCCGGGAGACCCCGCTGCGCCGCTCGCGCGGCTTCGTCCCCCAGCCGGTGACCGTGGCCCGGGCCTTCCCCCGGCCGGTGCTCGGTTGCGGCGCGGAGCTGAAGAGCACGTTCTGCCTGGCCAAGGGCCGCCGGGCGTTCGTGTCGCACCACATCGGCGACCTGGAGAACTACGAGACCCTGCGCTCCTACCTCGAGGGGATCGAGCACTTCATGCGGGTGTTCGACGTGCGCCCCGAAGTGGTCGCCCACGACCTGCATCCCGAGTACCTCTCCACCAAGCACGCCCTCGACCTGGACGGCGTGGACCGGGTCGCGGTCCAGCACCATCACGCCCACGTGGCGGCCTGCCTCGCCGACAACGGGGAGGCGGGCCCGGTCATCGGGGTCGCCTTCGACGGGCTCGGCTTCGGCAGCGACGGCTCGATGTGGGGGGGCGAGATCCTGGTCGCCGACCTCACCTCGTTCCGGCGCGCCGGCCACCTCGCCCCGGTCCGGATGCCCGGCGGCGTCATGGCCATCAGGGAGCCGTGGCGGATGGCGGCGGCCCATCTCGACGCCGCGTTCGGCGGCGACCCGCCACCGGGGCTCCCGGTGATGCGCGACCACTTCGACCGCTGGGACGCCGTCACCACCCTGGCCCGGACCGGGACGGCCAGTCCGATGACCACGAGCGCCGGCCGCCTCTTCGACGCCGTCGCGGCCATCCTCGGAGTCAGGGACCGGATCAACTACGAGGGTCAGGCGGCGGCGGAGCTGGAGCAGCTGGCCGACCCGGTGGAGACCTCGGCCTATCCCGTCGCCATCGAGGACGGTGAGCCCTTCCGGATCGCCACCGGCGGGCTGGTGCGGGCGGTGGTCGCCGACCTCGGGGCGGGCGTGGCGGCACCGGTGGTGGCCGCCCGGTTCCACAACGGGCTGGCGGACGCGGCGGTCGCCGCCTGCCGGCGGGTCCGGGAGGGCACCGGCCTGAGCATGGCCGCCCTCTCCGGCGGCGTCTTCCAGAACGTGCTGCTGACCGAGCGGGTCGCGGCGGGGCTGCTCCACGGTGGCTTTCGGGTGCTCACCCACTCCCGGGTGCCGCCCAATGACGGCGGCATCAGCCTCGGCCAGGTGGTGGTGGCCGGGGCGCGGGACGCCGCCGGGCTCGGCTGAGGGATCCGCGGGCGCTGCGCTCAGCTCACGGGCCAGGTCTGGTCGCTGCCCAGGAACGGGATGTTCTGGCCGATGTTGAAGATGACCGGCGCCACCTGGCTCTGGACCATCTGGATGTGAAGGTTGCGCAGCACGCCGAGGACGATGTTGTACTGGCCGATGTCGGAGTCGGGTGTGGTCGAGGAGGCGAGCGAGCTCTCCAGGTTCTTCAACTCGCTCGGGTCCAGGGCGATCGCCGCCGCGGGGTTGCTGCTCACGAACCGCTGGATCTGATCGATCTGAGTGGCGGAGACGTTGCCGCTCCCGTCGATGGCCGCGGTCGCCCGGTCGAGAGTGACCAGCCCGTTGAGGAGGATGCAGATCATCACCAGGGCGAGCACGAGGCTCAGCAGCGCGCCGCCGATGCGATCAAAGGCGCCCATCCCGGGGATGAGGCGGTAGATGCGGGGGGCGACCAGGTGGGCGACCAGGAAGCCGACCACGGCGAAGACGATGACCACCACCAGCCCCATCACCGGCCGCCAGCTCGGGCTGGGGGCGAAGCGCGCGGCCACGCCCGGATGGCCAAAGCCGACCACGACCCCGGCAATGATGAACGCCCAGGTGATGAGCGGCCGGAACAGGCCCTTCAGGAGCCCGTGCAGCAGGGCCAGGACCAGGATGACCACGATGGCGATGTCGATGTAGCTCACGGCGCGACATCGTAGCCTGCGGCGGCGGGCTGTGGGTGGGACCCGGCCGCCGGGCGCCTCAGCAGATGCGCGGCAGCGGGTCGCCCACCAGCATGTCCATGATGCGCATCCCGCCGAAGCCGGTCTTCACCAGGACCAGCCCCGGCGGGTCGTCGGCGATCCGGCCGATGACCGCGGCCGCCCCACCGTCGGGATGGGAGCGCAGCGCCTCCACGGCGGGCCCGGCCTCGTCCCCTCCGACCACGGCGACGAAGCGCCCCTCGCAGGCCACGTAGAGCGGATCGATGCCGAGGATCTCCGATGCCCCCCGGACCTCCGGGCGCACCGGGATCTCCTCCTCGTCGAGGACCACCGCCACGCCCGATGCCTCGGCCAGCTCGTTGCAGATGGTCGCCACCCCGCCGCGGGTCGCGTCCCGGATGAATCGCGTCTGCGGCGCGGCGTCCAGGAGCAGCCCCACCAGCTCGGTGAGCGGCGCGGTGTCGGAGCGCAGGTCGGATTCGATGCCCAGCTCCCCGCGTGCCAGCATGATGGTGATCCCGTGGTCCCCGACGGGCCCGGAGACGATCACCGCGTCTCCCGGGTGCGCGGTGGAGACCGACAGATGCACCGGTCGCTCCAGCACGCCGATCCCGGCCGTGTTCACAAAGCAGGCGTCCGCCTTGCCCCGCTGCACGACCTTGGTGTCCCCGGTCACGATCTGCACCCCCGCCCGCTCGGCGGCGGCGGCCATCGCGGCGACGATGCGGCGGAGGTCGGAGACCGGGAAACCCTCCTCGAGCACGAATCCGGCGGAGAGGTAGAGCGGTCGCGCTCCCGACACGGCCAGGTCGTTGACGGTCCCGTTGACGGCGAGGTCGCCGATGCTCCCGCCAGGGAAGAAGAGCGGCGAGACGACGTAGGTGTCGGTGGTGAAGGCGAGCCGGGAGCCACCCACCGAGAAGACGGCCTGGTCCTCCAGGGGTTCGAGGAAGGGGTTGCGGAAGGCCTCGAGGAAGAGCGCGTCGATCAGGGTGTGGGTGGCCCTGCCTCCGGAACCGTGCGACAGAGTGATCCGCTCGTCGGTGACCCGGGGCCGGCGGCGGCGGGCCCGCTCGATCCTCTCCAGGACGTCCTGCTCGGTGCGCTCCGTCACGCCGGGGTCGCCTGCCTGACCCTCTGACGGCTGAAGCGCCCGAAGTTGTAGTAGGCGGCGCACGCCCCCTCCGACGAGACCATGCAGGTCCCGATCGGCGTCTCCGGGGTGCAGGCGGTCCCGAACACCCTGCACTCCCACGGTTTGATGATGCCGCGCAGGACCTCACCGCACTGGCACGCCGGCGGATCGGCCACCCGGGTCGCGGGGATGTCGAAGAGGCGCTCCGCGTCGAAGCGCGCGTACCTCTCGCGGATCCGCATCGCCGAGTCCGGGATCCAGCCCAGCCCGCGCCACTCGAAGGTGGGGCGGGGCTCCATGACCTCGTCGATCGCCTGGAGCGCCTTCTGGTTCCCCTCCCACGGCACCACCCGGGTGTACTGGTTCTCCACCTCGGAGCGGCCCTCGCGGAGCTGGAGCAGCAGCATCTGGATGGACTGCAGGATGTCGAGCGGCTCGAAGCCGGCCACCACGAACGGTCGGCCGCGCTCCTCGGCGATGAAGCGGTACGGCTCGCAGCCGATCACGGTGGAGACGTGGCCGGGGCCGATGAAGCCGTCGATGTGCAGCTCCGGTGACGCCAGGATGGCCTGCAGCGCCGGGATGATGAGGACGTGGTTGCAGAACACCGAGAAGTTCTCGAGACCTTCGGCGGCTGCGCGGAGCACGGTCATCGCCGTCGAGGGCGAGGTGGTCTCGAAGCCGATCGCCATGAACACCACCCGGCGGTCCGGGTTGTCCCGGGCTATCCTCAGCGAGTCCAGCGGCGAGTACACCATCCTGATGTCGGCGCCGCGCGCGGTGGCGTCGAGGAAGGAGCCGCGGCTGCCCGGCACGCGCAGCAGGTCACCGAATGAGGTCATCGTGACGCCCTGCTGCTCGGCGATCCAGATGGCGTCGTCGACCCGGCCCATGGGGATCACGCACACGGGGCAGCCCGGCCCGTGGACGAGCTGGACCGCCTCCGGCAGGTAGTCCTCGATGCCGTGCTTGTAGATGGTGTGGGTGTGCCCGCCGCAGATCTCCATGAGGCCGTATCGCCGTCCCGGCTCGCAGAGCGCCGCGATGCGCGTGGCCAGGACCTGCGCCTTCTCCCGGTCCCGGAACTCGTCGACGAAGCGCATCCCTGCCGTGCCCTCAGTCGATCCGTGACTGGGAGATCGCCCGCAGCTCGTCCCGGTATGCCTGGCCCATCTCCTCCAGGTGGGAGAGGGTCAGCCGCGCCTCCTCCTCGTCGATCTTGGCGAGTGCGAATCCGACGTGGATGAGCACCCAGTCGCCGGGCTGGACCCGCTCCTCCTCGACCAGCATCACGTTGATCTGGCGGCGCGCACCGGCCACGCTCACGGTGGCCATGCCGGGCCGATCGATGTCGAGGGCGACCACCTCGCCGGGGATTCCCAGGCACATGGCTACACCCGGGCGACCACGGAGATCGCCTCTCCCGCGTGCACCAGCACCGTGTCCCCGGGAAGGGTGTCGACGAGGGCCACGCTGATCTCCTCCAGCGATGCTCCGGTGTCCACCAGGGCCAGGCCCGGCTCCCTCAGCTCGACCACCCGGCTGGGCACCGCGCCGTCCGAGCAGGTGATGCAGACGTTCGCGTCACAGGTGCGCCCGCCGGCCTCGGCGCCGGCGAACCCAGCCGGCTCGTTCCCGTCCATGTCGTTCCCATGCTACGGTCCGCGACCCCCTTTCCGGCAGAGCCGAAGGACCCGCGGCAGCGAGGACCCGGAGTCGGGCCCGTCGGGGTGCGCCGGGCCCGAGCGCCGCCCGCACAACCGGGGGGGACCCGGCCTGGTCACACCGGAGCGGACCGCCCGGCCTCACCGGGTCACGCGCAGCCGGTGGGGCGCTGGGCCGGCTGGACCGCTCCGGCGACACGCCGTGCCGTCGTCGGCGTCATCCTCCGGCCGGCGGGCGCGCCTCTCCGCCCAGCGCGGGCTGGCGACCGGCCGGCGGGGTCTCCCCCAGGTGCACGACCTCGGCGGGGTGCTCGCCGACCCCGGGGACTGGGGAGGGCAGCCGGCCCGAGCCGAACGGGAGGTGTGCGCGCACCGAGAAGCCCTCGCCGCGCAGTCGGCGCTGCAGGTCCGTCCGGACGCCGAGCAGCATCTCGAACTCGAACTCGTCCGGCGCCCACCCCGCGCTCCGCGCCATGGCCGCGATGTGGCGGACGAGCGCCGCGTCATGGGTGGCGAAGACGGGCCGCAGTCCCGCCTCCCGTGCCTCGGGCGCCAGCATCCTGGTCGCCAGGGCGAGGTAGGCGGCGCTCACGGCACGCCCGCCCTGGTAGGCGAACTCGAAACCCAGCGGAAACGCTCCCTTGACCAACCGCACCGCCGTCGCCTGTCCCAGCAGCGGGCCGAGGTCCTCGGCTGTCCGCCGCAGCCGCGCCTGCAGGGTGATGCCGGCCGGCAGGCCCAAGGCGAGGAGCTCGCGGTGGAGGCGGAGGGTCGGCTCGACCAGCGTCAGGTCCTCCATGTCCAGCATCATCAGGTTCAGGCGACCCGGCGGCTGGTCGGCGACCGAGCGGGCGATCCGCTCGGCGTTGTGGAGGCAGACACCGGGGTCGGTCAGCAGCCCGATGGCGGTCGGGTCGATGGAGAGATGCGCGGGGAGACCGGCTGAGCCCAGCAGGCGGCAGGCCTCGATGGTGGCGGCGACGGTGCGCTCGACCAGCTGCGGATCGCTGACGTACTCCCCCAGGAAGAAGAGCTCGGCGTCGATCCCCTGGCTGTCGCGCAGGCGCCGCGCCGCCGCCACGGCGGCCTCGGCCCCGGCCGGCACCCTGCCGGCGACCTCCTCCTCGAATTGCACCTCCTCGATCCGCTCGTAGATCCGGTACAGGTCCTGGTCGGAGATCTCCCCGTCGAAGGAGGGGAGGAGCTCGTCCTCCACCGCCTGCAGGTGGCGGCGCAGGAGACGGACCAGGGTCGTGAGGTGCCGCCGGCATCCCACGTTGTCGTGGACCCCGCCGCGGAAGCGGGCGTGGTCGTGCAGCACCCGGGCCGCCTGGCGCTCCAGCTCCTCGCAGTTGTCGGCGAGCCGGCGGAGCAGCCGCAGGTCGATCCCCGCCACCCGCATGGCTTCGGGATAGAGCGCCGTCCGCTCGGCCCGCAGGTGGGGCACCACCACATCCTGCAGGTAGTCGGACACCCGGGCGAATGCCGCCAGCCTCTCTTCCGGGTCTCCCCGCTCGTGCAGCAGCTCCTCGAGCTGCGAGACCAGCGCGACCCCGCTGCGGAGCCGGTCGTGCAGGTGACGGAGGTTGTCCGTCGGGTTCACGGCGTGGACGTCGCGCCGTCGGCCCCGCGCCCCGGGACAGTGGCGCAGGCACCGGGGAGGTGGTGGGCCCTGACCATCGGCCCCACCTTGGCAGTCACACTGGAGAAGCGCCAGGGTCGAAGCGCCCTGGCGCGCGCGGGACCGCGGCCGTGCCCGGCCGCCGCGCCGTCACCCGCCCCCGGTCGAGCGTGACGACCTCGTCGACGTGGCCGCCGAGGGCGGGCTCATGACTCACCACCAGCACCGTCCGCGAGCCGGCCGCGCCCAGCAGCTCGGTGAGGACCTGAGACGACGTCCACGGGTCGAGGTGTGCGGTCGGCTCGTCGAGGAGCAGCAGGCCGGCGCCGGAGAGGACGGCTCGCGCCATGCCCAGGCGCTGGCGCTCGCCGGCGCTGACCGCCCGCCCGCCCCCTCCCAGCCCGGTTCCCAGCCCGTCGGGCAGCGAGCGGTGCCAGTCCCCGAGCCCCACCCGGTCGAGGGCGGCGGCGCACTCCGCGTCCGTCGCCTCTGGGCGGGCCAGCCTCAGGTTGTCCGCCAGGGTGGTGGCGAAGAGGTGGGTCTCCTCCGCCAGCCAGGCGACGTGGCGGGCCATGCCGGCGCGCGTCATCCGGCGGACGTCGATACCGCCGATGCTGGCGGTTCCGCTCGAGGCCTCCAGGAAGTGGAGGAGCACGTGCAGCGTGGTCGACTTACCCGAACCGCTGGGCCCCGTCAGGGCCACCCGCCGGCCCGGCGGCACGGTCAGGGAGAGGTCGTGGAGGATGACGCGACCGTTCGATCCACCCCGGGCCGCGACCTCGACCCGGTCGAGCCGGGCGCCCACCGACCCGGGGGGCGGGCTGGCGTCAGCACCCGGTTCCCGCGCCGGAGGCTCCAGCCCCGCCAGCTCGCCGAGCCGTGAGGCGGCCGCGTTGCCGCTGGCCCGGCCGGCGAGAGCGGCCGGCAGCGCGGCCCCCGGTTCCAGCGCCGCCAGCGAGACCAGGACGAGGACGGTCAGCATGACCCCCGAGAGGCGGTCGGCCCGATGGGCGGCCAGACCGGCGAGGACCACCCCGATGAGCCCGGCACCGGCCGCCCAGGTGGCGAGCGCGCGCGCGATCCCGGTGCTGAGCGCCTGCCGGCGGCCGGCGGAGCGGGCGCGGCGCCGGACCAGGTCGAGCCGTTCCTGCACCAGGTCCCGGCGCCCGAAGGCGAGCAGCTCCGGTGCCGAGCGCACGGTCTCCACCACCGCGTCTGCCAGGTCGGCGCGGATCCCGGCGCTCCTGCGGGCCGCGGAGCGCCCGAGACGCGCGGCAAGGGCCGAGAGGGCGATGACGCCTGCGGCGCCGGCCAGGAGGGCTGCCCCGGCGGCCGGCGCCAGCAGCCAGGCGACCACGGCCCCCAGGACGAGGCTCGCGCCCAGGTCGATGGCGGCGTTGGTCCCCCGGGCGAGAGCTTCGGTGACCTCCTCGGTGTCCGCGACGAAGCCGGCCAGCAGCGAGCCCGTTCCGCCCGGGGCGGCGGCGTGCGGCCCGGCCGAGGCTGCCGGGCCCGCCGCCACACCGTCGGGCACCAGCGGCTCGACGGTGTCGTAGAGCCAGAGCCGGAGCCGCGCGAGGGTGGCGAGCGACAGGTCGTGAACGGCGAGCCGCTGCAGGTAGCGGGTGATCCCCCTCCCGAGTGCGAAGGCCTGCACGGCGCCGATGGCGACAGCCAGGTCGAACACCGGGGGCCGCTGCGAGGCGCGGGCCAGCAGCCAGCCCGAGGTGGCCAGCAGCCCGACGGCGCACGCCGCCGAGAGCGCTCCGGCCGCGCCCGCCATGGCGAGGCCGCGACGCGGGAGCGGCCCCGCCCTCCGGCTCAGACCCAGGGCGCTCGAGCTCTGGCCCGCCGCCGCGCTCATCGCTGCGGCCCCCGGAGGGGTCCGGCGGCGGCGGCCGCGCCCCGGCGGTGGGCGGGCACGAAGCGTCCGGCGTCGAGCGTGACGACCCGGTCGGCCAGCTCGATCACGGCGGGACGGTGGGTCACGATCACGGCGCTGCGTCCGGCAAGGACCCGCCGGAGAGCCTCGACCACCGCGGCCTCGGTGCGGTCGTCCAGGTGTGCCGTCGGTTCGTCGAGCAGGTGGAGGGACGCGGGGCGGAGGAGGGCCCGGGCGAGCGCGATCCGCTGGCGCTCGCCCGCCGAGATGCGTCGCCCTCCCTCCCCGATCCGGGCGCCCAGCCCACCGGCAAGGCCGGCCGGCAGGTCTCCGGCGCACGCCTGGGCGAGCACCTCGGCGAGCCGCTCGTCACCGGCGGCCGGGTCGGCCAGCCGGAGGTTGTCCGCCAGCGAGCCGGCGAGGAGGGTCGGACGCTCGGGAAGGTAGCTGAGCCGTCGCCGCCAGGCCTCGAGGTCCAGGTGGCGCAGGTCGACCCCGGCCACGGTCACCGATCCGCGGGAGGGGGTGGTGAACCCGAGCAGCAGGGAGAGGGTCGTCGACTTGCCCGCCCCGTTGGGGCCGACCAGGACCACCTTCTCGCCCGGCTCGATGGTCAGCGACGTGGCGTCCAGCACCGGCTCGGGGCGCCCCGGCAGCTCGACCCGGACGTCCCGGAGTGCCACCGGCACCCGGGCCGGATCGTCGGGCCGGCGGGTGTCCGGCGGCCTCGCGGCCGGGCTCGCACGCCTCGCCGGTCCGCTCACCGGGGAGGGGGGATGGTCGCGGCCGCCGGTCTCGATCACCTCCATGGCCCGGCGTGCCGCCGCCAGCCCCTCCGTGCTCTCGTGGAACTCGGCGCTCGCCCGGCGCAGGGGGAGGAAGACCTCGGGGGCGATGATCAGCACGGCCAGCGCCGGTGCCAGCCCGACCGACCCGGAGAGGAGGCGGAGGCCGAGCGGAACCGCGACCAGGGCGACCGACACCGAGGCCAGGGTGTCGAGCACCAGCGCCGAGAGGAAGGCGACCCGGAGAGTGGAGAGGCTGGCCTGGCGCAGGCCCTCGGCGGCCTCGGCGATCCGCTTCCGCTGGCGCGCGCTGCGTCCGAACGCCTTGAGCACCGGCAACCCCTCGAAGATGTCGGCGATCTGCCGTCCGAACGCCTCCACCTGGCTCCAGCGCCGGGCCGCCAGCCGGCCGCTGGACTCCCCGACCAGGATGCCAAACACCGGGAAGAGGGCGAGGACGGTGAGGACGATGAGCGCGGACAGCCAGTCCAGAGCACCGATCACGGCCACCAGGGCAATCGGGACGGCGGCGGCGAGCACGAGGTCGGGGAGGCAGCGGCCGATGTAGGAGTCGAGGGCGTCGAGACCGCGACCGGCGAGGGTCGCCACGTCGCCGCCGCCCACCCCGCCGCCGCCGGACGCCTGGCCCAGCGCCGCGGCCAGCAGCCGGTGCCGGAGCTCGGCCTTGACGGTTGCGGCGCCGTGGCCGGCGACCAGCTCGGCAGTGAGGGCGCAGATGCCGCGGACGGCGACCGCCCCGGCGAGCCAGAGGACGGCCGGGAGGGGATGCTCCGCCGGCGAACCCATGGCGCCGGCCAGCAGGCCGGCGAGCGCCACCGCCTGGACGGCGACGCTGGCGGCCGCAACCAGGCCGATCACCACCGACCCCGCAACGGACCGGCGCACCGCCCCCTGCCGGAGCAGGCGCCGTTCCACCGGCCCCAGGGTGCTCCCCGCCGCCCTCCGGGCAGCGCCGGAGTCCGCGGCCAAGGTGTCAGCGCCCGCCGGCTGCGGGCTCGGCCGTCGCGGCGGCGATCGGGCGCTGGAGGCGCTGCCGGAACACCCAGTAGGTCCACCCCTGGTAGAGGAGGACCAGCGGGGTGAAGATGGCCGCCACGATCGTCATGACCACCAGCGTGTAGGGGTGGGAGGCGGCGGCGCCCACCGTGAGCGAGAGGGCCGCGCCGTTGCTCGCCGGGATCACCGCCGGGAACATCACCGCGAACACGGCCCCCATGGAGAGCAGGATGGCGGCGCCGGTGCCGGCGAAGGCGAAACCGTCCCGTCCCCGGGTGACCAGGAGGAGCGCGACCGCGAGCGAGGCCACCGCGAGCACCCCCAGGGCCAGTGGCACCCCGGCCGGGACGGCTCCGCTCAGAGCTTGCCAGGGCCGGCCGGCCGCCGCGGCCCAGGCGACGGTGACGGCGAGCAGGACGGCGGCAGCGCCGCCCAAGGGGCGGGCCACCCGCCGGGCGCGCTGCATCAGCTCGCCGCTGGTCTTGAGCGACAGGAAGAGCGAGCCGTGGAAGGCGAAGACGGCGAGGGCGGCCAGCCCGCCCACCAGGGCGGGCGGGTTGAGCAGGCCGATCAGGCCTCCGGTGTACCCCGCCGCCGAGACCGGCAGGCCGTGGACGAAGTTGGTGAACGCCACCCCCCAGACGAGCGCCGCCACCAGGCTGCCGGCGAAGTTCGCGACGTCCCATGTGCGCCGCCAGCCCGGGCTGTCCAGCTTGCCCCGGAACTCGAAGGAGACGCCCCGGACGATGAGCGCCATCAACACCAGGAAGAGGGCCAGGTAGGCGCCCTGGAAGAGCAGCCCGTACCAGCGCGGAAAGGCGGCGAAGGTGGCGCCTCCGGCGACCAGCAGCCACACCTCGTTGCCGTCCCACACCGGCCCCACCGCGTTCATGCAGAGGCGGCGGTCGGTGTCATCCCGGCTCACCAGCGGGCTGACCATGCCGACTCCGAAGTCGAACCCCTCGAGGAAGAAGTAGCCGGCCCAGAGCAGCCCGATGACGGCGAACCAGAGAGCGCTCAGACCGGTGAAGGTGGCCATCCGTCCTTCCTCAGTACACCAGCCCGGGCGCAGAGGGGGTCTCGTCGGGGGCGGGTGCCTCGTCGACCCGGTCGAGGGGATGGCGGGCCGCCCGCACGACGAGGATCACGGCGAGGACGGCGAGGATCGAGTACACGGCGACGAAGGCGGCCAGGGTCCCGGCCACGTCCGCCGCGCTGACCGTGGAGACGCCCTTGGCCGTCTCCATGAGGCCGTAGACGATCCAGGGCTGCCGGCCCGCCTCGGTGAAGATCCAGCCGGAGGCGTTGGCCACGACCGGGAGCGCGATGCCGAGAAGCGCGGCGCGGCGGAACCAGCGGCTGCGCACCAGACGGCGGCGCCAGCTGAGCCAGATCCCCCACGCCGACACCAGGATCATCAGCACCCCGGCGCCGATCATGGCGCGGAATGACCAGTAGGTCAGCCAGAGGACGGGCGTGTAGTTGCCCGCCCCGTACTTGGCCGCCTCGGTGGCCTGCATCTGGTTGATGCCGAGGACCTGACCGTTCCAGCTCAGGTCCGCGATCAGAGAGAGCAGGTGCGGGACCCGGATCTGGAAGATGGGCTGGCCGCTCAGGTTGCCGATGGTCAGCAGCGAGAAGCTGGCGCCGTTCTGGGTGTTGTAGAGAGCCTCGGCGGCCGCCATCTTCATCGGCTGCTGGACGTCCATGAGCCGGGCCTGGAGGTCGCCGGACACCGCGGTGACGACCACCGTGACCAGCACCACGACGCACATCAGCCTGGCTCCGCGCCGGAAGGCGTCGCGCTCCACGTCGCCCGGGGCGCGATGGCCTCGCCAGATGCTGATGCCGAGGACCAGCGCCCCACCGGTGGCGAACGCGGCCGCCACGGTGTGGACGAACGACGCCCAGAGCGTCGAGTTGCCGAGCAGCGCCCCGAAGTTGGTGAGCACGGCCTGGCCGTCCTCGACCGTGTAGCCGACCGGGTGCTGCATCCAGGCGTTGGCGGCCAGGATGAAGAACGCGGAGAGGATGGTGCCGGCGCTGACCACCCAGATGGTGGCCAGGTGGAGGCGCGGGGAGAGGCGTCCGCGTCCGAACACCCAGAGGCCGATGAAGGTCGACTCCAGGAAGAAGGCGAGCAGGCCCTCGATGGCGAGCGGGGCGCCGAAGATGTTGCCCACGAAGACCGAGTAGGCGGACCAATTCAGGCCGAACTGGAACTCGAGGACGATGCCGGTGACGACGCCGACGGCCAGGCTGATCAGGAAGATCCGGCCGAAGAAACGGCTCAGGCGATCCCAGGTCTCGTCCTTGCGCAGCACCGCGAGCGTCTGCATCAGCGCCACCAGGAAGCAGAGCCCGATCGTCATGGGCACGAAGAAGAAGTGGAAGACGGTGACGATCGCGAACTGCCAGCGGGCCAGGTCCAGGGTCATGCCGCGGCCGATTCTCCGGGCCGGGCCGACAAGGGGCCAGGGCCCGAGGTCCCGACTGCGTGGGGTCGGAGATACCTACTGGGTGCGCGCGCCGGGGCGGCGCAGGTGGCGCGCCTCCATGATCGGATCGCGCGTGTACGGCTCCAGCCGCACCTTCACGTCCACCGCCACCGCGCCCGACGGGCTCACGATCACCGGGTTGAGGTCCATCTCGGCGATCTCCGGCAGCGCCGTCACCAGCGCGCTGATCCTCTCGATGATGCCGGCCAGGGCCTCGGTGTCGCAGGGAGGGCTGTTCCGGTACCCGAAGAGGAGGGCCGAACCGCGCGGCTCGCGGATCAGCTCGGCCACGTCGCGGTCGGTGAGCGGGACGGCCCGAAACGCCTGGTCGCCGGTCAGCCCGACCGCCGTCCCTCCCGATCCGAAGACGAGCAGCGGCCCGAAGTGGCGGTCGCGGACCACGCCCACGATGGTCTCCACACCGGCGCTCAGCATCGGCTGGACGATCGCTCCGCCCATCTCGTCGCCCAGCCGCGCCTGCATGGTGTCGAAGGCGACCCGCAGTGCGTGCTCGGAGGCGAGGTCGGTGAGAACCCCGCCCCGCTCGGTCTTGTGCACCATGTCGGCCGCGGCCGCCTTGAGGACCACCGGGTAACCCATGGTCTCGGCCGCGGCCACGGCCTCGTCCGGGGTGTCGGCGCGGATCGTCATCGCCACCGGCACGGCGAGCGCCTTCATCAGGGCGGCGGCGTCGAGCGGGCCGAGCTGGCAGCCGGTGGGGTGTGCCGCCAGCGCCCGGTGGACGATGTCCCGGGCGGCGCCGAGGTGGATGTCGGAGGGCATCACCACCGTACCGGGGTCGCGCCTGCGCCAGGCGGCGTAGTCGACGACCGTGCCCAGCGCGTAGGCGGCCGCCTCCGGGAAGGTGAAGACGGGCATGTCCTGGCTGGCGCGGAGCCGCTCCTGGGCGTCGCCGAAGACGGCGGCGAGAAGCGGCTTGGTGGCCTCCTGGGCGACCGAGCGGATTGCGTTCGCGATGCCCACGGTGTCGGTGTGGAGCGGCGTGAAGATCGTGATGACCGCGTCGACCGCTGGGTCGGCGAGCACCGTCTGGAGCGCGGTCCGGTACTCCTCCGGTCCCCCCATCGCCGTCATATCGATGGGATTGCCGATCGCGGCGGCCGGGTTGAGCACCTCACGCAGCCGCTTCATCGTGTCGGCGCCCAGCTCGGGGAGCACCAGCCCCGCGGCCTCGCAGGCGTCCGCGGTCAGGATGCCGGCGCCTCCCGCGTTGCCCACCACCGCCACCCGGTTGCCGGCCGGCAGCGGCGCCGTGGCCACCACCCGGGCGACATCGAAGAGCTGCTCCAGCGACGCCACCCGGATCACCCCCGCCTGCCGGAAGAGGGCGTCGACCGAGACGTCGGGGGAGGCCAGGGCAGCCGTGTGGGAGACCGCGGCGCGCGCTCCCGCGGCGCTCCTGCCGCCCTTCACCGCGATGATCGGCTTGCGCCGTGAGACCCGGCGCGCGATCTCCGCGAAGCGGCGCGGGTTGCCGAAGGACTCGAGGTAGAGCAGGATCACGTCGGTGCGCTCGTCCTGCTCCCAGAACTGGAGCAGGTCGTTGCCCGAGATGTCGATCTTGTTGCCGGCGGAGACGAAGCCGGACAGCCCGATCCCGAGCCGTCCCGCCTCGTCGATGACGGCCACGCCGAGCGCTCCCGACTGGGTGAAGAAGGCCATGTTCCCTGAGGGCGGCTGGCTGGGGGCGAAGGTCGTGTTGAGCCGCACCGCGGGGTCGGTGTTGATCACCCCCATGCAGTTGGGCCCGACCACACGCATCCCGTAGCCGCGGGCGACGTCGAGCAGCTCGCGCTCCTTGGCCGCGCCCTCGGCCCCGGTCTCGCCGTAGCCGGAGCTGATGATCACCAGCGAGCCGACGCCGGCCGCACCGCACTCGTGGATGGCGCCGAGGACGGCGTTGACGGGGACGGCGATGACGGCCAGGTCCACCTTGCCGGGGATGTCGCCCACCGAGGGCCAGGCCGGGACCCCGGAGACGTTGTCCGCGCTCTTGTTGACCGGGTAGACGCGGCCGTTGAACGGCCCCCGGATGAGGTTGCGGAGGATCTCGTGGCCGATCCCCCCCGGCGCGCGCCCCGCCCCGATGACGGCGACGCTCTTGGGCTCGAGGACCCCGCGGATGGCGGCCACCGAGGCAAGCCGCTCGCGCTCGCCGCTGACGGCCCGGACCCCCCGGACGTCGCTGATGTCGAGGCTGACCCCGACGACCCCCGCCTCGGGCGTCCCCACCCGCTCGATGAACCCGGCGTGACGGAAGACGTCGAGCATCCGCAGGTTCTCGGCCATGGTCTCGGCCCGGAAGCGGGTGATCCCCGCCGCCCGCGCCACCTCGGCGAGGTACTCGAGGAGCAGGGAGGCGACCCCCCGACCCTGGAACTCGTCGCTGACCACGAAGGCGACCTCGGCCTCGCCGGGGGCGGAGACGATGAAGTCGCCCACGCCCACCACCGAGCCGGCGTGGAACGCGCCGAGGTGGACGTGGCTGGTTGCCTCGCTGTCGGTCAGCCTGGCCAGGTCCGCCTCGGTCAGCTCGCGGCGGGCCGAGAAGTAGCGGAGGCGGAGGCTCTCCGCCGAGAGCGAGCCGAAGAAGGCGCGCAGGGCGGGGGCGTCCTCGGGGCGGAGCGGACGGATGGTGATGGCGGCGCCGTCGATGAGGGCGGCGTCGGCACTCCAGTCGAGCGAGATCGGGGGTGGGCTGGCGGTATCGGTGGTCACCGTGTCAGCCTACGGAAAATCGCGGCCGGATGTCGTGGGCCGATGGTCACCGAGGCGCCGGGCCACGCCTCCAGGACGGGGGTGCGGCCTCCGGGCGCGCGCCGGCCATCCCACAGGAGATCCCGCCTCGCTCCCTGCGGCCACCGGAAGCGCCGGGGAGAGCCCACACCATCGGCGCCTGGAGTCGCAGGGAGCTCGGACGGGTCGTAACGGTCAAGCCCGCGGAACCAGCGGTTCCGATGGGCCCACGCTCGGAGCATCTCTGCGCGCCCGTCTCGCGGCCAGGGGATAAGGTCATCACTCTCGCGAGGCCACGTGGCCGTGGTGCGCTTGGGGCCCCTCGGCCCGGCGCCTCGAAAGTCCTGTCCAGCATGGGCCGGATGGCCCTTCCCGCTCTCCGGCCGCGGGGGCGACCATCGCCTCGCCCCGCCGGCGCGCCGCGCGCGGAGGGGATGTCCCGCACCGCCACCTGCCGTCCCGCCACCCAGGAGCCGCACTGAATGTCGCTTGAGCACTGGGGTCTGGCCTGCCTCTGGCTGGCCGGGATCGTGATCGTGGTGGCGATCGTCCTCGGCCTGGTGGCCCTTGCCGACCCGGCGCGGCGTCACGGGCCGCGGCCGGGCACCGGGGGCTCGGGTCCCTGATCGCTTCGGGCTGCGGGCGTCGCCCACCCGGGCCGCCCGGACGCGCCAGCCTCCACCCCGTCGGGCCCCGCGGCCCGGTGCATCGGTGACTGCGGACCCTCAACACGGGTCCCTTCAGGGCGATCCTGAGGGGCCATGAGCGTAGACTGCAGGCCCATGGATCCCAATTCCACCATTCGGGTCCTGCTCTGCGACGACCACGAGCTGGTCCGGCTGGGCCTCCGGCGGCTCCTCGAAGCGGAGGCCGACCTGGAGGTGGTCGGCGAGGCCGGCGACGCGGACGCCGCCCTCGAGGCGGTCGCCCGGCTCCACCCCCGTGTCGTCGTGATGGACGTCAGGATGCCCGGTCGCTCCGGGATCGAGGCCTGCCGGGAGATCCGCTCCGCGCACCCCGACACCCATGTGCTGATGCTGACCTCGTTCGCGGACGACGAGGCACTGTTCACCTCGATCATGGCCGGGGCGTCGGGCTACATCCTCAAGCAGATCCACGGCGGCGACCTGATCGGGGCGATCCGCGAGGTCGCCGGCGGCCACTCCCTGCTCGACCCCCAGGTGACCGAGCGGGTGCTGGCCCGGCTTCGCGGTGAGGTGGTCACCCCCGGCGACATCATCAACGACCTCACCCCCCAGGAGCGCAAGATCCTGGCCCTGGTCGCCGAGGGTCTCACCAACCGGCAGATCGCCGAGCGGGTGCACCTTGCCGACAAGACCGTCAAGAACTACGTCTCCAACATCCTCATGAAGCTGGGGCTGGAGCGGCGCGCCGAGGTCGCCGCCTTCGTCGCCCGGCGCAAGGAGAGCCAGCCCAGCGAGTGGCCCTGAGGCCGTCGCTCGTCGCCGGGTGACAGCCCGCCGCTGTCTGTCCCGCTACGGCGCCCCTGGTACTTGCTTCGCGCGCCAGGGGATCGCTCCGCTCGGAGCGAAAGCCCTGCGCTCTCGCTCGTCGCTGCGTCACCGCTGGTGCTCGCTTCGCGCACCAGTTGATCCTCCGTTCGGAGCGAAAGCCTGCGGCTCTCGCTCCGCTCTCCGTCAGCGCTGGTAGTGGTTGCGCCAGATGAGGCGGTGGATCGGGATCCAGCGCGGGATGTCGCGCAGTCCGGGGATGAAGGGGATGAGCAGGAGGGCCAGGGAGAGCACGGTCATGGCCAGCACCACCAGCAGGTCGGCGTTGCTCGCCGTGTTGAACGGGGGGATCTGATACCAGAGCGTGTAGAGCCACAGCCAGGCCTGACCGGGATACCGGCCGGTCTCGTTCATCATGCCCCACTGCGTGCCGGTCAGGTCCTGGTCCTGGGCCAGCCCCACGAAGTAGCCGCCGTCGCCCAGGAAGAGCAGCGGCTTGCTGTAGTCGGTCTGGTAGAAGTGGTCGCTGGTGAGCAGCAGGGCGTCCAGGCCGCCGGTGCGGGCCAGACCGAGCAGCCGGCTCATCAGGGTGGGAACCGGACCGTAATCGCCGGATGCCACCGTGACCTGCTCGTTGGTCAGGGTGGCGCTGCCCAGGGCCTGGATGTAGGCGCCGAGCCATTTCTGCTGCTGGGCCGGGCTGGCGGCGTCGAAGGTGCTGAGCGCCGAGGCCAGGGTCTGGTCGCCGACCGTGGCCTGGGAGAGCGGCTCCAGGACGAAGTCGAGGGGCGCGTTGACCGCCACGTGGACGCCGGCCCACTGCTGGGGAACGATCGGACCCAGGCTCTGGATCGAGCCGCTGCCGTCGTTGTAGGGGGGGCCGTACTGGGCCGTGGTGCTCTGTCCGGCCAGCTCGGTGGCGGCGGTGGTCACGAAGTCCACCGGGTCCGACTTGGCCCACGCCTGGATGGTTGCCGACGGCACGTCCGGGGAGGAGAGCACGGCCGAGAGCACCAGCACCACGACCAGCATCGCGACCATGGCGATCGCGAACTCCTTGACCAGGTCGTACGGCACCATCGGGATGCCGCGGTAGTAGGCGGCCTTGTCGATCGGGGCGCGACGGACTCTCAACGAACCGGGCCTCCCGAGGCGGAGCCCTGGGCGGCATCGGGGACATATGGATCCCCGATCGGTCGCACCACACCCCGGCTGCGCACCTGCAGGACGTGGATGACCACCAGCAGGGTCACCCCGATCGGCAGCAGCATCACGTGGAGGCCGTACATCTGGCCGAAGTTGAGGACGTTGAAGAAGCCGCCCAGCCCGGTGGAGTTGACGGCGTCCTTGGCGTTCACCGCGATCCACTGGGAGTCGAAGTTCTGCTGGACCAGGTAGCCGGTGAAGGCGGTGACGATGCTGAACAGGAAGATCACCACCCCGACCATCCAGGTTTTGGCCCGCCCATCGCGCCAGCCTGCGCCCCAGTACTGGCCCCAGAAGTGCAGCACCATGAAGATGAAGAACATCTGGACCGACCAGAAATGGATGCTGTTGAAGAAGTGGCCCAGGCTGGAGGTGTGCCACCAGGCCGAGCCCATCAGGGCCAGGACCACGCCGCTGACGACCACCCAGACCAGGGCGGCGATGGTCACCACCCCGAAGACGTAGACCCAGGAGCCGACATAGGACGGCTGGCGGGTGGGCAGCAGCTCGTCGATGCTGAGGCGGCTGGTCAGGCGGTCGCGGACTGCCCCCGTCCACCCGGCCTCCCGCTCCGGCCCGTCCCCGCTCCCGGCGCCGCCGGTGGACGGGGGAGCCGCCGCCTCCGGGTTCCCCGCGCCGGCCTCAGTCATCGTCGTCGGCGCGGTGGTGGGCCGCCCGGTGGGGGAAGGGGGCGATGAGGGCGGCCACGAAGAGCGCCAGCATCACCACGATGAGGACCAGGTTGGGCAGCGAGATGAGGATGAATCCCCAGTGGACGTACGGCGCCGGTTGGTTCATTCGCTCCTCCCCTTGGGTGCCGCGCTCCCGAACCAGGCCGGCGGCCCTCTCCTGGTGATCCGTACAGCCCTAACGCTAGGGCCTCAGGGTCATATAGGCAAGGGCCAAAAGCCTGAGAGGCGGCCGGGACTTATGACCATGGTCAGTGCCGGGGTGCCGGCGGACGATGGGTGGGGAGATTGCGAGATTCTCATGACCACCCAGGCAGATCGGCTCTTCCTCCTGCTCGACCCGCACACCCGGCGGGTGGTCGACCTCTGCACCGGCCCGACCCCGTCCGGGGACTGTCCCTCCCACGTCGCCGGTCAGCGCCTCACCTGCGCCGGGTACCGGGTGGTCCCGCTCCGCCGGACGTCGGCCAACGGCCTGCCCTTCCTGGTCGGAGAGCGCGAGGGGCCGCGCTGCCCGCTCGCCTGGCTCGACGAGGGGGAGACCGATGCGGAGGCTCGCGGCGAGGCTGCCGCTGCCGAGCCCGACGCCGAGGGCTGGATGCCACCGGAGGCCCCCCCGGCCCCCGGAGGGGTGTCGTCCCGCTCCGCCTTCTGACCCCGCCCCAGCCGGGGGCGTCCCCTGGCTACAGATCCCGGCCCTCATCGCAGATGGTCCGGTATTCGCAGCGGCGGCAGCGCCAGCTGCTCGGCTTGGGGGCGAAGTCATGGAGACGGCGGGCCTCCGCCAGCTCGCGCACGGTGCTCTCCACCTGGAAGTGGAAGCTTCCCAGTGATCGGGAGTCGAAGGTCATCCGGCTGATCTCGGCGGTCTGCAGCCAGTGCAGCTCGACGGTGGCCTCGTCCCGCTTCCGCTCGCGGGCGAGCGCCACCGCGTAGGCGCGCACCTGGAGGTCGCGGCGGAGGGTCTCCTCCTCGCGCGGTGGCCCGGTCTTGTAGTCGATGACGACTCTTTCCCCGCCTGGCAGGGCATCGACACGGTCGAACCGGCCGGTCACCTCTCCCGCGCCGACGCTGAGTGTGAAGGGCTGCTCGACCACCAGCAGCTCGGCGTCGCGCCATCCCGGCGACTCCGCGTAGCGCCGGAGCTGGCTCTCGCCGAGGGCGCGCAGCTCGGGATGGGCACCCTTCGGGCCCCGCGAGGCCTGCCATGCGTCGGTCCACAGCCGGGCCGCCGCATCGGGCCCCGCGTCCACGCCGCTCTGCCGCCGGGCCGCGAGCGCCTGCAGGACGGTGTGGACCAGGGTTCCGTACCAGCGCTGCGGCGAGTCGGGGACCGGCAGCCGGTAGACGCTGCGATACGCGTAGCGGCGGGCGCAGTCCTTGAAGGCGGCGAGGTCGGAGACCGACGCCCGGACCGGTGGCGGCATGCCGGTGACGGCGGAGGCGACGCGGCGGGCGGGTGGCCGGGTGCCCTCGATGGCGCGGCGCACCAGGCCGGCATCCCGGTCCAGGCAGGTGAGGAAGGGGCTCGGGCGCTCGTCGCGGAAGGAGTGCGGGTAGCGGCGCGCGTGGACCAGGACGAGGCGGTCCCGGGCCCGGGTCGCCGCCACGTAGAAGAGGCGGCGCTCCTCGTCCCGGCTCGCCTCGCCCTCGGGCGCGGGCTCCGGGACCAGCTCGTCGGGCAGGGTCAGGCGGGCGGGGAAGCCGCCCATCCCCGGCCAGCGCTCCTCGGTGCACCGCCCCAGGAAGACGACCGGCCACTCCAGGCCCTTGGCCGCGTGAGCGGTGAGCAGGCCGATGCCCACCTCGGCGGCTTCGACGGTGGCGATCTCATCGGCGGCGCGGCTGTTGCGCAGGATGTCGAGGTAGCGCAGCGCGAGGCCGAGGCTGCGGTCGTCGCTCCAGTCGGCGAAGCCCTCGAGCAGCTCGCCGAACTTGTTGAGATTGGCGCCGATCTGAGCCCGCAGCTGCGGATCGGCCTCGTCCAGGACCCCGAGGAACCCGCTCTGCTCGAGGGCAGCGTAGAAGACGTCGCGGACGTCGTCCCGGGTCGCCTGATCGTGGAGCTCCACCACCACGTCGACCAGCCGGCGGGCCGCGGCCAGGTCGCCGGCGGTCAGCTCCGGGAGCTCCCCGGCGATGACCGACGCGAGCGGAACGTCCCGGTCACGGGCCGCCCGGCCGAGGGCGAGCCGGGCCGCGCTGCTCATCGAGAAGGAGGCCAGATGCAGGCAGCGGAGCAGCGCCTGGGAGTCGTCCGGGTCGTGAACGGCGCCGAGCAGGGCCAGCAGGTCTTTGATCTCGCGCCGCTGGAAGAAGCCCCGGCCGCCGTGGACCACGTACGCGACCCCCTCCTCCTGGAGGGCGCGGGTGGCCGCCTGCATGTCGTCGTGGCGGCGGAAGAGCCAGGCGATGCCGGTCGGGTCGGTCCCGGCCTCCAGCAGCCGCCGGCACTCGCGGGCCACCTCGACGACCTCGCCGCGCTCGTCGCCGGCGCGCCAGACCTCCACCGTCCCGCCGGTCCCGCGGTCGGCGACCAGGTGCTTCTCGATGCGCGAGCCGGGGGGGGCGGCTCCGATGATCGCCCGGCTCGCCTCCACGATCTCCTGGTGGGACCGGTAATTGCGGTCCAGGATCACCCGCTCGTGCCGCGGGTAGATGCGGGCGAAGCGGTCGAGGTTGGCGAGCGATGCGCCCCGGAACTTGTAGATGGACTGGTCGTCGTCGGCGACCACCAGGATGTTGCCGCGCTCCCCCGCCAGGGCTTCGACCAGCCGGGCCTGGGCGTAGTTGGTGTCCTGGTACTCGTCCACCATGACGTGATCGATGGCCCCGGCCACCGCCTCGCGGACGTCGTCATGCTCGCGGAGGAGCCGCTCGGCGAAGAGGATGGTGTCGTCATGGTCGAGCACGGCCCGCTCCAGGAAGATGGCCTCCAGCCGGCGGTAGACGGCGGCGCACTCGCGGTGCCGGATCAGCAGCTCGCGCTCCAGGCCACCGGTGGCCCCGACCAGGCGGGCCTCCGCCCAGTCCGCGTACGCCTCCGGGGAGACCAGCTCCTGCTTGGCCTTCTCGATCAGGTCGAGGATGGCGTCGACGAGGTCGTGCGAGCGCAGCGGGTTGTAGAGGGTGGTGGGCCGCAGCTCCGCCAGGAGCCTGTCCACCACCAGCCAGCGCTCCGCGTCGTCGGCGATCCGGAACGCCGGCGAGATTCCCAGCCTCCAGCCCCATCGGCGCAGCACCCGCTGGGCGAAGGAGTGGTAGTTGAGCAGCGGGGGCTCTCCCTCGAAGGGCCCGTGGACGCGTTCGACCCGGTCGCGCATCTCGGCTGCCGCCTTGCGGGTGTAGGTGAGCACCAGCAGCCGCTCCGGGGGGATGCCCGCGTGGACCAGGCGCAGGAAGCGCTCGACGATGACCCGCGTCTTGCCAGATCCCGGGCCGGCCAGCACCAGGCACGGTCCGTCGCCGTGCTCGACCGCCCGCCGCTGCGCCTCGTCCAGCCGCGCGGGTGCGGCGCCGGCGGCCGCGGTCTCGACCTCCTGGGGCTGTCCTGGCGGCTCGGGTTGGAAGTCGAGCATCCGCTGATCATACCCTGACGCGGCGTACATCCGTTTGCTGCGCGCCGCCCGTTCACGCAGAGCCCCTGCTACAGTGAACGCTCCGTTCGGCCATGGGCAGGGAGCCTTCGGTGCGCGGGCGAGCCGGGCCCGCCGTGCCACCGTCCCGTCGATGGACGATCGGTGCGCGCACCGTCATCAGCCAGGCCGCCGCCGGCGGCGCCGAGGAGGTGATCCCTCAACCGTGTCGGAGGTCAAGGTCCGCGAAGGCGAGACCTTCGAGAGCGCGCTGCGCCGCTTCAACAAGAAGATCAAGCAGAACGGCATCCTCTCGGAGG
>Ga0187880_1000106_pt1 | contig 67983 bp, 56 predicted proteins | sample June2016WEW_19_4_FD_132998 | JGI IMG/M metagenome (GOLD analysis project Ga0187880, IMG submission 132998) | Peatland microbial communities from SPRUCE experiment site at the Marcell Experimental Forest, Minnesota, USA - June2016WEW_19_40 | ecosystem: Environmental > Terrestrial > Soil >... | reverse complement strand
GCGCCGGACGGCAAGGCGGTCGTCTACTGCGCCGAGCGCAGCGGCAACTTCGATATCTACCGCATCCCGGTCGCGGGCGGTCCCGAAGAGCGTCTGACCGTTCATCCGGCATACGACGATGGCCCCGAATACTCACCCGACGGCAAGTGGATCTACTGGAACTCGGACCGTTCCGGCTCTTGGGACATCTGGCGCATGCCCGCCGCGGGCGCCGGACCCAACGACGAGCGCGCCGAGCGCGTAACCACCGACGAGCTGGAAGACTGGTTCCCGCACATTTCTCCCGACGGCAACTGGATTGTGTTCCTGTCGTTTCCCAAGGGAACGAAAGGGCACCCGCCCAACCAGAACGTGGTTCTGCGCATCATGCCGGCTCCGGGCGACAAGGTGGGGAAGCCGGAGATCCGCGAAGTGGTCCGCCTGTTCGGCGGGCAGGGAACCCTCAATGTGTACTCCTGGGCGCCCGACAGCCGACGCTTCGCCTACGTCAGCTACGAATTGACGGAGTAGGACAGGCCTCCGGCCTGTCGCCTTACTTGTCCATCCGGAACGTGCCGCGCAGCGGCAGCTCGCGCGACGAACCGCCCACCTGTACGGTGTATTCGCCCGCAACGAGCTCCCACCCATCCTTGGCCTCATTGAAGATCGACAAATAGTGTGGGTTCAGATCCAGGATCACCGATTTGGTTTCGCCGGGCGCGAGCGCGATCTTCTTGAATGCCACCAGGCGCTTGAACGGCTCGCCCGCGGCCTGCGGAAGCGTGGCATACACCTCGGCGATCTCGGCTCCGGCCCGTTCGCCGGTGTTCTTCACCTCGAACGAGACCTGCCGCGCCGACACCTTCAGGCCCGAGTAGCTGTAAGTGGTATAGGACAGTCCATAGCCGAACGGAAACAGCGGCTGCTTGTCTTTGGCGTCGTACCACTTGTATCCCACCAGCAGTCCTTCGTCGTATTCGATATCGAACGGCCTCCTGTTCTCCCTCCAGGGAGCGCCGGGGAACGGCTCGACGTCCTCGCCCTGGCGCGGCGGCGGCTGCACCGTCGCCACCGGGTGCGGCAGGTCCGCATCCGTTCTCGCGAAGCTGACGGGCAGCTTGGCCGACGGGTTGGCGTCGCCGAAGAGGATACTCGCGATGGCCTCGCCGCCGCGAGTGCCGGGATACCAAGCCTCCAGAACTGCATTGACTTGGTCGATCCACGGCATGACGACCGCGCCGCCGGATTCGATCACGACGATGGTGTGCGGATTGGCCGCGGCGACAGCGGCGACCAGCGCGTCCTGCTGTCCGGGAAGCGAGAGGCTCGGCGCGTCGGCGCCTTCGCCGGTGGGTTGATTGACGAATACCACGGCCACATCCGACGCCTTCGCCAGGGCTGCGGCCGCGCTCGCGTCCGTTCCCGGATCGTATTCCACCTTGGCCCCCGGCGCCTTGGCTCGAATCGCTTTCAACGGCGACGAGCGTTGCCAGACGACCTGTTCGAATGGACCCTTTTCCGGCTGCGGAGCCGCGTTCCCCCCGATAGCATCGACCTGCGCCGAGCCTCCGCCCGAGAGCACGCCCGCGTCCGCGTGGGACCCGATGACGGCGATCGAGCGTAGGTTGGATGCGGCCAGCGGCAACTGGCCGTTCGCGTTCTTCAGCAGAACCATGGTCTGTTCCGCGACGCGCTCGGCCACCTCCAGGCCGTGAAACACATCCGGCACGCGCCGGTCCGGCGGGTTGTCGAACACCCCCACCGCAAACTCGCTGCGGAAAACCCGGTGCAGCATGTTGTCCAGGCGGGCCTGGGAAACCTCGCCGCTCTCCACCGCCTTCTTCAGAGCCGCGCCGAAGTGAGTGGATTCCGGCATCTCCATATCGAGCCCGGCGTTGGCGGCCTTGGCGGTGCTGTGCGTGGCGCTCCAGTCGGAGATGATGAAGCCCTGGAAGCCGAGATCCCTCTTCAGGACCTCGTTCAGGAGATAGTTGTTCTCGCACGCGTAGTCGCCGTTCACCAGGTTGTAGGAGCACATCACCGCGCCCGCGCCGGATCCCTTCAGGGCGATCTCAAACGCCAGCAAATCGGTTTCGCGCATGGCCCGCTTGCCAACCTTCACGTTGACGAACGCGCGGCCGCTTTCCTGATCGTTCATGGCGTAGTGTTTGAGGTCGCCGACGATGCCCTGCTCCTGCAGCGCCTTCATCTCCGCGCCCACCAGCGTGCCGGCCAGAATCGGATCCTCGCCCCGGTACTCGAAGTTGCGGCCATTGCGCGGCTCGCGCGTGAGGTCGATGCCGCCGCCGAGCGACATCGTGTAGCCCTGATCGCGCAGCTCGCGGCCGATAAGCGACCCGTATTCGCGGGCCAGATCGACGTCCCAGCTCGAAGCCTCCGCAATGCCCGACGGCAGCGGAGTGGAATAGCGGCCGAACACCGACGAGTGCGTGACGCCGACCGCGGCGTCCGCCATTTGCAGATCGGGAATCCCGAGACGGGGAATGCCGGGAATGAATCCGGCATTGCCCAGCGCTCTGGGCGGCAGCTTGTCGGGACCGCTGATCAGCTCCTCCCAGCCGTTTCCGTGAAGCAGGGAGATCTTCTCATCGAGCGTCAGCGCCTTAACCAGCAGATCGGCGCGCTGATCGGGCGAAAGGGTCTTGTCCATCCAGGGGCCGGAGGGCTTCTGCGGACCTCCAAATTGAGCAGGCAGAGGCGCCACGCCCAGCGTCATGGCCAGGGCGGCAGTGGTGCAAAAAGTTCTGATTGTCATGGGATGAGAACCTCCGCCATTATCGCGCAGGGAGGTCCATGGGCGGGCGACCGGCGGCCGCTCGCCGGGCGGACGCATGTCATTGCTCCAGCGCTATCTCAACATGCCGGTGGATCGTGTGCGGCTGCGCAACGCCACACTTGGTCAGCGTTCTGTCATCGCAGTCGCGACCGCTCATCACCACGGGGTTGTCCATGATTGCCGAAAGCATTCTGCCGTCCGCCGTGCTCACTGTGATTGTGACGTCAAAAGTCTCCTTGCCAACTCCAGCCTTGTACTTCCCGTCTTCGGTCTTCGTTACTTCGACCCAGTTGTTCGCCGTGTCGGCCACCGGGGCTTGCATCCAATCCGCTGGAAGCTGCAGATTGGGATGTGGTGGTGGCACATGGTGAACGACAACCACGGCCGTCTGCTTCACCGCGTCGAGCGACAGAACATTCAGGTCGAAGTCGATTTGGTCCTTTCCGACGAGCACGTGCGTGCCATCAGCCCATGAGTTGACCTGGGGGGTAGGCAGGTAAAAGTGATCTCCAGCGCGCCGCAGAATCCCAACTTTGTTCACGATCCACAGGTCCACGTAGAAGGTCATCAGATCCAGGATAGGCCCCACCATTTTCGGGTCCGCTTTGCTCAGATCGGGCCCGGATGGCATCCAACTGGGATCGAGCGAAAGGGACTGGCGAAACTGCGCCATCGCCGGCGCCAGCGTGATGGGTTGCCCGTTGGACGTCATCCCAGTCCAGCGAAACTCCTCGATGTAGCTACCTTTGTCCGACTTGGTCACCGTGGCCGAGGCGTCGGCGGTGTAGTGCCAGTCTTCATTGGTGGCCGTCATGTGGTAGGCGAGCCTTTCTCCGTCGCGATAATGGCGCGTCAGAGGCCCGCCGCCCGGTGCGGGCGTTTGCGCGCACACGAGCGTGGAAGCAAGAAGAGCTGCGAGCGCGGCGAACGAGTGTCTCATTGTTCTTTCCTCAAGATGCCTTCGGTGAAAAACTGCATTTGCTGGCGAACCACATGGGTGGTTTGCGCAAACGGCGGGCCTTCGACGGCCCAGAGAGCCGTCAGGCCCAGATGCATGGTCTTGAAGCTCAAAATGAGCTGGGGAACATCGATGTCGGCGCGGAGCGCCTGACGTCTTTCAAGCGCGGCAAAAAGCGACTGGAGCGGCGGATCGATGTACTTCTGCATCTCCACCATGTACGGAAGGAAGCGCGCGGTATCCATGAACATCTGCGCGAGAAACACACGCACGAAGGCGTGATATGGCTCCTTCAGCCGGAAGTGAAGAAGAATGTAATCGGCAAGGACGCGATCGGCCGGCCGCGCTCCCGGCCTGAAGCGGGCAATCGCCGGCGCGATGCGCGCCTCCAGATCGGCCATGAACGCCACTACGATGTCCTCTTTCGTGGCGAAGTAGTTGTAGATGGTCCCCTTGCCGACATCGGCAGCCGCTGCGATCTCGTCGATCGTTACGGCCTCGATGCCGCGCCGCGAGAAGAGGTCGATCGCCGCCGACAGTATCTGAGACCGGGCGGCGATCTTCTTTCGTTCGCGGCGAGATTCGACCATGGTCATATATGACTATCGTCATAATACGACGCCTCTCGATCGAGTGTCAAGAAGAAGCTCGACCTCGTGCCGGATTAGTCGTCTGAACGCCCTTGCGGCGGAAGACCGATTCGGACCCTCGCCGGGCGACGCGGACAGTATCAGCGCCAGGGCGCCAGTAGTGAGAGTGTTTGTGGTTGCCATGGGATGAGTGCCTCCGTCAATCGCGCACTGGCAACCACGTGGGGCAAGCTTCACACCGTGCTGAAAAAGTAAGTGTTGTGAGCGATTGTGCCCGACCGGCCTGGATTTCGGTCTGCGAAAAGCGCTTCCGAGGGGTCTTGCGGACCTCCGGAAGCCCGCTGGGGAGCTTCCGAGGGCCGTACGGGCACACTGCGGCCTTTCTGCTACGGAGTCTGATTCCCCAGTCTGCTCATGCGGACCAGATTGCAGGCCGCCAGGGCGAAAGTGAACATCCACTCCACCAGCCGCCGGCCGCGGTGCCGAACTTTGCGCAGGCCGGCCGTGGTCTTCAGCCAGCCGAAGATCTGCTCGATGCACTTGCGCTTCTGCAGACTGACGCCATAGCCGGCATGCCGCGTGGTGCGTCGGTCCAGGGCGCTACTGCGTCGCGTGTGCTGTGCCACGTACGGGGTGACCTGCATCTGTCGCAGCCGCGCTACCAACTTGGCGTCGTCGTATTCGGCGTCGGCGCCCAAGGTCACGCGCCGCCGACCGCCCGTGACCTGCTCCACCATCTGCACGGCGGCTTCCCATTCCCCCTGCGTAGTCGCCTCCGTGACGCACCCACCGACCGCCAAACCGTGGCGGTTCTCCATCAGTACATGGCCCATATGGCAAAGCTGGAACTCTCCAAAGGCACTCTTGCGGTACATCCGCGCCTCCGGGTCGGTCTTGCTCTCGTGCGTGTCCCGCAGCCGCATCTCGCCCCGGCTGCCACTGCCTTGTTGAGGCGGGTTGTCTTTGGGCTGAAAGCTCTTCTTGCTGGCCCAGGCCTCCAACAGGGTCCCGTCCACCGTGAAATGCTCATCGGAAAGCCAGTCCTGCTCGCGCGCCTGATCCAGCACGGCCGCGAAGAAAGCCCCCGCGATGTCGCCCTCCAGCAACCGTGCCCGATTCTTGCTAAACACCGTAGCGTCCCAGACCGGTTCGTCCATGTTCAGGCCCACGAACCATCGGAACAGCAGGTTGTATTGCAGCTGTTCCATCAACAGCCGCTCGCTGCGCACCGAAAACAGCACTTGCAGCAGCAGCGTCCGCAGCAGCTTCTCCGGGGGCACCGACCTGCGCCCCAAAGACGAGTACAGCTCGGCAAAGCGGGGCGAGAGCGCCCGCAAGGCGGTATCGGCCAGGGCGCGAATCCGGCGCAACGGGTGGTCGGCCGGAACGCGCTCCTCCGGCGACCGGTAGCTGAACATGGCGTTCTGATCCAGATCGCTTCCACGCATAAAACAAATATGCACGAAAATGTTCTGAACGTCTACATCCAACTTACTTTTTCAGCACCGTGTTCAGCATGCCTTACGTACGGCTGCAAGTCATTGATTTGCAGTGTGGGACAAGCTTCAGCTTGTCCGCGGCTAACCCGGCCTAAAACTCCACGCTCACGCCCACGCTCGGAATGATCTTCAGGAACGTCCCCCGCCCCGCCGCGATGTACCCGTACTGAACGTAGTCCGGGACAAATCCCCAATAGTAGTAATTGGCGTGATTGGTCAGGTCCGAGACCTCCGCATACAGCGTGGTCTTGAAGCGCTTGCGATCGAACGCCTTGTTGACTCGCGTGTCGAGCCGGAAGTAGGGCGGCATCCGGGTGCCATTGCGCACGCTGACGATCGGAAAGTAGGCGTTCCCCTGGATGATCGGCGTGCCGAGGTAGCCAACCACGGGAAAACCGCTACCGTACCTGGCGTTGGAGCTCAGATTGACGCTCTTGCTCAAGCGGTAGCTCCCGAATATGTTCACCGTATGGCGCTGGTCGAAATCGCTCCAGAAGTGCGCGTTGGTGGTCGTGTCCACGGAGCGCGCGTAGCCGAGCGCATACGAGATCCAGCCGGTCAGCCGGTTGGCGCTGCGCCGCTGGAGAGTGAACTCGAGTCCGCGCGAGTAACCGCGCAGCGAGTTGGCGAGGATGGGACCAAGCTGCGGGTAAAGGACGGGGCCTCCCGGGCCGGCGGCGCGGAACTCGCTCTCGGCGGAGTAGATTCCGTCCCGTAGCTGGCGGTCGTACCCCTCTACCCGCAGCCGAATCCTCTCGCCCAGCGACTGCTCGACGGCGAGCGAAAACTGCGTGGAAAGCTCGGGCCGCAGCGTGGGTGTGCCGAATTCGCCGTACAGCTCGACCAGATCGGGGAATTGGGAGTACTGGCCGGCTGCCGCGGTCAGCTTGGCGCCACACAGCGGCGACACGGACAGGCTGACCCTGGGCAGGAACGTGTTCTCGCCGTTGTGACTGAAACGGTCCCAGCGCCCGCCCAAAACCAGGATCGCGCGCTTGTCTGCCAGCGAAATCGTGTCCTGGACGTACGCCCCGTACTGGGAGGCGCTCTTGGAGAACAGCGCGGTTTGCAACAGGACGTCGGAGAACTGCTCCGTGGCATAGTCCCAGGGCTCGTTTTTCAGATAGTCGCGATCGAGCAGCCGGAAGATCGCCCCCGCCTGGAACTTGTTCCAGTCCCCGGTCTGGCGCGTCACGTCCTCGCGGAAACCGGTCTCGCCGCCGCTCGAACGCTCCAGAAGATCCAGCGCCAGATCCTTGTCCCGCTCGGAATCGCTGGAACCGTAAAGCTGGGCCTGCGAAAGCGTGGAAGCATCCGACCATGTCCACCGCAGGCTCGCCAGTTCGCTGCGGCTGCTGCCGTCCTTCAGCCCGTCGGTGCCAAAGACGCTGTTGGTGTCCTTGGAGATGTCCGTCTCGCCATGGATGGCGCTGAACGAGATCCGGTTGTGCTCCGTCGGACTGTAAGTCAGGTCCCCGTGCACATCGTAGAAGCTGAGGCCTAGTCCGTTGTTGCGGCCTATAATCAGGCTGACGTAATCCTTGCGGGCCGAGACGAGCCAGGTGGCCTTCTTCGAGGCGCCCAGCGGCCCTTCCGCGCTGAACGACGCCGCCACCAGGCTCACGTCGGCGCGATAGGATACGCGGTCGGCGTTTCCCTCGCGGCTCTCGACGTCCAGAATCGAGCCGGTGAAGTCGCCGTACTGCGCCGGGAAGTTGCCGCTGAGCAGCGCCATCGAGTCCACAAACCCGTTATCCAGAAGGCCGATCGAGCAACTGTTGCCGCGGTCGTCGAGGATCTCGTGGAACGGGGCGGTCATCGGCGCTCCATCCACGAACACCCCGATTTGCGCGGGGCCGGAACCGCGCACGGCGAACTGCGCGTACCAATCGTTGTCGGCCGCCACTCCGGGCACGGACTGCACCGCGCGTATCGGATCGTCGAGCATCACCGAGGAGAGGTTTTTCAGTTCCGTGTTGGTAATCGAATGCTCCACGGGAGCTTCCGGCTGGACGGGCGCGAACGGCCCGGAAGTCACCGTGATCCGCTCGTTGCGCTTGAGCGCCTCCTGGCCGAGGAGCAGTTCCAGTTCCGCGTTCTCTCCGGCGTCCACCTGGATGCGCTGCTTCAGCAGACCGTAATCGATCGTGCTGACGTAAAGTTCGACTTCGCCCGGCGCCACGCCCGCGAGCTCGAACCTGCCCTTCTCGTCCGTCACCGTCTGCAGGTTCTGAGTGCGGATCGAAACCAGGGCCTTGGCAAGCGGCTCGCCCGTCCTGAGATCGATCACTCTTCCCTTCAAGGTGATGGAGTGTGCGGCGGGAGCGTCCTGGGCGAGGACGCTGGCGGCGTAGAGCAAAACGAGCGGCAGGAGCTTGTTCACGATCCACCTCCACGGCAGCCGGCAGTGCCGGACGAGAAGACCCTTTGCGCTTCTACAGACGAGAAGTATAGATCGGATTCCTGTAGAAGCGCAAGGGGGGACTTGCCGAGGGCTCACTCGGCGCGCAACGCCCTCGCGGGGCCGATGCGCGCGGCCCCCAGCGCGGCTACGAGACCCGCCAGCGCCGCGGCTGCGGCCACAACGAGCGTGCCGGCCGCCAGCTCCGGGTACTCGTCCCCCCAGTTCGGCCCAACGCCCGCCGGGAACAGAAGCCGGCACACAAGGAGCGTCAGGAGCACGCCGGCGATCGCGCCCCACACAATCATTCCGCTGACTTCCTTCATGACCATCGAGACCACGCTTCCGGCCGTCGCGCCCAGAGCCATTCGAACGCCGATTTCGGGCCTGCGCCTGGTTACCACGTAGGCCGTCACTCCGTAAATCCCCACCACCGCCAGTGCCATGGTCAGGAGGCCGAAGACACACAGCACGGCGGTCATGAAACGCTGCGAGCGGGTGGCTTCGGCATACTGGGTATCGATGGTCTGCAACTCGAATGGCGTCACTCCCGGCGCCTCCCGCTCGACCAGTTCCTTCACGGCGGAGAACAGGAGCTCGGGCGGCCGGCCGGTGCGAACGTAGTAGGCGACCGTGGTGGCTCCGGAGTACGGGTAGTACACCGAGGGCGCCAGGAAACCGGCCGCTTCCTGGTCTCGTACCACCCCGACCACCTCGGCCCACTTGTCGGAGCCGTACCACCTCACGTGCCGTCCCACGGGACTGCGGCCGCCGAGCAGGCGCCGCCTGAAGGTCTCGTTCACCATGACGGCGCGGGGCGGCCACTCGCTCGCCAGCCCGAGACCGCGGCCCTCGACGACCACACTGCCGGTGGCGCCGAGGAAGCCGGCCGAAACCTGGAGCCAGAGGGAACGGTCCTCCGGCGACTCCAGCCTGCGGCCTTCCAACTCGAACCGCGACATATCGCCGATGGAGAATCCGGCGCCCCGAACGCCCGGCATGGCCGAGAGCTTTTGTTCCAGGCGCTGGAACAGGCGTCCAGCCTGCGCGGGATAGTACCCTTTGGCGGCTGCATCGAGCAGGAACGTGATCGCGTTCTCCTTCCCCGGTCCGTGACGCCACATATTCTGCTTGACCAGCGCCCGCGCGAACGAGAAGGCCCCGAACATCAAACCGGCCGAAAGCGCCACTTGCGCCGTCACCAGCGCCTTCCGAAAGCTCGCCTGGCCCAGACCGAGCGGAGCGATGTTTCCGGTGTTGAGCACGCCCAGAGACCGGCCCAAGGCGGGCAACAGCGCCGGAGCCGCGCCGAAAAGGATCGCCGTCGTCGCCGAGACTGCGAACGCAAGCAGCAGCACGCCCGCGTCCGGAGCCGACGACAGGCTCCGAGCCCGCTCCTCGTCGAACGCCATCCTGGTAACGGCCCCGGCAACCCCAACCGCGGCCGACAGCCCCAGCAAACCGCCCGCCGCCGCCGGCAGCAGGAATTCCACCAGCAGTTGTCGCGCCATGCGGCCGCGGCCGGCGCCGAGCGCCGTGCGAATGGCGATCTCCTTCTGCCGGGCCGCCGCCCGCGCCAGGCAAAGCCCCGCCAGGTTCGCACACGCCGCCAGCAGGACGCAGACCGCGATGGCGGAGAGGCTCACGAGCATCCAGCCGGCTTCCGGCTCGATGCCCCGCCCGGCGGGAATCAGTTCCAGCTGACGGGAGAGAAGCTGGTCGCGGCCGGGCCACGAGACCGGCATCGTCCTGGCTTCCTCGGCGATCAGCCGCTGAAACACCGGCGCCAGTTCCGCTTGCGCGCGTTGCCGCGTGATCCCAGGCTTGAGGCGGCCGACAATGTTCATCCAGGAGTAGTCCCGCGCCGACAGCATAGGGTGCACCGGCAAGAGCATTTCCTGGATCTCGATCGGGACCATCGCGTCCGGAGACCGGCCTGGCGCCAGGCTGTAGAGACCCCGGGCGGAGACGCCGACGATTGTCACCCTGAGATTATTCAGAACGATGCTCTGCCCGACCGCTGCCGCGTCTCCTCCAAAGCGGCGAGTCCAGTACTCATGGCTCAGCACGGCGACCCGCCCTCCATCGTCGCTCTGCCCGAACAGGCGGCCGGCCGCAGGTTCGACACCCAGCACTTCGAAGTAATTCATCGAGACCAGCTCCAGCGACACGCGCTCGGTCCGCCGGCGGAAGGTCAGCTCCGCCGAGAGGTTGGAGCGGGCGAGAAGCCCGTTGAAAACGTCATTCCGGTCGCGAATGTCCCGGTACAGGGGGTAGGAGAAACACGTCGAGTCCTGAGCGCCCGAGCAGAAACCGGGATGCGGACCGGGACTCCGGAAAGAGACGAGTTCCTCCGGCGCCTTCACCGGGAGCGCGCGAAAGGCCGCCTGACCGAGCAACCAGGACGCTAGCGTGCTGCTGCCAACACCTGCGGCCATCATCAGGACGGCGGTCGCGGCAAAACCCGGTGCCTTGGTCAGCAGGCGGGCGGCATAGCGCAGGTGCTGCCGGAGCGTCTCCAGGAACGAAATGCCGCGCGCGTCGCGGCACTCCTCCTTCACCTGCTCCAGGCCGCCGAACAGCAGCCGTGCCCGGCGGCGGGCTTCGCCGGGCGAACAGCCCTGCTCGAGGAACGCCTCCACCTGGCGCTCGAAGTGGAACTGGAGTTCCTCCGAGAGCTCGCTCTCCATGTGGCCGCGGCGAACGAGCGCACGAATGCGATATACGAGATCGCTGACCATCCAGGCCCGCTAGGCGGTTCCAAGAACTTCCGAGACGGCGGTCACGAGTCTCTCCCACCCGGCCTCTTCCGCCGCGAGGCGCTTCTTGCCGGGCGCCGTCAATTCGTAGTATCGGGCCCGGCGGTTGTTTTCCGAGGCGCCCCATTTGCTCTTGACCAACCCGCGGCGCTCCAAACGATGCAGCGCCGGGTAGAGGCTGCCCTGCTGGATCTGAAGCGCATCTCGGGAAACCTGTTGAATCCGCTGAGCGATGGCCCACCCGTGCGCGGCGCCCAGGGCCACTGTTTTGAGGATTAAGAGATCGAGAGTGCCTTGCGGCAGGTCGAGCGTTCTATCGGTCATCGTCTCCAGCCTTCCGGTCCCCGTGGCGCACGCGGTTCCGCCGGCGCGTCCTCAGCGCCCCAAAAACTTGTCCAGCTTGTCGGCTTCCTGCTCCGCCAGGTCCAGGTTCTTCTGCGCGCGGTCGGCGTTATTGGCGTTGAGCGCGGCCTGCGCCTCGTCGAGCAGGTACTCCATACGCTTCCAGGACGCTGAGATGTCGCCCCGCATCCCGTAGCCCGCCGCCTGCTGCTGTCTCTCCAGGTTCTGCAAACTGGAGCGGATCGCGTTGGCCCGCGGGCCGACCGTTCCGAGCCGGTCGCGTAGCTCCTCCAGCCGGGCATTATCGACCGCCGGAGGCGCCGGTGGCTGCGCTGGAGCGGCAGGCTGCACCGCCTGGACCGGCGCCGGGGTGCTCGCGCGGCTGGCCGGGCGGCCGGCGTTCGCAGTCGCGGCCGCCGGAGCCTTCGCCGCCGGCATGGCAGGCGTTGGCGACGGCACGGCCTCTGTGGCCGGCTGAGCAGGCGTTGCCTCCGGAGTTGGCGCCGGAGTCGGCGACGGAGTCTCCGCGGGAACCGCGGACTGCCCGCGCCCTTCCGCCCAGGTGTGATACCACCGAGGTCCCTGAATCGCCGCCCCGGCCAGAAGCAACAGGACGATGAGCCCGCCCACCGCCATCCACAATCCGCGATGGCCGGCGCGCTGCGCTGGCGGCGGTACGGCTGCGGCAGGCTCGGCCCACGCCACCGGCGGCGGTGGCGGAGGAGCCGGGACGGCTTGCGGCATGGTCGGCAACGGAGGAGGAGGCGGCGGAGGCCAGGCCTGCGTCACCTGCTGGGTGACCGCCGGCGCCGCGGACGGAGGCGCGAACGGCGGTGGCGCCACTTGCGGCGGTGGCGCGACGGGCTGGGGAGCGGCGGCGGGCACCGGTTGGCCCAGCGACGCCGCGACCGACTCCAGCGCCGCCCGGAACGCCTGCGCCGACTGGAACCGGTTCTCCCGATCCTTCTGGATCGCCGTCATGATGATCTCGTTCAGCGCCGGCGGCAGGCTCGGAGCGATCTGGATCGGCGCCACCGGCGCCTGCTCCAGGTGCGCCACCATGATCGCGTAGTCGCTGTCGCCCTTGAACGGCCGGATTCCGGTCACCATCTCGTAGAGCGCCACACCGATCGAGTACAGGTCGGAGCGCCCGTCCAGATCCGAGCCCCCCTTCACCTGCTCCGGCGACATATAGAACAGCGAGCCCAACGTAGTGCCCGTCATCGTCAGGCGCCGGTCCCCCACCGCCTTGGCGATCCCGAAATCCATCAGCTTCAACTGGCCGGACGGCGTCAGCATCATGTTGGCCGGCTTGATGTCGCGATGCACCACCCCGCGCTCGTGCGCGAAGGCCAGGGCCGAGAGCGCCTGGCAGATGTACCCGGCCGCCTCGCCCGGCGGAATCGGGCCATCTTTCAGCCGGTCCTCGATCGTTCGTCCCTCGACGAACTCCATGACCATCAGAAGTTGGTTGTCCAGCCTTAGCGCCGTGTGCAACGCAGCGATGTTCGGATGGCTGAGGCTGGCCAGCAGCTTGATCTCTCGCATGAACCTGTCGGCCAGTTCACCCTCGTTGGCCAGGTCCGGCAGCAGCACCTTGAGCGCTTCCACCCGGTCGGTAATGACGTTGCGGGCCTTGTATACCTTGCCCATGCCGCCGGCGCCCAGAATGCCGAGGATCTGATAGTCCCCGGCCGTATCGCCCACATTGAATGGCATACTCTCCCCTTCCCCCGATGCCTGCCTACATGCTCTTTACGACGTCCCCCGCCTTGGCCGGCGTGGACCCGCTGAACGTTCCCACGGACGACGCCTCGTCCACGTCCGTAATCACCACCTCGCCCACCCTGTCTTCGATGCTCCGCAGCACCCGCCCGGTGCTCGGATCCTTGACGTCGCGGATCTTGCGCCGGACCTCGAGCCGGTCGCCCACCTTCAGGCCGGCGCGGCTGCCCACGTTGAGCACCAGCGTCCCGCCCGTGGCATCGGCCACCAAGCCGTTGATCGTGTAGACCTTATTGGGCAGCTTGGCCGCTTGCTCATTGAGCTGGGCGCACAGATCCGTGGTGGCCCTGTCGACCGCCTCGCCGATGATGGTCTGGCCGAAATTGCTGCTGCTCATGTCGATGCCGCCGCCCCCGCGGCTGTCCCCGCCGCCGCCTCCGAACAGGCTCGTCCCCTTGCGCGACGATTCGCCCAGGCCCTTTACCGCCGCGATGATCTCGGCGGTATCGGTATTGATCATGCGCGCCGAGATCGCGACCACCGCCTTGGCTTCCTTCGACTTGACGCTGCCCAGGCCAAAGTGCCCGGAAACGACGTTGGCCGCGCCGCCGCCGACGCCCACGCTCTTATCGTCGCGTCCGAACTGCGTGATGCTCCCAGTGATGATCGCATCGACGCCCAGAATCCGCGCGATCTTGGCGGCGGTGTTGGAGTCGGCCCGGTCGCTGTTCGAGAAGTTCTGCTCGGCGATGATCTTGTCCAACTGCTTCCGCTCGATTACGCTGTACTGCCCGCCTTGAACCAGCTTCTCCACAACCAGGTCCGCGATCCCCTTGCCGATATCCTGGTCCGTGCCGAAAATCGCGGCCGAGTAACTTTTCACCGTCGCGTAGTCGAAGTTCATGACCGCGACACGCTTCTTTTGCTGGGCAACCGCGGTCGAAACCACCGCCGCCGCCAGAATCAGGGTGAGCACCGTCCTGCGCATCGTCTCCTCCTCCAATAGCCGTCTTGAAAAACAGTGGATCGGTCCAGTAATAGCACTATCCGGGCCAAATGCCAATCCCGCCCTCAGGCCCATCGGGGCGAGACGGTAGCTTGGCGTTCACATCGGTCTTAGCGGTCAGCGGCGCCCGCGCTCTTGAGGAGTTGCACCACCTCCTGGTGGCCGTTTTTCGACGCCAACATCAATGCGGTGGCGCCGTTGCCCGCCTTTGCGTTCACGTCGGCCTGGGCACCGAGCAGCGCCCGCACCACCTCCTGGTGGCCATTCTGAGACGCCAGCATCAACGCCGTGCCCCCATCGCCCGCCTGGGCGTTCACGTCGGCTTTGGCGTTGAGCAACGCCCGCACCACCTCCTGATGGCCGTTTTTCGACGCCGCCATCAACGCCGTGCCGCCATCGCCCGCCTTGGCATTCACGTCGGCCTTGGCGTCGAGCAGCGCCAGCACGACCTCCTGCCGGCCATTCTGTGACGCCGTCATCAACGCCGTGCCGCCATTGCCCGCCTTCGCGTTCACATCGGCCTTGGCGTCGAGCAACGCCCGCACTGCCTCCTGATGGCCAGTCACCGATGCCCATATCAACGCCGTGGCGCCATCGCCCGCCTTGGCGTTCACATCGGCCTTGACGGCGAGCAGCGCCCGCACTATCTCCTGGTGGCCCTGCAGCGACGCCATCATCAACGCCGTGAAGCCATTGCCCGCCTTGGCGTTCACATCGGCCTTGGCGTCGAGCAGCGCCCGCACTGCCTCCCCGTGACCGGTCATCGATGCCCACATCAACGCCGTGCCGCCATCGCCCGCCTTGGCGTTCACATCGGCCTTGGCGTCGAGCAGCGCCCGCACCACATCTTGGTGGCCCTGCTGGGACGCCACCATCAACGCCGTGAAGCCATCGGCCCGCCTGGCGTTCACATCGGCCTTACCGTCGAGTAGCACCCGCACGGCCTCCACGTGGCCGGCACCCGACGCCGAAATCAACGCCGTCGCGCCATCGCCCGCCTTGGCATTCACATCGGCCTTGCCATCGAGCAGCGCCCGCACTGCCTCTTGGCGGCCCTGCTGTGACGCCCACATCAACGCCGTGAAGCCATCGGCCCGCTTGGCGTCCACTTCGGCTTTGGCATCGAGCAGCGCCCGCACCACCTCCTGATGGCCCTGCTGCGACGCCAACATCAAGGCCGTGCCGCCATTGCCCGCCTTGGCGTTTACATCGGCCTTGGCGCCGAGCAGCGCCCGCACTACCTTCTGGTTCCCGCCCAGCGACGCCCACATCAACGGCGAGAAGCCATCGGCCATCTTGGCGTTCACGTCGGCCTTGGCGTCGAGCAGCGCCCGCACTACCTCCTCCTGGCTGCCAAACATCGCCGCCGTCAACAAGGCCGTCCCGCCCGTGGCATCCCTGGCGTTCACATCGGCCTTGGCGTCGAGCAGCGCCCGGACCACCTCCAGGCTGCCCTTCCCCGAAGCCGCCATCAACGCCGTGCCGCCCGTGCCCAGTTTGGCGTTCACGTCGGCCTTGCCGTCGAGGAGCGCCCGCACCGCCTCCAGGTGGCCCTGCTGTGACGCCACTATCAACGCCGTAGCGCCATCGCCCCGCCTGGCGTTCACATCGGCCTTGGCGTCGAGCAGCGCCCGCACCACCTCCTGATGGCCAGCCTGCGACGCCGACATCAGCGCCGTCGCGCCATCGCCCTGCTGGACGTTCACATCGGCCTTGGCGTCGAGCAGCACTCGCACCAAGTCCTGGCGGCCAAAGAACGCTGCCGTCATCAAGGCCGTGTGGCCCTTGGCATCCTTGGCGTTCACATCGGCCTTGGCTTCGAGCAGCGCCCTCACCACCTCCTTCGGGGCAAAGAGCGCCGCCTCCATCAACGCCGTGAAGCCAGTGCCCGTCTTGGCGTTCACATCGGCCTTGGCGTCGAGGAGCGCCCTCACCACCTCCAGGTGGCCCTGCCCCGACGCCGACATCAACGCCGTGCCGCCATCTTCGCCCCTGGCGTTCACATCGACTTTGGCGTCGAGCAGCGCCTTTACACGGGGTAAGTTGCCAATCATAGCCGCAGTGATCAGAGCGTTCCCTGCCCCCTGGGAGGACGCCACCGCGGGCCGGCCGGCGCCCGGCGGCTGCTCCGGCAGCGTGAAACTTATCTCAATCTGCGTCACCGCTTCGACCGGTTCGCCGTTCCGCAGCGCGGGCTTGTAGCGCCATTTCTGGGCGGCTTCCTGAGCCGCTGCGACCAACAGCGGGTTACCGGACACCAGGGTCAGTTTCTGAACCGTGCCGTCACGGCCGATGACAGCCGTAAAGCGGACAGCACCCGCGATGCGGGCCTGCTTGGCTAGCAGCGGATAAGTCGGCTGGGGATGGTAGACCAGCGTGGCCGGTTGGTCATAGGCTGGGACGCCGGTTGCGCCGGGAGGCGCGGGCGTGCCGGCCGGTCCCTGAGCGAATGCTGTCGCCGTCAAACCGATCAGGGCCGCTGACCAAAGGGCGATCCATTTGTTAGGGCGAACAACGACCGGGGCTGGTTTCGCTGGCATAGAGCATATGCTACCGCTTCTCAGACGGACAGGCGCACCTTTTTTCGGGCGTGCGCCACCGCGGTCGATCCCCCAGCGCGCATGAAGATCGGCGGCTCACGAGTGGCGGGCTCGACTCTCCGCTTCCAGGGTTCGCCGAAAACGCGGCTCGGCCAGGTTAGAATTTCTTCGAAGCCTTGTCGCAGTCATAGACGACATTCGCCCTGGCCCACCCCACCCCATTATTCTGCCCAGCCGGCCTACTCCATTGCAGCTTTCCGGAATCGCGATGAAGGTTAAAATAATCGACCGCGCCCGTGCCGGGCAGGTACGGGCTTTCCGCGTGCCACTTCACCTCCAAGTCGGTGATGTCCGCCTTGATCGTTCCGTAGTCTTCTCTCGTGACCGTGCTCCTGTCAAAATCGACAATGATGTGGAACCCGGTTTCTTCGTGACCTCTTTGTGCGCAAAAAAGATCGACACTGTCCGCAAGTGCGGTGCTGCAGCTCGCCAGCAAGCCGAATCCACAGAACACCGATATTGCATAGCGCCGTAGTTTGAATTGCATCTCATCCTCACTTGCCTGGGTGGCCATGCAGAGCTAGCGCCCTGGGCCAGTGTCGAGTATAGATCCAACCGACTTCTTGGAGACCTAATGGCTCGGCGCGGCCACCGGCTTCACCAGCTCCACATCGATCGTGATGCTGATCTCGTCGCCCACCATCATCGCCGCGCCGTTGACTCCGAAGTCTTTGCGGCTGATCTTCGTGGTCGCCGTCGCGCCCATGTGCAGGCTCCCGTGAGCGCTCATCGGCTCGCTCGGTCCCTCCACCTCCAGCATCACCTCCTTGGTCACGCCATGGATCGTCAGATCGCCGACGACTCTCAACGTGCCGCTTCCGGCCGGCTCCACGCGCCGCGACTTGAACGTCAGCGTGGGATACTTCGCGACGTCGAAGAAGGCAGGGCTGCGCAGGTCGTTATCGCGCATCGTGACGCGCGTATCCACCGAACTCGCGTCAATCGTGACGTCGATCGTCGATTTGGACGGATCCGCCGCGTCGTACTGAACCGAGCCGCTCACCTTCGTGAACGCCCCGCGAACGGTGGAGATACCCATGTGGCGCACCGAAAACTGCGCCGCCGTGTGCATCGGATCGATCTGCCATGTGTCCGCGCGGGCACACGCCGAGACTGCCAGAAGAGCCACACCGGCAAGAGTGGGCAAAGAACGTGACATTGCGAATCCTCCCAGTCGCCGCGACCCGCCGGAACACCAGACCGGTTCTCTCCGCCGATCCAGCCTGACCCGCCTGTGGTATCTTCAAAAGTCGGGTTCAGCCGGATTCCGCCGATTGGTCGCCTGAATCAAGGTTACACCATGTCAAAAGAACGCAAAGAGCCGCAGTCTACTCAAGTTCCAGTTATCGCCGGCGGCATGACCCTGGGGGTCATCGGCGCCGGAGTCATGGGGCAGACGCTGATCAAAGGGCTGCTCGCCAGCGGCCTGGTCCCGCGCGAGCGGCTGTGGGCCGGCGATAAGAACGCCGGGGCGTGCGAGAACGCGGCCAAGGCGCTCGAGATCCCGGTCGAGGTGGATTTCCACGCCCGCGTGCCGGGAGCGGATCTCATCCTGGTCTGCGTCAAGCCGGCCGACGCCGCCGCCGTCCTGGCCACTCTGCGCAATGATGGCCTGCGCCTCGGCGCGTTGCTGATCTCGATCCTAGCGGGCACCACCACCGAACGGATCGAGTCCCTGCTCTCGACCGACAACCCCGTGGTGCGCGCCATGCCGAACACGCCTGCCATCGTCGGGGAAGGCATGACGGTGGTCTGCGCCGGGAAGAACGCCAACGCGGCTCACCTGGCGCGGGCGCGCCGCATCTTCGACGCGGTCGGCAAGTGCCTCCCGGTCGACGAGACGCACTTCGACGCCGTTACGGCCCTCAGCGGAAGCGGCCCAGCCTACCAGTACCTGATCATGGAAGCGCTCGCCGACGCCGGGGTGCGTGTTGGCCTTCCGCGCCAATTGGCGCTCACGCTGGTTTCTCAGACCGTTCTCGGCGCCGCCAAAATGGTGCAAGCCACCGGGCGCCACCCGGCCGCGCTCCGCGACGACGTCACCACTCCGGCCGGTTGCACCATCGCCGGTCTGCTCATGCTCGAAGACGGCAGGATTCGATCCGTGCTGGCGCGCGCCGTCGAAGAAGCCGCCAAGACGGCCTCGCATTTAGGGCCGCCGCCCGCCCACGACGCGCACCGCGCGAGCCACTGAAATGAACTCCGAACTTTCCACCGCTACCAACGAACTGATCGAACTTGAGGACCGCTGGAACGCACACAACTACCATCCCCTCGATGTGGTTGTCGAACGTGCCTCGGGCGCCTGGGTCTACGGCGCCGACGGCCGGCGCTACCTGGACTGCCTCAGCGCCTATTCGGCCTTGAACCAGGGCCACTGCCATCCGCGCATCGTGCAGGCGCTCGCGGATCAGGCCGCCCGCGTCACGCTGACCTCGCGCGCCTTCCGCAACGATCAACTCCCGCGCTTCGCCCAAGAGCTGGCCGAGCTGTGCGGCATGGAAATGGTCCTGCCGATGAACACCGGCGCCGAGGCCGTCGAGACCTCTCTCAAGGCCGTCCGCCGCTGGGGCTGCACCCGCAAGGGCATTCCGCGGGACCAGGCGGAGATTATCGTCTGCGAGAACAACTTCCACGGGCGCACGACCACCATCACCGGCTTCTCCTCCGAGCCTTACTACCGGGATGGCTTCGGCCCCTTCACTCCCGGCTTCGTCACCGTGCCCTTCGGAGACGCGGACGCGCTCGAACGCGCCATCACTCCGCGCACCTGCGCTTTTCTGTTCGAGCCGATCCAATGCGAAGCCGGCATCCTGATCCCGCCCGATGGCTACCTGAAAGCCGCCGCCGGGATCTGCCGGCGCGAGCGTGTTCTGCTGGTCGCGGACGAGATCCAGACCGGCCTGGGAAGGACCGGCCGCTTCCTGGCGTGCGATCACGAAGACGTCCGCCCCGACGTCCTCGTCCTCGGCAAAGCCCTTTCGGGCGGCGTCTACCCGGTATCGGCGGTGGTTTCGAGCGCCGAGATCCTGGGCGTCTTCCGGCCCGGCAGCCACGGCAGCACCTACGGAGGCAACCCGCTGGCCTGCGCGGTCGCGCGCGCCGCACTGCGCGTGGTCGTCGAAGAGCGCCTCGCCGAACGCTCCGCCGAGCTGGGCGCCTGGCTGCTCGAGGAGCTGCGCGACGGCCTGGACCACTCGCACATCCGCGACATTCGCGGCCGCGGCCTCCTGGTCGGTATCGAGCTCTCGGTCCCCGCGCGCCCCTATTGCGAGCGGCTGAAAGAACTCGGCGTCCTATGCAAGGAGACGCACGATTTCGTCATCCGCCTGGCCCCGCCGCTCGTGATCTCGCGGGAAGACCTGGCCTGGATGGTGGACCAGCTCCGCGCGGCGTTTGCGGCGTAGCTACTCGAAAGGCCGAACTCGGAAACAGACCTACCCGTAAGGGAAGAAAAACGTCCTGTCTGGGGAGGCCGGCTCCCAGGTGGCGGAACGAATGGCGTGTGCATCGCCCGTGACACGCCACTTCTCGACGCCGCCGCGGTTGTTGAAGTAGAAGAACACGAGACGCCAACCCTCTTCTGTCCGTTCGAGCGACGGGTCTTGGCAATACTGTTGGAACAGCGCGGAGCCGTTTTTCGGTGAGGGCGAAATCCACATCGAAAGGGCGCTCTGTTCCTTCTGCCAGAACTCCTGGGATCCCACGAACCCGCCGGGGCCCGACAGCAGAGTTCTCAAGGTCATCGCCAGGTTGACGGCGCTAAGGCCTTCGGGCAGTTGAATCCCCTCCGCCGCGAGCAAGTGATTCAGGGGCTCCAAGTCGTCCGCCGCACGGAACGCTGTGGCTTTGCCGGCTCTGTCCACAGCCACAATCATCCTCCGGAACTCGGGATCCTGGACAATAAAGAACGAGTGCTGCGCCGCCCACGCATAGCTGGAAACGCTTTGCGCCGATATTTCGCCCGGCGCACATGCCCAGACTTTTGCCGCCGCTTCTTTCGCTAATTCGGTTTCCATACCCTTGTTTCTCCGCCTATCCTTATGGGTTTGTGGTGACGGCCCACTTGCTAAAGCCGCGATTGACCATGTCGGCCTCCGACATCTCCCGCTTGCCTCCGGGACCACCGCCGCACCAGGGATCGCGAACAATGAACGTCCTGGTTCCGGCGGGATTGGTGCGCACTCCGTCCAGGACCATGAAGTGGCCGCCACCACCAGGATTGTTGAAATGAATGATCGCCGGATTGCCGGCCGCGGTCGCACGCTGCAGATCGTCATAACTTTGCCCCGATTTCGGCTGGGACGCGTTGGCCACGCCGTTGGCTCGAAGCAGCGAGGTGAGGTTGTCCATGCGAGTTCCGTTGGCATCGGTGTAAGCGCCCGGATAGTTTTGGGACTGCGCTCGCAAATCGCGCTCGGGGACATCTCGTCCCTTGAGCGAGTCAATTAGCATCCGCGTGGACGCTATACCGCACGACATGGGCATTTCCTGGCAATGCAGCGGCCGTCCTCCCGAACACCCGGTGGCGGTCGTAGGAGGACTGCTGGGTTTCGACCCTCCAGAGCTGCACATTCTTGCCTCCCTCCCTCACCACAGCTTTGAGTATTCCAGCGCCTTTCGGTAGAGAGCAGCCAGGCGGGCAGCCGTGCTGTCGAACTGCCCGGCGCCACGCAGGATGTTCCCCGCCCACGGGACCATGGGGTCCTGGTCGAACCCACCCCCCAGAATGTACATCAGCCCGAGGATCAGAAGACGCCCGCTGAGGTTGTCGATCCCGTAGCCTCCCGCAACTTTGCCGGCGTGCTCGATGAGGTGCCGCGTCCCCGCCTCAGTGAGGTACTCGAACTTCTGAGGCCAGACAGCCCGCAGCCTGACCAGGGCAAAAGTCTCGTACTCGGTCAGCAGCGCCGGTGCTTGAAGAGGTTCCTCGCGGAGCCGCTGGATGGCGGCCTGGATAAACTTGCCGTCGGGCCCGCAAACCCGGTCCAGATAGGTCATCGCCGCGGCGTGCAGCCGCTGCGCCCGCGCTTGCTCGCTTGCGATCCCAGTATCCTTCAGGACCTGGCTCGCCCATGGGAGTTGAGGGTCCTGGTCGAAGCTGCGTCCCAACAGGATGAGCAGATCCGCGAACAGCCCAGCCCCTCCTTGCTGCCTCATCCCATACTGGGCGGCCTGCCCGACGGCGCACTTGACCACAGCGTGAAGACCCTCGTCGCCGAGGATGGCCGCATGTTTGGGAAATGCGTTCTTCAGACGCTTCACCGTGCGCTCTTCGAAATAAGGGGCGTCAGCGCGTTCAAACTCCTGCATTTGCTCGCGTCGAATGACTAGCATCAGATCGGCGACTCCCTGGCCTCGATTCCCCCCAGACGCAGCTTAAAAACGCCTCCCACGCGACGGAACCCCAGCTTTTCGTAAAACCTCCCGATGGCCACTCTGTCAACGCCAGTCGAAATTCCCAGGCACAGCTCACGCGCGCCCCGCGCTTCGGCCCACCGCCGGAAGCCATGAATCAGCCGGGCGGCTCCCGTTCCGCCACGGTAGCGACGGTCGATGAATACCAGATAGTCGCAAGCCACCTTCTCGTCGCAAAAGAAATAGTCCGTCATATAGCCGGCCAGCATCCCGACCGGCCGGCCGTCTTCCTCCAGAACCAGTCCGCACCGGGTCTCAGCGTCCTCGAGGTAGCTGAGGATGAGCCGCCTCACCTTGTCGCAGTCGTATGGCAGGAAGCTGTATGCGCTCTCTGCGTGCATGCGTGCGCCCATCCGGATGAGTTCCTCGATATCCTCAAACCTCGGGCGCCGGACAGTCATGGAAGCCGAAGGGCAGTATACTACGCCGCCCAGTCTCCTGGCGCCAAAGTTGCATCCGGCCCGCGGCCCTCCCGCCGGGGCGTTCCCGGCCGCTGGCAGATCAGCGCGAAGTTCAGCGACGACTGCGTCGCGACCTGGCCCACTTCCCGAAACGCGACCTCGCGTCCCGGGAGCAGTACCACCAGCCCTGCCAATCTCCCCGCGCGGCCGCACGGCCAGACGGTCATCCGAGCAGAACGAATCCTTACGTCCGTTCTCCGGGCGCCTGGCCCTTCTTCTCTTCTCCTACCGCCTGCTTGCCAGTCTGTAGCGCCCCGTTCGCCACACGGAACCTCAGCGCCTCGGCCGGCTCCTCGCCTTCGGCCACGTAGCTTTCGACCGGGCCGAAAAACGTCGCTAGCTCGGAAGCGTTGCAGGTCGGCAGATAGACGCGCAGTACCCGCGGGTCGTAAAACCGGAAGTACAGCGGCTTCCCCTCTTCGTTGTGCACGACGAGGAAGGGGCGGAAATGCTGCCGCATCGCGCGCAGGTCGGCCGGCGTGCGGACGAAAATCCCCCAGTGCTTGCCCCATCCCTCCGCGAGGACCCACACGGTGAACTCCGCCTTAGGCTCCAGCTCGACCAGGTAGGGCGCGACCTCCGCCATGTCCGGCGCCAGTTCGCCCCGGTACAGGCACTCGAACTCGGGCCGCGCCTGGTGCAGCTTCTGGACCAATCCCGGCACCGATGCCCCGTCGAGGACGGCGAAGACTCCGGCTCCGTCTCCCGCAAACAAGAACCCTCTCACTTCATCGCTGATGCTCTTCATGCTGGTTCGCCCGGCCGCACGGGCCGGGTCGCTCCTAGTGTTGTCATATATCGCAGAAGGCGGCTCCCGAGTCCGCCGCCTGCTTCAATACCATCGCTTGCGGACTGTAAGAACTCGGCGTCGGCGGCGTGGGCGGGGGAGGCAGACTGGCCTGCTCACCCGGTTTCGCCGTGTCGGCTTCCTTGGCCTCCTTCGGCGTCGTCGGCGAGCACCCTGCCCCCGACCCGGCCGCGCCGCCGCTGTTGATCATCACCATCGTTCCGCTGAGGAAGATGCCGCCGGAGTTTATGTTGATGAAGTTGCCGCCCACCTTGAGCGTCAGAGTCGTGCCGCTCTCGATCACGAGGTTCATCCCCGCCTTCAGGTAAACCTCGGTGCCCGCCTGCAGCGCGTGGTTCTGGCCGACCTTGATCTGCACATTCTGCCCTGCCTGAAGCGACACCGTACCGTCCACCTTCTCGTTCTGGTCGCCTTTCACGTGCAGGTGCTTGTCCTGCTTGACCAGCTCGATCTGGTCCTTGTACACCACCAGGTCGCTCTCGCCGCCAATCGTCTCGAAGCGGTCGTTCTTCACGCGCACGTCGAGGTTTCTCTCGCCGTGAATGAAGACCTGCTCGCTGCCCTTCTTGTCTTCGTACCGGATTTCGTTGAAACCGCCGCCGCCCTTCGAGGAGTAAGACTTGAACGTGCTTTTCGTTTGCTCGTCGGGCATGGGATAAGGCACCGTCTGGACCGCGTTGTAGACGCCGCCGGTGATGAGCGGCCGGTCGGGGTCGCCCTCCAGGAAGCTCACCACCACTTCCTGGCCGATGCGCGGAGTCCACACCGCCCCCCAGCCCTTGCCCGCCACCGGCTCCGCCACCCGGATCCAGCAGGAGCTCGCCTCGTTCAACTTGCCCAGGCGGTCCCAGTAGAACTGCACTTTCACGCGCCCGTACTTGTCCGTGTATATCTCCTCGCCGGAGGGACCCACCACCACCGCCGTCTGCGTGCCGTGGATCAGCGGCTTGGGAGCGACGCGCGCCGGCCGGAACGGGACCGAGGCCTGGATCGCCGTGAAGTTGTTGCCGTACGTGGAGTCCGTAACGCTGCCCTGGCCCGTATAAAAACCGCCTTCCTCGCCGTGGTGCGTAATGCGCGTCAGCACATAGGTGGCGTTCTGGTCCTTGCGTTCATAGCCGTAGAAATCGAACTTAAAGCCCGACGCCAGCGTGCGGCAGTCGCTCTCGCCGTGAAACAGCGCGTGGACCGTCTCCTGCTCCTCGATGCGAACCTTGCTCAGCGCGTCTCCCTCGTCCCGCTTCTCGTAAATGCCGGGATAGTCGTAGACCTCGAAGCGCGTGTTGCCGCCCTGATTGATCGCGCTGTTCACCTCCGTATTGAGCCGCGTGGCCGGCGTCTGGAAATTGTAGTCGCAGAGCGCGTACTTGCCGGGCCGCATCTCCTGCTCCTGCTTCCAGCCGAAGATCACGTCCTCCTCGTGCCGATGCTCGCGCAAGGCGCTGCGGTCGAACATCACTCGGGACTGGCTCGGACAAGGCTTGTGCACCGACGGTTCGTCGCCCAGCACCAGCGTATGCTTCCCATTCTCGTGCTTGAAGAAATAGAAAATGCCCTCCTGTTCCAAAAGCCGGGACACGAAGTTGAACGCCGTCTCGCGGTACTGAACGCAGTACTCCCATTTCGGGTAGGTCTTCTGGGTCTGATCGTCGAAGTCGGTGAACCCGAAATACTGGAAAACGTCCTTCACGATGTCCAGCACGGTCTTGTTCTGGAAGATTTTACAGTCCGCCGTCCTGGTCAAAAACCACAGCCACGGCACCACCTCCGCCTGATAGTGGGTCAGACGCTGTTCGCCCGGCAACTGGACGAAACGGCTCACGTGCCCGTTGAAGTAGCGCGCCTCGGAGGTCTCGGCGAGCCGCACGGAGAAGGTCACGTTCTGGCCCACGATGCCGTCGAAGTCAATGGCCGGGTCTTCCGACAGCATGTCCAGATGGAAGTGGAATAGCTGCGAGATGCCCTCCTCGCCGTTGAAGGAGCGCAGCAGGAGCTTGTCGGGGCCCAGGGGCGTCAGCAGGTTCAGAAACCGTTTCAGCTCAGTCCATGCGGCCATTTCAGCCTCCAATGATCACGGTCGGGCAGCCCGTCGAGATGCTGTTCGTGGGACCGGCCGCTTCGAGAATCGTGTCGCCCTGCCGCGCCGCGGGAAGGTTGTCGATGAGCACCGTGGCCGAGCCGTTGATCACGACTCCCGGCCCGTGCGGCGGAACCGGCAACGGCGTGGTGCAGGCGTGAATATCCGCGCCCGCGCTGGCGCTCGTAATCGCGCTCGACATCGACGCCAGAGCCGCGGCTTTGGCAGCCTGCTCGGCCGCGTACGCCGCCGGCGCGCCGGGAGTGCCGGCCGCGGCCGCCGTCGCGGCTTCCGCCGTCTGTATCGCCGTGTCTGCCACCTGCTTGGCGGCCGAAAGCGCCGCCACCGCCGCCAGCGGAATGCCGCGCCAAGCAGGCAGAAACCCGATATGACACGTCAGGCTCCCCGGGCCGGGCGTCAATACAGGCGGCAGCGGATGCACGACCGGATCCGTAGGCCGGGCTGCCGGAGGCATAGGTTCCCTCCTCTCTCGTTCGCCTTCGTGGCGCACGCTTCAGCGTGCGCAACTTAGGCAGTTCTTACCGGTACACGAACTTCCCGTCCTCGCCCACGCCGACGCGGATCGCCGGCACTTTCTTCCCCTCGGCCATCCACGCCAGCAACTGCCGCGCCACTTCCGGAAGAAGCGTGTTCGTCAGGATGTTGTCCACGTTTCGCGCGCCGCTTTCGACCTCCGTGCAGCGCCGCGCCACCTCGTCCACCAGCGCTTCGTCATACGCCAGCTCGATCTTGTGGTTCTCCATCAGCCGGCGTTTGATCTTGTCCAGCTTCAGCACCACGATCTTCTTCAGATTCTCATCCCGTATGGGGTAATACGGGATGATCACCATGCGTCCCAGGAACGCCGGCTTGAAGATCTTGTTCAGCTCCGGCTTCAGCGCCTTGACCAGCCCTTCCGGCGACGGCATCGTCTCCGGGTCCGCACACAGCTTCATAAACGTATCGGTGGCGGCGTTGGTGGTCAGGATCAGGATGTTGTTCTTGAAGTCGATCTCCCGTCCCTCGCCGTCCTCCATCATCCCCTTGTCGAAGACCTGGTAGAACAGCTCCAGCACATCCGGATGCGCCTTCTCGACTTCGTCCAGCAGCACCACCGAATAGGGCCGCCGCCGCACCGCCTCGGTCAGCACTCCGCCTTCGCCGTAGCCCACGTATCCAGGAGGCGACCCCTTCAGCGTGGACACCGTGTGCGCCTCCTGGAACTCCGACATGTTGATGGTGATCATATTGCGCTCGCCGCCGTAGAGCAGATCGGAAAGCGCCAGCGCCGTCTCGGTCTTGCCCACTCCGCTCGGCCCCACCAGCATGAACACGCCCACCGGCTTGTTGGGATCGTCCAGGCTCGCCCGCGAGGTCTGTATGCGCTGGCTGATCGCCTCCAGCGCATGGTCCTGCCCGATCAGCCGCCGCTTGAGGATCGATGGCAGCTCCAGCACGGTCTGGATCTCGTCCTTGACCATCTTGCCGGCCGGAATTCCGGTCCAGCCCGAGATCACCTCGCCCACCGTGTTGCCGTCCACCGAGACCTGGATCAACGGCGCGTCCCCCTGCAGCGTCGCCAGATCGAGGTCGAGCTTCGCCAGCTCGGCGCGCAACGCCACCGGGTCCGGAGCGGGCTGGGCCGCGGTCGCCTCGCCACCGACAGGCTGCGGCGCAGGAACCGCTGCAGCAGCCGCCGCCCCGCCCCCCTCGATCTGCCCCTGGATTTCTCGAATGCGCGCCACCAGCCCGGCTTCTTTCTCGAAGCGCTCTCGGAGCGCCGCCAGGCGCGTTTCCACCACCGCCCGGCGCTCCGCAATCGCCGCCAGCGCCTCGCCGTGATCGGCCCCCAGCTCCACTTCGCGGCCCAGAATCCCTTGCTGGACTCCCAGGTCATCCAGCTCGCGCGTGGCGTCCTCGATCTCCGGCGGCACGGAATTCTGCCCCAGCGCCAGCCTCGCGCAGGCGGTATCGAGCACGCTCACGGCCTTGTCCGGCAACTGCCTGCCCGCCAGGTAGCGGTGCGACACCTTCACGCCCGCCGCCACCGCATCGGCCAGAATCCGCACCTTGTGGTGCTTCTCGAGCGCCGGAACGATGCCCCGCATCATCACCATGCACTGCGCCTCGGTGGGCTCATCAACCTTGACCACCTGGAAACGCCGCGCCAGCGCCGCGTCCTTCTCGAAATACTTCTTGTACTCGGACCAGGTGGTGGCCGCGATGGTTCGCAGCTCGCCCCGCGCCAGCGCCGGCTTGAGCAACTGGCTGGCGTCGTTCTGCCCCGACTGCCCTCCCGCGCCGATCATGGTGTGCGCCTCGTCGATAAACAGAATGATCGGCGTCGGCGATGCCTTCACCTCTTCGATCAGCCCCTTCAGCCGGTTCTCGAATTCACCCTTCACGCCGGCGCCCGCCTGCAACAGCGCCAGGTCCAGACTGCGGACGCTGACGCCCTTGAGCGGCGGCGGCACGTCGCCCGCGGACACGCGCTGGGCGAACCCTTCCACCACCGCGCTCTTTCCCACGCCCGCCTCCCCGGTCAGAATCGGGTTGTTCTGGCGGCGCCGCATCAGGATATCGACCATCTGCCGGATCTCGTGGTCGCGCCCCAGCACCGGGTCGAGCTTCCCCGCCTTCGCTTTCGCGGTCAGGTCCACCGTGTAGGCGTCGAGGTTCTGCGTCTTACCCGCCCCGGCGGCACGCGGCGCCGCGCCCTCCACCGCGCCCGCTTCGGCCAACGCCGCGATGGAGTCCTCGTGAGAGCCCCCCACAATGGTCTGGAAGTCTTTCTTGAGCGCGTCCGGCTGGATCTTGCCGAACTCCTTGGGGCTTACCTCGCCCATCAGCCGCGCCAGATCGTCGTGGCTGGCCAGCGCCAGAATGGTGAAACCAGACCGCACCTGCCCCGCGCCGAAGTCGATGGTCCCGATCGCCCACGCCTCTTTCAGCATGTTCACCAGGGAGACGCTGAAAACCGGCCGCCCGGCGTTGCCCCGCTTCAGCTTGTCGAGACTGCGCGTCACCTCCTGTTGCAGGCGCGTCGGCTCGGCGCCGAAGTGCCGCAGGATGCGCACCAGGTCCCCATCGGTGTCGTCCAACAGTTTCAGCAGGTAATGTTCCACCTCGATGTTGTAGTTGGTGCGCGAGACGCACAGCCCGGCTGCCGCTTCCAGCGCGTTCCGCGTGGCGTCGTTGAGTTTTCCGATCAGGGATTTCAGATTCACGCTCATCGAAGAGCCCTCCCGGTCACAGCTCCAGCACCGTATCGTCCGGATCGCGCCCCATGGCCGCCGACTTCGCCCACGTGATCCAGCCCAGGCGCGGCGCCGTCTGGTCCCCGCGCCCCAGCTCGCAACCCGGCACTTCCTCGCGCTTCAGCACGAGCTGCACTTCGAAATCGAACTCGTTTCCACCAAAGAACCGAACCAGCGCCCGCAGCGGCTCGTAGGCCGTGCCGGTGGGCAGGAAATCCTGATATTGATCGAGTCCCAGCGGCCCCAGCCGAACGCGCACACGCGATTGCTCATCCCAGATTTCATCGCCCACCACCGCGCCTACCGCCAGTTGCTCCGATTCGGTCGCGCCGGCGTCCAGCCGGCACTGCGTGGGAACGTCCAGCCGGTACCACGCCCCCGCGAACTGCACGATTTCGGCCGGCACTTCGAAGTAGTCCTCGATCAACTGCCGCAGCGACTGCGCCGATCGCGGCCGCTGCCCCAGCAGGCCCGCATAATACACCAGCGAAATGTCCGCCACCGCCTGCCGGTTCCCCAGCCCCTTGGTCCCCAGTCCGATCAGGTCCAGCAGATACTGCGACAGCCGGTCGCCCCCGCCGCGCTCGTACTGGACCGTGAACCGGTACCTCTCCCAGGCTTGGTAAAACAGCGAAATCATGCGGTGATTGAAGATGTCCAGAAAATCACGCGCCGCCGTATCCTTGGCCCGGACGCGTTCCGCCACAAACTGCGTGTAGTAGAGCGGCAGGACGCCTTCCGGCCCGGTCAACCCCATGAAGTTCACCACCATCAGCGGCGCCCGCCCTTCGCGCCACTGGAGCGACTGGATCTCGCTGGCGGGGAACGTAGTCGAGTTGTGCGCCGCGAACCTCACCGCTTCCGTCTGCGGGTTGGCGAACCGCCCGGGAGCGTTCCGCTCGCGCAGCAGCCGCTCGAGCACGCGCACCGCCTGAAAGAACTCGAACCGGTACGGCTCCTCGCCGATCAGTTGCTCGATATCCCGCCGCTCCGCCGCCGCTGTCATAGGTGCTCACCCTTCGTGGCGCACGCTTCACACGCTGCTGGAGAATTCCGGGAGCACAATCCTAGCCGCCGATGAACGCCGATCAACGCGGATAAGGCGCTTGGGCTCAATCGGCGTTCATCTGCGTTCGTCGGCGGCCAGCAATGTCTTGGCCTGTTTTGGCCTTCTTCAGCATCCTGTTCAGCGTGCCAAAGCGTGACTGGACACGCCTGGACGCGAATGAACGCGAATAACAACATGCGTTTTCCGTTCGTGTCCATTCGTGTCCATTTGTGGCCAGCAGCGTGTTTCACAGCAGCACCGCCTGTCCCGCCCGCGGCGGCCATTCTTTGAGAACCTCTTTCCGCTGCTCGGTCCGCGCCACTAACTGGCTGAAGCTGTTCATCGAGACGTACAAGCCGAGAAAGTATTCCAGCACGCTGGCGAACAGGTACACCCCCCCGCCCACGAACTGCTCCTCGTCGAACTGCATCTCCACTCGTGTACCGCGCACGAAGGAGATTCCATTTTCCGAAATCACGCGCGCGAAGTGCCGCCGGCTCTCGATTCCCCGAATCCCCTGGATCTGCTTCTCCAGGTGCGTCGAGTCGCTGAAATTGTAGAGACGCAGGATCTCCGCCAGCGCCTCCTTCCCTTCGCTCACCAGCGACAGGTAGTTCAGCGAGAGCTGCGAGATCAGCCGCCACAGCGCCGCTTTGCCCACCGCCGGCCGGAGCGCCGGCGTGGGCTTGTTCAACGTGACGATGCGCCGGATCGAGGGCATACCCTCCAGCTCGAAATCCCCCGCCTCGCTGCCGAACGGCAGCCGCGCCGGCAGATCGCGATTGGTGCACAGGCACCGCACCGTCAGCGTTTCCACGTTCACCTTGGCCGGCTGCCCGCTGAGATCCGCCAGCGAGAGGAAGATGTCCGTGCCGTCGTCGCCCCGCTTGGCCGAGGCGCGCCGCTCCGCGTGCCAGAAGGTCTGTTTCTTCTCCCGCGAGCGCCCGTGCCGGTACGAGAAGAACGGCTCGAACTTCGCCACCTCCTGCGTGTGCGGGTTGGAGCTGACCACCTCTTCAATCGAGAAGATCTCGAGCGCGTGCCGCCGCCGCACGTCGGGCACCACGGGGTATTCGTGCCGCAACTGGTCCAGCAGGATCGGCTCGGCGGTGTGCTCGAACAGGTTGATGATGGGCGTCGTGTTCGCTCGCAGCGTCTTGGCCGTAACGCCCAGTTCGAGCATCTGCTGCCGGTCCGCCCGCTCGAAGGGCGAAATCAGCACGACGAACTGCGCCCGCTCCCGGAATCCCGCCGCCGCCAGCGCCTCCAGTCCCGCCAGCTCGATGAAAAAGAACTTCTCGGGAAATGCGAAGTACTCCTGCAACAGCCGATAGCCTGCAAAGGACCGGCGCGTGTACGGCAGCATGGCTTCGTCTTCGCCGAACCCGATCGACCGGAGTGAGCCCGCCGGCAGTTCGATGGGCCGCAGCTTGGGGTTCGCCGGGTCCCGCACCAGGATCTGCGCGCAGTTGTTCAACAGCAGCTCGTACAGCGCGTGGACCAGGTTGCTCTCCCCACTCAGATAGAACCGCAACGAGCCCAGCGCCAGCTTGTCGAACGACACATCGGCCAGACACGCCAGATCGAACCGCAGCGCCGCCACCGCACTCCCGCCCTTGACCGGCGGTTGCAGCCGGTCCGGCGTCGTCCATTGCGCTTCCGCCACCGTCAGCGGCCACAGCGTGGTGTCGTAGCAGGTACGGAACCGGCACGGCACGCCATCCACCGGCCGGGAGTAAAGCAGCGACCCGCGCGGCACCTTCAGTCCCGTCGTCAGCTTGCCCTGTTCCGGATCCAGGTGGAACTCCACCACCGACATGGCCGGAATGGGGTGCGTGTAGTGCGGGAACAGAATGCCGAGCAGCGCCTCGGTGACCTCCGGAAACTCGTCGTCGATCTTCAGGTGCACGCGCCCGGCCAGAAACGCGAACCCCTCGATCAGCCGCTCCACATGCGGATCCTCGCAGCGGTCCGCCTCCAGTTGCAGACGCGAGGCGATCTTGGGATACTTCTCTGCGAACTCGGCGCCCATCTGCCGCAGGAACGTCAGCTCGCGCTCGTAATAATCGAGAAGGTCGTCGCGCACCCGCTCAGTCTCCCTTCACCTGGTACTCGCCGCTGGTCAGCTCGAGTACGGTGTCGAACGTCACCCGCTCCGGCGCCGGGTCGATCCGCAGCAGGCCCTGGATCTGGAACCGCAGAACGCGCGCGCTGCCCGCCACCGGCTCCATGGTGACCCGCGCGCCCTGGATCCGCGGCTCGAAGTTGGCGATGGTCGACTCGATCATCCACAGCAGCCGCTTCTGGTCCTGGGCGGAGTGCACGCCCAGCGAGGAGATGTCCGGTAGCCCGTAGTTGAACAGCGACCGCTCGATTTCGAGCGACGAGTCCCCCATCGCCTCGATGCTCCGGCGCGTATTCAGCAGCCATTCGATGTCCCGGCGCAGCGACGTCTTCAGTTGCCGCAGTGACTGCGCGCGCCCCTGTGGCGGATCGGTCCTCAGCGACAGATCCTGGTCCACCAGCCGGTCCAGAAGCGAGAGCGTGACGTTCGGCTCGGGACCCGAGTGCGCCATCCTCTACCTCCGCAGCGCCAGCGCTTCGACGGGATCGAGGCGGCAGATTCGGCCGTAGACTCTTTGTTTCTCCTCGGCTTTCGCGTCGGTCTTGTCCATCGAGCGGTACAACAACGACAGTGCGTGCGCGATCACGTCGGGCGGTTCCCATTCTTCGAGCGTACGCCGCTCGATCTCGGCAGCGAGCTCCTCGAGAATCGGCCGGGCGATGGCCGCCTGATCCGCTCCCAGGCAGAGTTGCGCCAGTTGGACCCGCCGCCGGAAGCGGCCGCGGCCCGAGGGCTCTTGCGCCACCTCGCGGTTCAGGATCTCGATGGCGTCCCGCACTTGGCCCGAGCGCACGGCATCGAGCGCCAGTTGGTAAGCGTCCGGGGCTGCCTCGGCGCCCGGCGTTTCCTCAGCCGAGGTCTCGAAGGCCGTTGGCTGCGACGTGCTCGCCGCCGGCTCCGTGAACTCCCTGAGCCACGTCCGCGTTTCCGCGTTGGCCACCGGCGTATCGTCGCTGAGCGAAGTCTCCACCAGCCGCGGCAGATCGGCCAGCAGGGAACGGACCTCGCTCTTGATCGCCCAAGCCGCCGCGTAGTAGCCGAGGTTGTCGCAGGCCGTCGCGGCGTAGCGTTGCAGATCGATCCAGGCTCGGCCGCACGGCGTTCCCATCGCGGTCTCCGCGGTCTCCAGCACCTGCTGCCACTCGCCCTCGTTGGCCAACCGCTTCAACTCCTGCCGGGTCCGCGTCGGCGGCGCTTCGAGCAGCGCGGGGTCGGGATCGTAGCCTTCTCCGGCCGCCCGCAACTCGCCCCACCGAAGCCCGCGCAGCATGAGATACGGCGCCGGATTGCCGGCGTCCTGCTCCCGCAAGTAGCGCGCCAGCGCCACCACCCGTTCGATGGCGTCTTCCCGGTCGGCCGGTTCTGGTCCAGCCGCTCTCTTCCGGGCTGGCGCCGCAGCCGCTGCAGACCCGTAGCCCGCCTCCTCCATGAGGGGCGGTGCTTCCTCCGCAGTCCCACCCGGCCGCTTCCTCACCAGCAGGATGCGAACCGTGTTCTTGACTTCCTCGAGGGTTCTCTCCAGGTCGCTGAAGCTCGGGACGGAATCGACGAACTTTTCCTCCACGGCCGCCTTTAAAGCTCCCGCCGCCTCCAGACAGCCCGCGAGTTGCGATTCCCAAGCTTCGTAAGACGCCGCCGGCGTGGCGTCGAAATCCGCGTCGAACGCCTCCGGCGTGACCTTGCCCTCCTCGACCGCCGTCGCCCGCGCCTGCTGGCGCGCTTCGTTCGCTGCCGCCTCCTCCTCGGAGGGCACCGTGCGCGATTCCTTGTACTTGAACCAGTCCAGGCCGCCACGTGTCAGCGGCACATTCTTGATCGCCTGGTCCAGCCTCGCTCCGACCCAATCCAGAGGCGCCGCCCTCAGCTCGGCGTCGCCGTCTTCGAGTTCCGGATAGAGCGTATCCCAAAAGTTCTCGATCAGGCCCCGCAGCAGGCCCAGCCCTGCCTGGAGACCCGCGTACCCCTCGCGGCGCAGCATCGCCTCGGTCAGCCAGGCCGCAATCTGCAGATCTTTGCTCTTGGTGGCGAGTGCCTCGCTGGCGAGTTTGGCCACCAGCACCCAATCCGCCTTCTTGACCTCGACTTGCCAGTCGCCCTGCGGTATGTCGTCCTCTTGGCGCCGCGCCTCCTTGATCTGGTCGAAAATCGGCGCGTAGCGAAGGTTCTCGCCGCTGGGATTATCGCCCGGTATGGGGCTGAGAATGTCGTCGCGCAGGGGCATCGTCAGTTGACTTCCGCCGCCTCGGCCACAGGACTGGCATTCACCGTCAGGCTGCGCACCTCGAGCAGCGGTATCTCCTCTCCGTCCACCAGCAGCATCTTCTGCCCCAGCGGAATCTCCTCGCCCTCCTCGCCTTCTTCCCAAACGGTCATCCGCCCCAGCCTGACTTCCTCGTCCTCGCTGCGCCAGGAGAGCGGCGACAGGACCGGGATCAGAATCTCCCCCAGCTCCGTGCCTTTGAACGCCGGCCCCGTAATCACCTTGGCCGGAAGCCACAGCAGATCCCTCAGCCGGCGCGGCGGATCGATCCGGATGGAAGCGATGTGCGCGAACGGCAGCCACAGGTACGTGCCCGCCGAGAAGGTCTCGAGGCGCGAGCCGATTCGCGCGTCGGCGTCGCTCAGCGAGAGGAACGGCTTGCCGTTCAGGGTGCCCGTGAACGGCGCCGCGTCCGCCGGCGGCATCATGGTGTACTCGCGCTTGGCGAAGGTATCCTGGCGGGCGCGCTCGGCGGCCAGCACGCCGCGGTAGAGCAGGCCGCCCATCTCCGAGGACGGTCCCGCCTGCGAGAGCACGCCCAGGTGCTTCTCCGCCCGGTCGTAGTCGCCTGCAAAACACAGCAGCTCAAAGAGAAAGGTGCGGCGCTTCGCGTCGGTAGGATTGTCGCGAAGCTCGGCGCCGAGCGCCTGCACGGCCTCTGTGAGCTTTCCCGCCTGAAACAGTTCCTTGGCAGTCATGGAAAGCTCCTGTACGCCATCGGAAACAGCGGCCGACGGCTGATCGCTGATGGCCGACCGCTTCCAGCTACCCGTGTACCTGCTGCTTCATGTCGTAGAACGCCTTGATCGCGCCGCCCAGCGTGCCGTCCGGCTTCTGCTCCTTGTACTCGATCTCGATCTTAGTGAAGTTCAGCGAGATCTGGTCCATCGGCAGGACGTTGGCGCCGCCGGAACCGCCCGTTTGGAAGGAAGCGACCAGGCAGTCCGTGAAGGTGACCTTCAGGTATTCCTGCTGATCCTTGCCCGCCTTGCGGCAGGTCAGGATGGCGCTCTTGATGTGATCGCCGGTAGCGCAAGCCAGCATCAGCTTCGGGCTGGATTTGTTCACCCTCATCACGAAATGGAAGTCCTGCATCTGGACCCGGCCCGCTCCCATGCCGCCGCCGATGGCAGCCGTCCCGGCTTGGACCGCGCCCCAGGAGAAGGACTCGATCTCGATCTCCAACTTGTGCGTCTTGTCCTGAGCCTCGCCTTGGATGCCGTCGAGCTTCAGGAAATAGTCGACTATCGCCATCTCAAAACCCTCCTCTTCACCCGATCTTGTTGCACTCGCCGGCGCCAGGCCGGCGTACCCCCGGACGCTGGGCTCCGACGACCCGTCCCAGCGCCCGCGCTGCCAGGAAACTGCCGGTTACCCTCGCGCCGATTTCGGCAGCTCGGCGACCAAACGCAGCGACACGGTCAGCTCGTCGAGTTGGAAATGCGGCCGCAGGAATGCGATCGCCCGGTAGACGCCGGGCTTGCCGGGAACCTCCGACACTTCCACCCGCGCCTCGCGCAGCGGGTACTGCGCCTTGGTAATCGGCGCGGCGTTATCGTCTTCGGTCACGTATTGCATCATCCACCTGTTCAGGAACCTCTCGCAGTCGGACCGCGACATGAAGCTCCCGATCTTGTCCCGCATGATGGTCTTCAGGTAGTGCGCGAACCGCGAAATGGCCAGCAGATACGGCAACTGCGCCGAGAGCCGGGCGTTGGCGTTGGCCGAGTCGGTGTCGTACATCTTCGGCTTCTGGGCGGACTGCGCGCTGAAGAAGGCCGCGTAATCGGTCCCCTTGCAGTGCACCAGCGGGATGAAGCCCAGATCCGCCAGCTCCTTCTCCCGGCGATCGGTGATGGCGATCTCGGTCGGACACTTCAGCGCCACGTCGCCCTCATCGGTCTTGAACGTGTGCGCCGGCAGCCCCTCCACCAGCCCGCCGCCCTCGACCCCGCGGATCGAAGCGCACCAGCCATAGAGCGCGAACGACTGCGTCAGCCGCGCCCCCAGCGCGTACGCCGCGTTGCCCCACAGGTACTTGGTGTGATCGGTTCCGTCCACGCCCTCTTCGTAGTTGAAGGCCTCCACCACTTTCGTGTCGCGGCCATACGGCAGCCGCATCAGGATGTGCGGCACGCACAGCCCCACGTAGCGCGAATCCTCGCTCTGACGGAACGATTTCCACTTCGCGTACTCGGTGGTGTCGAAGATCTTGGCCAGGTCGCGCGGCTGGTCGAGCGTGGTGAAGGTATCCAGGTTCATCAGCTCCGGCGCGGCCGCGGTCAAAAACGGCGCATGGGCGCCCGCCGCCACCTGGGACATCTTCTCCAGAAGCTCGATGTCCTCCGGGTGCCGGGTGAACTCGTAATCGCCGACGACCGCTCCAAATGGATCGCCGCCGAAGATCCCGAATTCCTCTTCGTAGATCTTCTTGAAGATCGCGCTCTGGTCGAACTCCGGCGCCCGCTGCAAATCGCGCAGCAGCTCGCGCTTGGAGCAGTTCAGCACGCGAATCTTCAGCATCACGCTGGTCTCGCTCTGGTCCATCAGGTAGCGCAGCCCGCGCCAGCTCCCCTCCAGCTTCTGGAACGAGGGGTGGTGCAGGATCTCGTTCAACTGGATGGAGAGCAGGTGATCGATCTGCGCGATGCGGGCGTTGATCATGGCCTCGGTGTCGCGCGAGACCGTGATGGCCCCCTCCAGAACCTGGCTGACGAACTCCTTCACCAAGTTCTTGCCCCGCTCCCGGGTGGCGGGGTCGCGGGCCATTCTGCCGTCGTCCACGATCTGATCGAGCAAGCTCTTCTCGACTACTTGCTCCTGGGCCGGCTTGGGGGCGCCGGAGGTCTTTTGCTCAGCCATTGGGGCCTCCCTTCTCGCCTTCGATCTCGGTCTTCAGTTTGCCGAGCTTGTCGGTATCCCGGACAACCTGCTGCAAAAGCTCGTCCAGCTTGTCGTTGCCCTGCAAACTCCCCCGCAAGTCGGAGAGCCTTGTCCGCAAGTCCAGAAGATCCCGCAGCGGCTTCACCTGCCGCGCCACCTGCTCCGGCTCGAAGTCGTCCAGGCTCTTGAACCGCAGGTCCACTTTGAGCTGGCCGGCGTCGGGATCCTCGCTCAGCTTGTTCTCGACGGAGAAGGACACGTGCGGCTTCATCGCCTCGAGAACGCTGTCGAAATTATCGGGGTTGATTTCCACGAACTTCCTGTCCTTCAAGCGGGGCAGGGGTTGTTCCGGTTGGCCGGTGAGATCGGCAAGAACGCCCATTACGAAGGGTAGTTCTTTCACTTCGATCGCGTCGCCGACTTCCACGTCGTACGTGATGTGAACGCGCGGGGGTCTGACTCGTTCCAGTTTCTTGTGGATGCTTTCCTTAGCCATTTGCGCTCCCTTCACTCATTTCTGGGGCACGGCACACGTGCCCAGTGCCGCTGCCGAACGGCGCACTTCGGGACTAGGACTATTTGTACCCCAGTCCTTAAGTTTTTTCAATGGGATTCCAAGGGACTACCCCGAATGCGGGTCCCCCGAACAGACTACCGCCCCCGGCAAGCTATCCCCAGACAACCAGATTCGGCAGCCTTTACCTCCGCAGGCATTCCTGGTACTGTTGTGCCATATGAAGCGACTCCAGCCGGTGATCTGGTCAAAAGGGACCTTCCTCACCCCCCAGCATCTCCAGATCCAGGACCGGTTCATCGAGGACACGCTGGGATTCCTGCTGGGCTCCCTCACCTACCGCCCCTGGGGGTTCGGGCGCCTCGGTATCAACCAGGATGCGCTGGCTGGGGGCGTCCTATCCATCAGCGCGGCCTCGGGCCTGTTCCCGGAGGGCATGCCTTTCGACATCCCCGACGCCGACCCGGCTCCGCCGCCAAAGCCTTTGGATCAACACTTTGAAGCGGATCAGACCACCCTGGACGTCTACCTCGCCATCCCCCACTACCGCGAGCGCGGATTGAACGTTTCGGTGAGCCGCCAGGGCGCCGACACCCGTTTCCGGGCCGAGGTGGCCGTCGTCCGTGACGAGAACACCGGGCTCGGCGAGAAGCCTATCCAGGTTGCCCAGAAGAACTTCCGGCTGCTGGTGGAAGGCGAGAACCGCCAGGGTGTCTCCGCTCTGCGCGCCGCCCGCGTGATCCGAACGGCCACCGGCTCCTACCAGTTGGATCCGCACTTCGTGCCTCCGCTCCTGGACATCTCCGCCAGCGACTACCTCGTGGCCATCAGCCGCCGTCTGGTCGAGATCCTCTCGGCCAAGAGCAGCACGCTAGCCGGCCTCCGGCGGCAGAAGAACCAGAGCCTGGCCGACTTCACCGCCTCCGACATCGCCAACTTCTGGCTGCTCTACACGGTGAACACCCATTTCCCCCTGTTCCGGCATATCTTCGAGACCGCCAAGGGACATCCCGAGCGGCTCTATGGCGCCATGTTGTCGCTGGCCGGAGCCTTGACCACCTTCTCCCTGAAAGTGCACCCCCGCGACCTGCCGGCCTACGATCACGAAGATCTCGAGCCCTGCTTCACCAGCCTGGACGAGAAGCTGCGCTTCCTGCTCGAGACCGTGGTGCCGAGCAACTTCGTCTCGCTGCCGTTGAAGCTGGTGCAGCCGTCCATTTACGCCACCGCGCTCTCGGACGACAAGTACCTCAAGAACACCAGGATGTACCTCGCCATCCAGGCGGAGATGAACGAGGGCGAGCTGATCGCCAAGACCCCGCCGTTGGTCAAGGTCTGCTCGGCGACCCATATCGACCACCTAGTCCGCAACGCCCTGCCCGGTCTGACGCTCACACACGTGGCGCGGCCGCCCAGCTCGATCCCTGTCAAGCTGAACTGCCAGTACTTCAGCCTGAACCAGTCCGGCGGCGCCTGGGAGGCGGTCCTCCGCGCGCGCAACCTGGCCGCCTACGTCCCCGGCGACTTCCCCAACCCCCAGTTGGAGCTGGTCATCCTGCTGCCTATGACGTAGGGGGGAGCGTTCCGCGCGGTCGCGAATGGCGCGTTCAGCCAGCAGCGCCGGATCAGGCTGGAACCGGACAAAATAGTCCGCCAGTAGCCTGCGATGTCGCGCCGCGTCGTCCAGGGCGTGAATGCGCGTCTCGGCACTACCGCAACCGTGAGTCCAGCCATGCCCGCGGAAAACGAAGGCCAAGGGCCAACACAGCCGATCAGGTCATCCGTGGGGCGGTCACGACGCTGGCGGCTAGTGTATCCTAATGAGGACCCCAGGGTCCAAAATGAAAGTTCCGGACAAAGACGCTCCGGAATGCGATCCGATCCGCCGCGATATCTGGTGGCGATGCTGTGCGTTGCAGGAGGAACCCAGTGGCTATTCTTGACCTGTTTCGACCTAAATGGAGAAACAGCAGCGCCAAAGTGCGGACGATTGCGGTTGAGGGCCTCACCGACCAGGCGGTCCTCGAGCGAGTTGCCAGGACCGACCAGAATCTCGATGTGCGCCAGCTGGCTCTCGGCCGCGTCGAGGATCAGGCCGTGCTGGCCGAGTTTGCCACGCGAGGCGAGCATTTAGCGATGCGCCGAGAGGCGCTCAAGCGCCTCCGCGACCAGGCGGCGCTCGCCCAAGTCGCGCGCCACGATCGTTATGCGTCCATGCGCACGTCGGCTGCGAAGAAGCTTGCAGACCGCGTCTTGCTGGCTGAAATCGCCAGAAAAGACGATGACCCGGGCGTCCGGCTGTCCGTTCTCGAGATGCTCAACGACCAGACCGCCTTTGGGGAAGCTGCCCGGAGCGACTCGGACGCGAAGGTCCGCGTGGCGGCGGCGGAGAAACTCGGCGACCAGGCTGTGCTTTCCCAAATTGCCAGGACTGCAACCGACGCGGCCGTGCTGCGTGTGGTCGTGGAGAAACTCGACGACCGCCCAGCGCTCGCCGATATCGCCAGGACGCAGGCCGATTCGTCGGCGCGCTTGAAGGCAGCAAACAAGCTGGGCGACCGCACCTTGTTGGCCGATCTCGCCAAAAAGGACCAGGACCCGACGGTCCGCTCGTCCATCCTCGCCGCGCTCCATGACCCGGCCGCGTTCGAGCATGCGGCGTGCAGCGACCCGGATGCGAAGGTCCGCCTGGCGGCGGCGAAGAGCCTCGAAGACCAGGAGGCGCTGGCCCGAGTTGCCAAGACCGCCGGCGATTTCGCCGTGCTCCTTGCCGCCGTGCACAACCTCACTGACCGCGCGGCGCTCGCCGATCTGGTCAGGAACTCCCGCGATCCGGCCGTGCGCGTCATCGCCGCCAAGAAGCTCGGCGACCGCGCCTTGTTGGCCGAAGTCGCCAGGACGGACGAGAACCCGAAGATCCGCCTGTCCTTTCTGTCCGCGCTCAATGATGCGAACGCGTTCGGGGAAGCGGCCCGGAGCGACCCTGCCAAGGAGGTCCGCTTGGGGGCCGTGGACTATCTGAGCGACTGCATGGTGCTGGATGGACTCGCCAAGAACGCCGCGGATTCGGCAGTGCGCCAGGCGGCCGCGGAGAAACTCCGCCTCCAGCGCATCGAGGGAGCCATCGAGTGGCACTACTTCGGTTCCGACGAAGACGTCGATCGGCACATCGTGGACGAGATCGAGCGCTTGCATCCCCAGAGAGTCCTGATTGTGGGGATCCTCGCGAACAGCGACCGTGCCACCGAGATTTGCAGCGCTGCCGGCTATCGGGCCCTTTGCAACGAGCGTTGCAGCCTCGGTGAGTTGCGCCGCATGATGCAACAGGTTCGCGCTGGACACGCGAACACCGTCCTGATCTCCAACTTCCCCCGCGACTGCGAGGCTGCCACCCTGCGCCTGACTGCCCCGGAAGACCTGACCACACCGACAGCCGTCTTCCTGGTGGGACCTTTCGCGATGGGCTATGTGAAGAACCTGCAGCGGTGCCAGGCCCAAGGCCGCGAGAGCCGGACCGCGTTCCAGGTCCTGGTCAGCGCCGACGAAAGCTACCTCCTCACGTCGGAGAGAAAGCAGTTGCAGGCCTGTACGGAACCGAAAGAGCAAAGGCGGCTGCTGCAGGAAATCGCGACCAAGCTCGAGAACAACCCCGATAGCGCGCCCATATATTACTGGGGCTGGGTTCTGGTCGGCTAGCAGGATGGGCTCCGAGTGCCTTGTCCGCCGGGCGGACGCCCGAATTCTGCGGTCTCCCGGCCAATCTGCTACCCTGAAATATCCGCGTGTGCCGGCGCGTGTCAGCGAAGCCCTGATCTTGCGAACGTTTCCTCTCAAGGAATCGGATCTGATCGTTAGTTTTCTCGCCCGGGATCGGGGTAAGTTGCGCGGAGTCGCCAGGCGCGCGCGGCGGCCGAAGAGTCCGTTTGGCAGCGGCCTGGAGCGCCTCTCGCACGTCAAGCTGTACTACTTCCAGCGGGAGACCAGGGAGCTGGTCAATCTGGATTCCTGCGAGCTGATTCATTCGCAGTTCAGTCTGGCGCCGGATTATGCGGCGGGCGTTGCGCTCGATTTGATGGCCGAAGTCTCCGAGCAACTCCTCCCTCCGGCGGAGCCGAGCGAGCGGTTCTTCCGGCTTCTCGTCGCCGTGCTGGATTTCCTCCGGACGCGCGAGGCCGAGGGCGTGTGGCAGGCGGTGAATTACTTCCTGCTGTGGGCCGTAAGACTCTCCGGGGTTTTGCCGGAGCTGAGAGTCGCCGCCGAATCGATGGAGATCGCGGAAGAGATGTTGTACACACCGGTGGCACGACTTACCCAGAGGACCTGGACCCGGGAGACCGCCGCCGACCTGCGCTGCCTGCTGGTAAGGACCATCGAGGAGCACATCGAGCGCAGGCTGGTGACGGTGCCTCTGCTCGAAACGACCGTTTGACGTATGGACACCTTTCAAGACGTCCTGTTCAAGCTGAAGAAGTACTGGTCCGACCGCGGCTGCATTATTCAGGAGCCCTACGACGTCGAGGTCGGCGCGGGCACCATGGCGCCGGAGACGTTCCTGCGGGTGCTGGGGCCGAAGCCCTACCGCGTCGCCTACGTGCAGCCCAGCCGCCGGCCGGCCGACGGGCGCTACGGCGAAAACCCCAACCGGCTGTACAAGCACTGGCAGCTCCAGGTGATCCTCAAGCCCTCGCCCGCCGACGTGATCGACCAATATCTGGGCAGCCTGGAGGCCATCGGCATCGACCTCCGCAAGCACGACATCAAGTTCGAAGAGGACAACTGGGAAGCGCCCACGCTGGGCGCCTGGGGCGTCGGCTGGCAGGTGATGCTCGACGGACTCGAGATCACGCAATTCACCTACTTCCAGCAGTGCGGCGGCATCGACCTCGACCTGGTCCCGGCGGAGCTGACCTACGGCCTGGAGCGCCTGACCGCGTTCCTGCAAGGCAAAGACAGCGTCTACGACATCGAGTGGGCGCCGGGGGTGACCTACGGCGACGTGCGGCTGGCGGATGAGCTTCAGAATTCGGTCTACAACTTCGAGCTGGCGGACGTCGCCACGCTGTGGAGCCTCTTCGAGCTGCACGAGAAGGAATGCCAGCGGCTGCTGGCGCTCTACGCGGATTACCCCGCCAAGCCGCGCTTCCCGGTGCTGCCAACCTACGAGCACGTGCTCAAGTGCTCGCACCTGTTCAACCTGCTCGACTCGCGCGGCGCCATCAGCGTGACCGAGCGCGTGGCGGTGATCGGCCGTGTGCGCAAGCTCGCGCTGGGCGCGGCCGGGTGCTGGGTCGATCAGCAATCGCCGGTCGAAGCGGCAGCGGAGGTGGCGCCATGAGCGTCCCCTTCCTGCTCGAGATCGGCACTGAGGAAATCCCGGACTGGATGATCGAGCCGGCGCTGGCGAGCCTGGCCTCGCTATTCGGCGACCTGCTGGCGGCCGAGCGGCTGGCGGCCGGCGCCATCCGGACGGATGCCACACCGAGGCGGCTAGTTCTGCGCGGTGCGGAACTGGCCGAGCGGCAGCCGGACGCCGAGGAGCTTGTCTCCGGCCCACCGGTCTCCGCCGCGTTCAAAGACGGCCAGCCGACCGGCGCGGCGCTGGGCTTCGCCCGCAAAATGGGCGTGGACGTGGCGGCCCTGGAACGGCACCAGACTCCGCGCGGCGAGTACCTGGCATATAGGAAGAAGACCGCCGGACGCGCGGCGCGCGACATCCTGGCCGGGGCGCTGCCGGAGCTGATCCTGAAGATCCAGTGGCCCAAGACGATGGTTTGGGGCGCGAAGGGCGGCCCGCGGTTCATCCGGCCGATCCGCTGGCTGGTGGCGCTTCTGGGAGCCGAGGTGGTGCCGTTCGAGATCGCCGGCGTGCGTTCGGGAGCCCTCAGTTCCGGCCACCGGCAGCTCGGCGCAGCCCAGGTGCCCGTGACCATCGAGGACTTCGACCGGCAGCTTTACGACAACGGCGTGATCGTTTCGGCCGAGGTACGGCGCATCAAGATCGGCGCGCAGATCGACGCCCTTCTGATGGGCAAAGGCCTGCGGATCAAAGAAGACGCGGCGCTCGTCGAGACGCTGGCTTACATCACTGAGCGGCCCAGCCCCATCCTCGGCGCCTTCGACCGCGAATACCTCAGCCTGCCCGACGAAGTGCTGGTCACGGTGATGCGTCATCACCAGAAGTACTTCTCGGTCGAGGACGGCGAGGGGCGACTGGCGCCGCACTTCGTCGCGGTGATGAACACCAGCGCCGATCCGGAAGGCCTGGTCCGCAAGGGCAACGAGCGCGTGCTGCGGGCGCGGTTCAACGACGCGCGGTTCTTCTGGAACGTGGACCAGCAGAAGACGCTGGCCGCCCGCGTCCAGGACCTGGCCCACGTCACCTTCCAAACCAAGCTCGGCTCATACCTCGCGAAGACCAAGCGCGTGCAGAAGCTGGCGCGGAAGCTGGCGAAGCTTGCGAAGGCCGATCCGGCGCCGGTCGAGCGCGCGGCGCTGCTCGGCAAGTGCGACCTGACCACCGACATGGTGAAGGAGCTGACCGAACTCCAGGGCGTGATGGGCGGCCTCTACGCACGCGAGCAGGGCGAGCCGGAAGAGGTCTGGCGCGCCATTTACGAGCACTACAAGCCCGAAAGCATGGAGGACGCGATTCCCGCTACGCCCGCGGGCCGGCTGCTCTCGCTGGCCGATAAGCTCGACACCTTGCAGGGCTGCTTCAAGATCGGTCTGGCGCCGACAGGATCGAAGGATCCGCTGGCGCTGCGTCGCGCGGCCCAAGGCGTGGTGAAGATCCTGGTCGAAGGGAGGCTATGCCTCCTTGTCTCGAAGCTCGTGGCGGGCGATCAGGCGCTGGCTGAGTTCCTGCTCGACCGCGTGCGGTACTACTTCAAGGACATTCGCGGATTCCGCTACGACGAAGTGAATGCCGTACTGGCGGCCGCTCACGACGACCTCCCCGACGTCGAGAGCCGCCTCGTGGCGATCCAGGCCGTGCGTCCCACGGAAAACTTCGAGCCGCTGGCGGCGAGTTTCAAACGCATCAAGAACATCCTGCGCCAGGCCGGAATCGAAGTGGGACAGGCCTCCGGCCTGTCGATCGACGCCGCCAGGCTCGAGCCGGGGCCCGAGACCGAGCTGTTCCACGCGTTCGAGCGGCTGCGGCGGCGCGTGAAACGGTCGCGCGGCAAGAAGCAATACCAGGTCGCTCTCGAGGCCATCGCCGCGATCCGGCCGCAGGTGGATTTGTTCTTCGATAAGGTCCTAGTCAACGCGCCCGACCCCGATGTCCGGCGCAATCGTCTTACGTTACTCGATCAGTTGTTAAGCGAGTCTTCGGCCATCGCCGATTTCTCGGAGATTGTTGCCACAGAGCAGCCCGCTGAGGCGGGCGCTGAAAAAACCGAGCCGCGACCATGAGGGACGATTTCCCGATGGAGCGGTCGTTACAGGAGAGAAAGCAAGCCTTATGAGTAAATACGTATATTCCTTCGGCGGCGGCACGGCCGACGGCGATGGAAAGATGAAGGACACCCTGGGCGGAAAGGGCGCCGGACTGGCGGAGATGTCGCGCGCCGGCGTGCCCGTGCCACCCGGGTTCACGATCTCCACCGACGTCTGCAAGGTCTACTACGAGAACAATAACCAGCTCACCGCGGAGATCAAAGAGCAGAGCGCCAAGGCGCTGGCCCTTCTCGAACAGCGCATGGGCCAGAAGCTGGGCGACGTGAACAACCCCCTGCTGGTCAGCGTCCGCAGCGGCGCGAAGTTCTCCATGCCGGGCATGATGGACACCATCCTGAACCTGGGCCTGAACGACGAGACGGTGAAAGCGCACGAGGCGCGTAGCGGCAATCCGCGCTTCGCCTACGACTGCTACCGCCGCTTCATCCAGATGTTCGGCAACGTGGTGCTCGAGATCCCGAAGGCGGATTTCGAACACGTTTTCGACGGCCAGAAGAAGAAGGCCAAGGCCAAGCTCGATACCGACCTGACGGCCGAAGACCTGCAGGCCGTGATCGTGGGCTATAAGGCGCTCATCCAGAAGAAGACCGGAAAGCCGTTCCCGCAGGACGCAAACGTGCAGCTCGAGATGTCGCGCGACGCCGTGTTCCGCTCCTGGATGAATCCGCGCGCCATCCACTACCGGAAGATGAACAAGATTCCGGACGATCTGGGGACCGCGGTCAACGTGCAGGCCATGGTGTTCGGGAACATGGGCGAGACCTCGGCCACGGGCGTGGGCTTCACGCGCAACCCGGCCACCGGCGACAAGGAGTTCTACGGGGAGTTCCTGACCAACGCGCAGGGCGAAGACGTGGTGGCGGGCATCCGCACGCCGCGGCCGATTACCGAGCTGGCCACGCTGATGCCGGACGTCTACAAGCAGCTCCGCGACATCACTTCGAGCCTGGAGAAGCACTACCGCGACGTGCAGGACTTCGAGTTCACGATCCAGGACCGCAAGCTCTACATGCTGCAAACCCGCAACGGAAAGCGGACCGGGCCGGCGGCGGTGAAGATCGCCGTGGACATGGTGAACGAAGGCCTCATCGACAAGAAGGAAGCGATTCTGCGCGTGGAACCGATGCAGCTCGACCAGTTGCTGCACCCGGTGATCGTGCCCGCTTCGCGCAAGAGCCTGAACAAGATTGCAACCGGGTTGCCGGCCTCGCCCGGCGCCGCGGTGGGCCGGATCGCATTCACCGCGGACGCCGCGGTGATCGCCGCGAAAACGGGCCCCGTGCTCCTGGTGCGCGCCGAGACGGCGCCGGACGATATTCACGGCATGGAAGTGGCCAAGGGGATTCTGACCTCGCGCGGCGGCATGACCAGCCACGCGGCGGTGGTGTGCCGCGGCATGGGAACGCCCTGCGTGGCGGGCGCGGGCTCGGTCCAGGTGGACGAGCACAAGAAGACGGTCAGCGTCGTGGCGGCGGACGGCAAGCCGCTGGTCCTCAAGGAAGGCGACTGGCTGTCGCTCGACGGCTCGCTGGGCGAGGTGTATGCGGGCCAGGCGCAGACCGAAGAGGCCGATCCGCGGTCCGGCATCCTGGCGACGTTCATGAGCTGGGCGGACGAGTTCCGCGGCAAGTTCGGCGTACGCGCCAACGCGGACATTCCGCGCGACGCCAAAGTCGCCCGGCGCTTCGGAGCCGAGGGCATCGGCCTGTGCCGCACCGAGCATATGTTCTTCGCGCAGGACCGCATCGAGCACATGCAGGCCATGATCATGGCCAAGGACGAGAAGCAGCGGCGCAAAGCGCTGGCGAAACTGCTCCCCATGCAGCGCAAGGACTTCGCCGGCCTCTTCACGGCCATGGACGGGTTCCCGGTGGTGATCCGAACTCTCGATCCGCCGCTCCATGAGTTCCTGCCGAAGCGCGAGCAGTTGATGGTGGACCTGGCCGTGCTGCCATTCATCGACAGCAAGAAGAAGAAGGAGATGGCGGCCAGCTACGGCGTGACGGTGGGCGAGTTGAAGAAGCGCGTTCCCGAGCTGCTGGAGGTGGTCGAAGGGCTGCACGAGTTCAACCCCATGCTGGGGTTGCGCGGCTGCCGCCTGGGCATCCTCTATCCCGAGATCACGGAAATGCAGGCGCGGGCGATCTTCGAGGCCGTGGCGCAGGTGGCCAAGAAGGGCATCAAGGTGATCCCCGAGGTCATGATTCCGCTGATCGGCAACGTGAAGGAGCTCGAGAACCAGAAGGCGATCGTGGTCGCGGTGGCCGACGAGGTGCTGGCGAAGGCGGGCCTGAAGGACCAGGAGTACATGGTCGGGACCATGATCGAGATCCCGCGGGCGGCGCTGACGGCGGACGAAGTGGCGGCCGAGGCCGAGTTCTTCAGCTTCGGGACCAACGACCTGACGCAGACCACGCTGGGAATTTCGCGCGACGACTACGTGAGATTCTCGAAGCGCTACGAAGACCTGAAGCTGTTCAAGGCCGATCCGTTCGCCGTGCTGGACCAGGACGGCGTGGGGCGGCTGATGAAGCAGGCGGTTCAACTCGGGCGCAAGACGCGGCCCGATCTCGAGGTCGGGATCTGCGGCGAGCACGGCGGCGAGCCGAGCTCGGTGGAGTTCTGCTACCGGCTGGGGATGAACTACGTTTCGTGCTCCCCGTACCGGGTGCCGATCGCGCGGCTGGCGGCGGCGCAGGCGGCCATCAGCGGGGATAAGGCGGAGACGATGCGGACGGCGTAGTTTCGCGCCATCGGTTGTCAATTCGAGCCGGCCCTTGGGGGAAGCCCCGGGGGCCGGCTTTTTTGTTGATTCCATTGGGCGAATTGGGTTCGTTTTGTTTTTTGCGAAAGTTCTATCGACCGGGCACCAACCAGCGGCCGAGCCACCCGGCCAGATCCTACGCCCCAGTTCGAGAACTGGGGAAGGGGTGAAGGGCGATCTTGCGCGGCCCATTGGCGGAAATCCCAGGCGCAAGGCTGGTGACCGGCGATTCTCGTCACGTCAAGACTTTTCCGCATTCCGCTATAATGCGGGTCATATGGGCAGCCCTGTTCCGCCGGCAGACGATCCGTGGGTCGGGCGACTGCTGGACGAGTACAAGATCCTGCAGGACAAGCTCGACAAGATCGGCGAGTTCCGGTTTACGATCAAGGGCTGGTCGGTGACGGTGACACTAGCGGCACTGGCGGCCGCGACGGCCGCAAACGCGGCGTCGGTGGCTCTGCTTCCCCTGCTGCTGGCCATGGCCTTCTTTATGCTCGAACGGAAACAACATGAGCTGAGCGAGGCATACGCGCGCCGCGCAGTAGAGATCGAGGCGGCGATGATGCGGCTGCGATCCGGCCGGGGCCGCGACCTCAGCTCGATCCGGTTCATCCCCGGCATCGGCAATTCGTTATGGCGTGTGGCGCTCAGGAAACGCAGGTTCGTTTCTTGGAGAAAGGTAGTGAAAGACGCCGACTACGCGATCTACCTGATTCAGGCGCTCGTCATTATCTGCGTTGCCGGGTGGATTCAGTTTGTGCGCGTCCCTGCCCAGTCCCCGAACTCAGCGCCAAACACGATCGCCGCTCCGGCTGCGGCCAGACCAGCCGCGCCCGCCGTCGAGCCTTCCGGAGGTTCCCGATGAAGCCCGCGAAGAAAGACGCCGCGATCGACTGCGATGCGATTCGCGCCGCGATCCAAGAACTGCAGGATCTCGACACCAAGTTCGATCCCGACGATCCGGAGGACGTAGGCAGCCGCATCCAGGCCTTTGCCTCGGCGCTCAAGCGGAGCGGGCTGGTCGAGGAGGACAAAGACGACGAACGCGGGAAGGTCCTGATGTCGGACGTCGTCGAGGCCCTGCCACTCAAGGAGTTCGCTCCTTACCTGGCCGAGGTCGAGTTGTTCGAGTTGTCCATCTCCGAATACAACGAGCCCGACCGGGCCGACATGCTCGAGGGCCACGCCTCCCTGCAGAGCTTTGCACCCAAGCTGATTGCCGAATTGGAGAGAATAGAAGCGGAGTGCCGCCAGACAAAAGCGAAATCGCAGCCCGGGCCGCAACCATCGTAGCGGGAGCGGGCCAGAACTGGAACCGCCTGCTCGACGAGGCGGCCGAGGTGGTGGTGTTCGGGTCCACCGCTGCCGGCGTTGCCGGGCCACACTCCGACGTCGACATCCTGGTGGTGGGCGCGGCCCGGCCGCGCAAGACCCGCGAGCTCGACGTAGTCGTCGAAACCCCGGAGACGATCCGTACGCCCGATTGGCTGGGCTCGGAGTTGGCCGGCCATATCGCCGCCTACGGCGTGTGGCTGAAGGGAGACTCGCTCTGGGTCCCGCACGTGAGGATCGGCGAGCTGGCACTGGATCGCAAGCGCGCGCGCATCCAACGGTTGATCGCCGCCGCGCAACGGCACTGGCCGCGGCTGGATTCGGACTTCCGGCGGCGCTCGCTGGCAACCATCCGGCGTGAGCTGCAGCGGGAGCTGCTGTTGGAGCGTTCGATCCCGATCCCACCGACGCCGGAGCTGGATGCCGCGTGCGCAACCGGAGAGAGCGGCCAGCAGCTCCCGGCGTGGATTCGCGAACTGCTGTCGGCGGATTTGCGGGACGTCTCTCCTCGTGTCCTCGACCGGCTGGCCCGCGAAGCTCCGCAACCGTCCAGCGCCTGGGTCAAAGCCGCCCGGACGCGCTAAAGCAGAGAATTCGGAAAGGTCATCACGCTGCACTCGGAGGTGGCGGCCGCGGTGCGCCCCGGCACGAATCACACGGCGGCGTTCTTCGGGATGGGCGGCGAAGGGATCTGGAAACAGCGCGATCGAATTCGCGATACCTTCCGGTGCCGCGGGTAAAAGTATGAGACACTGCGGTGTGGAACGGCGGCGCGCCGCTCCCAGCGTCCGTGTAGCGGGCGGTTAGCTCAGTTGGTCAGAGCGCCTGCCTTACAAGCAGGAGGTCCGCGGTTCGAGCCCGCGACCGCCCACCAGTCCTTGCGCCCGTTGCCAAGTCATGACCGCTCCCGGCAGATGTCGCCGATGTCCTGGCTCTCGATTACGCGCTTGGGAGCGCCTTGCCTGGCGACCTCGATCATCGCGCGGCCTACGCACTCCGTGGTCGTCACGTACCTCGGCAGCAGCAACTTCCATATCGGATAGAACGGCGCCATGATGGCGTACAAAGGCCGGTACCAAACGGTCTTTGTCCGAATCCCATGCAGCGGCTGGATATAGGCGGGACGGAACATGTATGCGGCCTTGAACGGCATTTGCAGCAGCGCGTTTTCCGTCTTGCCCTTCACCCGCGCCCACATCATGCGCCCGCGCTCCGTGCTATCGGTGCCCGCACCCGACACGTAGATGAACGTCATCGCAGGGTTGAGCTTGGCCAGGACGCCCGCCGCCGATATCGTAAGGTCGTATGTCACGCGCCGATACGCCTGCTCGGTCATCCCTGCCGAGGAGACGCCGAGACAGAAGAAGCATGCGTCGTAGCCTGAGAGCCTACCCTGGATCGGCGAGAGGTCCGAAAGGTCGCTGCGAACGATTTCGTGGAGCTTCTCGTGCCGCTGTCCGATGGCGCTGCGCCCGATGGCGAGAATACTCTCCACCCCGGGATCGAGCACACACTCTCGCAAGACACCCTGGCCGACCATCCCGGTCGCGCCGAAGAGAATCACCTTCACGTTGTCACCACCTCTCACTCCAGTCTTGCATTGCTTGAAATCGAAGCGGGGTGGATTAGAGCTCGTCGCGCCCGGCGACCCAGCTCCGAGGGCGGCCGGTTGTATAATCGCTGGTGGCCAGAGGCCACGGATTCCCCCGCGCTGCCTCGCGTCGAGAAGCGCACTGCATGCGCGCATCTTAAGGAGACGAAATAGCTATGGTTCTCATGTTTGGCCCCATGCTGGCCGGCATGCTCGTGGCGGGCGAGCCGGCGGGATTCGCACATTGGAGCGCGGCCAGCCTCCAGAGCTATCAGGAGAAGCTCGCCGCCAAAGTGGACCCCAAGACGAAGAGCGCCTCCGAGCCGCTGGGCAGATTCGGCAATCACCTTTTCATGATCGGCCGCCGCGAAGGCGACGGCGAGGCCGAGTTGCACGAAGGGCAGGCGGACGTCTTCGTGGTCGAGAGCGGCGCGGCCACCCTGGTGGCCGGCGGCGAAATCGTCGAGGCGAAGACAACCTCGCCGGGAGAGATCCGTGGAACATCGATCCGCGGCGGCGAGCGGGTAAGACTCGGCGCCGGGGACATCGTTCACATCCCGGCGAAAACGCCTCACCAGTTACTGATCGAGCCGGGCGGTAAGTTCACTTACTTCGTAATGAAAGTAGATGTGAACCACTAAACGTTCCGGCTGACGAACTCCGCAACGCCCTGGTCCTGCGCCGAGTCAGCCACCTCTTGCAGCGTGCAGAGCTGACCGATCACGGAAGCCAGATCGGGGTAGCCCTTCGTTCCGACCATGGCGGTGAACAGAGCGCCCAGCACGGCCGCCTTATTGGCGAGCGGACCTTGGCGGCTGCTTACCTGCACACGGCAGTTCGGGACGAGACCGCGAAGACCTGTCTTGAGCGCCGACTGAATGAACGCCGACCGCGACAGTCCGCCGGTAATCACGAAGCGCTCAATGGGCGGGATGCCGGTGTCCGAGACTTCGCCGAGCATGTCTTTCACCAGACGCAGCATGTGCACGGCGATCGAAGCCTGGGTGGAGAGAACTTTCGCGCCAAGCGGCAGGCTCTCCCAATTCGCGGGATAGACTTCCTTCCAGCCCTGGTCCGTGTGGGTCTGCCCGACGAAGTGCAGGTCCGGGCGGGTCTGAAGCGCCAGATCGTTGAGCTGGGCGTAGGTCAGACCTCCGGTGTTGTAAGTGCGCACGAAGCGGTCGTACCAGACCGCGCAATCCGCGAGCATTTCAAGGAGCAGGCTGTCGTCAAAGTACTCGAACCGGGCAGCATTCCCCTTGAGCTTCGCATCGGGACGACAGCGGCGAATCACGGTGCCGCTGCTGCCGAGGGAAATCACGAGCGTTTCGCGGTCCGCCAGGCCGGAGCCCACCCCGCCGGCGTGGTTGTCGCCCAATCCGGCTTTCACGGTCCAGCCTTCGAGCGCCTCGGCCACCGCGCGCCACGGCCCCGCCGCCTTTGCCGCAGCCACCGTACCCACGGGCGCGCCGGTCGGAATCGGCTTCGGGAACCAGGCGGGCTTGAGTCCCGCGACTTCGATGGCGGAGACGGCCAGCTCTTTGGTCTTCTGGTTCAGCAAGCCGTTGCTCAGCGCGTCGGAGCAGCTCAGGCGCTCCACGCCGGTGAGTTCGCGGGCCATGTAGTCGCCGGTCGTCATCACGCGCTGGACCTTCCCGGCGAGCGCCGGCTCCCGGTTGAGCGCCCATTTCAGCTTCGGCAGGATGAAACGCGGCTCGATGCGGCCGACGGTGTTCTCGGCGCCCAGCTTGCGCAGTTCCTCGACCTCCTGGGTGGCGGCGTGGCATTGCCAGGTGATGAACGGAATCAGAACCTCGCCACCGGCGCCGAGCAGCACCATGTCGTGTTGCCTCACGGAGGCGCACAGATCTCCCGGCTGGGAAAAGCTCCAGCCCTTCTGCTGCAAGCGTTCGACAGCTTCCAGGAGCATCGAGGGCAGAGTAGCCGCTTCGAAAGCCGGCTGGCCTTGCCAGGTGACCGATCCTCGTATGGGAACCGCGACCAGGTCCTCTTCGCCCTGGGCGTCTCTGACGCCGGCCGTGACCGCCGTGGTGCTGATGTCCAATCCTATAAAGCGCGCGCGTTTTTCCAAGGTTTCCTCCAAGCCAAGATCTCTCAGAATAACAGGAACAGGGACAAAGCGGGCGCAACTAAGTCCTGCGCCGCGGCGAGACCCGTCTCGCCGTCTGGCGCGTCCGGACGCCCGTTCGGTCACGACCGATTGGTACTTGGCCTCCGTCACGTTGAAGAGGCCGCCTTTCGCAGTATGATGCCCTAGTGAGCTCCGTCCTCAATCCTCTCGTCCTGGTCACCGGAGGCACGGGCTTCGTGGGAAGCCACGTGGTGGAACGGCTGGCCGCGGCGGGCGCGCGCGTTCGCTGTCTGGTGCGGGCGTCCAGCTCGTTGCGCTATCTTCCCCGCGACGGCATCGAGCTGGTGCAGGGCGACGTGGCGGCCGGGACGGGGCTCCAGGAAGCGGTCGAAGGCGCGGCCGTGGTCGTGCACATCGCCGGCGTTACCAAGGCGCTCTCGGAGGCCGCTTTCTACCAGGGCAACCTGCGCGCCACCGAGAACCTCCTGAGCGCCTGCGAGCGGCAAACCGGTTCTCCGCCCCGGTTCGTTCACGTGAGCAGCCTGGCCGCCATCGGGCCGAGCCCGGCTCTCACGCCGCTGGACGAGGAGGCGGCGCCGCATCCCCTCACCTGGTACGGCCGCTCCAAGCTGGCCGCGGAAAGCGCCGTGCGCGCATCCAAGCTGGCCCCTAGCGCGGTCATTCTGCGGCCGCCGGTCGTCTACGGGCCGCGCGACACGGATGTGCTCGAAGTGTTCCGCTCCGTGGCCAACGGGATGATGTTCCAAATCGGCCGCGGAGAATCCTACTTCAGCTACATTCACGTGAAGGACCTGGCCGAGGCGGTGTGGCTGGCCGTCTCGAGCGAGGCGTGTGGCGGCCGGACCTACTTCGCAGCCGGCCCCGAGCCGGTCTCCTGGTCCGCGTTCGCCCAAACCGCGGCCAGCGTCATGGGCCGCCGCGTCCGGTCGGTCCGGATACCGCCGCAATTGGCCTACCTCGCCGGCTGGTGCGCGGAGGGCGTCTCGCGCCAGCGCGGCAAACCCGGCATCGTTTCGCGTCAGAAAATCGTCGAGGCGCGCTGCCATTACTGGACGTGCGATCCCACGCGGGCCCGGCAGGAGCTGGGCTTCGAGGCGGCCCGTAGCCTGCGGGAGGGGCTTGAAGAGACACTGGCGTGGTATAAAGATTCAAAATGGCTGAAGTGGTGAGCGCCCCGCACGCGCCGGCCCGGAGCTCCGGATTCTGGCCCGTCGACCGCCTGTTCATCGGCTACCTGGCCGCGGGGGCCCTGCTCATCGGGATCAACTTCCAAGAGGTGCCGGGAGCGGCGCTGATCCTGGCTGCCCATGCCGCTGGAATTGCCCTCGTCGTGGTGGCGGCCAGGGCCCGCTTCTGGCCCCAGCCAGCGACATTCTTCCACCATTGGTACCCGCTCGCATTTATCCCGGTTTGCTACAAGGAGATGGAAATCCTCATCCCAGCCACCCGGCACACCGACCTCGATGCTCAAATGGCTTCGCTCGACTACCGGATCTGGGGAGCGCACCCCACCGTGTGGCTCGAGCGGCTGCAGAATCCAGGGCTCACCGAGTTCCTCCAGATCGCCTACACCGTGTTCATACCGTCGGTGATCCTGGTGGCGGTGGCAATCTGGGCGAAGAAGCTGTATCCGGAGTTCCGGTATTACGCTTTCGTGGTGACGCTAGGCTTCCTGGCTTCCTACGTGGGCTATTTCCTGGTTCCGGTGCGCGGTCCCCGGTTCTTTCTGGCCCACCTGCAGCACGTGGATCTTCATGGCCTATGGCTCTTCGATCCCATGCAGCGTCTGCTGAACCGCATGGAGTCCGCCCAATACGACTGTTTCCCCAGCGGGCATACCGAGATGACCATGATTGCCTGGTGGAGCAGCCGCGTGGTGTCGAAGCGTCTCTTCGCCTTATTTTCTCTCTACACGATTTTGATTGTCACAGCGACGGTCTACCTGCGCTATCATTACACGGTTGATGTGTTTGCAGGCGTCGTGCTGGCTGTAGCGGTTCTGGCCGTATCGCCGGTCCTGTATTCAGGCGTAGGGGTCCGTCCGCGCTCAGCTCCAAAACCCTCGACGGAAGTGTGCAATTGAGCGGATTCGAGATCGTCCCTGTACAAGGCAAGCGCGGTTTGCGCCAGTTCATCGACTTCCCCTACTCCTTCTACCGGGGCGACCCCTACTGGGTCCCGCAATTGCGCATTGCGCAGAAAGAGCTGTTCGATCAGGCCAAGCACCCGTTCTACGCCCACGCGGAGATGCAGTGTTTCCTGGCCCTCCGCGATGGCAGGCCGGTCGGCCGCGTGGCTGCTATCAAGGATCGCAACCACAACGAGTTCCACGGGGAGCAGGCGGGGTTCTTCGGGTTCTTCGAGTGCGTGGATGAGCCCCCGGTCGCGGCGGGTCTGCTCGGCGCCGCCCGCACATGGCTGCTGGAGCGCGGCGCGCAGGTGATCCGCGGTCCGGTGAGTCCCTCCACGAATTACGAATGCGCGGTGCTGGTGGAGGGCTTCGATGCCTGCCCTCTGGTGATGATGTCGTACAATCCGCCTTACTACGACGCCCTCCTCCAGGGCGTGGGACTTCACAAAGCCAAGGATCTGTACGCATACTACTCCACTACGGACGGCTCTCATATCGAGCGCTTCGAGCGCCTGGCCGCCCGCTCGGCCAAGGCGCATGACATCCGGATTCGTCCCATCCGTATGAAGGCCTTCGACGAAGACGTAGAGCTGGTGTGGAACGTCTACAACTCCGCCTGGAGCCGGAACTGGGGCTTCGTCCCGGTCACGCGGGATGAATTCATGTTCATGGCTCACGACATGAAGGCTATACTGGAACCTGGGTTCGTGCTGCTAGGCGAAGTCCGGGGCAAGGTGGTGGGTTTCGCGCTCGGGTTACCGGACATCAACCAGGCGCTCAAGCACACCAATGGAAGATTGTTACCGCTGGGACTGCTGAAAATCTTGTATCATAAACGCTCTATACATAGTGTGCGCGTTCTTGTGCTGGGCGTGCTGGAGGAGTACCGGACGGCGGGTGTGGCCGCAGGATTCTACGCGGCATTACTGCGGCACGCAATCCGGCTGGGCTACCGCGACTACGAGATGTCGTGGATCTTGGAAGACAACACGCTGATGACTCGATCGGCTGAGGCTCTCGGTGGCAAGCGGTACAAGACCTATCGCATTTACGAATGGAACTGAACATGCGGAGCTCATCCCCCTCAACTTCGGTCGCACGTGGCCGGCAGGAAGCAAAGGCCAGTAACGACCTCTTCGAGAAGTGCCGTAACTTCACGCGTCCCAAGGACCTCCAGGACGCCGGGCTGTACATCTGGTTCGAGGTTTTCGAAGGGCACGAGGGCTGTGGACCGGGCGAAATCCGCCTGCGGGGCCGCAAAGTCCTGATGTTCGGTTCGAACGACTACCTGGGATTGACCAACCATCCCAAGGTGAAGGCTGCGGCGCAGGAGGCCGTGCGCCGGTATGGCAGCGGCTGCAGCGGCTCCCGCCTGCTGAACGGGACGCTCGACATCCACGTGCAAGTGGAGGAGAAGCTGGCCGCCCTGGTGCGCAAAGAATCGGCCATGATCTTCGGCACGGGCTTTCAGGGCAACTATGCGGCGCTCTCCGCCATCACCGACCGCGGCGACGTTCTGCTGTGCGATCACACCATGCACGCCAGCCTGCTGGAGGGCGCCTTGCGCTCCCCGGCCCGCACGGTGCGTTTCCGCCACAACGACATGGGCCACCTCGAGCACTGCCTGGAGAACTGCTCCTCCGACGAGAAGGTGCTGATCGTCTCGGAGGGCGTCTTCAGCATGGAAGGCGACCTGGCGGACTTGCCTGGCCTGGTGAGACTGGCCCGGAAGTACGACGCGCGCATCTATGTCGACGAGGCGCACGGCGTCGGCGTGCTGGGGACGACGGGCGCCGGCGCGGCGGAGCATTTCGGCGTGCTGGACGATGTCGATATCGTGATGGGCACCTTTTCGAAATCGCTGGCCTCGGTGGGCGGGTTCGTGGCGTCCGACAAGCCGGTCATCGAATACCTGAAGCACAACGCCCGGCCGTACGTTTTCTCGGCGGCGCTCGCTCCGGCCTCGGTTGCGGCCGTGAATGCCGCGCTGGACGTCATGCGCCAGGAGCCCGAGCGCCGGCAGCGGCTGATCGCCGTCGCCCGCCGCCTGCGGGACGCGCTGCGCAACCGCCGCTGCGACGTTCTGGATGGCGAGACGCCCATCGTGCCCGTGGTGGTTCCCAACGAGATCGACCTGTGCCGCCTGTGCAAGGGTCTGCTCGAAGAAGGGATCTACGTCAATCCCGTGCTGCGCCCCGCGGCCACCGAAAACCTGTTGCGCATCTCCTGCACCGCCGCCCACACCGACGCCCACGTGGACCGTTTGGTCGAGACCATCTGCCGCGTCTCCCGGCACCTCGATATCGACCTCTGCCGGCAGGAGTAAACGTGCGGGATCCGCGCGCGCCTCATAGCGTGCCTTGCAACACGGTGGAAGCCGCATCCGAGCTATCCCTACAGACCAACGAGAACCCGGCGCAGGCCAGCGCCGCCGTCGCAGCGCCATACAGGAAGGGCGCGGCCGGACCCACCTTCTGCCACAGCAGGCCGGCGATCACGCTGGCGGGAAGCGCGGCCAAACCGGTCGCCATCGCGTAGACGCCCAGCGCGGTGGCGCGCAGCCCGGGCGACACCAGGTCCACCACCAGCGCCCGCGAAGTGCCGTCCGTCAGGCCTTGGTATAGCCCGTAGACCGCGAACAGGAGCCACACCCAACCCGGCCCGCGGGCGAGGCCGAACCCCGCATAGACCAGCGCAAACACTGCCAGCCCCGCCACCATCACCCGCTTCCGACCGATGCGGTCCGAGATGACGCCCGCCGGATACGACGCGGCCGCGTAGACCGCATTGTAGACGGCGAAGAGCAGCACCACGGCGCCGGTGCCGATCCCGAGCTGGCGCGCGCGCAGGATCAGAAACATGTCCGAGGAGTTGCCCAGCGTGAACAGCAGCATGACGGCCAGGAAGCGGCGGAAGGCCGCCGGAGTCCCGCGCAAACGGAAGCGCGGCGGCGCGGCGTCCGGCGACGGACCGCGGCCAGTCTCGCGCACCGCGGTCAGGATCGCCACGCCCAGCGCCGCCGGGACGAACGCGGCCACGAACAGCGCGCGCAAGTTCTGGTGGAAAAGCGCTAGAAGCGCCAGGGCCAGCAGCGGGCCGATGACGGCGCCGATCTGGTCCGTGGCGCGGTGAAATCCGAAAGCGCGCCCGCGCAGGCCCTCCGGGCTCGAATCGCCGATCAAGGCGTCGCGCGGCGAGTTTCGGACGCCCTTGCCGAAGCGGTCGAGCACGCGGGCCGCCAGCACCAGCGGCCATCCCGTGGCCAGCGCCAGCAGCGGCTTCGAGATCGCGGCCAGGCCGTAGCCGGCCAGCACCAGCGGACGCCGCCGCCCGATCCGGTCCGAGAGCCAGCCCGAAACCCCTTTGAGCACGCTCGCGGTCGCCTCGGCCAGCCCCTCGATGACGCCCACAATCGCCACCGGCGCGCCCAGCACGCTCGTGAGGAAGAGGGGGACGAGCGGGTAGATCATCTCGCTCGACGCGTCCGTCGCCAGGCTGACCAAGCCGAGGATGAAGACGTTCCGCGAGACGCCTGGAACGGGCGAGGGCTCGGCGGCGGGATCGGGGGGCACTGCTACAATGCTAGCCCGAACGTGTCAGGGGCGACCGAGTGGGACGCAGCCTTCGCGCGCCCGAGCTTACACCGCCGCCACGACCGGGTCAACGGCACGGCGCGGCACGGCGCGGAGATCGCGCCGTCGCGGGCGGCTTGCGCACGGCTCCCATCGCCACCACAACCGGCACGAAGCGCGTCACTCTCTCGCCACAGGAGCAGGAGCAGCGCTCGATGGCTCCCACCCACGCCGTCCTCATCCGGAGGATCGGGTAGCGAACGGCCACCAGCGAGGTCACCACCAGCTCGCCGTAGCAGGCCTCGAAGAGCGCCGACTCGGCCGCGAGGTGGAATCCCGAATGGGCTTCGCACTCGGCCGCGAACGGCTCGCCTTCCGAACCGACGAGCTCCTCGAAGATGGGAAGCTCGAAGGCGCGCCAGAGATAGTCGCGGGCGCGCTCGGAGGCCAGCCGCTCGCCGAGCGGCGTGCGAACGGCGATACGGCGGGCCGTCGCGGGCGCTGCCGCTTCCCCCGCGCCGACGCGGGCGGCCAGGCGCAGCAGTTCCTCGAGAGAACCGCGGATGGCCCCGGGTTCGGCATGCTTCGGCCGGGCCTTGGCCGCAGGCGCTTTGGGGTTGCGGAACCGCTCCCTGTTTTCGATATAGGGGTGAATGCCGATGGGCGACAGTTCGGCGAAGGACCCCGCCCGGGCCAGCAGCGGTCCATAGACGGCTGTGCGCCGCGCCGCCGCCAGGACGGCGGCGAGCTTGGAGACGAGCGCACTACTGGCGTCCGGATTCTCGCCGGGCCCGAAGCCGAACGAGAGCTGCATGATTTGTCACGAAATGAGTGGGCCGCCCGCGGAGGTTGTCTCAAGCAATCGGCCCATCCGCTCCCTCACGGTCGCGGTTCGGTGCTGGGGATCAAGTCGACCGACGGCTGACGGCTGATGGCCGATCGCTGACGGCCGCTGACGGCCGGTACTCGACGACCGCTAGAGTGATGTCATCCGCCGCCGCCGCGCCGTCGGTGAACGCATGGACCGCCGCCAGGATGGCGGCCTGCATCTGCTGGCTGCTCCCCGCGGCGTTCGCGGCCACGGTTTCGCGCAGCCGTTTCAGACCGAACGCCGCCCGCTCGCCGTTTTCCGAATCGAGCAGACCGTCGGTGTAAATGACCAGCTTGTCGCCAGCCGCCAGGCGCGACTCCATCACCGTGTACACCGCTTCCGGGAGCATCCCCAGCGGCGTGCCGTTGGCGGAGAGGTGCTGCAGTTCGCCACCGGCACTGACAACCAGGACCGGAGGGTGGCCGGCGTTGATCCAGCGCAGGCCGCCGTCGCGATCGAGCGTGCAGTAGAACGCCGTGGCGTACTGCTCGCCGCCGGTCCGCTCGTTAAGGAAGCGGTTCACGCGCGTCACCATTTCCTCGATGCTCAGGAGCGTATACGGCGAAGCCACGAACATCCCCTGCAGCAGCGAGGCCAGCAGCGCGGCGCCGACGCCCTTCCCCGATACGTCCGCCATCATGACCGCCCAGCAGGTCTCGTTCACCGCCCGGAGATCGACGTAATCGCCGCCCACCTGCAAGGAGGGGATACTGGTGGCGGCGGCCCGGAACCAGCCCTCCGCGGGCAGGGCGCGCGGCAGCAGGCTCTGCTGGATCTGCCGGGCGACGTGAAGTTCCGCCTCCAGCCGCTTGCGCACCCATTGCTCTTCGAGCAGCCTCGCGTTTTCGAGCACGGTGGAGGCCTCGAGCGCCAGCGTGGTGAGCAGTTCGCGCCCGCCCGAGGATAGGTCGGCGTTGCGGACGCGCGAATCCATATAGAGCAGGCCGGCCGTGTCCTCGACGTTGGACATGGACAGCGTCTCGTCGATCATCGCGGTCCTCACGCGCACCAGCGGCACGCACACCACGCTACGTAGTTCGAGGGAGTAGATGGTGCGCTCGGCGCTTTCGGACGCTTCGGCGCGGGGATCGAAGTTCATCGACAGAAAATCCTTGCGCTGGTCGAGCGCCCGCAGGAGCAGACGCGTCGGGACGCGCAGGTCGTCGGGAGCCAGCGGCCCGGCCTTCGAGCGCCCCACGCGGACTTCGAGGTCGCCGCCTTTGCGCAGCAGCAGAAACCCGCGCTCGCAGCCGGTGATGGCCAGCGCCGCCTCCACCACAGCCGCCAGCACTTCATCGGTCGAAAGCGATGATTCCAGGGCGCGTGCGACCTCCAGGGTGGCGCGCAACTTGGCCAGGCTCGGCGCCGCGGAACGCGACGGCGCTTCCTCCTTGGCGGCGGCCACGGCCTTCTCGATGGCGAAGGTGAGCTGGTAGGAGTCGGGGAATCCGAACTCGATGCGGTCCCCGGTGCGCAGCTTCGTGCGCGTCACGCGCGTGCCGTTGACGAACACGCCGTAGGTGCTGGCCAGGTCCTCGACCACGTAAGCGCCGCCGTCCGAGACGATCTGCGCGTGCTGGCGCGAGGCGCGGCTATCGCGCAGGACCAGCTCGTTGTCGCCGTGGCGGCCGATGCGGAACGGCAGGCGGCCGATCGGCACGCGCTGCTTGCCCCCGGAGGGATTCTTCACGGTCAGGGCCGCCGGGGCCAGGCCGTCCTGCCGCGGCTCGCTCATTTGGCGACCTCGCCATGGCGTGGGGCAGGCCGTTTGGCCTGCCTGGGCAGGCGGAAGCGCCTGCCCCACGACGGAACCGAACCGCGCGCGTCAGCAAGCGGCGTCTTCGGCACTAGCGTCCTCGCGGATTGCGGCTCTTGACGGCCGGCGGCGGAGGCGGGACCGGCGCGGCCGCCGCCCGCTCCATTTCCTGCGCGCGCAGCCTCTGGCAGGTTGCGCAGTAGCCGCCCACTTCGGTGCGGGCTACCAGAATCTGAAACCCCAGGTGCGCTTCGATCTGCTTGCGGAGCCGGTGCAGCGGCTCGCCGTAGAACTCCTCGATTCTTCCGCAGCCCAGGCACACGATGTGCGCGTGCTCCTGCTTGGACCGCGTTTCGTAGTAGTGCTGGTCGCCCTCGACGTGCATCAGGTCCAGCTCATCGACGAGTTGGCCCTGCTTGAGCATCTTGAGCGTGCGGTACACCGTCACGCGGTTGAGCTTGGGGTCCTGCTGCTTGGCCAGCTCGTAGAGCTGGTCGGCGTCCAGATGGCGGCCCGAGCGGTCGATCAGGTCGAGCAGGATACGGCGCTGCCGCGTCACCCGGATGCCCCGCGTCTTCAGGGAACCTTGAATGCCTTCTTCGGGCATACTGTTGCCACGATAACATGGGACCGGACGGGTATGTTCCGCAAAGTTCTGGTGGCCAACCGGGGCGAGATCGCCGTGCGCGTCATCCGCGCCCTGCGCGAGCTCGGGATTCCGAGCGTGGCCGTGTTCTCGGACGCCGACCGCGCCGCGCTCCATGTCCGCATGGCGGACGAAGCCGCGCATATCGGCCCGGCGCCCTCCTCCGAAAGCTACCTGCGCATCGACCGCATTCTGGAGGCGGCCCGCTCGCACGGCGCCGAGGCCATTCACCCCGGCTACGGCTTTCTGAGCGAGAACGCCGAGTTTGCCGCCGCCTGCGAGCAGGCCGGCATTGTGTTCGTCGGTCCCTCTGCAGCCGCCATTCGCGCGCTAGGCTCGAAGACGACCGCGCGCCAAGTGGCGCGCTCCGCCGGCGTGGAGGTTGTGCCCGGCACGGACCGGCCGCTCTCGGGCGTCGAAGAAGCCCGCGAGGTCGCGGCCGGATTCGGCTACCCGGTATTCCTGAAGGCGGCCCTGGGCGGAGGCGGCAAGGGTCTGCGGCGCGTGGACAGCGAAGCCGGCCTCGCCGCGGCCTGGCGCGACGCGGTGAGCGAAAGCGAGCGCTCCTTCCGCAGCGCCGAGGTCTACATCGAAAAGCTCATCGAGCGGCCGCGCCACATCGAGATCCAGGTCTTCGCCGATTGCCACAGCAACGCGGTGCACCTGGGCGAGCGCGAGTGCTCCATACAGCGCCGCCACCAGAAGGTGATCGAAGAGTGTCCTTCCCCGCTCGTCGCCTGCCGGCCCGGAATGCGCGAGGCGATGGGAGAGGCCGCGCTCAAGGTGGTGCGCGCAGCGGGGTACACCAACGCGGGCACGGTGGAGTTCCTGGTGGATCGCAACGGCCGGTTCTATTTCCTCGAGATGAACACGCGCTTGCAGGTGGAGCACCCCATCACGGAACTGGTCACGGGGCTGGACCTGGTCCACTTGCAGCTCCGCGTGGCGGCGGGCGAGCCGCTGGGCATCCGCCAGCAGGACGTGCGTTGGAACGGCCACGCCATCGAGTGCCGAGTCTACGCCGAAGACCCGTACAACCACTTCTATCCCTCGCCGGGCACGATCACCCAGTTGAGCCGGCCCGCGGGACCCGGCATCCGCATCGACTCGGGCGCCTACCTCGGCTGGACCGTGCCCCTGGAGTACGACCCGCTGGTGGCCAAGCTGGCCGTGTGGGCCGGCAGCCGGCCCGAAGCGATCCGGCGCATGGAGCGCGCGCTGGACGAATACACGCTGAACGGCATCAAGACCACACTCGGCTTCTACCGCCAGGTCTTCGCCAGCGAGGCGTACCGCAACGCGGAGCTGCACACAGGCTTTATCGAGGAATTCTTCGAGCGCAACGGCGCGCCGCATGTGGCCGCAGATGCCGAAGCCGAGTTCGCCGCGGCCTTGGTGGCTGCCGTTCACTCGCTGGCGCGCAGTGGAGCGGCGCCCTCGGCCGGCCCGGCGGGCAACCGCTGGCTGGCGTCGGGCCGCGAGGAGTTGCTGCGATGACCGTGACCGTGATGGTGGATGGCCGCGCGGTTCCGCTGAGCCTCGATCGGCAGGGCGACCGCTGGACGGCGAACGGGCGCGCGGCTTCGATCCTCGAGGCCGAGCCGGGAGTTTACTCGGTCCTTCTCGGTGGCCGCAGCTTCGAGGCGCGCATCGAGCGGACCGAGGAAGCCTGGGCGGTCACCATCGGCGGCCGGCGCTTCGAGATCGAGGTCGTGGACCCGCGCCGGATGATCCGCCGGCCCCGCGGCCTCGGCCAGGAAGGACGGCAGCGCGTCACCGCGCCCATGCCCGGCAAGGTCGTGCGCGTGCTGGTGGCCGAAGGCGACGCGGTCGAAGCCGGCCAGGGCATCGCCGTCATCGAAGCCATGAAGATGCAGAACGAGCTGAAAGCCCCCAAGTCCGGCCGCGTGGCGGCACTGCCGGCTCGCGAAGGCGCGACCGTCGCCGCGGGCGAGGTGCTGGCGGAGATTGAGTAAGACGCTCGTTGCTCGTGGCTCGTTGCCCGTTGATCCGTTTTGGATCGACGGGCAACGAGCCACGAGCAACGAGCCTTCGTGCATAATGAGTCCTATGGCTTGCGAGAAGTGCGGCGGCACGGGCTGGCGGGTCATCGAGCGCGAGGGCATCTCGGCCGCCGAGCAGTGCGATTGCGCGACAACCGAAGCGCCGCGCGACCTCGAAGGCGGCGCGCGCATCCCGCCTCTCTACCGCAACGCCGCGCTCGAGAGCTTCATCCTCCCGGCGGAGAACCCGGGGGCCGCGCGGGCTCTCGAAGCGGTGATGCTCAAGGTCTCCGGTTACGCCCGGGAGTTCCCGCTCGCTCCCAAGCCCGGCCTGCTGTTCATCGGCCCCACCGGCACCGGCAAGACCCACTTGGCCATCGCGGTGCTGCGCCGCCTGATGGCGCGCGGCTTCGAGGGCGCCTATTACGACTACATCAACCTGCTGGAGCGCGTCCGCTCGGGCTACGACTCCGACGCCGCGCCCGAGGACCGCGAAGCCTACCAGACCTGCCTGGACGTCCCCGTGCTTCTGCTCGACGACCTGGGCTCGCACCGCGTCATGGGTTGGATCGAGGACACGGTGACGGCCATCGTCACCCATCGCTGCAATAACCAGAAGGCGCTGATCGCAACCACGAACCTGGTGGACCCGGATGCCGGCGACGACGTCGTGCGCCGCATCCCCGGGATGGCCCATCCCGAATACCGCACCACGCTGGGGGAACGCATTGGCGAGCGCGCCCGCTCGCGCCTGTTCGAGATGTGCGAGGTGGTGCGTATGCCGGCGGTGGGCGACTACCGGCTCAAGAGGAAGTAGGAGCGGCGCGGTTCCGTCGGCAGGCGTCTTCGGCAACTCCTGATCCTGTCTACACTCCTCGCTAGACCGATTGCGGTAGCGTCCCAAACTCTTCCGGGTGCGCGTACACATAAGCAAACAGCAGCTCTGTAAGATCGTGCGGATAGGCGCAGAACTCGGTATCCAAAGCCCCTAGTTTGTCGAGCGCTCCGTCGGAGATATCAGCTGCCGCTGAGGATATCTCCTCTGGCGTCGGTGGCAACCCAGCAGGAAATGCAGTCGTGATCGCACGCCGACAGATATCGGCTGTCCGGGGAGCGCCAATGGCTTCAAGTGCTTCCGCAACGAATGATGCTGTTTCAGCGCTGGCATTAAGAAAGTACTGAGAAAAACCGCCGTTGTTGACCTCCGATTCGACGGCCCAAACGCTCGAGAAGACCTTTTGCGGAACGGACTGAGTCACAAAGTCTTCTTTCCCGAACTTTGTCCTCTCGGATTCGGACAGGTCTATCAGGATTTCATTCTTATTCATCGTTTCCGTTACCTCATTCCGTGGTCAGGATTTGACGTAAACGATAGCACGACTGCCTACACGCCGCCGTATCGCTCGATGCTTGATTACTCCGACCCGCAGAACGGAACCTCGCGGGCCGGAAGTCCCGTTGCAGAGCTGCCGGCCAGCTCCCCGAACGCAGTCTGGAACAAAGCAGAGACTGGACCGCCCTTCCCACGACGCCACGCCCCGCCACTGCCCCCGCTGGGCTACAATCGAGCCTTTGAGACCCGAAGGCCCTTATGAAGTCCCGTCCCGTCCAGCGCAGGAAGTTTCTGCAGGCCGCCGCGGCGGCTGCGGCCGCTAGCGCCGCCTCCTGCGGGGGCAAGGCGAGCCCCTGGCGCTTCTTCAGCGTGGAGGAGGCGGCCACCCTGGCCGCCGTCTGCGATCGCATCATCCCGCCCGATCAGGACCCCGGCGCCTCCGCCGCCGATGTCGTCAACTATATCGACCGCCAACTCGCAGGGCCGCTCAAGAGGTACCGGCGCGCCTATCGCGAAGGGCTGCCCGCCCTCGCCCGCTTCGCCGCACTCGCCCCCGCCGAGCAGGATGCGCTGCTGGCCGCCATGGAAGCCCGGCGCGAGCCGTTTTTCGAAATGGTGCGCGATCACGCCATGCAAGGCTTCTACGGCGATCCGCGGCACGGCGGCAATCGCGAGTATGCGAGCTGGGCGATGCTCAACGTGCCGTCCGCCCCCGTACGCGGCCGCCAGCTCTACGACCTGTCGGGCGAAGGCATGACCCGCCGCACCAGGAGGCCCACATGGCGCTCCAACGGGTGAACGCGGTGGTGGTCGGCGCGGGCGCGGGCGGCGGCGTCGTGGCCAAGGAACTCGCCGAGGCCGGCCTGCGCGTGGTGCTGCTCGAGCGCGGCAAATGGTTCACGGCCTTCGACGACCGCAAGGACGACCTGCGCAACGAGCGCACCAGCGTGCTCGGCACGGGCTCAGGACCCGACGAGGAAACGAATCCGCGCGTCTTCGTCGATCCCGCCAGCAAGGAGCACATCGTCTGGCCGCAGGAGGGCGCCTACCAGAACAACGCTGCGTGCGTCGGCGGCGGCACCTTCTCCTACGGCGCCATGGCGTGGCGCTACATGGAGAAGGATTTCCGCATGCGCTCGACCTACGGCGCCGTTCCTGGCAGCACGCTCGAAGACTGGCCCATTTCCTACGACGATCTGGAGCCGTTCTACGAAAAGGCGGAGTGGGAAATCGGCGTCTCGGGCGATGTGACGCCCGACCCTTTCCACGCGCCGCGCCGCAAGCGTCTCCCCATGCCGCCGCTGGCGCAGAACCGCGAGTACTTCGTTCTGAAGCCAGCCGCAGAGCGGCTCGGCCTGCATCCTTTCGACATCCCCATGCTGCGCAACAGCGTGCCTTATGGCGGCCGCGGTCCCTGCATGCGCTGCCGCTGGTGCGTCGGGTTCGGCTGCGAAGTGGATGCCAAGTGCGGCACGCAGAATACGGTGATTCCCAGGGCGCTGGCCACCAAGAACTGCGAACTGCGCGCCGGATGCGTGGCCAAAGAAATCCTGACCGATGCCGGCGGCCGCGTGACGGGCGTGGCGTATTTCGACGCGCGCCACCGGCTCCAGGAACAGCCGGCGGACCTGGTGGTGGTATCGGCCGGGGCCATTGAATCGGCCCGCCTGCTGCTGAACTCGAAAAGCCGCCTGTACCCGAACGGCCTCGGCAACCGCTACGACTGGGTCGGCCGCAACCTGCAAGGGCACACCTACGTCGGCGCCACCGGACTGTTCGACCAGGAAGTCTACGACGACATCGGGCCGGGCGCGAACATCGCCATCTGCGACTTCAATCACGGCAACCCGGGCCTGGCCGGCGGCGGCCTGCTGGCCAACGAATTCATCCGCCTCCCCTATCAGTTCAGCTCCATGACGCCGCCCGGCGTGCGGCGCTGGGGCAAGGCGCACAAGGACTTCATGCGCCGGGCGTATGGGCGCCACATCGCCATCCGCGGGCCGGTGCAGGAAATGCCCGTGTTCGACTGCCGCGCGCAGGCCGATCCCACGGTGCGCGACCACTGGGACATTCCCGTCGCGCGGCTTTCGGGCCTCAGTCATCCGCACAACGTCGAGGTCGGACGCTTCCTCGCCGGCAAGGCCGAGGCCTGGCTCCGCGAGGCCGGCGCCACGACGGTCTGGAAATCCCTGCCGGCGCGTTACCTCAGCGCGGGCCAGCACCAGGCCGGCACGTGCCGCATGGGACACGACCCCAAAACGTCGGTCGTCGACAAGCACTGCCGCGTCCACGATCACGACAACCTCTACGCGATCGACGCCAGCGTCCACGTGACCAACGGCGGCTTCAATCCGGCGCTCACCATCATGGCCGTCGCCTATTACGCCTCGGACGGCCTCAAGCGCGCGTGGAAGGGGAAGGCGCTATGACGGCGGGACGGTACGGTCTCATCGGGACATGCTCTCGCGCGCGGTCCGGTGCTTGGGGAGCGCCGAAGCGCCGAGTGGGGCAGGCGGTTCCGCCTGCCTGGGCGGGCCAAACGGCCTGCCCCACCACGTTGCGCTGCCGCTCCGCGGAGGGCCTATGACCGCCAAGCAGTATGCCCTGATCGGGGCCGCGGCCCTGGCCGTCCTGCTGCTGCCGGGCGCCACCGTCTACTACGAATACTCGGGAGGGCGCGGGTGCGTGCGGTGTCACGAAATCCAGACCTCCTACGACCACTGGCAGTCGTCGGCGCACCGCAACATTCCCTGCACGTCCTGCCACGGCAGCGCGCTCACCTTCGACGTCGGCTTCCACCTGGCGAACCTGCGCCGCGTAGCCGCTCACGTGGCCGGCCGCGCGGGCGGCGAGATTCACCTGAAGCACACCGACCTCTATCCCGTCGCCGAGCGCTGCGG
>Ga0187880_1000102_pt1 | contig 69962 bp, 53 predicted proteins | sample June2016WEW_19_4_FD_132998 | JGI IMG/M metagenome (GOLD analysis project Ga0187880, IMG submission 132998) | Peatland microbial communities from SPRUCE experiment site at the Marcell Experimental Forest, Minnesota, USA - June2016WEW_19_40 | ecosystem: Environmental > Terrestrial > Soil >... | reverse complement strand
TACGGTCCCCACCGGCGACGGTGAAATGGAGATCGGCGCGCGCGTCCCTTTGGAGCGCCTGCAAACCGCGATGGAAGACTGGTTTCGGCGCAAGAGCTATCTTCCAAAAGACGCGACTCTGCTGGTGGAAGAGGAGTGAAGCAATAGTCAGTTGTCAGCAACTGACTACTGACTACTGACTACTGGCTACTGCACACATGGGAACTCGCCTATTCTTCTTCGCGATTGCTCTTGCCTTTGTAGTGGCCGGGGTCTGGGCCTATCACCACGACGATGAGCTGCGCAAGAATTCCATGCAGCTCAATCTGGGCGATCCCAACGAAGTAGTGCGGGAACTGCTCGGCGATCCCAGCAGCGAGGGGCCATGCGGCTCGCTTACCGCTGTCCCCAAGGGCTGTGCGGACGAGTATGTTTACAAGTACTACTATTCGATCTTCAACCCGCAGTATGAGGTGGTGTGGTTCGATAGTTCAGGGAAGATGCTGGGAGTCCAGCACGTAAAGACGCCGTAACGAGATACTGACGTTCGCTCTACCAAAATAACTTCGCACATTCGGAGAATGTGCCACATTGTGATACATCCCAGCCTGTGAGACTCACTTGCCCACCGGCTTCGGCCCGGCGGCCTTCACCTCGGGCGGCGCCTCGAACTGCTCGAAGTTCTTGGCGAAGCGCGCGGAAAGATCGGCTGCCATCTTGTCGTAGGCCGCTTTGTCCTTCCACGAATTCCGCGGATTCAGCAGTTCCGGGGGAACTCCGGGACATGACTTGGGAATGCTCAATCCGAATGCTGGATCAATCTCGAAATCCACATTCGCCAGCTTGCCCTCGACCATCGCATTGACCATGGCGCGGGTGTACGGCAAGCTCATGCGCTTGCCAACCCCATAAGGGCCACCTTGCCAACCGGTGTTCACCAGCCAGCATTGCGCGTTGTGCTCGCGCAGCCGGCGACCGAGCATCTCGGCGTAAACCTTGGGCGGCAGCGGCATGAAAGGCGCGCCGAAGCAGGTGGAGAACGTCGCCTGCGGCTCGGTCACACCGGCTTCCGTTCCCGCAACCTTGGCGGTATAGCCCGACATGAAGTGATACATCGCCTGCTCGGGCGTGAGCTTCGAAACCGGAGGCAGCACGCCGAACGCGTCAGCCGTCAGGAAGACGACGTTCTTGGGATGTCCGCCAAAGCCAGGAATGACGGCATTGTCGATGTACTCCACCGGATAAGCGGCGCGGGTGTTTTCCGTTTTCGAGTCGTCGTCATAATCGGGAATGCGCGTCACCGGGTCGAACACCACGTTTTCCAGCACCGAACCGAAGTGCAGCGCGTTGTAGATTTGCGGCTCATTCTCCGCGGAGAGCCGAATGCACTTGGCATAGCAGCCGCCTTCAAAATTGAAGACGCCGCTTGCGCTCCAGCCATGCTCGTCATCGCCAATCAGCCTGCGGCTGGGATCGGCCGAGAGCGTTGTCTTGCCGGTGCCCGACAATCCAAAGAACAGCGCGGTCACGCCATCGGCGCCGATATTGGCCGAGCAGTGCATGGGAAAGACGTTGCGTTCGGGCAGAATGAAATTCATCACTCCGAAGATGGACTTCTTCATCTCGCCGGCATATTCGGTGCCGCCGATGAGCGCCAATTTCTTGCTGAAGTTAATCAGAATAAACACTTCGGAGTTGGTGCCATCGCGCTGGGGATCGGCCTTGAAGCCAGGCGCGCTGAGGATGGTGAACTCAGGCTTGTGCGTCTTTAGCTCTTCCGCGGTAGGGCGAATAAATAGCTGCCGCACAAACAGGCTGTGCCAGGCATATTCGCCGATCACCTGAATGGGTAGACGGTATTTCGGATCGGCGCCGCAAAACAGGTCCTGGACGAAAAGCTCCTTGCCTCTCAGATAGTCGAGCACACGCTCATAGAGCGCGTCGAACTTATCCGGCGGGAAGGGCTGGTTGGCGGGGCCCCACGCGACTTTGTTTTCGGTGACCGCATCTTTGATGGTGAACTTGTCTTTGGGGGAACGGCCCGTGCGTTTGCCGGTCTCGGCCACCAGTGAGCCTCCCGCTGCCAGTTCAGCCTCGCCACGGCGAAGCGCGGCCTCGGCCAAGGGAGCGGGGAAGCAGTTGCGGTGGACCTTGTCTCCTCCCAGCAGTTGCGATGCTTCGAGAGTTTGCAGAACGGAGGACATGAAAGAGCTCCTAAGACGGAAGCGAAATAGAAATTAACCACGAAAACAAACGACGCTCAACCAGTAGGTTGCTCTGTGGAGTTTCCCCGAAATACGACAGGCCCCGACTCAGACATCAGCGGGATACAAGTTGGTGGGCTTCGTCCAAAATCGCCTGCAGATGATCGAGCGTTTCCTGGACAGTCAAGCTGTACATCTCACGACCATTGTCTTCGCCTGATTCGATTGCCCACTTCAAGTAATGGCCCGCGATCTGAACTGCCATCGGATCGGTGATGACATTCCCCGTTTGCCGGTGATACTCCACCCACGCAGGATGGGGAAGTGCAATCCAAACCGGGCGCTCATCCACCAGAAACTTAATGTCGACCGCGTCCGCGTGCCGTGTGGCAATGGCAACAATCAGCGCCTGATACCGGCAGTGCACGGGCTTGCCCGTCCAGCGATTGATCGCCTGGAAGTCGTCGTACATATCGTTAGAACTATAGCCGACTCGCAGCGGCTGGGGCAATCGTCCCGACGACAGGATTGCCCGCGTGCGGAATTGTTGACCTTTAATATGAGCATTCGCTAGGCCCGGCACGCGACGATCAGGTGCGTTCTCTCGCCTCGCCGAGGACGACTTTCACATCCATCTTGCGTTTGGCTCGATAGATCGTTACGGTGACGGTATCGCCGGCGCGATGTTTATTCATCACATTCGCCAGGTCCTGCTGCTCGCCAATGGGATCACCGTTGATGGCAACGATCAAGTCGCCACCTATCATGATTGGCGCATTGCCCAGATACGCGCGTTGGTTGCCACCGCGCAAACCAGCCTGTTCGGCTGCCCCGCCGGGAATCGTGCGGACGATCAGAACACCATAATCGGCAGGCAAGCCCATCTCCTGAGCCAACTCCGGCCCGATCGGCAACGTGGTGATACCCAGAGTAGGCCGCCGCACCGTGCCCAGAGTGATTAGATCGTTGAGTACAGCCTTGGCCACATTGATGGGAATGGCAAAGCCGATGCCCGCGCTCTGGTTGGAGCCCCCGGTGGCAATCAAGCTGTTGATGCCGATCACTTCGCCGTGCGAGTTCAACAGCGGCCCGCCGGAGTTTCCAGGATTGATCGCCGCATCGGTCTGAATGGCCTCCTCGATGTTCGACCCTTCCGGGCTGCGGATGGGGCGCAGCGAACTGATGATGCCGCGCGTCATCGTGCCCGCAAGTCCAAACGGGTTTCCGATGGCGAAGGTTTTCTGGCCCACCTGAAGGTTCTTGGAATCGCCAAGTACGGCGGGAACTACGCCGGGCGCGTCAATTTTGACAACCGCCAGGTCATGCCCGCGGTCGCGTCCGATCACCTCCGCCTTGTAGGTTTTCTTGTTGTGCAGAGTCACTTCCACTTGCGTGGCGTTGCCAACCACGTGGAAGTTGGTCAGGATGTGCCCTTCCTTGTCGATGATGAAGCCGGAACCCTGGCCTTCCTCGGGCACGGGCCCGTAGAAGAAGTCGTAAGCCACAGTTTTCGAGGTAATGTTGACGACCGACGGAATGGCTTTGTGGTAGACATCGATATTATTGAGCTCGTCGGCATCGAGGGTCTCGGGGCCCGCAGCCTCACTAAGTTCGACGTGCGTGGGCCGGGAGATCAGGGCCTCCGGCGTGACCCCGCTGTGATGGGTCGTGTACCAGTAGAAGGCCCCCACTAGAATTATTGCGAGAAGAAACGGCCGTGCGAATTTCATAGTTTTTTGAAGGCAATCAGCGCTTCGAAGTTGCCGCCGAGGAATTAGACGGTCAACCCATAGAAGTGTACCGAATGTGACAAGGCAGTAGCCAGTGGTCAGTTCTCAGTTGTTAGGGACTCAATTCGTTGTAACTCGCGCCAGATGCGCTCGACCTGCCGCTCCGTATCTTCGGCCGAACCGGAGTTGTCCACGATGTAATCCGCGCGCCGTGCCTTCTCTTTGTCGGAGAACTGCGCGGCACTGCGGCGCTCGACTTCGGCACGCGCAACCTGCAGCGTAACCTTGGTTCGCCGGGCAAAGCGTTCAACTTTCTGCTCGAAGTCGCAGGTCACGACGATGACTTTGTCGAAGTCCTTGTCAGCTCCGGCCTCGATAAGCAACGCGGCCTCGACCACCGCGATGCCATGCCGATCGCTCTGCTCCACCTCTGCCATCCAGCTATTCTGCCGCTTCACGACCTCGGGATGCACGATGGCGTTCAGCTCATCAATGCGGCCGGGAAAAACCAAGTCCGCCAGCCTGCTGCGATTGATGGCGCCGTCTTCATCGAGGATTTCGCGGCCGAAGCTGCGAACCACTTTGTCATAGGTGGCAGTCCCGGGAGCGTAAAGCTGATGGGCGAGTCCGTCAGCCTGAAGAAAATGCGCGCCACGCTTGACCAGCATGGCGGCAATGGACGACTTGCCACAGGCGATGCCGCCCGTCAGTCCTACGCGCAACATGGGCATATACGCATCATCGCAAAGTTGAAAGCGGGCGCCAGCATGAGCCGCTTAGCCCTGATGCAGTATATACATGTTGTTCGCGCGCATCTTTGTTTAACGCGTGGCCAGCAGTCCCACCCTTTGCCCACGGCGCAGCTTGGCCGCCTTCACCGTGTTGCTCATCAGCATGGCGATGGTGAGTGGCCCTACGCCGCCGGGCACAGGAGTCATCGCCCCCGCAACCTCGGCAACTTTGGGATGTACATCGCCGATTAGGGTTGAGCCTTTGGCCGCGAAGTCCCGTTCGCGCTTCTCGTTTCCAGCGAAGAACTGCTTGAACTCGGCGGGATCGGTGACTGTGTTCATTCCGACATCGATCACGGTCGCGCCGGGCTTGACGAAGTCAGGCATAATCATTCCGGCCTTGCCGATGGCAGCTACCAGAATGTCGGCGCGGCGGCAGACTGCCGGCAGGTCCCGCGTCTTGGAATGGCAGACCGTGACCGTCGCATTGCGGTTAAGCAGCAGCATCGCGAGGGGCTTGCCAACGATGTCGCTGCGCCCGACTACCACCGCTTCGGCGCCGGCGATGGCAATCCCGCTTCGTTTCAGAATCTCGATGATGCCGGCGGGCGTACACGGCACCAGGCCGGGACGCTGGGTCGAGAGATAGCCGACGTTCATGGGATGAAATCCGTCCACGTCCTTCTCCGGCGACACGGCGAGCAGCACCTTCTTGGCGTCCACCTGGGGCGGCAGGGGCAATTGCACCAGGATGCCGTCGATCTCATCGCGCCGGTTCAAGTCCCCGACTAGCGCCAATAACTCCTCGGTGGTGATGTTGTCTGGAGGCGTGTGCTTCTCACTGTAGATGCCAAGCTGCTCGCAGCTTTTCACCTTGTTGCGAACGTAAATTTCCGACGCGGGATTGTGGCCCGCCAGCACGACCGCCAAACCGGGGCGAAGTCCGGCCGCTGTCAGCTCCTTCACCTCTTCGCCGACTTCGCTCTTGATCTGCCCCGCGATTCGGGTGCCGTCGAGAATGATGGCCGACATTCGATCCTCCCTCTCGTAAAAATTGATCTTATCGCTTCGTCAGTGGAAGATTGTTGCGAAGAATGCGCCCACCTTGCTAAAAAATCCGTGCTTCTGTTCCTTCTGGGCAACCACCGGCGCCGGTCGCTCAACGTGCGTTTTCTGGGGCTCTGGAGGAGGCAGCACAACTGGGTCAAGCTGCAATGCCTGATTGTGCTCCAGCTTCAAGGTCGCCACCATCTCGGCGAGGTCCGGTGCGGCATCGTCGGCGCGGAAGACCAGCGGCGCGCTAACCGCGATGTGAACGTCTTGGTCTGCTGGAGGCGGCTTGGGAGCGGGCGGTGTTGGATTGGATTCCGCAGCTGGCGAAGGCGGCGGTGTTGCTTTCGCTACCTGCGTCGGCGGAATCGGCTGCGATAACGGGCATCCACAATTTTGCTTGGTTGGCGCGGCTTCGCTGAGATGTCCGCCCTTGAATAAGACGGCTTCGTCGGGTTTCACCTGATAGGTGGCATCGCCCATGGTTTCGGAAACCACGATAGCGGCCACGTTCCATGGCAAGGACTGAACGCATGTATCCCCTTGCGGGCTCACCTTCACGGCAATGTGCACCGTGCCCGGACCGGGCAACAGCAGCCGCAAATCCGGGGTCAGCAGCGTGTCCGCCGCGGCGCCCAGCGGATAATTCATCTCCAGATTGCCACTGTTCAAGCTGAACATCAGCTCGCGTCCGTCCTGCGATGCGTTGACCGAAAGATTCGTCCCCGAACAAACCAGCAGGCTGCCACCCCGCTCCAGCTTGAGGGTGGCGTTTTGCGCTCCGGCGGCAATCGAGGAGCCGCTTAGGACGCTGGTACCGGAACCGGCCAGAATGACCGATCCTTTCACCCGCGCGTCGGTTGCGTACAACTCGCCCAAGGTCTGCTGCGCCTCAGCCATGCAGCCCATTCCGAGGACGAGCACAGCTAGCAGGAGCAGAAAGCGATGGAGAGGCGACAGCATGAGTCACGGAGTATCAAAAATGGGGTAATTCTGACGATAGCACTTGAGGGACGATTCAACAATCCGAGCCGGGGCACTTCTTCCAGCGACGAGGGCAGCTACCTGTGCACGTTTGAAGCCCCACTCGTGAACGATTACTCTTAAAGTATCTGCATGGCCACGCGTCGCAATAACGGGCGTCCGTATCCGAAACTAGTTTTCGGCGAAACCCTCAGCGTCGCGATCCAGACGTTTCGCACCAACAAAATGCGGTTCATCTTGACAGCGCTGGGCATGGTCATCGGGACGGCGTCGCTGATCCTGGTGGTCACCGTCGGGCTCACGGGCAAGCAGTACATCATTCAGCAGATCCAGAATATCGGCTCGAACATGATGGCAGCAGAGTACGAGGGGGGCAGCAAGTATGGCAGCCAGAGCTCGAGCGACTGGCTAACGCTCGCGGACTGGGATGCGGTGCGTGAGCGAGTGCCAGGCATCAGTGCGTCCTCGCCAATGATCGAGTTTCACGATCAGGTCCCCATCCCTGGCGGCCAGCAACGCGAGGTTGTGGCACTGGGTGTCTCGTGGCAGTACCGCTATGTGCGCAACCTCAACATTCTGGCGGGGCGCTTTTTCGACGATGACGACACCCGGGCGCGCAACAAAGTCGCGCTCATCACCCAGGTTCTTGCCAACACCCTCTACGGGTCCCAAGATGCAGCCATCGGGCAGCAGATCAAACTCAGCGGCCTGCCCTTTACCGTGATTGGGACCTTCAAGGAACGGGTTGACACCTTCGGCGAGTCGGAGATTTCGGACAACACCATCCTGATTCCGTACACCGTGGCGCGGTTCTTCACCGCCAACGATACCGTGAAACAGTTGTTCTTTTCCGTGTCGGACTCAGCCGAGGTCCCGCGGGCGACCGAAGAAATTCATGATGTGCTGCAGTCGCGGCATCGCCCCGAATCGGTGTACAAGGTGTACAACCTGACCCAACTGCTCTCGGTCGCCGCCAAAACCGCGAACACCTTGACCACCGTGCTGCTGCTGATTTCCGTGCTTACCCTGCTGGTTAGTGGAGTGGGCATCATGAACATCATGCTGGCGACGGTGAATTCCCGCATTCGCGAAATTGGCGTGCGCAAAGCGGTGGGGGCCACCAACTCGGAAATTCGCGCGCAATTCCTGACAGAGGCCATCCTGATATCGCTGGCGGGAGGATTCCTCGGGACTTTCCTCGGTCTGGCGCTGCCCTTCTCGATACGGTTCATCACCAATTATCGCGTGCCGATCTCCGGTTGGTCCGTCATTATCGCGGTGGTGGTTTCAAGCCTGGTAGGGGTGATCTTCGGCACCGCGCCCGCCGCCCGGGCCGCGAACTTGGATCCAGTGGAAAGCCTGCGCTACGAATAGTTATGGTTTGGCGCCGTCCGTGATTCGCGCGGTAACCAGGCGGGCGGCCTTCACGGCGCTGACCACCTTGCCGGAAAAGACGAAAATTTCGCCCTTTTCCCGCTCCAGGATGTACAGCGTTCTGCGGTCCTGGGCTGGATTGTCTTCCACCACACGAATGGTGAAGCGCGAACCAAGATAGACCGCGTCCTTCGATGTCGGGACGGCGAGAGCGGAATCTGTTCGCATGGCCTCAAATCGGGTGGACGCGAATGGCTCGAAATCAGGCCGGTTCAGCAAGGGCTGGTAGATCTCGGGAATCGGTTCATCGGGATTTGTCGTTGTCCAGTGGTTCGTATTCTTGGCGGAACCAAAGAGCGATCGGGGGGAGCTGCCGTAGGGATCGAAGGCGGTGAAGGGGCCGTCCACCACGACCAGCGATATCCCCTGCAACGCCGGCGGGAGTTGAATAAGGATCTTCTCGGCGACTTGGTATTTCACGCCCTTAAACAAACCGCGCCCAGGCCCTAATCCGTAGGTTGCCCACACGACATAGTCGTATTCCGAACGCATCTCCGGCGTGAATGCCCGCTGATCGAACGGAATGTTGAGCGCCTGAATGCGTGCCGACAGCAGCTCCCGCAAAATGTCAGGATCATAGATCTGTTCGTCCACTTCGTAGCATTTGTCGATGAAGCCGAAGTCCATCCACTGAGGGCGGCAGGTCTGCACGCTGAGGTGGAACTCGGCCATCACCTTTTCGAACAATGCAGGAGGTGTCTGCGAGCCCTCGTGGGGAATCGCGTAATAGTGCCGGCTATTGCGCACGATCGCGGGCGCAAACGTGGTCAGAAACTCGGCCCGCGCCTCCAGGGTTTCGCGAATGGTCTCGGGGCTGCGCGGATAGTGATATCCCGAATGAATGCGGTACTGATTGATGGCGGACGCGGCTCGCAGGATACCGAGCGGATCGAAAAGCCGAACATCGTGGCCGGCTTCGGCCAGACTGATCGCAATGGTCGCGCCGTAGACCCCCGCACCCGCGACCGCAACTTTGGCTCTCATGCTGACCTTAGACCTCGTTCCTTAAGACCCAGCCTTGGGCGCAACCGGCACCAGGATTCCTTCCCGGATGAAATATTCAACTCCACGCCAGCGGATGGTCTTGCGGCCGAAACTGATTAACCACATGACGAAGGCCATGGCGTCCCACGCTGGTATCAAGGGCATTGTTTTCCAGAGTCCCGTCTGTTTCATCCCCCAGGCGCCAATCAACCACGTCATCGCAACTCGAAGTAAGGCGTAGCCGCCAAGATATCCGACGGCAACCCCCATCGAGGGATGAGTTGCAATCGCGACAAGAGCCCAGGGTAGACCCAAGGTGAAGATCAACCCGAAATGACCCCACGGCCGCATGAGCCGCATTACTGTCAGCCAGCGAACGCGTTTGTAAAAGAGATCGCTAAGGGTCGCGAAGTCGGCAACGGTCTGTATCACGTAGGGAACCAGCTTGACCTTATATCCCATCTCAGCCGTCAGGCGACCCACGCGAAGATCATCGGCCGGACGATTTTCGATGGCCTCGTAGCCACCGAAAGCAGCGATGTTCTTACGTGTGGTAACTATGGTTTGTCCAAAGGTGAACTTCACCCCGTCCAATTGCCAGGCCACAAAGATTCCGGCCCAGAAGTCGGAAATCATCCCTATCGATTGCAATTCCTGGACGAGCGTGCTTTCTTTCGTGGAGACATAGGGGCAAGTGGCGGCTCCAACTCTAGGATCGCGGAAAGGCGCGGCCACGGACCGCAAATAATCAGGCCGGACTCGGACGTCGCCGTCGGTGATTACCAGCAGTTCATACGCAGCTTCGTTCACCAGCCGGACGAGCCGGGAAATCTTGTCATTGATTCCCGTACGACCGGAGCCGAACAGCAGACGAATACGACGTTCAGGAAAGTCGTGAATCAGCTTTTCCAGAACGGGTAGCGCCGGATCATCCGCGTCGACACAAAAAAGAATTTCGTATTCGGGATAGTCCTGGCGGCAGAAGCTGGCGTAATTCTCATAGGCCTCAGGGTCGAGTCCGCGGATGGGTTTGAGGCAGCTTATCGGGGGCGTGTAGTCAGAATCCGGGGGGGTCCGCTGCTGACTCCAGAATCGCGCAGAGCTGTAAAGGGCCAGCAGATAATAAATGCCGGGAATGCCAGCAATAGCGAGGACTATGTAGCTGAGGACCGTCAACCCGTCTGCTCTCCAACCATAGGCTTAATTTGTTTCACGGGAACCGGAACCGAGGAAAAACAATCTCGTGGGACAACTTTTCCCGGCGGAAAAATAGGAACCAAATCGACTCTGGTTCCGAACCACTCACAAATCTCTTGAAAGATGGAGTGTAACATGTGAGGAAATCCCCCGTCGAACGGTAGCATGGCCCAGCCGTGCTACGTGGGACCGCCTGGCTCTCCGCGGTAAGACGTGTCCAGCGCCGAGGGCAATGACGGTTGTAACTGGGGTGCGATGGCATGCTTGTCTGCGTAACTGGCGGTACGGGTTTCCTGGGGACGGCCCTGGTGCGAGACTTGCTGGCCCGGGGAATTCCTGTCCGGGTGCTGGCGAGGCCTTCCCGCCGTGCCGATCTGCTGGAAACCCAAGGCGCGGAGGTGGTGCGTGAAGGGTTGGGAGACCCGGACTGCATAGCCCGTGCGGTGCAAGGAGCCGACGTTGTCTATCATCTTGCAGCCAAGGTGGATACTCCGGGCAGTAAGGCCGACTTCCTCGAAGCCAATGTAGCTGGCACAGAACGGGTCCTTACCGCGTGTCTCCGGCAGGGCGTCGGCCGGGTCGTGTATGCCAGTTCACTGGCGGTTTACGGCCCTGTTCCAAACGGTCAGCGAATCGATGAGAACACTCCCTACGATGAGTCACCGCAGCTGCGCGACTTCTACGCTCAATCGAAGATCCTGGCCGACCAGTTGACCGTCACCTTCGCACGGGAAAGGGCGTTGCCGATAACCATCCTCAGGCCCGGCATTATCTATGGTCCCGGCAGGCAACTTCCGGTGGCGCTGCTGGGATTCACGCTGGGGAAGACCAACTTCGTTTTCGGCAATCGCAACCATCGCATTCCGTTGAACTACGTTGAAAATTTGGTGGATGCGATGCAAGTGGCGGGGCATTCCGGCGGAGGGCAGCTTCGGCAATTCAACATCGTCGATGACGATGAACTCACCCTGGCGAAGTACCACGAGGCGAAAACAGCCGTAGACAAAACCGGGACGCATTTTTCCTCCGGCTGGCCGGTCCGGCTGGCGGGGCCTTTCGCCGAGATAGCGATCCGGATGCTGCCGGTAGGAGGCAGTGTGCGATTTTCAAAGCATCAGTTAAACCGGGCCTTGCAGGACCGCTGGTATGACACGCACCGCATCCGCGAAGAAACCGGATGGGCGCCGAAAGTGCCGCTGCATGACGCGTTGTACCGCACCTGGAAAGCTGGCCGCTGACTAGCCGCGGAATGAGGCTGCAGGGCAGGTAGGGTCGCCCGAAGATCAGCCGAGTTGACCGCGAAGCGTATAATCCCCTTTCTCGTTGAAAGGATGCGCATGGACATTCAACAGCTTCTCACTGACCTCAACCGCGATCGTGATCGCCTTGACCAAGCCATTGCTGCCCTAGAAGGTCTCGGTACTCGGCTTGGCAGCCGCCGCGGCCGTCCTCCCGGAGCGAAACAAGCCAAACCTGCACGCACCCGCAAGGGTGGCGGCATTACTGCTGCCGGACGCCGGCGGCTCTCCGAGATGATGAAGAAGCGCTGGGCCGAACGCAAGAAGAAGGCCGCCCCGAAACGCAAGCCGATGAGCGCAGCCTCGCGCAAGCGTCTCTCCGAAATGATGAAGAAAAGATGGTTGGCAAGGAAGGCCCAAACGGCCTAGCTCAAGCCGCGGAGACACAGACTCGCAATCTGCTGGTAGACGGTTTTCGTTCGGAGGATTGCCGACGTGCTATGGCGGTTCGGCCATAGGCACGTTCTATGCATAGTCAATGGGATGGCGTTCGAGCCAGTGTTGATCACGCACCGCCCCCATCTGCTTCAGGGAAGAGCGGCCCATGCTGGCCGTGAGTTCACGAGTCTTCCAGGCGAATCCGGCACAAAACCCGATCGCACTACCTAGTACGCTCCACGCAATCGTTCTTGGCAGGCGATCGCGACGGCCGTTGGCGTAGAACCGCAGGACGCCGACACAGGCCCCGATGGTAGCCAGGCTTAACGATGCACGCGCAGATTGGCTCAGGACTTCGGAAAGAGGCTGTCCATGGAGATGAGATTCCTGGCCGCTACGCAGTCCCGATACTCCGGACTTGACCAGGGTTCGTCCGTAGCGAAGATATGCCGTTGAGTCGCCACCCGGTTTCATAAGACACTCTCCTTCGAAGCTGCATCGCGAGAGCTGGGCCCTGTTGACCGATTCGCCCAGCAATGGATCGGTATTCACACCACCTACCATACGTATCTCACGTAAACGCCATCCGAGTCTGTGCCCTGCGTCACGTCTCCGTCAGGGCTTGATCACAGCCTCACATATATGGATGCCTAAGCAGTCTCAGGGTTTCGGATAGAGCCAGCAAATGCGGCGCTTGACCCGGGCGCTTCGCTCCGTCAAAAACATTCACCATGGAGGACACGGCGTCTCGGGTCTTATCGAGTTTGCTCCGTGATCTCCGCGCCTCCGTGGTCAACTTTCATCCGCCCCTGGAAACGAAATTAAGAAGCAGACTGCACATAGTGGGCTGTGGCTTCTAAGAAAATCGGCGCGGCCGGACGTGGAGAGGCGACCATGGTTCGCAAGAGGTCACCTGTATTTTGCCACCAGCCATGGAAGATCTGCCCGCCCTCATAAACCACCTGTAGAGGTTGCCAGCTCTCGGGCCCGTATGACGCTAGAGCGGCGAGAGCAGGAGCCTGTGCGTGCCCGTCTCCGTGCAGCGCCGGAGCGACAGGACGAACTGTAACGCTACGGGTATCCAGTCGAAGCCCTGCGCGCAGCGCTTTCAGAGCACTTTCCTTTCCGCTCCAGAGCAGTGCCAAAAGCCGGGAACGCTCCGCTGCGGAGGTCCGCTCAATCAACGCTTGCTCTTCCGTCACAAAGTAGTCGGCCAGAAATGCGTCACTGCGCGGCTCGACAATCTCCAAATCACAACCCAGTTCCGCCCCGGACAGCGTGACGGCGCAAGCGGCCACGCCAGCCCGGTGGCTGAGTGAAATGGCGACGCCCGCTGGTTGGTTCGCGATGAAGACCTCCGGCGCGCCAGACGGCGCCGAGCGTATCTCGATGCCCGCAAGGTCCCGCGAATGACTGGGCAGGTGCAGGTACGCCGCCAGTGCACGTTTCGCGGTCCAGCGCCCCAGCCGCCAGTCGGCGTGGCGTTTGGCAAAACGCATGCCATCCAGGCGAAGCCTTTCGCTGGCGCTTAACCAATCATTCTGCGACGGCAGGTCTGCTTCGGCCTGTTCCAGCCAAAAGACGTCCATCATGCCTGCCCGACGGGAGAAACCATGAGTATTTCCTCGACGTTGATCTCTCGTCGCACCTGTTTCCTAAGTTGTGCTGCCTTAGATATTGATTGCTCCGTTTTTCTCATACCGCGTTCGACGGCGTCGACCAGGTACGGGCGAAGGCTTGCGGGCGGGAGAATATTATGCAGCGCACCCACTCTGAGCGCGCGATGCACGCTGTGCACGCGATCGAATTCCTCAGCCATCTCGCCCAGCTTCTCGGAGTGGACCACCTTGAAGAGTTCGTTGTATTGCGCGCGCAACCCGGCTTTTTCCTTGCTGTCGGCTTTGGCCATCGCCTGGGTCAGCGCCTCCAGGCGCTCATCTTTGCGGGCCCTGGCTTCAACTTCGCTGGCAAACACCACTGCCGCCGCGGGCGCGCCGCCAATCACGGACGCGTAGGTCCCTTCCAAGGCCACCACTTCGAGCTGTTCATTCAGCGCCCGCGAGAAGACCACGTATGCCCCCCCGTGGTAGCGGGAGATAACGCAAAAGACCATGGGGCCTTTAAAGTTCACCACGGCCCGCCCGATCTGGGCGCCGTATTCAAGCTGTAGCTTGCGCATCGACTCTGGCGATCCGTCAAAGCCCGACAGATTGGCCAGAATCACTACCGGTCGATTGTTGGTGGCCGCATTCAGGGCGCGAGCCACCTTCTTCGACGAGAGGGGAAAGAGCGTCCCTGCGGTCCAGCAGTCGGGGCCGTCAGCCGGGACAAACCCTAACCGAGGCACTTGCTGGGATTCGATGCCGATGAGGCAAACCGGATAGCCGCCGAGATGGGCATCCCAGATCACCGCAGTTTCGGCGCCCCGCATCCCGGGCCAGCGTTCCAGGGGGCGATGGTCCTGGTCAACTACGGCCCTCATCACGCTGCGAATGTCGAACGATTTCTTCCTCCCGGCGTTAGTGACGTCGGAGAAGATCTCACCCACCCGAGTGAAGCCGTTGTCCGTGCCGCTAACGTGCGGATACGTCTGCACATCCCGGTCGATGGGATCGTTGGTAAGGGCCCGGCGCGGGAATCGCTCACCGGGCGCTACGTAGGTGTGCTCATAATGGCGCAAGAGAATGTGGCAGGCTTGATCGATGTCTCGCGCCCAGTACTGCGCCTGGCCGTTGATACCCATGATGCGGTCGTATCCGCCAATGCCTTCGTTGTCCTCGGCCGAAACGCTGCCCGAGTAATCCAGTGCGCGCTTGCCGGTGAGCACCATCGCCGCTTTCGGGGTCATGATCAGGATGCCGCGGGTGTGCATGAGCATGGTTGCCTCGGCGTTCCAGTAGGGCTGCGCCCCGACGTTGATCCCGTTGATCACCAGATTCACTTCGCCGCCGGCCTGCGTGAACTCGATCAGGCGACGTAGGACGCGGGCAATCCAATCCATGTTCTCCACGCCGCTGTCCATCGAGATCTTCGCGCCGGCCGAGATGGCAAACCATTCCAGCGGCACGCCCATCTCTTCGGCGAGATCCAAAGCGGCGAGAATGCGCCGGCATTCAGATTCGGCGAGCGCGCCCAAGTCCTTGCTTGGATCTCCCAACAGCACCACTCGCGTCATGCCCTCGGGATACTTGGCGGTAAAGTTGCGGATTACGCCAACGATGATATTGGACTTGTTTTGCCCGGGCGGACGATCGATCGGTACCAGCCGGCCATCGGGTTCAAGATCGTACTCGACAAAATCGCCTGTGGGGAATTCGCCCCGAGCATTCTCGCGATCGGGCGTCAGCATTCGGATGATTTCGTAGGGATAAATGAGTCCCCGCCGGCGCATGCGGACAACTTTCTGGTCGTACTCGGTCAGCGGTTTGAGCAGTTGCAGCTTAGTGAAGGGCCGGAAGGTCATCAGCAAACCGGCGTCACCGGGGGCCGAGATGCGCATCACCGTATCGCGTAGCTCGCCGATCGGCGGAATAGGCATGCGGGCCCGCACCACCACTTGTTCCAATCCCAAGCCATCCGTCGACAGGGCCAGTTTGTGTGCGATATCGTGGATTTCATCCGGCTTGAGGTCGAACACCGGCCAAATGTAAAGGAATATCCGATTCCAGTAGAGCCGCTGGTGCGGAGCGCGCCGCGACTGAAACAGCCGGATGCCTGCCACCGCTTCGGCAAACATGCGCTCCAGGTGCGGCAGTTGCACGATGCGGCCCGTCTCATCCCGCACCGGCGTCAGATCCCGAACTTCGGCAACCGCGAACAGTCGCTCATCTTTGGGGTTATCGTTGGCCTGGACATGCAGGAGATAAACATCTTCCACCGACGGCAGCCGCTCAACGCTAAAGTTCTTCAAGCGCCACAGATGCAGCCGTTCGGCGATCATGGGATGGACTCCGCGGAAGAGCTTTACCTCTGCATATGTGCTCACGGAGGGCTGATAGGTGAAGTGTTGCATGCCGGCCATGCTCTCGCCGCAGCCTGGCCCCGCGACTGCCACTACGATGCGCTGGATCGGCCGAGGAAAGCGAGCTTGGTTGATCCTGGAGCAAACTTCCTGTTGCGTCAGCTCCGGATCGGCCAGCGGGCCCGAATTCCCAAGGTAGAGATCAATGACAGTGTCGTCTTCTGCCGGCACTTCTGCGAGGCAAGGGCCCATCGCGCCTACCGTTTCGTCAAATCGATCGTAGGCAGCATGAGCGGCGAAGACGTGGACGCGCCTTCCGTCGTGTAGGTATTCCGCCGATACACAGCAGTGCCCATTCATAGGCATCGCGCGAAGGTTTGTCAGTGATTGCCCGCGATAATATCGAGACGTAACCACTTCCAACATCAATTGCCGCAAGCCGGGATCCGCGGCGGCAAATCGGCCGGAGAAGAAGCCGGCTAGCGGTTGCGGACATTCGATCAACGCGTTTACTCGGTCGTGCTGGTCGGCGGCCTTCGGATTGGCGGCAAGATAGGCGAGGTGAGCTTCGGCTTGCGCGTAGATCTGTCTACGTGCCTGCTCAAACGCCGCCTGCTCGAAGCAGCGATAGTGCAATTCGCGCGCGAGGTCGCTGACGGAGGGGAACTGTCCGCGTGTCATGGCGATGATCCGGTCAAGCAGTAAACGGAACGGCTCGTCCGCGTACTGCGCGAAGACGTCGACGCACGCCAGACGGCGTTCCAGCAAGGCCAGAATAGAACCCACTTGCTGCTCCACTCTTTGGTGCGACTTGTAGATCCAGAGCAAACTCTCTTCCAGTTCGGGCGAGCGGTCCAGGGTCTGCACGCCATAATGAGCCAGCGTGCGACCGAGCGCCTCCACAAACGCGGGCGGCAGTCCCTCCCCTTGCGTTTCGAGCATGCGCAAGTAGGAAAAGAGGTAGGCCTCGGTGCTGGGTGCTTCACTGCCGGCGAGATCGTGCACGCTCGGTTTCCGGCGAAATAGCGAGCATATATCCACAAAAATGTTGAGGACCTCATCTTCGCGGCGTCTTATTTCGTCGCTATCGGCGGGAGCTTCCTTGAACTGGCTCCATTGCGCAAACAGCCGCGCCGTCTGGGTCGGGTCAGCATCAAAGCCCAGCATGAGATGACGCAGTTCTTCCAGGTCCTGACGCCAGCGGGATTGATTTTCCTTTCCGGGCTCGTTCGCCGTGGGCGACTCGCCAAATACCACCCGCTCCGTGGTTGCCGACGTCTGCTCATCTGCAATGGCTTCGATTTGCAGCAGCGGAACGCCGGCGTCCACCTGCACGTGCGGTATCGTCATCACCTGGCGGACTCTTCCGGAAAATGGGGCAACGACTGCCATCTCCATTTTCATGGCTTCCAGCACGGCCAAGGTATCCCCAGCCGAAACCACGTCACCCGCTTTCACCGCGATGGAAACGACTACCGACGGCCCGGGCGCATGCACCATTCCGCCGTCATCTCGATTGATCGAGTGCGACACGCCGTCCACCTCGATCCGGTAATTCAGACCTTGAACGATGGAGACGACGTGGAAGCGCCGCTCGAAGGCGGTGAGCCAATATTCAAACTTGCCCAGTGGGTGGAGAAGCGCCTCGATGCGCGCTCCATCCACTTCTACGCGGTACTGCTGGGGGCCGAGACAACAAACCCTGAGGGAGTATCTTTGTCCGCGGTAGCGTAGTTCCACCGTCCGGCCTAACTCGTTGCGAACGTGCGGCCGTCCGCGGACGGCTGAGGCGTAGAATTGCGTCTGCTCCACCGCCAACTCGGCAGCGTAGGCTTCAATCGCCGCCTGCACCAGCGCCACATCGGCGTGACGCCTGGAACAATGCCCGCCACTGGCCGACAGTCGGTCCAGCCATCCGATATCCACTTCCGCGCGCTGCACGTCGGCCCGGTTCAGCAAGTCCAGCAGAAATGCTTTGTTGCTGGTTCCGCCCTTGATGACGACAACGCTCTCGCGCAGCACCCGTTGCAGCCGCGCGAGTGCTTCCTTTCGGTCTTGTCCATAGGCGATGATCTTGGCGATCATGGAGTCGAACTCCGGCGGGATGGCATCGCCTACCGCGACCCCGGTGTCAATGCGCACCCCCGGTCCGGTCGCAAGCCTGAACCGCTCAATCGTCCCGGGAGCCGGCGCGAAACCGTTTTCCGGATCTTCGGCGTTCAGCCGTACTTCAATCGCGTGACCAGTTGTCCGGGGCGGTTCTCCTTCCAGGCGTCCGCCGCGCGCGACGTGAATCTGCAGCTTGACGAGGTCGCAACCAGTTGTGCATTCGGTCACCGGATGTTCGACCTGCAACCGGGTATTCATCTCCATGAACGAGAAGCGGTGGCTCTCCGGTTGGTACAGAAATTCGATGGTTCCGGCGTTGTGATATCCCGCCGCCTGGCTTAAGCGCACCGCCGCCTCGCGTAGCGCCTGGTCTTGCAGGGAAGTGAGTGCGGGAGAGGGCGCTTCCTCCATTACTTTCTGGTGGCGGCGTTGAATGGTGCAGTCACGCACGCCGAGCGGCCATGTCGTGCCGTAATGATCGGCGATGACTTGCACCTCGACATGACGCGCCGCCTGGACCAGTTGCTCCATGAAAACGGTGGCATTGCCGAAGGCCTTAAACGCCTCAGCGCGTGCGCCTGCAAAAGCCAGGGCGAGTTGGGCTGCAGAATTCACGCGACGAATTCCGTGACCGCCGCCTCCGGCCGTGGCCTTAACCAGAAGCGGACAGCCCAGGCGCTCGGCGTGGCGCTGGGCCTCGGCAAGCGTTTCCACCGGGCCGCCGCTCCATGGCGCAACCGGTATCTGGGCCTGCTCAGCCAGAAGTTTTGAGCTGATCTTGTCGCCCAGGCGCCGCATGACATCGCCATCCGGGCCGATGAATACGATACCCAGTTTGCGGCAAAGGTCAGCAAACCCAGGGTGCTCGGCGACGAAACCCCAACCCACCCAGACGGCCTCCGCGCGCGTTTTGGTCAACACCTGTTCGAGCAGATCATAATCAACGTAGCTGCTCTTGGATTGGCCCGTGGCGGGGTCTTTGAGCATGGCTGCGCCCAGAGACACGGCTTCGTCGGCCTCACAAACAAACATCGCGTGACGGTCGGGCTCGGTGTATAGGGCGATGGTACACAGCGATGCGCCGTACTCTTGATTGAACTCACGCGCCGCGTGTATGAAGCGCATCGCGGCTTCACCACGGTTCACGATGGCCACGCGTTGAAATTCGTGCTGCATGATTTCTCCGATCAACCAATCGTTAAGCTGAGCAAGCTAAGTTCGTTTATGCCATGACGGCGTGCAGTGCTTTAAAAGGCTCGGCATCGAGGCTGTTGGGTATCGCTGCCGTGCGGTAGCCGTTTAGCTGCACGTAGCAGTTTCCTTTCGTGTCCACAACTTCGGCATCAAAGCTTTCCTGGTCGGGATGGGGAGTGACCACGGCGTACAACCGGCTTTCAGCCAGGTTCGGCGCACGCAGCAAGGACACTTGATGAACGTCCTGTGGCAGACCAAACCGGTTTTGTACGCTCATTTCCCAGAGCCCGGCGGTCTGGAAGATAAGCTCGATCAGCCGTGGCGCCATCAGCGTCGGCTGGTCGGACGGCTGGTGGTTGCTGGGCAAGCCTCCTGCCATCAACCCAATCATCCGCTTTCCATCCCACCAAGCCCGCTCCAGGACTTGGTACGCCGGTCCGTGAAAGTAAACGCGATAAATTTCGGCGGCTTCCGCGATGGAGTCGGGCGACGTTATCAGGGCCTTCCCGGTCACTGCGGTTGGCGTCAGCTTCGACAGTCGCACCCGTGCCGTGAAGTGAACAGTCTCTTGCGGCGCCGCATGGTTGGGTAGCAGGCGACGGCCAATCAATTGGCAATCTGCAAGCAACCTGTCTCCTTGCGGGTAATAAACGGCTTGGATCGTCACCGTGCGCGGCTCATCGCGGTAGAACTTGAACGGTGACAGGAAATTTACTTCTTCCACCGCCTCGACATGCCAGCCGGGATGCACGCGCAGGGCAGCCTCGGCGAATCCCTCGATCCCCATGACTCCGGGCAGCACCGGCGTGCCGTCGATCCGGTGATCGTACAAGAATGGTTGAAGTTTGGGATCGAGAGTGGTCTCCATGGTCAAGCCACTGTAAATACCCATTCCGGTGATCTTGCCCATCATCGGTCCTTGCCGCAGCTTTTCGGTGGTGGCGGCGAGCACGTCCGTGTCAAGTCCGCCGGTGGCATCCCATTCATTCAGAAGAATGCCCAGGCGCTGGCCTATGACAACTTCACCGCGTGTTCCGCCTGAGGTCAGTTCGCGGCGGATCAGAGGAATGCCGGCTTCGGGCGGCAACATATCGATGCCGGCCAGTTCCATCATCTTCGGAATGGAGCCGCGCGTAGCCATGCCGATACCGCCCCACGCCGTCCAGTCGATGACGATGCCACGTGTACCCGGCCGGGCCGCGCGGAAGCTTGACGTGATCTTGCACAGCAGGTCGTTGGCGGAACTGTAATCGGTCTGCCCTCCGTTGCCGAAGCGGCCGGCAATCGAACTGAATGCCACGGTCACGCCGAGGGGCATGTCGCCGATTGAGTGCAGGAGGTTGAACCAGCCGTCACTCTTGACGTCAAACACCAGGTCGAACTCGCGCGGGTCTTTGTCTGGCAGGAAATGGCTGCGCTCGATTCCCGCAGCGTGTAGCAGCACGTCGATGCGACCGCTGCGCTCGCGCACCTGGCGGATGATATCGGCTACACGGTCCGCATCCGTTAGGTTGACGCCGAAGTAGTGTGCGGTGCCTCCAGCGGCTCGCACCGCGTCGATTGCGCTCTTAGCGGCTTGCGCCCGTTCCAGGCCGGCTAGCTCCTTTTCGATCAGCGCCGGTGTAGCTCGCTGGCCACTGGCCTGGATGCGCGCGAACAGATCGCGCTTCAGACCTTCCTTGTCGCTCACGAAGCGCTTGAGGTCGGGGTTGTTGGGATCAGGTTCGGGCACCAGATCAAGCAAGTAAAACGTGCCGCCCGAAGCTGCCGCCAAGTCGGCGGTAATGGCGGAGACGATGCTTCCCGCCGCGCCGGTAATCAGAAACACGGTGTCGCTGTCCAGTTTCAATCCGGGCTGTCCGTCGGCTGCGGGCTGTTCTTGCAGTCCAATCGTCCAGCGCTGCCCGTCCTTGTAGCCAATCTCGATTGCGCCGGGATCACGCAGGGTTTCCTCGATGAGGATTTCCGCCAGTTCCGACGGTTTGCGCTCAGGTTCGAAATCGACCGCTTTGACATGGGCGTCCAGCCGCTCCCGCTTATACGTTTTGGTGAAGCCCACGACTGCGCCGCCCAGGGGCGCGATCGCTCCGGCCTCGTCGTAACCGTGCTGCCCGCCCAGTCGGGTCGCCGACACCAGAAATGTGCCCGGCTTCGCAACCTGGTCGAACAGAACGCGCATGGTGGTATAAAGCGATTTCGCGCGAACCCAGAGGGCTTCGTGCCAGGACGCAAGGTCCATGCCGGCAAGATCGCCTTCGTTGTCCAGCGCGGACAGCCAGTAGACTCCTTGCACCGGTCCGGCGGCGAGCCAGTCTTTGAGGCGATTGCTCAGCGCATTGGCATCCGGCGCGTCCTTGATCCATAGGACTTCTACACCCCTCATTGTCTCCAGCCGTTGCGCCAGTGCCTGCGCCACTCCGCCGTTGTCGGGCATGATCACCACGCGGTTTCCGCGGGCGAAGGTCACGCCCGTCGGCTTACAAACAGTGAGCGGCGGCCGCAAGTTGGGCACCGGCACGCGGCGTGGAACAAGGTTGGCGGCATCGAAACTCGCGATTGGCGGGCGCGGCGGCGCAACCGCTTTCGCAGCAGGTGTCGCGGTGACAGATGTAGTGGCTACCGTTGTTGTCCGCTGTCCGGCATGGGCGAATTGAATGACGTGGGCCAGGGTCGGGAAGTCCCGCAGCTTGAGGTTCTCATCGCGCGGGATGTTATACGCCGCCCGAATGGCGGCGAACATCTCCGCCTGCTTGACGGTATCTATGCCGAGGTCCGCTTCCAGGTCAAGATCCAGGTCGAGCATGTCCTTGGGATAGCCCGTTTTCTCGGCCACGATCTCCAGCACCTTGTCTTTGATCGCGTCGTCCGTGACTGCTGGAGCTGCGACGGTTGCCGGCTCGGGAGCGATTGGCTCAGCGATGGCTGGAGACGGCGAAGCCGCGCCAGCTAGGTCGGGCCGCTTCTCATAGACGAACCGAATCACGTGCGCCAGTGTGGGGTAATCGCGCAGCTTACGGTTCTCATCGCGCGGGATGTTGTAGATCTCGCGGATGGCGGCGAACATTTCCGCCTGCTTCACGGTGTCCACACCGAGGTCCGCTTCCAGATCAAGATCGACATCCAGCATGTCTTTGGGGTAGCCGGTCTTCTCCACCATCAATTCGAGGATGCGTTCCTTGACGGCCTCGGCTGCGCCGTCTTTAGGAGATGCCATCGTCGGAGTCGGTTGGGTGGCGACGGGAGTTGGTGCAGCTGCAGGTATCGCGGCCTTCTTCGGTGACAAAGGAGCAACAGCCAGGTCAGGCCGCTTCTCATATACGAACCGGATCACATGCGCCAGCGTGGGATAGTCGCGCAGCTTGCGGTTCTTGTCGCGCGGGATGTTGTAGATCTCGCGGATGGCGGCGAACATTTCCGCCTGCTTAACGGTATCGACACCAAGGTCCGCTTCCAGGTCAAGATCGACATCCAGCATGTCCTGCGGATAGCCGGTCTTTTCCACCATCAAGGCGAGAATGCGTTCCTTTACGTCACCGCCAGCGCCGTCCTTAGGAGATGTCGCCTGCGGTGTTGGCGGAGTCGGTTGGGTCGCGGCGGGAGTTGATACGACTGCGGGCATCTCGGCCGTCTTCGACACGGGAGTCGCGCTGGCCAGGTCGGGCCGCTTCTCGTACACGAAGCGAATCACATGCGCCAGCGTGGGATAGTCGCGCAGCTTGCGGTTCTCATCGCGCGGAATGTTGTATATCTCGCGGATGGCCGCGAACATTTCCGCCTGCTTGACGGTATCAACACCAAGGTCCGCTTCCAGGTCAAGATCGACATCCAGCATGTCTTGCGGATATCCAGTCTTTTCTACCATCAAGGCGAGGATGCGTTCCTGCACGGCATCGCCAACGCCGTTCTTAGGAGATGTCACGGCGGGTGTCGGCGCAGGAGCTTTCGTTTCCACTTTCACCTTCGGCGGGGGCGCCGTTGCCACCGCGGCCGATGTCATTTGTTGAAGCGGCTCGCTCTTCACAACCTTTGGTGGTGCAGAAGCTGCAACCGCAGCGACCTGAACCGGCGGCTCAGGTTTGGCCATCTGCCTAGGCGCTGCTGCTGGCGCTGGCACCATCACGACTTCCTTGGCGGTGACTGCCATCCGCGCGGCCAGCCCTTGATCGCGCACGCGTAACGTGCGGTGGACCACTTCCAAGTCGGCGACCGGACGTCCTGCCATTCGGCTTAGCCACGCGTTCCAGACGTTTTCGTCGGCAATGCGATAGGCGTAGCCCAGAGCATTCGGGCTGCGACGAATCCCGTCTTTCGTCGGCACCCACCGCAGCAGAATCATGCTGATCTGTGAACCGAAACCGGCGCCCAAGTGCATTGCATACTGCACGGGATAAGCGCCGCCCTTCGACAGGTTCAACAGACCCAACTCGGGATCGACTTCCCTAAAGTTGGCAACGGGCGGCACTAATCCCGTTTCTAGGGCCTTCACCGCGAGGACATCTTCGATGCCGGTGGCCATGGCGTGGCCAGTTAAGCCTTTGGTATTGGCGATGACGATTCGATCGGAGCTATCGCCGAAGACGCGACGCAGAGCGTGGATCTCCGCCGAGGCGCTGCCGCCACGCGCGGGCGTGTAAGTTTCGTGGGAAACGAAAACCATCTGCGGCGCGATCTGATTGCGGGCGACGCCACTGCAGGTTTCGGCTTCGGCGACCAGGCCCTCCATCACCTGGCCGATGTGCTGCACGTCGAGACGAGTGCCATGAAATGCGCTGTTGGCTGTCACTGCACTCAACACTTCGCAGATCGGCTGGATTCCCCGCTCACGCGCAGCATCCAGGCTCTCCACCACAAGGGCGGCGGCGCCCATGCCCATGATCAGGCCGTGCCGGCGGCGGTCAAACGGTATCGCGGCGTCTTCGACTTTTTCGTCGGTGGCTGCCGCTCCGCTAGCCAGAAAACCGGCGCCCATCCAATCGATCAGGTTGTCGGAGGTGACATCGTCTGCCGAGATGACGATTACGCGGCGGCACCGTCCGGCGCGAATCCAGTCCTGCGCCAGCGCAACGCCTTGGGCAGTGGTCGCGCATGCGGAGTTGATTTGCGTGTTGGGACCGCGAGCGCCGATGAGTTCGGCGAATTGCGAATGTCCCATCGATAAAACTCTGAGCAGGAATCGCCGGTCGAAAACATACGGCTGTTTTTCGATTGCCAGGCGCAACTCCCCGATGCGCTGGTCCAATTCCTGCCCAAGGTCCGAATGGCCGTTACCTGCGGACCGGGCGCGTAGGCCTTCCAGCAACGCCAACTGCTCGCGGCGCTCATGGTCTTTGTAATAGCTCCCCATTATGTCGGCGAAGGAGTCACAGCCGGGGAAGGCGGAGCCAAAAATTACGCCGGTATCGTCGCGCATGGCGTCCGGCAGCCCCCAGCGATCCGGCAACTGGGTGCCTTTGGTCGTGGTCTTATAACGCATGACTAGCGGGATTCCGGCGTCACGCAGCGCGTCGATGCCCGCGCCGATAGCCAGGCGAGTGACGCGGTCGAAAGCGGCCAGGCGCTCGGAAGGAACGCCGAATTCACTTCCCAGATCGAAGGCGCCTCCGCGGCCCGCCAGCTTGATGACATCCGCCACATCGTGAATGGATTCAAACGTGGCCTCTCCCTGCTCGCTCTTAACCAGGCGCAAGATGTTCTTGTCCAACATGTCCTGGCGGAAGTGCGCGGGGATGGCGCTGATGAACTGATCGCCGCGCAAGATGCGTTCGATGTTGCCATCGTCGAAGATGTGCTCGGTTCCAGGCAGGCCCAACGACGCTCCAGTGATGCCCACTGGGATATTGGTCGGGGCAGGTTTCTCGTCGTGGCGAATCTGCCAGCCGCTGCGTTCCAGAGTTTCGGCAAACAGGCGACCGAGTTCGTTGTACCCATTACCGTCTGTAGGAGTCGATGACGCCGTGACAGCTGGGGGAATAGTTGCTGCCAGCGGCATTGGTTTCGTGTCGTTCGCCGGAGTGGCGATGGCCGATTGCGAGTACGCAGGTTTCGCTGGAACCTCGACCGCCGCTTCAGTCAGTCCGCGGCCCAGTCCCGCCGCGTACATGGCGCACAACGCCTGGTTGAAAGCCGGAATGTCGCCGACCTTGGGATGATTCGTGAACAGCGAGACCACGTCGCCGCGGTCGCCGAGCACTTCCTCGGCAAATCCCTGCAACGCCTTCTTCGGTCCGACTTCGACGAAAATGCGCGCGCCCGCGTCGTAGAGTGTGTTCAATCCCTTCACAAACTGCACCGGACTGGCGACCTGCAGCGCGAGGAGGTCCAGCATCTGGGGAACAACATCAGGTCCCGTGGGATAAAACTCGCCATTCACGTTGGCAATGACGGGCACACGAGGTGGTTGCATGTGCAGGTGCGACAACATCTCGCGCAGCGGTTCGCTGGCCGGCGCAACAATCGACGTGTGAAACGCGTGGCTGACCGGCAACGGCACTACGTTGTAGCCAGCCTGTAGAAAGATCTCCGTGGCCCGTTCGACCGCTTTGCTGGCGCCGCCGATGACCGACTGCTGCCCGCTATTTACGTTGGCGATCACCGCATAGCCGTCGATGGTCTTCAGGATTCGCTCGACTTCAGCCAGCGGCGCAAAGACCGCCGCCATCTTTCCGGTATCTTTCACGGCCACGCGGGCCATGCCGCGGCCGCGAGCGCTAACCGCTCCCAATGCGTCCTCGAAGGAGAGCGAACCCGACGCAACCAGCGCGCCGTATTCGCCCAGACTGTGTCCCATGGTCATGTTGGGCTGTATGCCGTACGCAGCCAGCAGCCGGGTCAGGGCCAAGTCGATGGTCAGCACAGTGGGCTGGGTGATCTCGGTCTGGCGCAGATCTTCTTCAGCTTTCGCGACGGCGACCTCGTCAGTTTGGTCAACGAAGACAAACTCACTCAGCGGCTTGCCGAGTAGTGGGGTCATGATGCGGTCCGCTTCGGCAAAAGTTTCGGCCACGATGGGTTCGGCGGCGCGCAGCGGCTCAAGCATGTTGACGTACTGCGAGCCTTGCCCGGTGTACAGGAACGCCACTTTGCCCGCAGGGCCGCGTCCACGAAAGATGCCTTGTGGACGCAGGGCTTTCCATATCGGAGCTTGGTTGGCTTTCAATGCCTTCAGCGCCTTGGTCGACTTGTCGGCCAGATCGTTGGCGTCGGCGTAGTCGATCACAAGGCGTTCCGGCGCTCTCAGGTCGGATTCCGCCGGGGCGGCAGGCGCAGGTGCGCGACCGGTCGCGGCATCTTTCTGGATTGTCTGCAGGCGCTCGGCGATTGCCGTGTCCGATGCAGCGCCGATCACCAGCGCGCCGCGCAACGGAGCTTTATAGGAGACAGCCGCAGTTGACGGAGGCGTTACTGTCGCCGCATTGAAACTTCTCTCTGCCACTACTGGCGAGGGCGCAGTGACAGCTACCGATCGCTTGCCATTTCCGTTGAGCCTGCCGGGAATGTACTCTTCCAGCACAGCGTGGAAGTTGGTGCCGCCAAAGCCAAAAGCGCTGAGGCCGGCGCGCCGCGGCGTATCTTCCGGAACCGTCCACGGTCGCAACTCGGTATTGACATACAACGGAGAGTGAGCAAAGTCGATAGCCGGATTGGGGTGCGCGAAATTCACGCTTGGCGGCAACACCTTATCGCGAAGAGCCAGGATCGCCTTCAGCAATCCCGCCGCGCCCGCAGCTCCTTTGAGATGTCCGATATTCGATTTGACCGAACCCAGCGCCACCGACCCAGCGGGGAGGTGAAAACTGCTGAGCACTTCCGTCATGCTCTGCAGTTCGATGGCGTCGCCCACGCTGGTTGACGTGCCGTGGCCTTCCATCAACGTCCCGGCGGTAGGCGATAACCCGGCGTTCTGCCAGCCGCGCTCGATGGCGAGTTTCTGGCCAATCGGGTTGGGCGCCGTAATCCCTTTTCCCTTGCCATCGCTGGCTCCGCCGATACCGCGCAGCACAGCGTATATCTTGTCCCCATCGTGCTCGGCATCGGCCAGGCGCTTGAGCAAAAAGATTGCAGCACCTTCGCCCATGACAAAGCCATCTGCCCCCTCGGCGTACGGCCGGCTATCTCTTCCCGAAAGCGCGCCGATCTTGCAAAACTTGACGAAGGTCGGGGCCCCCATGTTGCGGTCAATGCCGCCGCAGACGGCCACATCAAAATCGTTCTCGACCAGTCCCTCGACGGCCGAACTGATTGCTGCCATCGCTGATGCGCAGGCGGCGTCCACCACGTAATTGGGCCCGTGGAAGTTGTAGAGGTTGGCGATGCGGCCGGCAATGCAGTTCGCCAATTCGCCGGGCATGCTGTCTTCCGTGATCTCGGGGAGCAGCTTGCCGATGCGGTCGTGCAATTCGCGGGTGATGTCACGGCGGGCCGCCGGCGGCAACGCGGCGAAGCTGGCGCTTCCGGCCAGCTCACGGGCGTATTCCGGAAAGTGGACACGCAACGATGTGAGGTAATGTCTTTCTCCGGCCATGGCATTGCCCAGGATCACCGCGGTGCGATCCAGATTCAGCGGCCGCTGGGGATAGCCGTAATCTTCCAAGGCTTCGCGGGTACAAGCGATGGCCCATTTTTGGGCAACATCCATGGCATCGACCACGCGGGGCGGGATGGGCAGGTGCCACTTCATGGGGTTCCACACGTACTCGCGCACCCAGCCACCGATCTTGGAATAGGTCTTGTCGGGTGCAGCGTGATCGGCATCGTAATAAAGCGCAGCGTCCCAGCGGTCGGGCCGGACCTCGCTGATGCTGTAACGGCCATTCTTCACGTTTTGCCAGAAAGCCGGTACGTTCACGGCGTCGGGCAGAACTGCCCCTGCTCCCACAATCGCAATGGCACGATATGCGGTGTTTTCCATAGCTGGTCACTTCCTTTGGAAATTTCTTAAGCCGGACGAAGATGGCGCCCATCGGGCGACGCTGAAGCAGACGTTCGGAGGGTTGGGTCGTTTCATTTCCTCCCCATGAGGAGAGGCATGATCCACTCACACGGCCTGGATGACCCGGGAGCGCCTGAGAGCATCTCTACTGTGACAGGGGGAGTGGGACATTGTCAGTGATGTAGCACGGGAAATTAGGTGATGCAGGCCACAAGGTCAGGTGACAAGTAACGCGTTACAACACACAAACTATATGTCACAACACAATAACCACATGTTACAACACAAAACCTTTGTGTTACAGCACATAAAATTAGCTTATGGTTGCTGAGCCGGGTCCCAACGGTTTTGTATTGTGTTCGCTTTACCGGGGAACAACACAGGCATCCGGCCAGCGAAAAACGGACCGAATGCCTGGGTGTCTTGCCCCCTTAAACCAGGACGGCCTGTTCCGCCTCTTTCTTCATCCGGCTATAGAGTACGTCGGCCACGTAATCCATGTCGGCAATCAGGCCCTCCTGTGCGCGGTGGATGGCGGGCAGCCCCAAGTTCGCTTCAAACGCGGCCATGTTCGCGTCGCTCACGCCACCCGCTCCGGTCACCCAACGCAAACCTTCTTCGGCTACCTTGAGGGCCGCCTCGCGGGCGAAGGTGCGGCTTAGCGCGGCGAGTGCGGTAACATCGAAACGCGTGCTGGCTTTTTCGTTGAGCCGGCCTTCCGCGCTACGCGCGGCACGCCGGGATAGACTGCCCGCGCACTCGGCGTAAGCAATCAATTCCCCCAGCCGCAGAAGGATGTGTTGGAAACGGGTCAGGCGGGCGGCCCTCGCTTTTTCCATCACCTCGGCCAGCGCGTGCTTAGCCAACGCCGCCAGGTTGGCGCCCACCTCCGGATGCTGAACGTGCAGCCCCTCCAACTCGCGCGCCCGCTCGTGATAATACTGCCCGCGCGTCTTCAGGTGCAGTTGCCAGCGGTCACGGCTGATGGTCATCTCCATGATCTCCGAGGTTCCTTCGTAGATCCTGGTGATGCGAACGTCGCGGCTGATTTTCTCGACCATATACTCGTGGGTGTAGCCGTAGCCGCCAAGCGCTTGAATGCTGGCGTCAGCCGCCGCATCTCCGGCTTCGGTCGCCATGTACTTGGCGATGGCGCCTTCGGTGTTCAAGCTGCCTTCGCCGGCGTCAATGCGCTCGGCGGTCTCTTCGATATAGGAACGGGCCGCTTCCAGTCGGACCACGTGCGGGACGATCAGCTTGTGCGTGTACCCTTGCTTTTCGGAGAGCGGCGCGCCAGCCTGGATTCGCTTGGTGGAATAGGGAATTGCGCGATCGAGCGCCGCCCATCCGGCCCCAAGGCCAAAAGCGGCCACCATCACGCGCGTGTAACCGAAGACCATCTGCGCCTGCACCAGGCCCTGGCCTTCGACGCCGCCGACGAGCCGGTCGGCGTCAACGTACACATCGTTGAGGGCGAGCGCTGCCGTGTTGCTGAGGCGAATGCCGTGCTTGTCTTCAGGCTTATCGTGAGCAAAGCCCTTGGTGCCTGCGTCCACGATGAACCAGCTTGGCCCTGCGGGCGTATTGGCCAGGATGGTGTAAACGTCGGCGATTCCGCCGTTGCTGATCCACTGCTTGCTGCCATTGACCTTGTAGCCGACGATCTGCCCGTCCTTTTCGACGCGATCGGCGGTAGTCTTCAGCGCGCCCAAGTCGCTGCCCGCTTCCGGCTCCGTCGCGCCGTAGGCGAACAGAATTCCTTCGTCAGCAATGCGACCCAGCCATTTCTTCTTCTGCTCAGGAGTGGCGCCGAAAGTTATGGGATCGCTGCCGAGGAAGGTGGCGAACAAGGAGGTGGCGACACCAAGGTCGATCCGCGCCATGGCTTCGCAGATGCAATAGACGTCGAAAGTGCTTCCGCCCATCCCGCCATACTCTTCCGGAATGAACAGGAGTTGAATGCCCAACTTATCCGGGTCGCTCATGTGCCTGATAATCTCCACCGGGCATTCATCGCGTTCGTCCAACGCGATCAGCTCTTCATCAGGCAGGCGCTTCTTCGCGAAATCCCGCAGCGATTTCAAACTTAATTGCAATGTCTTCTTGGTGATCATTGTCGGTGCCTCTCTTTATTTCTTAGACCGAAACCTGTTTCATTCCGCGGACCTTGCTGGTCAGCTCCGGCAAGAACTCCAGGATGTCGGCGACGATGCCAACGTCGGCCACCTGAAAGATGGGAGCTTTGGGGTTCTTGTTGATGGCGACGATGAAAGGACTGCCCTTGAGGCCGGCCAGATGTTGGAATGAGCCGCTGATGCCACATGCCATGTAAATCTTGGGCTTCACCGTCTTCCCGGACGAGCCTACCTGGCGGGATTTCGGCAACCACTTGGCATCGACCACGGGCCGGGAGCAACTCACCGCCGCGCCCAGCGTCTCGGCCAGCTCCTCGGCGATGGCGATGTTGTCTTTTTCCTGGATGCCACGGCCCACGGAAACCAGAACGGCGTGCTTGGTGATATCGACATCGCCCGCCTCGGCGACGACGGTCTCGAGATAGCGGCGTCCCGCCGTCAGAGTGCCGACGTCCGCAGACTTGTCCACGATGACGCCGTTGATCGGAGCAACCTCATGCGGCTTGAATGCGCCCGGGCGCAGGTTAAGGACCGCGCCGGCTGATGCATCGCAACGCACGTGGGCGCTCACCTGTCCACCGAACTCCTGCCGGACGAGTTTGAGATACGTCCCGTCAATGCCGTCGATGCCCAACACATCGGAGACAAACGCCGAGTTCATCTTGATGGCAAGACCCGGTGACAGGTCGATTCCAAAATGAGAGTGAGAGACCAGCACGATGCCGTCGTGCGGCAGGATGTTCAACAACGCTTTGCGGACCAGCTCAGCATTGGGATAAGCGAGTGCCTGGTTGGCGATTTTCCATACCTCGGCGTAGGAGCTACGCAGGGTTTCGCAAACGGCGTCAAGTTCCGCGCCCCAACCGGTAACCACCGCGACCGGCGCCGCGGCAGCGTCGATGTTTCTTGCGGCGGCTACGAGTTCGGCGGCTGAATCATCGGCAATGCCGCTCTTGTGTGCGATGTAGGCGAAGATGCGTGCCATCAGTTCAACCCTCCTTTGGCTTTCATTAACTCAATCAGTTTGGCGATGATCTCTTCCTGGTCGCCTTCCAGCATCTCGGCTCCCTTACCGAGCGCGGGCACGAAGTAGTTCACCCGCTTGACCTTCGCTCCGGCGGCCCCGACAGTACTTGCATCTAGTCCGAGATCAGAAGCGCCGAAGGTTGGAACCTCCAGCGACGCCACCTGCCGAATGCCTCGCATCCCGACGTAACGCGGCTCATTGATGCCGGTCTGAATCGAGAGCACGCAGGGGAGATCGATTTCGTTCATCTCCTTGTTGCCGCCTTCGATCTCGCGGCTCACCTTCAGCTTGCCGCCATCAAGAACGGAAATGGAATTCACCAGCGAAGCGAATGGATAGTCGAGCAGCGCCGCCAGCATCCCGCCTACCTGTGCGCCGCCGTCCTCGGCCTGGACGCCGGTCAGGATCAGGTCGAAGTGACCCTTATGCACGTAGGCTTTCAGAATGTTCGCAATGCCTCGGCCGTCGGAGCCGTCGAAGGCTTCATCGGAGAGCAGCACGCCTCGGCTGGCGCCCATGGCCATTTCGCGACGCAGCACTTCCTCGTCGTCGTCGCTGCCAACCGTGACCACGGTGACGTTGCCGCCGACCTTGGCGGTGATCTGCAGCGCCTCTTCGACGGCGTAGTTGTCGGGTTCGTTGATCGAATACACCAAGTCGTCACGCTCGATATCGTTCCCGGCGGCGTTGAGTTGAATTTCGTTTTCCGACGTGTCCGGTACTCGTCTTACGCAAACTAGAATTTCCACTGTCGCACTCCCCAATGGTTTAGGTTCGAAAGTTATTGCCAAGGTCCTACGCGAGGACCTCACTCCTCAGCTTGTCGTGTTCCAGTTCTGCGGGCGCTGGGCGCACGAGCTGTTGGTCCACCAATTCCGCCAGGTCGATGGCAGTCATCTTGCCTTCCATGCCTGCGACCTTGATTGCATCTTCTATATTCGCCATGCAGAATGGGCAGGCAGTCACGATCACATTGGCCCCGGCTTCGGCGGCCATCTGCACCCTCTTTACGCCCATTCTCTGATCTTCCTTTGGCTCGTAAAACAGCATCAGCCCGCCCCCGCCGCAACAGAATGAGCGATCGCGGCAGCGGTCCATTTCCACTCTCTTCAAGCCGGGAATCGCATCCAGTACCTCGCGCGGATCGTCGTAAACCTGATTGTGCCGGCCGAGATAACAGGGATCGTGATAGACGTAAACGTTGTCTGCGTTCTCCACCGGATCGAGCTTGAGGTTGCCCGATTTCACCTCCCGGCAGATGACCTGGCTGATGTGCTCGACGGGCGGCACATCTTTGTAGTCATGCTTCAGCGCGTTGTAAGCGTGCGGGTCGGCGGTTACGATCCGCTGGACTCCGGAGGCCTTGATGGCATCCACGTTATGATCCCGCAAGGCCATGAACAACATCTCTTCGCCGAAACGCCGGGCTTCGTGACCGCTATCTTTTTCCGCCGCGCCCAGGATTCCGAAGTTCACTCCGGCCGCGTCGAGGATCCTTGCCGTAGCGCGCCCGATCGACTGCATGCGGTCGTCGTAGGACGTGATACTGTCCACAAAGTACAACATGTCTGCGTTGCTCTTGGCGTCCGCGGTCTTGACGGCGCACGTCTGGGAGAAATCTTTGGCTTTTGTCCACTCAGCCCGTTTCTTCTCCATCTTGCCGTAGGGATTGCCACGGCTCTCCAGCGCCTTCAGCGGCTTCTGCAGCGACTGAGGTACGTTACCGTCGTCGATCATGCCCCGCCGCAAGTCGACAATCTTGTCGATGTACTGGATCAGTAACGGGCATTCTTCTTCGCAAGCGCCGCAGGTCGTGCACGACCAGATTTCGTCTTCGGAATAAATGCCGCCGGGCGAAATTAACGGCGTGCCATTGCCTGCGCGGCCGAACATCGGATAATGCTGGAAGGTGTAATCGCGCGCTTTGATGGTGAGAAACCTGGGCGACAGCGGCCTCCCCACCGCATTGGCCGGGCACTGGTCCGAGCAGCGTCCGCAGTCGGCGCAGGAATAGAAATCGAGCATGTGCTTCCAGGTGAAGTCCTCGAACGTTTTCACACCGAAAGAGTTCACCTGATCCAGATGCTCGTCGCTGACGCCCCATCGCACCGGCTTCACAGTTCCGCGGTCCAACTTTGCGAAATAAACATTGAATAACGATGTTTCCACGTGGAACTGAATTCCGAACGGCCGATAGCACAGCAAGAAGTAAAAGGTCAGCACATCGACAAAATAGGAACTGAGGTGGACGGTCTGGAGCGTCGACAACGGAGATGCAACCAGGACGCCCTTTAGCACCCACGGCAACGACAGGACAGCCAGGAATTCAGCGGGCTGGCCCTGGTGTACTTGAAAGGCTGCCCCGCTGGCCTCGAAGAGACTCTCCGACGCCATCAGCAGCGCAATTAGCGCCAGGAGGAAGACGGCGTCGACCAGGTGACCCTTCCCGTACCTGGCGGGCACCTCGTAGCGCGCTGGCTTGAAGACGATCCGGCGAATTGCGGCGACGATCATGCAAAGGAAGACGATGGTCGCGGCATAGTCCTTGACGATGTCGTAAATATGACCGACTCCTCCCGAGGAGCCCGGCAAAACGAAATTCGGGGAGACACCGAGAATCAGCAGCGAGAAGGCCTGAGTCGCCAGGATAAGGAAGCCCGCAAAGAAGAGGATGTGCATGGTCCCTGCGGTGCGGTAGCGCGGATGCTTCCATTGCCCCAGCCAAAATTGCAGGACCCTCTCCAATCGGACGAAAGGCTGATCAAAGCGCCAATCGCGTTCACCCCGTGTGAGCGGCAGAATGCGCCGGCCTGCAATGTAGAAAAAGCACGCCAGTCCCAGAAGATTGAGGAGAAGAAACAGGGTCCGCCCGCTCATCAACCAGTACGTTACTTGCGCGGGTGACTGGATGCCCTCCACCATAATGCTCAACATCTCCTACTGGGCGAGGTTCTCGCTACTCCTGCAAACATTGTTCAGAGGCCAATGCACGAAGCGGCTGCCGGACGAGCAGGATGAGGACACCAATTTTGGCGGGCTCCTGCTTTCGCTCTCGTAACACTGAGGAGTAGCTCAGGGCCTAATGCGCCGACCTGAGCACCCAGGAGTACGCCTCAGTTTGAAGGTGTGGCGGACGTATGTCTGTGATGCCGAGTACGGTGTGCCTGTGACGCCGGGTACTTTGGGAGGTGACGGAGTAGAGCTTTGCGGCGGCAACTGGCGTGTAGAACGTCAGCCCTGCTGAAGCGAGCAACAGTCTGGCTCGTACAATGCCAGCGTTCCGCTATAGTATGAAACTCAGGACCATGACTGGCGAAGTCACGCGCACGCAAGCCGCAGCAGCCGGGTCGGCCGCCACACTGCTGTATGACGACTGGTATCCCGCGCTGCGCTCGTCCAAGATAGCCGGCAAGCACATGGCCACGGCCATGCTGCTGGGCATTCCGCTGGTTCTGGGGCGAACTGCCGCGGGCCGATACTTCGCCATGCGCGATACCTGTCCGCACCGCGGCATTCCGCTTTCCTATGGATGGTTCGACGGTCAGCAGGTGACCTGCAAGTATCATGGCTGGTCGTTCGAGGCGGCGTCTGGGCAGTGCTGCGAGATTCCTTCGTTGACCGGCCGCGACTCCCTCGACCCTTCACGCATTTACGCGGCTGCATTTCCCTGTGAGCAACGCGACGGACATGTGTGGGTGTACGTTCCCCAGCCCGGCAGAGGCAAGCTGAGGGAGGATGATTCGGCGACACTGCCCGCCGTTCCAGAAGTCCCCAAGTTCAGCCAGCGGTATCGCAGCGCGCACCTTTGCGCCGACCTGCCCTGCAACGTGGACCACGGCATTATCGGGCTCATGGATCCGGCGCACGGCCCTTTCGTTCATCAGGCTTGGTGGTGGCGTTCGAAGCAGAGCATCCACGAGAAGGAAAAGCAGTTCGAGCCCATCGACCGCGGCTTCCGCATGACCGCACATCAACCGTCGGCCAACAGCGCGCCCTACAAGCTGCTGGGAGTTTACGGTCAGCCGATCACCACCACCATCGACTTTGTGCTGCCCAACCGGCGTTACGAAATCATCCGCTGCGGGGAGAAATGGTTCGCCAGCCTCACCACGGTCACGCCGACCACCGAGAACCATTGCCGGATCGACGTCTGCGCGGCGTGGAACATCTTTCTCCACGTGCCGTTTCTCACCGTGATCGCCAAGTTCTTCGGCAGGCGCTTCGTTCGCCAAGACCAGCTAACCATGATCCAGCAGGCTGAAGGGCTGAAACATAATCCCAGCCTGATGCTGATCGACGATGCGGACCGGCCCGCCAAATGGTATTTCGAACTGAAACAGGCGCGATTGGAGTCCCAAGCCACGGGCGCTCCCATGCGACATCCCATGAGCGGGCCGGTGACGCTGCGATGGAGAAGCTGAGCGGTGAGAATGACTCCGGTGCAGGTTCCTTGGCGAGTGAGGTCCCAACTGCGAACGCTACTCCTGTTCGCGATCATCGGCATGGCAGCGGGAATCTTCATCCTTTATCCCACCAATGAGTTTGTATACTTTTACGAGCACCGGCCCAGCCAGGCCACGCCTGTGGCTTTCGCTGCGTCGCAGTTGCAGCAGTCGCTACGCGGTGGCACTCCGAAGAAGACGGCTTTTTATGGCGTCGTGGGCCTGATTTTGAGTATCTCGGCGGCTGGACTGTATTCGACCCTGCATCGCCGCTCGGAACGGATTGAGCAATTGAGTGCGGCCCTGGCGGGAGACTTGCGTGCTCTGATCGCTCGCGGCGAAAGCGCCAACCTGGAATTCAAGTCCTCATTTCGTTGGGACCGGCGCGAGAACAAAATCAACCGGGCGCTGGAAGCCGTGGTGTTGAAAACGCTCGCGGGATATATGAATGGCAGCGGTGGGACGCTGCTTATCGGAGTGGCCGACGACGGAACGATTGTTGGGTTGGACCGCGATTACACGACCCTGAAGAAGCCGGATCGCGACGGATTTGAGCAGGCCCTGATGACCGCGATTGCGGCCAAGCTGGGCGCGGACGCCTGCCGCACGGTGCAGATTGTGTTTCATTCGCTAGAGAACAAGGATGTTTGCCGCGTTATGGTCTCTCCCGCGCATCGTCCGGTCTACGTGAAGGACGGCGACAATCCTAGGTTGTACGTGCGCACGGGCGTAAGCACCCGCGAACTCAACGTTCAGGAAGCGATCGACTACACGGCGGCGCGCTGGCCCAGGTAAGTCTGGGATCCATTTCAGAGTGGCTGTGGTTCGGGTAGCGCGGGCCTTCAGGCCCGCGTTAGAACAGCCCGCACAATTATGAAGCGATTTTTCTCTGGCTCTTGGACGCGGGCCTGAATGAAGGCCCGCACTACCCGTACAACGGACACACCAATACTGGAACCGCCTTAGATCGGCTACCCAACTCTGCGACTCAATGTGTGGCCGGTGTGGGACCCGCAGGGCAGACGGGGCCAGCGGGCGTGTAGGACGCTTTGTTTTGCGCAAAGCACCAATCCACCTGCTCGTGCGAAAACTCGGTGACCACGCTGCCCGGCACATCTGCCTCTTTGACTTGCTTGAACTCGAAGGTCATGCTTCCGTCCGGCGCAACCGTTGCCAGCAGGTATCCATAAATATCGGTCATGGCAACGGTGGCGGCAGCATGGTCCTGCGGCAGCCGATACCGCACGGCTCCGGCAGAGCCCACAATCCATCCGGGCAAAACGTCGGCGGCATGGCAGGCGGTGGCGTAGATATTGTTCATCACGAAGTGCGAATGGCTCGCCAGCACGTACACGTTCTTCTTGGTGCTGTGCCGGAAGGCCAGCAGCTCAGCATAGACAGTCCGCCCGCTGCTTTGCTCCTGCGCCGAGTCATTCATGCTGTGTCCGGCGGACAAACTGTCGGGCAGGGCCGCGTGCATCCCCAGGACGACCGTGCGGATTGAGTTGTCCTTGGCATCATGAGCCAGGACGCCTTTTAGCCACGTCATCTGGGCCACATCGAACTCCTCCGCCGAAGCATTGTCCATGCCGATGAAATCAACGCCGCGTTCGGTCCAGTGATAGTACGTCTTCAGAAGGTGGTCGTCGGGATTGTCCGCCAGCCGCTGCCGCTGCAAAACCAGCTGGTCAAGCCAGTCGGCGAACTGCGCGACATACTGTCCCTTGGTCATGGGGGAAATCATTTCGTGATTGCCTATCGCCAGGAATACCGGCAAGTCTCCAAACGGTTTCAGTTGGTGCTGGATGAAGTCAGGCCAGGCAGCGGCGAGGTAGTCGCTGATGGTGGAAGCCGGATGAGTGTGAAGGTAGTCCTCGTCGAAGGTGTAGATGGCACGATAGTCGCCGAGATGCCAATAGAAGGCCGCCCCATCGCGGCGGACGCTCTGGGCGATCGCCGGCATCACAATGTCGCCACAGTTGCGCGAGTCGCCTGATACCGCGAACTTCCAGCTCGCCGCGGCGTTGGGCTGCTCTTGCGCTTCCAGTGATGCAGTGGCGCACAGGACCACAAGCAGGGCCAGGATCCAGAATCGGATTGAGACTTCTTTTCTGGTTCCCGATTTCAGGAACGGCAGGCTTTCCCAGTAATCGAGCATCTCTTCCTCACAGCGCGCGCCCTGCAGCTGGATTTTAGCGCTTTCATACATTAACTGATTGCATGTTCTACGTGGAGAATTTCATCTCGCCGTCTCGCATTGATATTCGGGGGCTAAAGCGATAAGCTGTGCCATCTTAATTCCTGTGCTGCGCTATTGGAGAACCAATGCCATCTGGATTTCGCCGGATTGCTCTGTCATTGTTCGCCGTCTGTGTCCTGTTCTCTGCTAGTTTCGCGCTCGCAAAGCAGGATGCAGCTAGGCCTGACGAAGCGCGCCTGAAGGCCGCCTATCGCTTCGAGCGCAATCATTGGGTGTACGTTCATCTCGAAGGTCCTCCGGCCGACATCGGATATCAGCACGGTTACCTGCTGGCGCCCGAGATCGCAGATGGTCTCAACACCGTTCGCGCGGTTACCACGCACAACACCAAGCGCGATTGGAATTTCTACCGCGCCACCGCACAGAACCTGCTGTGGAAGCATATTGACGCGGAGTATCAACAGGAATTGCAAGGCATCGTGGATGGCCTGCGCGCCCATGGCGTCGACCTGGATCTGTGGGACGTGGTGGCGTTGAACGCCATGGAAGAACTTCCTGACTACTACGTTCCGTGGCTGAACAAACAGGAAAAGCGGGCTGATGCGCCGGTCTTGAAGGCGCCGGGAAACTGCAGCGCACTGGTTGCGACCGGCTCGATGACCAGGGACCACAAGCCAGTCATTGGTCACAGCAACTGGAGCGACATTGCCACGGGTAGCCGCTGGACCGTCATCTTCGACATTGTTCCGACCCACGGTTACCACATGCTGACCGATGGTTTCCCAGGGGTGATCGTGAGCGACGATGACTTCGGCATCAACTCCGCCGGACTCATGGTCACGGAGACCACTATCACCGGCTACGCGCTTTTCGATCCCAACGGGGCACCTGAGTTTGTGCGGGCGCGCCGGGCAATGCAGTACGCCAGCTCGATCGATGAGTATGTGGGGATCATGCTCGACCACAACAATGGCGGATACGCCAATGACTGGCTGCTGGCCGACAACAAGACCGGTGAAATTGCGCGCTTTGAGATCGGCCTGAACCTGCATCGCGTATGGCGGACCAAGGACGGCTACTTTGTCGGCTCAAACTTTCCCAGCGACCCTGACTTCATCAAGAAAGAGACCAACTTCGATCCCAACAACATGGGCAGCTCGATGAATGCCCGTCACCAGCGCTGGGAGGAACTGATGGCACAGAACAAGGGGCAGATCGATGTCGAGATGGCGAAGAAATTTCTCGCCGACCACTGGGACAGCTACGAAGGCAGGGAAGACCGCGACGAACGTTCCCTCTGCGGCCACCTCGCCAACTCGCCGCGGGGCGCGCCCGAGTGGGAGCGGCCACCGTATGCTCCCGACGGCGCCGTAACGGCCCAGGCCGCTGACAGCACCATGGCGAAGAACATGAGCCTGCAAGCAAAAGCCGGTTACCCTTGTGGGGAGGATTTCATCGCTGACAAATTCTTGAAAGAGCACCCCGAATTTGATTGGCAGCGGTCCGTCTTGCGCGACATGAAGGGCAATCCCTGGGCCGAGTTCAAGGCCGCGGATAAACAATGAGAAGTCGCGGCTGGCTGATTCCCTAACGCAAGACATCGACCTGAGGTCAACCATCGCAGAACAATTCTGCAACTTACGTGTTGCAACAAGCATCTAGTTAATCGAGCTGGGAGGTTCGCTGACCGCCCTGGCTTGAGGAGGATGCCCATGTTCCACAAGCTTTTTTCCACTTCGAATGACTTTGTACTTACCATCGTGCGCCTGGCGCTCGGCGTGACCTTCTTTATGCACGGCGCGCAAAAAATGCTGGGCTGGTTCGGGGGGTATGGTTTCCACGCCACGATGGGGACGTTTACCCATTACTTGGGAATTCCGGCGCCGTTAGCCTTCCTGGCTATTTGCGCCGAGTTCTTCGGTGGCCTCGGACTTCTGGTTGGTCTGCTCAGCCGTGTCGCCGCGCTGGGCATCATGGTCAATATGCTGGTCGCCATCGCAACCATCCATCACGTAAATGGGTTCTTCATGAACTGGACGGGCCAGCAAAAAGGCGAGGGGTTTGAATTCCATATCCTGGCGATAGCGCTGGCCATCGTTGTGTTGGTCAAAGGTTCGGGCGCCGTTTCCATCGATCGAGCGATAGCCGGCGAATAGCCGCAGGTGTCAGCCAGCATCCACGTTCAGGGCGTCCTTGGCGGAGGACGGTACGGCAGCAGCACTTTCACGATACAACCCCGCGTGTCCCGGCGATTGGCCAGTTCGATGGACCCTCCATGGGCTTCGGCGATCTGCTGCGACAGGACCAACCCGATCCCAGAACCGCCCGGCTTGGTGGTATAGAACGGAACAAAAGCGTTGCTCGGATTGAGCAGGCCAATGCCGTTGTCTTCCACGATCAGCGCCAGCTTGCGATCGTACTGTTCCCATCGCATGGAAACCTTCGGAGCCGCGGTTTCCGAATCCGCATGGGCCGACTGTGCCTGCTCCAGAGCGGCATCGACGGCATTGCGCACCAGGTTGATCAGCATCTGTTCAATGAGGTCGGGATCGATCATCAAGGCACGCTCGGGCCCCGCCATGATCTCCACGTCAAGGCGAGTTTCCAGGACAGCAACGCGCTCCAACAGCGGCCGCAACTCCACCGGTTGCAGGGTGGGCGACGGCATCTGTGCCAGCCGTCGATAAGACTGTAGGAAGCGGTGCAGGGAAGCGGTGCGCGATTCGATGATGTTGAGCCCCCGTTGAAAATCCGCGTTCTGCTCTTCCGGCAATTGCGGCAGCGGCAGACGCGAAGCCAGGCTTCCGGCAATCGAAATGATGGGCGCCAGCGAGTTATTAAGCTCGTGACCCAAAACGCGGATCAAGCGCTGCCATGCGCTGCGCTCTTCTTCGCGCAGGGCGCGGCTCACGTCGGAGAGCACGATCAGTTTGTGGGGCACGCCGTTTTGGCGAAAGGAACTCTGGCGCACCATCCAGCGCGCGTTGGGAGTGGAGTAGGGAAGTGCGACCAGGGTTTCGTTTCTGGCTTCGAAGCATGCATTCAGTTCGAGCTCCGCAGCCGTCTTCCCCAGCAGCCTGGCCGATGGCTGTTGCAATAGCCGTTCGCCGGCTGCGTTTACCAGCCGCAGGACGTGATCGGGATCGAAAGTAAACAGCGGAGCATCGATCTCGTCGACTACCCGTCGCAAAAGTGCGGTCGCTTCAATGGTCTGAATGCGCTGCTCGGTCAGGATGTCGGCCAGCGCATTGATTTCGAGCGCCAACTCGCCGAGCGCATCATTGGCTACCGCCCCTCGCGCGCGAAAGGAATAGTCTTCTTCACGCAGCGCGCCTACCACGTTGGTCAAAGTTTGCAGCGGCCGCACGATCTGGTCGAGCAGCGCCAACGTCAGCACCAGCCAAAGGAAAAACTCAAGCGCCGTCAGCGCTATTTTCACGTCGCACGTCCATGGCTGAGTCCAGATGAGGATGGTGCCGAAGGTAATGCCGGGAAGCGCCGCCAGTACGGCGAACAAAGCGATACGTTTTTCGAAGAGGAGTCTCGATCTTCGAGAGCGAGCGCGGGGAGTTCGGGCTGCGGACTTGGAGTCGCCGCCTGAACTAGAGTCCATACCGCTCCATCCGGCGGTAAAGAGCGCCACGGCTCAAGCCCAAGGCCTCAGCCGCCTGACTGACGTTGCCATGGAAGCGCTGCAGCGCTTTGCGAACCAGGATGCCCTCGACTTCTTCGATGCTGAGTTCTTCCAGGTTCTGTCCCTGCGGGCGCTGCACATTCAGTCCCAGGTCCGAGACTTGAATCTCGCCGGTATGGCACATGAGCACCGCCCGTTCCAGCGTATGCTCTAGTTCGCGGACGTTGCCCGGCCACGCATACTGCATCATCGTCTGCATGGCGGGCACCGCAAAACCGGTCACGGCCGCGCGATATCGGGTCGCATAACGCGACAGGAAATGCGCTGCCAGCGCCGCAATATCTTCGCGGCGCTCGCGCAGGGCGGGGATGTGGATCTCAACCGTGTTCAGCCGGAAAAGCAGGTCCTCCCTAAACTGGCCTGCGGCAATCGCAGTTTGCAGATCGATGTTCGTCGCCGAGATGACGCGCACGTTGATCCGCTTGGTTCGGGATGAGCCGACACGCTCGATCTCGCCCGTCTCCAGCACGCGCAGCAGCTTGGCCTGCTGGCGCATGGGAACATTTCCAATCTCATCGAGAAAGATGGTGCCATTGTCGGCCAATTCAAAACGTCCGATGCGATCGACGCGCGCATCGGTAAACGCGCCTTTCACGTGGCCGAACAGCTCGCTTTCGAAGGTGCCCTCGGGCAGCGCGCCCGTGTTGACGGCGACCAGGGGCATGGAAGCCCGCGCCGACAAAGCATGTAAAGTCTGGGCTACGATCTCCTTGCCGGTGCCATGTTCGCCAGTAACCAGCACATTGGCGTCGGAGGGGCCGATGCGCGCAATCGTCTGTAACACCGGCTGCATGGAAGGCGCGGCGGCAATGAACTCGGGACGCCCTTCGGCGCGCAACAGTTTCGCTTCGGCTTCCAGGCGCTGAGTGCGTTGCAGAGCACGATGCAGTTCGACTTGAGTGCGCAGGATGGCCAACAGTCGCTCGTTTTCCCACGGCTTCTGAATGAAATCGCGTGCGCCGCGGCGCATCGCTTCGACAGCCAGCCCAACGTTGCCCCAGGCCGTCATCACGATCACCGGAATGCTGCTGTCGAAGGCCACGATCTGGGAGAGCAGGTCCAGCCCTTCCTGACCCGAGGTAGTATCGCGGGTGTAATTTAAGTCGATCAGCACGGCATCGTAGAAGTCGCTGGCCAGAGCTTCTCGCACCGCTGCCGGGGACTTTGCGGTATCAACTTCAAAGCCCTCGGGACGCAGCAGCAGTTCAATGGCTTCTAGAATGTGCGGTTGATCATCGGCCGCAAGAATGCGGCCGGCTTTCTGCCGATCACGTGTCCCGGCGGCAGAATCTACTATTCCCGCAGTTGCTTGGCTGTGCGTCTTGGGCAACGTGCTCTCCGTCAGGGTGCGGTGCCGTTCACCGCATCCTGGATCTGAATGCCATTATCTTCCAGAGTAGTTCCAGTGGCGCGTTGCAACTCGAGCTTGGACTTCTGGTAGGCCGTCGTGGCATTCACCAGATCGAGTTCGGCAACCGCGAGGTCGCGCTGCGCGGTCAAGGTCTGGAAGCTCGATCCTGCGCCGAGTGTTTGCTCTTTCTGCATGATGGTAAACGTCTTGTCCGCGAGATCGCGCGCTTTTTTCGCCGCTTGCACCCGCGCCCGGCCCTGCTCAAGAGCATATTGCGCGTTGCGCACTTCGATGCGAATTTGCTTCTTCAACTGTTGCAGGCGCAACTCGGACTGACGGTATTCCAACTCCGAACGATATTGGTCTGCCTTCGCGACTCGATTACGGATGGGGAGGGTCAGGTTGAGGCCCACAAAATAATCCGGGGAGGAATTGTTGAATGCATCGCTGAAAGCTCCCCCAAAACAGCAAGGCGCAGTGGTGGTGTTGGGAGTCAGATAATAAAACGGATTCAATTCTCCCGCCAAGCCCGTGCCGCCGTAAAAGCCCACCAGGGCAAGCGTTGGCAGCAAAGCGTTCTTGGCCGCCTGACGGCTGATCTGGCGGTTCTGCAGGTCAATCTGCGTTTCCGAGAGTTCCGGGCGATCTTGCAAGGCCATCGTGATCAGGTCCTGGGTCGATTTGTCGGGCACCGTATCCGTTGGCTCCAGCCGGTCCGTAGGAATTACCGGCATCGATTCCAGCACGGGGTCGTCGAGGTTCTTGGTGAGCGCATTCTTGATCAACGATTCCTGCAACTGCAAATTTGTCTTGGCGACCGTCAGGTCCTGATCGCGCCTGGATACCTCGGCTTCGGCGCGCATGACATCCATGGCGGGAATTGCCTCTAGTTGTAGCTGCTTCTGGGCATTTCCCAAACTCTGCTGGGCAAATGCGAACGACTGCTCGTTGACCCGCTCTTCTTCGTAGGCGCTCACCAGGTCCCAATAGATATTGGCAATCTGTGTCACGGTTGCGATCACCTGGTTCTTGAAGGCGATGTCGGAGATCCTCTTGTTGTTGCGCGCGATGCGCAAGAAGCGCAGGTTCGGGCCGGTCCCAAATCCCGCCAGGAGTTGTTGCGTGAATTGTGCGCGGTAATAGGTTCCCAGTTGCGGGCTCAGACTGCTGAAAATACTGTTCGTGGCCTGCCGGTTGTTGTCCACCTCGAACAAGAAGGTCGTGCCGGTGGAAAACGATTGCGTGTAATTGACATTCACCTGCGCGGTGTTTAATTGCAATTGGGGGACGCCATAGATCTGCAGGTTGGCAAGCGGTGTGGTTTGATGTTCCAAGCCGCTAATGACGCCGACGGTTGGGTCATACGACTGCACCGGAGTTCCAGCGCCCAGGGTGGACTGCACCAGACCGGCAGCGCCTGCGCCCGCTCCTCCCGCGCCTCCGGTGGTGCCGCCGGCGCCCGCCCCCGGCGCGCCCGTTCCAAAGCCACCTACACCACCGCCCGGCGTGCCTCCCACAACGCCGGTGTTGACGCCGCGGAAGGAAGCGCCAGCCTTGGTTCTCTGAATATCGGTGTCGGCGATGGGCAGGTTATAGCGGGCGATGGCCAGGTCGAGATTGTTCTCCAGCGCCAGGGCGATCGCGTCCTGCAACGAGATATATAGCTTGCCGTCGCGAATGAGGCGGTCAATGCGTGACGAGTTTTGCAAATTCGGTTCGGGTACCTGGCTCGGCGCATACGCGTCGAACGGGTTATGCGAGTGGGGAATCGCCAGGCGCGCCGGAGTATGTATGGAAAGCTGTGGAGGCGCTGCCGAAGTAGCGGGCTGCGGAGTCGGCGCATTCGGCATCTGCGCAGGGGGCGAACCAGCCGGCGCTTGGGTCTGCGCTTGATTCTGCGCTTGCGCGCCTACCAGCGCGCAACAGAGAAAAAGCGCCAGGACCGGCGACTGGAAGAGACGCTGCATCATGAACGGACCGCCTCTCCGCTCGCTGCGAGGGCTGGATTCGCGGTGTCGCCCACCAGCCATCCGTCGCGCATTTGGATGGTGCGTGTCCCATACGACGCGTTGACCTCGGAGTGCGTGACTTGCACAATCGTCGTTCCTTCGCGATTCAGTTGTGTGAACAGCTCCATGATTTCCTTGGCCTGGCTGGAATGCAGATTGCCGGTAGGTTCGTCGGCCAGCAGCAGCGCCGGTTTGTGGATGACCGCCCGGGCGATGCCCACCAACTGCTGCTGCCCGCCGGAAAGCTGGTTGGGATATAGGTCCTTCTTGGCGACGATCTGAAAATGGTCGAGCGTTTCGGCCACCATGCCTTGTCTCTGACTGCGTGGAATGTCCTTGTACGACAGCGGAAGATCGATGTTCTCCTGCACCGTCAGGTCGTCGAGCAGGTGATAGCTCTGAAAGACCATCCCGATATTGCGTTTGGCCAGTTCGGCGCGCTCTTTGCGCTTCATCGCGTGCACGGCCGCCTCGCGAAACCAGTACTCGCCCGCCCATTGATCGTCGAGCAAAGCGAGCACGTTCAGCAGCGATGACTTACCCGCGCCCGACGGCCCCATGACCGTGATAAATTCGCCTTCGCGGATCGTGAGGTCAACCCGCCGCAACACCCAGGTCTGGCCTGCGCCAGTTTTGTAGCTGCGTTCGACATTGTTGAGTTGGATCATGATGGAGTAATTAGCAACTAGCAATTAGCAATTAGCAACTAGCTTTCAGACGTCAGCGAGCCAACTTTCGGTCCGCTCCGTTTCATCCATAATCTGCCATTCTGAGAGCACACTCTCGATTCGGCATCTCCTAAACACTATTGCTAATTGCTAATTGCTAGTTGCTCGTTGCTCACTGCGTCTCCTGCATCAGCCTGCGCAGCTCTTCCTCGGCGACAACCTTGCCGTCAAACAAATGGATTTCGCGCTCTGCATGCGCGGCGAAACGCGGATCGTGGGTCACCATGCAAATGGTGGCGCCCTCACGATGCAGCTTTTGCAGCAACTCCATCACCGCTTCGCCATTGCGCGAGTCCAGGTTCCCGGTAGGCTCGTCGGCCAGCAGGATGGAAGGTGAACCGGCCAGCGCTCGTGCTACGGCGACACGCTGCTGCTGGCCGCCGGACAATTGCGAGGGATAATGCCGCAGCCGGTGGGCCATGCCGACGCGCTCCAGCGATTCCACCACCCGGCGTTTGCGCTCGGGGCCGGGCATGCCGTCGCGATAGGTCAGCGGCAGCTCGACATTCTCGTACACCGTGAGATCGCCGATGAGGTTAAAGCTCTGGAAGATGAATCCGATTTCGCGATTGCGAATGCGCGAGCGGTCGGCGAAATCCAGGTTCGCGACCGGCTGCCCGTTGAGTCTATAGTCGCCGGCAGTCGGCGTGTCGAGCAGCCCGATGATGGAGAGCAAAGTTGACTTGCCGCAGCCCGAGGGCCCCGACATGGCGACATACTCGCCCTTGCGCACCATGAGATGAACCCCAGCCAGGGCGTGGGTCTCGACTTCATCGGTGTAAAAAACCTTGGTGAGATTTTCGATCTCAATCAGCGGGGTTGCTGCATCGTTCATGTTGTTTTCCTTTGGTCGCTGCTCGCCATTCGCTTTTCGCTATTGGAGTCTCGCATCTTCCCTGCTTGTTTTCTTTATCTCGGTTGCCCATTAAACGCGAGCCCTTCACTTCAAGGTCAACGCCAAAAGCGAAGAGAGAGCGAAGAGCGAACTGCGGCATTCCCTACTCCAGCCGCACCCGGTCGGTGTTGTCCCACCGCGACATATCAGAAAGAATGACGGTATCGCCCTGGCGGAGTCCGGAGTTGATTTGAATCAGGTTCACCGAGGCCCGCCCGGTCTTCACCTGCACCCGCGTCGCTCCTTTGCCGTCGGGATCAAGCTTGAACATGGAAACCGTGCTGGTTTCCTGACCGAAAGCCGGACGCCCTACGTAGAGCACGTTCTCCAGCCGTTCCAAGTCGATGGTGCCATCCACGCTCAGATCGGGGCGTGCGCCTTTGGGTAATTCGCCTGTCAACTTCACATCGACCGTTACTGTGCCATTCTGCACGCCGGGATCGACGCGACTTACCTCCCCGGGTATCACGCCGTTGTGCGTGTCCACCGACGCCGGCTCGCCGATCTGGACGTCGCGCGCCTGCGTCTCCGGAATCTTCAGCTCCGCCATGAGATGGTTCGGTTGCACAATCCTTGCCAACTCAGCGCCAGGCAGGACGTGCTGACCAACCTGCAACGGTAAATCCACCAGGACGCCCGCAACTCCAGCTTGTACCTTCAGGCGCTGCAATTGCGTCTGCTTGAGGCCGGCCAGCGCGCGCATCTCTTCCACCTTGGCTTGTTGCACGGCCAACTGAGAGGCGATGGCCTTGGCGTTGATCTGCAAACGCTGGTCCTCGATGTCGTTGCGGGTGACCAGTTCCTGGGCCTTGCCCGCGGAAGCTTTGGCGGCCAAGCCGGAAATTACGCCAAGATCATAGAGCGCTTTATCAGTTTGCGCCTGACGCTGCGCCTCGGCGTAATCGGCGTTGACCGTGGCGGCCCCGGCTTTTTGCGTCATCAGATCGCTGTCGAGCTTTACCTTCAGGCTCTGGTACTCGGCTTCGGCCGCCTTCACCTGTAGCTGTGCGTCCAGCGCCTCCTGCTCGAGTTGAGGATTACTCATCTCCACTAATATGGTGTTAGGTTCAACCAACGATCCGGGAAGTTTAACGATGCGGATGACCGTGGCTTCAGTCTCGGCAGGAATTTGCCGGACATCTTCATGACTGGGAATCAGAGTACCCAAACCGCGCACTTGGCGGAGCATGGAGCCCCGCTTCACGGTGTCAGTCCAAATAGTGCTGCGATCAACGGCCGGCGCGGCGGGCTTCAGCCGCGAGATGCCGACAGTGACGCCGATCAAGACCACGACCGCAATACTGGCCCACAGGATCTGCCGGCGGCGCTTTTGACGCTTCAATTCAGGACGGGCGATATCCATTACGCCTTCGTAAGTGCAACTGGAGAACCATTTCCAGTCGGCATTAGTTCTCGCGTTCTCAGACAGTTAAGTGAGTGGTGCGTTTTCTGAGATGAGGGGCTATGTCCCCCCACGGATTGTAATGTCCAATTTCGGACAGTACAACACAAACCCGGCTCCGGCCTTGCCGGGGAACAGGGGCGATTTCTCAAGCATGATGAATCGGCGCATACAGACGTCAATTGATCTCGACGCAAGCCAGTCCACTGTCATAGAGTTCAGCTTCAAGATTGTCTAAGGCCAGTCGCGTCCGCTTATGACTGCAACTAGTATTGCGGTTTCAACGGAAATCGGGAAGGCGCCAGAAACGTCGGCGCGGCTGGTCTCGTTGGACGTCTTTCGCGGCGCCACCATCGCGGCCATGATCCTGGTCAACAACCCGGGAAACAGTGCTTCCTATGGGCCGCTTCGGCACGCGAAATGGAACGGGTGGACCCCAACCGACCTGATTTTTCCCTTCTTCCTCTTTATTGTCGGCGTTTCGCTCGTGCTTTCCTTTCGATCGCGACTGAGACGCGGAGATTCCACTCGATCGCTGGTCTGGCACGCGTTGAAGCGTAGCCTGACGATCTTCGCTCTCGGACTGCTGTTGAACGGCCTCCCGTCCTTCCATCTCGCGACATGGAGAATCCCCGGCGTCTTGCAACGCATTGCGCTCGCCTATTTCGCCGCCGCGATGATTACGCTTTACTGCAAGACCTATGCCCGCGCGCTATGGATTGCAGCCCTGCTGGCGGGTTACTGGTTGCTGATGCGATATGTATCGGTTCCCGGATACGGAGTGCCTGGCCGCGACATGCCCTTTCTTGATCCCAACGCCAACCTTGCGGCATACCTCGACCGGAAGCTGATGATGGGCCATCTGTACGAAGGAACGCGCGACCCCGAGGGCGTGCTCAGTACCTTGCCGGCGATTGCGACAACGCTCTGCGGCGTTCTGGCTGGGCAGTGGCTGGGCTCGAATCACAGTCGATTGCAAAAGATGGCGGGAATGTTCGCCGCGGGTGCGATTGCGCTGGTTGCCGGGGAAGTTTGGAGCATCTGGTTTCCCATCAACAAGAATCTGTGGACCAGTTCGTATGTGCTGTTTTCGACGGGATGCGCGCTGCTTTGCCTGGCGATCTGTTATTGGATCACGGACATACACCAGCAGCGTGGCTGGTGGACCGCCCCCTTCGTCATCCTCGGTACGAATGCCATTGCCGCGTACGTTTTGTCGGAGCTAGTGGGAGTGCCACTGCGTTGGCAGGACTACATCTTCCAGCATTGCTTCGCGCGTGGATTGTCTCCCGCCACGGCATCGCTGCTGTACTCGCTCACCATGGTGGGACTATGTTTTCTGCCTATCTGGTGGATGTATCGAAGAAGAATTTTCCTCAAAGTCTGACGGCTGGAATCTGTCAGCGATTCCCGCGCTTGCCGTTAAAAGCCAGAAAGGCCTCACTTCGCCACCGGTGCGCGCCATTGACGGCCTTGGCGCGCTGCCCTAATATCCGGAGCAATGGCAATTCAAGGTCCCAGCAGCGGCCAGGTGTTGGGGCACTACCGGCTAATCGAGCAGATCGGCGCCGGGGGCATGGGTGTGGTCTTTCGCGCCCATGATGAACAATTGCAACGCGACGTCGCGGTCAAGATCCTGCCCACTGGACTGTTCGCCGATGATGCCGCCCGCAAACAGTTCCGCACGGAGGCGCTGGCGGTTGGCAAGCTGAGTCATTCCAACATCGCCATGGCCTTCGACTTCGGGCAGGAACGTGGCATTGACTACCTGGTCACGGAATACATTCCCGGGGTCAACCTGGACCAGATGCTCGGCCAGCAGCCGCTTCCGCAGAAGGAAGTGCTGGAATTGGGCATACAGATGGCGCGCGGATTGGAAGCGGCGCATCGCGAGCATGTCATCCATCGCGACCTCAAACCGGGAAATCTTCGGATCAACCCCGACGGCCAGTTGAAAATTCTCGACTTTGGCCTGGCCAAGCTGGTTGAACCCATAGAACTGGCGGAAACGGCCAACCTCAACACCAGTCTCTCGGTTACCGGAACCTTGCCTTACATGGCGCCCGAGCTATTGCGGGCTGAACCGGCCGATGCCCGCTGCGACATTTGGGCAGCCGGCACGGTGCTTTACGAAATGGCGACGGGCAAGCGTGCGTTTCCGGACCGTCAGCCGTCGCTGCTGATCGATGCCATTCTGCATTACGATCCAGTGCGGCCTTGCCTGATTAATCCTGAGGTTTCGGCCGCTTTAGAGATGGTGATCCTGAAGGCGTTGGACAGGGACCCCGCTCTGCGCTATCAGACGGCAAGGGAGTTGCGGGCCGACCTTACCCGGATCCACTCCGGCGATGAGTTAGCCACCGAGACGGTCCGTCGCACCAAAGTTTTCGCAGTTCAGCGCAAGGCCCGCAATCGCAAGGTTGCATTGGTCCTGGCAGGGGTATTGCTGGCAGGAATCGCGGCGGGATATGGCGTCAAGCGCTGGTGGCCAACCGCTACCTCAACCCAGCAGCGGATCATGGCGGTGTTGCCCTTCGACACCGTAGGTCAGGACCCGGCGACCAGCGCCCTCGGTCTGGGGTTGACCGAAACCCTGACCGCCAAACTTGTGCAGGCCAGCAGCACGGATGCCATCCAGGTCGTGTCGCCGCGCGACCTGCGCGACCAGGGAGTAAAGACCGCCGAAGACGCTCGCCGCGAGTTCGGCACCGATTTGGTTCTGGAAAGCAGCCTGCAGCGCTCCGGCCAGACCATACGCGTCAACTGCTATCTGGTTGACTCCAAGACCCATCGGCAGATCGCCGCCCGCAGCATGACCGTGGATGCCGGCGATACCTTCGGGCTGCAGGACCGCGTGGTCAGCGAGACCCTGGACATGCTGCCGGCGCAGATCAAACCGGAACAACGCCAAAAGTTGAACGTTCGCCAGGATACCCAGCCTGCTGCCTACGAAGCGTACATACAGGGCCGCGGATATTTGCAGGAATATGAGAAGCCGGAGAACATTGATAGCGCGATCGCGGCCTTCAGGCAGGCGCTGAAGATAGACCCAAGCTATGCGCTGGCGTATGCCGCATTGGGAAACGCCTATTGGACCGGTTACCAGCAGTTCAATAAAAGCAAGGACTGGATCGACAACGCCTCACGCAATTGTGAGAAGTCTTTGTCCCTTAATCGCGACCTGGTGGAAGGACATGTCTGCCTGGGCAATGTGTTGAATGGGACGGGAAAGTATGAACAAGCCGTGCAGGAATTCCAGCGTGCGGTAGCTTCGAATTCCGGCAGCGAAGAAGCGCTGCGCGGTCTGGCGCTGGCCTATACCAACGTCGGTAACTTCGCGGGGGCGGAAGCAACCTACAAGAAGGCCATCGATCTGCGTCCCAATTACTGGGGTGTGTATAGCTGGATGGGCCTGTTCTACTATGACCAGGCGCGCTATGCCGATGCCACCGCCATGTTCCTCAAGGCGACCGAGCTAGCGCCCGACAACTATGAGGGATACTTCACCCTGGGTGGCAGTTACGTCACGCAAGGTCGTTATCAAGATGCGATAGACGCCTTCAAACGCTCGATTGATCTGCGCCCCAGCCCGTACGCCAGCAACAATCTTGGGTATGCCTATATCTTGATGCACCGCTTTCCGGAGGCCATCGCTGCACTGGAACAAGCGCTGAAGCTGGACAACAGCGATTGGCAAATTTGGGGAAATCTGGGGGACGCGCTTTACTGGAGTCCGGAGCAGCGCGCACAAGCGCCGGCGAAATATCGCCAGGCCATCTCGATCGCGCTTTCCAAGCTGCAGGTCAATCCGCGGGATGCCGAAATCCTGGCCTACGTGGCCAACTATTCCGCCATGCTGAACGATCGCGCGGCCGCCTTAAGCTATGTGCAGAAAGCCCTCGCCCTCGGTTCCCCCAAGGGAGAGGTCTTGTTCAGGGCGGCCATTGTTTACCACCACTTCAACCAGACCGAACAAGCCCTCGCTTACCTGAAGCAAGCCGTCGATGTCGGCTACTCGCGCGCCATTGTCAGGGATACGCCCGACTTTCAGACTCTGCAACAAAACCAGCAGTTCCAGTTACTAGTCCGAAATCCCTGAGCCATCCACCGCTTACCTCATGATTAAGCCGTTACTTCCCACGACGCAGGCGTTGCCGCCAATGGTGACCGAGGTATAGACCCAGCTAGTGCCAGCGGGGGTACCCGCATTCACAGTCCCGGTACACAGCGATCCTGTAGCGGTCGGGAAGCTGCAAGATGCAAATGGGCAATTGGCTGGAAGCTGTACCGCAACGGCCGTGCCCGGGCTCGCGCCTGCAAAGCAGGCGCCGGTCGAATCGATCTGGACCAGGCCAGCGGCGCCATTCTGAAGACAGTTGCCGTTAGGGGCGGTAAGCACGATTGACTGTGCCCCCCCGACCTTGTGGCGGTTGTCGCAACCCGAAAAAACCACCACCAGAGACAGAGCAAGAACGATTACGAAACGACCCCGATGCAGAGACATTCGAATCCTCCTCCACAGAGTGAAATCGTGAGCCGTGAAAACTGTAGCACGTTGTCGGCCGCTGTCAAATGGGAACTCTGGCCACATACGGGGCATACCTGATCGCCCAAAGCCTTTCCATATTCCTCCGTCACCATCAGCCGACTGCCGCCCACGTTCACTGGCCGTTCAGCTCTCCCTTGACATCCAGGTTCCGGATCAGCCGGTGCAGGTAGTTGGGATGAAGCCCGAGCAGTTTGGCGGCCTCCGTGTAATTGCCCTTGGTTTGCGCCACCGCGTCAATGATCAATTGCCGCTTGAGCTGATTGACTCGGGCATGATAGTGGACGGCGTTACGCTCCGCCGGCTGCACCTCCATCAGGGCTGCGGGTAAATCATCGGGAAGAATTTCATCTGTCAGGCCCAACACCATGGCGTGTTCGATGGCATTCTCCAGTTCGCGCACATTGCCCGGCCAGCGATAGGCCATGAGCAACGCCCGCGCCTCCGGGGAAATGCCTTTGAGCGGCCGTTTGCATTTCTCCGCATATTTGGCGGCGAAGTAAATGGCCAGCAGCGGAATGTCATCGGGACGTTCCCGCAAAGGAGGGACCACCATCGAGACCACGTTCAGGCGGTAGTAGAGGTCCTGGCGGAACTCGCGGTCCTTGATGGCCTGTTCCAGGTCCTTATTTGTGGCTGTAAGCACTCGGGCATCGAACTTCAGGCTGCGGGTGCTTCCCACGCGCTCGAATTCGCGCTGTTGCAAGACCCGCAGCAGCTTGGCTTGCAGTGGAGGGGAAAGTTCGCCGACTTCGTCGAGAAAAACCGTGCCGCCTTCGGCCACTTCCAGCTTGCCTTTCTTGGTGGCAATCGCGCCCGTAAAGGCGCCCTTCTCGTGTCCGAATAATTCGCTTTCCAACAATGCCTCGGGAATGGCGGCGCAGTTGATGGCGACGAACGGCTTGCCCGCGCGCTGGCTGTCGTAATGGATGGCGCGCGCCACCAGTTCCTTGCCCGTACCGCTTTCCCCGCGGATAAGAATGGCGGAATCGCCGTCGGCCACCTTGGCGATGAACTCCTGCACTTTTCGCATGGAATCGCTCTCGCCCACAATGACGCCGTCCAGATCCAACTCCGTTTGCAACCGGCGATTTTCGCTGCGCAAGGCCTCCAAGGCAAGAACGTTCTCCAAAGTGACGGCAGCGATTCCGGCGATGGAGGTGAGAAAGTTTACGTGGTCCTCTTCAAATCTTTTTCCCGCACCGTGCGCAATCAGGTACAGAACTCCTATCGTGCTTTCCACTGCGGTCAGCGGCACGCAGAGAACGCTCTCCGCGTTGCGCGATTGTGCCGAGGGCCTGCTGATAGTGGCCGAGCCCTCCCACAGCGCACGCTGCACAATTTCCCGCCGGATCTGCAGGGGAGGGGAATCGCCGGCTTTACGGTTCCAGGTACAACTCGAGCTGGGATCGGCATCAGCCTGGCGGGTGATTACGACCGCGGCGGAATCGGCCGGAACCACTTCGCAAATCAGTTCCAGAAGGCGCCGCTGCAGGGTCTCTAGGTCGCGGATGGAATTAATGATGCTGGCGACCTTGAACAGGGCATTCAGATCGCGCGCCATCCGGCCAACGTCGGTGCCGAAGTTCGAGTCAGACGGTAAAAGACTTGTACTCGTGGTGGTTAGAAGATCGTCCGGCGCCTCATCTCGTAACTGCACCATCCGCGAAATCAGACTGTCGTCTTCTCCGATTAGAAACACCAGCTCACAATGGCCAACCCGAATCGTGTCCCCATGACCCAACAGCTTTCGCCGTGCCGGAATGCCGTTCACGAAGGTCCCGTTGTGGCTATCCAGGTCAACCAAATGGAAGGCCGCGTCGGTTTCGCTGATGGAGAAATGCTTCCGCGACACCGCGAGGTCGTGCAGGCATAAGTGGTTGCTGGAGTCGCGGCCCACCAAGAACTGGCTGGCAGTCAGCCGCACCACTGTACCTTTCGCCGACCCCGATACCACCACGACCCTGGAGTCCACGGACTGCCTCCGGGCTGCTAGTTTAGCCTAGTCTTGGCGAATCCACGGAATGAAAATCGCATGGCCGGCTAACACAATGGATAGTCGGGCTATCCCTTCGGATACGCCCAAGCCACCCAATGCAGGGCCGCAAAGTGGGCACGTCATGCTCCGCCAATGCAAGCCGCTGGAAACAACGGAGAAGGATGACCATCTGCGGCCTGCTGCTGGCTTGGCATCAAGGTTGCAATATCGCAATGCGTCGAAGCTGGAGAAAGAAGTGAAGATGGCGCGTGACGGTCTTCCCAACGCGCCCGAAACCGTGATTGTTGCAATGAAGTAGTTGTATCGCCACGAACAAAGAAACCCGGAGTCGGGGGAGCTTCGGGTTTCTTTCATTTCATGTATGTCTGCGGGAAGATCGATTCTCACCAAGCGCGGCGCGGTCCGCGCAATACGCGCGCTGGAAGCAGGATGATGGCCTTCAACAATTCCAGCACCCCTTCGACGGCAAATCCCAGGAGCCGGAACGGCAATAGAAACAACCATACCAACGGGTAAAGCACCAGCACGAGCAGCGCCAGCGGCCAGCAAAAGAACAATAAGATGCACCACAGAAGGAAGGTCAGCATAACTCCTCCTCTCTGTAAATACGTTACACCCGGCCGCGAAGTTCCGGGTCGCTAACCGTGGCCGCCTCCGCCGGTAAGCTCGCGCACGATGGAGCCGACAAACGCCTTTGCATCGCCGAACAGCATGAGTGTGTTGTCGAGGTAGTAGAGCGGATTGTCGATCCCGGCAAATCCCGGACTCATGCTGCGCTTGATCACCATGACCGTACGGGCCTTGTCCACGTCCAGAATCGGCATGCCGTAGATCGGACTTCCCACGTCGGTGCGCGCGGCCGGATTGGTGACGTCGTTGGCGCCGATCACCAGCGCGACATCCGTCTGCGGGAAATCCGGATTGGCCTCATCCATGTCCATCAGCTTGTCGTAGGGGATGTCGGCTTCCGCCAGCAACACGTTCATGTGGCCGGGCATGCGGCCCGCGACCGGGTGAATGCCGAATTTCACGTCCACGCCCTTCTTGGTCAGCACGTCATACAGTTCGCGGACCTTGTGCTGCGCCTGCGCCACCGCCATGCCATAACCGGGAACGATGACAACTTTGTTCGCAGCCGAGAGGATCGCGGCAGCCTCTTCGGGAGTTGCACTGTGTACGGGCCGGGCCTCGACTGCGGCAGCCGCTGAAGTCTGTACCTGTCCGAACGCTCCAAACAGGACATTGCTAAACGACCGGTTCATCGCCTTCGACATGTTGACGGAAAGAATGAAGCCCGACGCTCCGTCGAGCGAGCCCGCCACGATCAGAAGCTTGCTATTGAGGACGAAACCCATGGCCGCGGCGGAAAGTCCGGCATAGGAATTCAGCAGCGAGATCACGGTGGGCATGTCGGCGCCGCCAATGGGGACGATCATCATCACGCCGAAGACTAGCGCGATTCCCACCATGAACGGATACAAGACCATGGCCTCGGGATGCAGCACCAGACGAACCGCGATGGCGACGGCAATCGCCAGCATCGTCAGGTTGACGAAGTTCTGCCCCTTATAGGTGATTGGCCGCTGCGGCAGGATTTCCTGAAGCTTACCCGCGGCCATCAAGCTGCCGGTGACTGTGAGACCGCCGAGAATAACTTCCAGCGAAAGCACCGACATCACGAACGGCGGAACATTGGGGGCGCGCAGGTAGAACTCGGCGGTCCCCACCAGGGTTACGCAAAGCGCGCCGAAGGCATGACTCAGCGCAGTTCGCTGCGGTACCGCGGTCATTCCGACGTTGCCGAGCGGGACGCCAATGATCGCGCCCAGGACCAGTCCAATGGCGAGCCACTTGTAGTCCACGATGCCGTGATACAGAAGCGTGCCGGCAACCGCCAACACCATTCCCACTTCGCCCGCCCAAACGCCATGTCGCGCGGTAGTCGGCGAACTCAGCCACTTCAGCGAGAGGATGAAGAGGACGGCGGCGATGATGTAGGTAATCTCAATGAGGTATTCGCTCCCTGGGATCATGGCTTTTGCGTCCGGCTGGATTTGAACATCTTGAGCATGCGGTCGGTGATGATGAAGCCGCCCACGGCGTTGCTGGTGGCAGCGACGATGGCGATCGTGCCCAGCACCGTGGCCAGCGTGGTCTTGTGCTCGCCCGCGAGAATGATGGCGCCGACCACCGCAATCGCGTCCAACGCATTGGTCAGCGACATCAACGGGGTGTGCAGCAGCGGCGATACCCGGCGAATCACTTCAAATCCGATAAACGCCGCGAGTATAAAAACGTACAGGCTGTTGATCAGGTCAGCCTTGACCATTAGCTTGCCTCCTTCGATTGCGAGACCAGGGCGGGCAGCGAGTAGAACTCCCGCACGCGTGGGTTCACCACTTCACCTCCCTGGGTGATCAGGGTGCTGCGAGTGATTTCATCTTGCAAATCCAGCACAAGTTTTCCATCCTTCACCATGTGCAACAGGAAGTTCGTAACATTCTTGCTGTACATCTGGCTGGCATGATAGGGGACCGTGCTGGCCAGGTTGATGGTTCCCATGATGGTGACACCGTGCTCGACGACATGCTCGCCCGTCCGTGTCAACTCGCAGTTGCCTCCCCGTTCCGCCGCCAGGTCTACGATGACGGAGCCTGGCGCCATGCCGGCCACCATCTCCTTGGTCACCAGCACCGGCGACTTCTTTCCCGGAACCACTGCCGTCGTGATCACCACGTCGCTCTCGGCGACTACCTTTCCCAGCAATTCGCGCTGGCGCTGGTAAAACGATTCGTCCTGCGCCTTGGCGTAGCCGCCGGCATCCTGGGCATCGGTCGCCTCGATGGGAAGTTCCACAAACCGTCCGCCCAAACTGTGGACCTGCTCCTTGACGGCCGGGCGCAAATCGTAAGCCGACACCACCGCGCCCAATCGGCGGGCGGTGGCGATGGCCTGCAAACCGGCCACGCCGGCGCCGATCACCAGCACTCGCGATGGCGTAATGGTCCCGGCCGCAGTGGTCAACATGGGAAAGATCCGTGGCAGCGTGTCAGCGGCAATCACCACCGCCTTGTAGCCGGCGATGGTGGACATGGAGGAGAGCGCGTCCATACTTTGCGCGCGCGTGATGCGGGGCATCAGCTCAACCGAAAATGCCGAGACGCCAGTCTGGGCAATTGCCTGAACGCTTTGAATGTCACCGAGTGGCCGGAGAAATCCAATCAGAGCTTGATCGCGATGGAGCAGGGGCAAATCGGCAGCGCCAGTTTTGTCATTCGATCCGTAGCACAGGACTTGTACCACCACATCGGCGCGGAACACTTCCTCGCGCGTGGCGGCAATCTTTGCGCCCTTATCAATGTACTGGGCGTCGGGGTAGCCGGCTTCCAAGCCAGCTCCGGTTTCGATCAAAACTTCCACCCCAACCTTGGTATAACTCGGGATCACCGCAGGTATAAGTGCTACGCGCCGCTCCCCCGGAAAGCTCTCACGGGGAACACCAACAATCATGGAGTCTCCTCCCTCTCTTCTGCGCCGTTCTGGCGTTTAGGCTAGTCGATGTGCCAGATTCTTGAAATCGACTGGAAGGAAGCATTCTATCTACACTCCTGCAAAAGTTCACCCCAACCGGATCGCTGTCGGCAAAACAGCCGTGCAGCGGCGGCTTTGGTTTGAGCCCGGCGCGCATCGGAGTCCCCAGGTCACGCGGCCTTTGCGTTGGGCTGGGGTGGTCAAGCGCCGGGTAAAGTAGGAGATTTATCCGGGCCACGTAGCTGGCGCCGCCACTTATCCGGACCGCGACGCCAGCGGAATTCTTTCAGTAAACCTCGATCTGGTTCTGGCTATCCGCGAGCGTTCATCCTTGTGAAACATTGTCTAAGCCGTTCGATAAAAGATATTTAGCTCAGGGGCGAGCAGACTCTGACTCTGCGGTAGAGTGCTTATCCAGACACGATCTGTGGCAGAAATACAACAACCGCAGGCTTGCTGGAACTTGTAATCTTATCTTCCGCGCTGTCGTCACTCTTTTTGTAGTCTTTGCTCTTTGCTCTACGAAAGAACAACGTTCTTTACTCTTTGCTCTACGAACGAACAACTCGCAATCCTGCCGAATGCAGCGGCGTCGGTCTGCATAGCGGAGCTCCGGTCCATCTGCGCATCCTGCCTGCTCCCACCGGCACCGGCATCGTCTTTCGTCGCACCGACCTCGACAACTTTGAAGTGGAAGCCATCAGTCGCAATGTTGCCAAAGTCAGTTACGCCACCAGTTTGATGAAGAAGGGCGTGCTCATCTCCACCACCGAGCACCTGCTGTCGGCATTCATAGGAATGGGTGTGGACAATGCGATCGTGGAGCTCGACAACCTGGAACTGCCCATTCTGGATGGCAGCGCGCTACCGTTCGTGGAGATGATCGCCCAGGCGGGCTTGCGCCAGCAACGGCGCAAACGCGTGTATCTCAAGATTCTGCGTCCCTATGAAATGCGCGAAGGCGACAAGTTCATCGGGGTCTATCCGGCGGAGCGATATTCCGTCAGCTACGCCATTGACTTTCCGCACCCGCTGATTGGCAGCGAGAGATTTCAGGTCGCGCTTTCCAATGGCAGCTACGTGAAACAGATCGCGTCGGCGCGGACGTTCGGTTTCCTCGATCAGCAGCACGCCATGCTGAACATGGGCCTGATTCGCGGCGCCTCGCGCGAGAACTGCATCGTGCTCACCTCCGCAGGCATTGACAACCCACCGTTGCGCTACGACGACGAGTTCGTGCGCCACAAGGTGCTGGACCTCATCGGTGATCTCGCCCTGTTCGGCAAGCACATTCTCGGCTACGTCAAAGCCGATCGTGCCGGACACGCCATGCACACCGCCATCGTCTCCCGCATTCTGCGCGATCCCACCTACGCCGAGGAAGTTACTCTCGACGAAGCGGCGGTGGCCGATTGGCCGGCCGAGCCCGTGGCCGCCGCCGACTAGCCTTATCCCCACTCTTGACTTGAAACTTGAAACTTGAAACCCGAAACTTGAAACTGTCTCTATGCGCTTATTCATCAATGGTGACGAAAAAAGCTTTGCCGGCTCCCTGTCGCTGGCAGAACTGATCGAGCAACTTGGGATGAAGGGCGACCGCGTCGCCGTCGAACTTAATCGCGAGATCGTCTCCCGCTCGCAATGGCCAGAGACGACTCTCAAGGACGGCGATCGTCTGGAGATTGTGCACTTTGTCGGCGGGGGTTAGAAGCAGTTTCGAGTTTCAAGTTTCCAGTTTCAAGTCGGCGAACAGGGTTATCTTTCCCTTTGCACAGGTCAAGAGGCATCGCGAGGCTGCCGTATCGCTTTGGCAACTGCCGCGCGCTAAATGCCGCTTGCTAAATACCAACTGCTAGATGCCAAGTGCCAAATGCCAAATGCTGCTCCCCCTTGAAACTTGAAACTCGAAACTGGAAACTTCTCTTTGTGAATTGCCCATGAACACTCCTTTCACGCGGTTGACAATGAGCGTTAACGATCACTAAACTCAAATGTTTACCCGCACTTGCTGGAAAGTTTCTGAGTGCTTGCGCAATCATGCCGGACTTCTATTTCGCACGCTATCTGCCGTTGTTGATCCACGTCCTGGTCGCCGGAGGTTTGGCCACGGCGATTGTGCTGCTCTCCTATTTCATCGGCCAGCACAAGTACAACAAATCCAAGATGTCACCCTACGAGTGCGGCATGGAGCCGGTCGGCAATGCCCGCCAGCGCTTCACCGTGAAGTTCTACCTGGTGGCGATGCTGTTCATCCTCTTCGACGTGGAAGCCGTGTTCCTCTACCCCTGGGCAGTCGTGCAGCGTGACCTGAAATCCACAGGCATGGGCATGTTCTGGTTCTGGGAGATGCTGGTGTACATCGGCATCGTGCTCGCCGGGTATTGGTATTGCTGGAAGAAGGGCGTGCTCGACTGGAACAAACAAGCCAAGGCCGAGAGGATTTGAGGGATGACACTGCAGCCGGCGATCACCGACATCGAGCAACTGAAAGATCGTCCTGAACTCGCGTGCCTGCTGGCCTGGAATACCGGCGCGATTACGGGCGCGAAGTTCGACCGCAATGAGCTCACTATCTGGGTGGACCGCACCTCGCTGCGCGAAGCCTGTCTGACGCTGAAGAACGATCCCCAGTTACAGTACAACGCCTTGGCCGACATCACCTGCGTGGACTGGTATCCCAAGGACCCGCGCTTCGAGGTCGTTTACCAGTTGTTTTCCATCCCAAACAAGACATACCTGCGCCTGAAGGTGAGGATATCTGGCGAAGATGCCAGCCTGGACTCGCTGGTGCCCATCTGGCCGGGCGCAAATTTCTTCGAACGCGAAGTCTTCGACCTGTTCGGCGTCCGCTTCGACGAGCATCCCAACCTGAAGCGCATCATGATGCCCGAGGATTGGGAAGGCCATCCGCTGCGCAAAGATTATCCCGTCGAGGGCTACCGCTAATCATGGCCCACATGACTCCAACCCTGGTGCTGGATCCGTCTGACGACAAGACGATGGTCCTGAACATGGGTCCGCAACACCCCTCGACCCATGGCGTGCTCCGGTTGCTGCTGGAAATTGACGGCGAGACCATCGTGCGCATCATGCCCGACATCGGGTATCTGCACACTGGTATCGAGAAGACCTGCGAAGCCAAGTTTTACCAGCAGGTCGTGCCCATGACCGACCGCATCGACTATCTCTGCCCCATGACCAACAATCTGGCGTACTGCCTGGCGGTGGAGAAGTTGCTGGGGCTGGAGATTCCGCCCAAGGCGCAGTGGATTCGCGTCATGTTGAACGAGCTGACCCGCATCAACTCGCACCTGGTATGGCTGGGCACGCACGCCATGGACATCGGCGCCATGACGGTCTTCCTGTATTGCTTTCGCGAACGCGAAGACGTGTTGCGCCTGTTTGAGGCGGTTTCCGGGCAGCGCATGATGACCTCGTACTTCCGCATTGGCGGACTGGCGCTGGAGCCGCCGCTCGGTTTCTTCGAACGGGTCAAGGATTTTAACGATCGCTTTCCCCCGAACATCGACGAGTACGAGAGCCTGTTGACCAGCAATCCCATCTGGACGGGGCGCACCAAGGGCATCGCGCAGTTGTCGGCGGAGGATGCCATCGCCCTGTGCGCAACCGGGCCGACGCTGCGGGCCAGCGGCGTTGATGTCGATCTGCGCCGCGACAAGCCGTATAGCGGCTATGAAAATTTCCAGTTCAACGTTCCGGTATCGAACGATGGCGATGTCTTTGCGCGGTACGTAGTGCGGGTGCAAGAGCTTCGCGAGTCGCAGAAGATCGTGAAGCAGGCGCTGGAAGGAATTCCGGAAGGCCCCGTGAAGGCAGACGCTCCCCACGTGGTGTTGCCCGACCGCGAGAAGATGAAGACGCAGATGGAAGCGCTCATCTATCACTTCAAGATTGTGACTGAGGGATTCACCGTACCGGAAGGCGAAGTTTATATGCCGATCGAGTCGCCGCGTGGCGAGATGGGCTACTACGTGGTGAGCGATGGGACCGCCAAGCCGTACCGGGTGCACATGCGTTCGCCGTCGTTCGCCAATTTGCAAACGTTGCGCAAGATGTGCGAAGGCCGATTGATCGCCGACGTGGTCGCCGCCATTGGCAGCATCGACATCGTGCTGGGAGACTGCGACCGGTAAAGCAGGGGCTAGGGATTAGGGGCTAGGGGCTTAGGAATTCCGCCCAGGCGCTAGGGTTACGAACTAATGCTAGCGACAGGTCTTAACGTTGTTGTTTTGTCATCCCGAGCGAGCCCGCGGCGGGCGAGCCGAGGGATCTGCGGTTCTGGCGAGGGGACTACGATTCGTCATTGGATCGCTCAGGATAATAGCTGACGGCTGATAGCTGAAGGCTGACGGCTTCTTACATGAAATTCTCCGACCAACTCGAGCAGCGCTTCGCCACCATGGTCACGCACTATCCGACCAAGCGCTCTGTCCTGGTTCCCATGCTGCTCTACATCCAGGACGAGCTCGGAGCGGTGACCGACGAAGCCATTCACGAGATCGCACAGCGCACGGAACTTTCAGACCTGGAAGTGCGCAACGTCATCAGCTATTACTCGATGCTGCGCACCCGTCCGGTCGGCAAGTACAACCTTCAGGTCTGCACCAATGTGAGCTGCCTTTTGCGCGGGGCCGACGACATTTTCGAACATTGCAAAAAGAAGCTGGGCATCGGCAACAAGGAATCGACTCCCGACGGGCTGTTCCATCTGGAGGAGGTCGAGTGCATCGGCGCATGTTCTTGGGCGCCGGCGCTGATGATGAATTACGAATTTCACGAGAACCTGACGCCCGCCAAAATCGACGAGCTGATTGACGGGTTGAAGAAGAAGGAAGAGCAGTAGCCGAGGTTCGCTTTTCGCTATTCGCTTTTCGCCAGAGGGCGCGAGTGAGTGCAAGAGCGAAGGACGAGCAGCGAAGAGCGGATTTTATGGCGTACTTGGTTTCCCATCCCGATGAGGTCAAAGTCGTCTCCAAGCGCTTCGGCATGGGTGCGACTAATCTCGACCGCTATCTCGAGCTCGATGGCTACAAGGCGGTGCAAAAGGCCATTTCGATGGGGCCGGACGCCATCATTAACGAAGTGAAGGTGTCGAATCTGCGTGGCCGTGGCGGCGCCGGCTTTCCCACCGGATTGAAGTGGTCGTTCGTGCCCAAGCAGTCGGCCAAACCGAAGTACGTGCTGTGCAACGGCGACGAGAGTGAGCCCGGCACCTGCAAAGACCGCCTGATCTTCGAGCACGATCCCCACGCCGTCATCGAAGGCGTGATGATCGCAGCGCTCGCCGTCGGCGCCAAGTCTGGCTACATCTATTTGCGCGGCGAGTATCGCTACTTGCTCGAGATCATGGAGAAGGCCGTGGCCGACGCTTACGCACGCGGCTTCATCGGCAAGAACATCTTCGGTTCGGGCGTTGACCTCGACATCTTCACCCATTCCGGTGCCGGCGCTTACGAAGTCGGCGAAGAGTCGGCGCTGATGGAATCGCTCGAAGGCAAGCGCGGCATACCGCGCATCCGCCCTCCCTTTCCGGCGGTCGTCGGATTGTGGGGCGGGCCAACCGTGATCAACAACGCCGAGACCCTGGCCAGTGTGCCGCACATCATTCTTGGCGGCGGCGAATGGTTCGCCAACCTGGGCACGCCCAGAAATGGTGGTACGCGCCTGTTCTGCATGAGCGGGGAACTGGAAAGGCCGGGCGTGTACGAGTTGCCCATGGGCTACAACCTGAAGAAGATGATCTACGACGTCTCGGGCGGCATGAGCAAGGGAAGGAATTTGAAGGGCGTGGTGCCCGGCGGATCGTCGGTGCAGATTCTCACCGCCGACGAGATTGACGTCGCCATGGATTTCGACTCGATGATGAAGGCGGGCTCAATGCTCGGTTCCGGCGGCGTGATCGTGCTCGACGACCAGATGTGCATCGTGAGGTTTGCGCTGCGCGTAACCAAGTTTTACCAGCACGAGAGTTGCGGCTGGTGCATCCCCTGCCGTGAAGGTACCGACTGGATGAAGAAGACGCTGACGCGCTTTCACGCAGGTGGCGGCGTGGCCAAGGACATCGACAACCTGAAGTACCTGGCGGAGAACATGCTGGGACGCACCTTCTGTCCGCTGGGTGACGCGGCGGCGATGCCGATCATTTCGTACATTCAGAAGTTTCGTAAGGAATTCGAGGACCACCTCGACGGCAAACCGTGTCCGTACGAGAAGGCGGCAGAGGCCGCACTGGCGTGAGACCGCAGGAATTAGTGCGTATCCTTGAAGCGGACGGCTGGCACAAAACAGGGCAGAAAGGCAGTCACGTGCATTTTCGTCATCCGGTCAAAGCAGGCCTCTTGATTGTGCCTGTGCATTCCGGAAAAGAGATCGGCAAAGGCTTGCTTCATAGTATTTTGAAAAAGGCAGGTTTGAAATGACGCGGGAATATCTGGTTGTCTACGAAAAGGGTGGAACGAACTGGAGCGCGTTTTCGCCCGACATTCTCGGATGTGGCTCGCTCGGCAATGCCTTGGACGACACACGCGCGAACATGCGCGAAGCAATGGAACTGTACCTGAGCGAAACGGCAAGAGCCGGAGAGCCCGTACCGGATGCAACTGCAACCAGCGTCGATTTTCGTGAATTCGATCCGGACCATCAGACGAAACAATACGTGGTCGAGTGGCTGGCGGTGAAACTCCCACAACCGTCTACTACGCCGGCGCACGCGGCCTAAGGGCGACTAACTGCTAATGGCTAATTACTAATTGCTGCTTTATGCCTGACGTAACTCTCACTGTCGACGGCAAGAAACTCACCGTTCCCGCGGGGACGCTCCTCATTGAGGCCTGCAAGAGCACGGGCATCGAGGTGCCGTCTTTCTGCTATTACCCCGGACTGTCGCTGCAAGGCGCGTGCCGCATGTGCCTGGTGGAAGTGGAAAAGATGCCCAAGCTGCAGACCGCGTGCACCACACCGGTCGCTGAGGGCATGGTGGTCACCACCGAGAGCGAAAAGATCAAACAGGCGCGCAAGGCCATGCTCGAACTGGTGCTCGCCAACCATCCGCTCGACTGTCCGGTTTGCGATGCCGGCGGCGAGTGCGAATTGCAGGACATGACCTTCAAGTATGGCGCGGCCGAATCGAAGTTCATGGACTTGAAGAACCATCGCGACGAGCAGCAGTGGTCGCCAGTGGTGTACTTCGATCGTCCGCGTTGCATCCTGTGCTATCGCTGCATTCGGGTTTGCGGCGAAGGCATGGATGTCTGGGCGCTGGGAGTTCAGAACCGCGGCACCAGCTCGATTATCGCGCCCAACAAAGAAGACCACTTGGAGTGCGAAGAGTGCGGCATGTGCATCGACATCTGCCCAGTCGGCGCGCTCACCTCGGGCGCTTATCGTTACAAGACGCGGCCGTGGGAGATGAAGCACGTGGGCACCGTCTGCACCCATTGCGGTGACGGCTGCAAAACCACGCTGGGCGTTCGCCGCGCCGACACCGGCATGGAGATTGTGCGCGGCGACAACCGCGACAAGAGCGGCATCAATGGCGACTTCCTCTGCATCAAGGGGCGGTACGCCTTCGACTTCGCCCACAGCGGCGACCGCATCCAGCAGCCACTCATCAAGCACGAAGGCAAATTCGTTGCTGCGACCTGGGAGCAAGCACTGGAGCTGATCGCGTCGAAGTTCAAGCAAGTGCTGGCCAGCGACGGCCCAACCGCCGTCGGAGTTATCGGCTCCAACCGCACCAGCAATGAAGAGAATTACCTGCTGCAGAAGTTTGCGCGCCTCGTGCTTGGCACCAATAACATTGACCATCATCGCACCGCCGACTTTCCGGCTTTCGCTTCGGCGCTGGCTGGCAAGGCCAATGCCACGGCCTCGATGCGCGACGTTTTCGACGCCCCCGCCATCCTGCTGATCGGCAACAATCCGACCGACCAGCATCCGCTGCTGGCGTGGCAGATCCGCACTAACGTCCGCTTGCATCGCGCCAAGCTCTATGTGGTGAATTCGTATCCCATCAAGCTGCGCCGCCAAGCCGCTGCGTTCGCACAGATCGCATCCGGATCAGAAGGCAGCCTGGTGCAGTTCCTCGGCGGAAACGACGCAGCCGCCGACGCCGTTATCACCCCGCACCTCACGCGTGAAGCTCTGTCGCAGTTGCGGGAGGCGTTGAAGAACGAGAAGAGCCTGGTTGTCATCTTTGGCTCGGAGTTGCGCGGCAACGACGTGACGGCGCTGATCAACTTCGGCCTGGCGCAGGGCGCAAAGTTCATCTGCCTGGGCGATTACGCCAACTCACGCGGCGCAGCCGACATGGGTCTTTATCCCGACATGCTGCCGGGCTACGCTCCCGTCTCGAGCGCGACCAGCTTCCACGAAGATTGGGTTGACGAAATTCCCACGTCGCCCGGCTTGGACCTGCTGCAAATGATGGACGCAGCCAAGGAAGGCAAGCTGAAGGCGCTGTACGTTGTCGGCTCCAATCCCATCGCACGCTACAACGTCGATCCTTTTGCCCTGTCGAAGGCCTTCGTCGTGGTGCAGGACATGTTCCTCACCGAAACCGCCAGCATCGCTGATGTGGTGCTGCCCATCGCGAATGCCTACGAAAAGGGCGGGACCTTCACCAACACGTGCGGCGACGTGCAGATGCTGAAGAAAGCCGGTGAGTTTGCGGGCGTGCGCAACGATTTCGAGTGCATCGTCCGCATCGCCGATCGCATGGGATACGACGTGCACAAGCTGGTGCCGTTTGGCGGCGGAGGCACGCGTGCCGACATGGGCCAGAGCCGGGGCGCGCAATCGGGCGAAGCCGACCGCCATGCGGTGTGGCTCGCCGAGCGCAACCTCGAGCCCAAGATGAGCCCCTACGATCCGACCGCGATGCTGGACGAAATTCAGCGGCTGGTTCCGGGGTATGACATCTCGCGGCTCGGCCTGCTCAGCGGACACGACGAGCACACGCAATTGGTGCAGATCACCGGCCCCACTGGCTCGGGACATCCCGAACTCGTGCTGCCGTCGAACGACACGCTATTCACGTCGGGCACGCTGGGCCGATATTCGCCCACCTTGAACAGCGTGATGGAGCGCTATGCTGCGAAGCCGGTGGACAAAGAGATCGCGGCGGACTAGAAGCAGTGGCTGGTGATTAGTGGTTGGTTTCGAGTTTCAAGTTTCGAGTTTCAAGTTACCAATGGGCGAAAAGCGAAAAGCGATTTCACTGACGACTGAGAACTGTTAGCGACATGGGCATTGGAACATACATCCTGGTTTCGCTGGTCAAGATTGCGATCGCGCTCCTGATCCTGCTGACGGCTGTGGCCTACACCACGCTGCTGGAACGCAAAGTGGTTGGCCACATCCAGAACCGCTGGGGACCGTCGCGGGTAGGGCCGTTCGGCATCTGGCAGCCGCTCGCCGACGGCTTAAAGTTTATCTTTAAGGAAGACATCACACCTCCTTTTGCCAACAAGCCTTTGTACATGCTGGCCCCGATTATCGCCTTGACCACGGCGCTGACCTCGATCGCGGTCATCCCGATTGGCCCGTGGATCAGGCTGGGCAGCATTAACACGCCGCTGCAGATCGCCGACGTCAACATTGGACTGCTGATCATTTTGGGCGTCACCTCGGTGGGCGTGTATGGAGTGGCGCTGGCGGGCTGGTCGTCGAACAGCAAGTATTCCATGCTCGGCGGCCTGCGCGCCTCGGCCCAGATGGTGAGCTACGAAATTGCTCTCGGCCTGTCGCTGATCGGCGTGCTCATCTACACCGGCAGCTTCAGCTTGCGAGATATCGTCGATGCGCAAGCGGGGGCGTGGCTGGGCTTCATTCCTAAATGGAATCTGTTCAGGGGACAGTTTGTCGCTTTCTTTATTTACATCATGGCGGCCTACGCGGAGACCAACCGCATCCCCTTCGATTTGCCGGAGGCCGAGACCGAACTGGTCGCCGGATACCATACCGAGTACAGCTCGATGAAGTTCGCCATGTTCTTCATGGCCGAGTACGCCAACATGGTGACGGTTGCCTGCCTGGCGTCGATTTTGTTCCTGGGCGGATGGTCGGGGCCGGTCTTCGGGCCGCCGATTGTGCAGTCGCTGCTGCCGGTGTTCTGGTTTGCTTTGCGTGTGTTCGCCTTCATGTTTATTTACATCTGGGTCCGCGGCACGTTGCCGCGTTTCCGCTATGACCAGCTCATGGCCTTCGGCTGGAAATTCCTGTTGCCGCTGGCCATCGCCAATATCGTCGTTACCAGTCTGGTCGTGGCGCTGAAGTAGCAATTAGCACTTAGCACTTAGCAATTAGTTTCGGAGTTAAGAAGTTCCCGTAAGGTTCGCGGTCAGGTCGTTCTTACTAAGTGCCAAGTGCTAAATGCCAACTGCTAATTGTGCAGTGCTGAGTTGGATTCCGGCAACGCAGTCTTTGCCGGTAATTGGATAGTCATGTTGCCCCTGATTCTGTTCTTCATCTTCGCGGCGCTGTGTGTAGGTGGAGCGATCAACCTGCTGGTGCAGAAGCACCCCATCAACAGCGCCCTGTCGCTGATTGTGGTGATGGGTTCGCTGGCCCTGATTTACCTGCTGCTGGGCGCGGAGTTCGTCGCTGCCGTGCAGGTCATTGTTTATGCGGGCGCGGTGATGGTGCTGTTCGTCTTTGTCATCATGCTGCTCAACGCGGGAGTGGAAGAGCGCACCGAGCACGCCAGCCGCGTCGCCATGGTGCTGGGTGTCCCGGGACTCATTATTGGATTGAGCCTTGCAGTCTGGGTGGTCAGCCATCTCGCCGGGTTGGACCGCATCGCCATTGGCGGGCCCATGGTGATGAATGGCAGCGACGTGTTTGGCAATCCCCAAGCCATCGGGCATCTGTTGTTTCGCAATTTCCTGCTGCCGTTCGAGGTGACGTCGGTGCTGATCCTGATCGCCATCATGGGCGCCGTGGTGCTGGCGCGGAGGGAGGAATAAATGGTCCCTCTTTCCTACTATCTGGTGTTGAGTGCGATCCTGTTTGCCTGCGGCGTTGCCGGCTTCCTGATCAAGCGCAACATCATCACCATTTTTCTCTCGATTGAGCTGATGCTGAACGGAGTCAATCTTTCCTTCGTTGCTTTCGCCGCGCAGCTCAAGTCGCTTGACGGTCACATTTTCGTCTTCTTCGTGATGGTGGTAGCTGCCGCCGAAGCGGCCGTGGGACTGGCCATCATCATCTCCGTATTCCGTACCCGCGAAACCCTGAATGTGGATCGCGTGAACCTGCTGAAGCTGTAAGGGCGCCAGCGCGCTGATACCGGGGCGCGCCGGGTACCCGCGAGACAAGCTATGCACTTGTGGATCATTCCGTTACTGCCGCTGGCCGGAGCCGCCATCAACGGGCTCTTGGGCAAGCGCTTCTCCAGGGGACTGGTAAGCGCCATTGCCCTGGGATCCACGGCGGCTGCGTTTGCCATGGCCTTGTGGGTGGCTGCGCAGTTCATCGGCTTGCCGCCCGACCAGATTCCACACATTGAGCGTTATGGCACCTGGCTGAGTGCGGGCCCGTTCTCGGCGGAGTTCGGCATTTATCTCGACCAGCTCTCGCTGGTGATGTTGCTGGTGGTCACCGGTGTCGGCTTCCTCATCCACGTGTATTCCGTCGGCTACATGGAGCATGAAGGCGGCTACTACCGCTATTTTGCCTACCTCAACGTTTTCATGTTCTTCATGCTCACGCTGGTGCTGGCCAACAACTACCTGCTGATGTTCGTGGGCTGGGAGGGCGTGGGCCTGGCGTCATATTTGCTGATCGGATTCTGGTTCCTGAAGAAGTCGGCGGCGGATGCGG
>Ga0187880_1000101_pt1 | contig 70165 bp, 45 predicted proteins | sample June2016WEW_19_4_FD_132998 | JGI IMG/M metagenome (GOLD analysis project Ga0187880, IMG submission 132998) | Peatland microbial communities from SPRUCE experiment site at the Marcell Experimental Forest, Minnesota, USA - June2016WEW_19_40 | ecosystem: Environmental > Terrestrial > Soil >... | reverse complement strand
CTGCACTGTTCACGTTCAGCTGGTTCGGGCTGGACACGACCGACCAGCTCGTGCCGTCGTAGTGCTCGACGAGGGTCTGGGTGAGCGGGGCGCTGGGCGTCCCGGCGTTGTAGGAACCCACCGCCCACACGTCTGCGGCCGAGACGGCGGCCAAGTCTGTCAGCGTGTTGGCGGTGGCGGCAGGGGGTGACCCGGCGCTCTGGTCGGGGCTGGGGATCAGCGTCCAGGTGGACGTGGCTGCACTGGCGTCGGACACAAAGATCGCCATGGGGATGACGACCGCGAGGGCGACGAGCAACGGGGCAAGTACCTTCTTCGACCGTAACGGCATACGGCGGGCCATTCGCATGGCGCGCCGTTTCATACCCGTGGTCCTGCGGGCGGGGCGGCGAGATGCCCCTCGACAGGGATGGCGGCGGGTTGGAGCTGTGGCGCTGAAGCCTCCGTGTCCTTCTGCCGGAGCGCCAGCGCAGCCTGTGCCATCACCGCGCTTTCCCCGCCGATCATGTCGTCCACATGTCGAAGGTCGTCTTCGGCGCGAGTGTCCGGTTAGTCGAGAATTGACTTCACCTACAAAGAGCGCCCTGTTGACCGTCGCGACCACGACGGGTTCGGCGAGATTGGCGGTATCGTCGACCTGAACGGACTGTGATGTAGTTCGTGCTGTGGCCCGCCTGCGGCGGTGGACGCGCGAGAGGGCCCTTGCCAGCGCTAGGACGCCCGCTAGCACGACGGCGAGCAACACCCACGGCACGTCGTGGAACCGGGCGACGGCCGAGGCGGTTGTGACGCCCGCGTCGACCTTCACGTGCACGCCGATCGTGGGCCCGAGCACCGGCAGGTGCTTCCACGGTGGCACGACGAGCGTGGCACGCGCGCCGGGGAGGAGCGCGTTGAACCGCACAGGCGCCAAGCGTGCGACGGTCCGGCCGAAGCTGTCGGTAGCCGCGACGTGCAGGACCCCGGACAGCACGGTGTTGCCGGTGTTGGCGATCCCCACACGCACCGTGGCCCGGCTCGATCCGCTCAGGAACGACAGAGGCGGTACCGACCCCGACACGCGCACACCCGTGACCGACAGGCCCGGGTGGAGACGGCCGGGTACCCGGACGAGGATCCTGACCCCGACACCGGTACGAACCAGCAGACGCGACCCGTTCCCCGTCACCGCTGCGGGCTCCTCGTCGAGGGCGACGATCCCCCCCATGTGGTCACCCGGTGAGACGTGAGCGGGCACGCTGAGCGAGAAGGGAACGCCGATACTGCTGTGGGCTGGTACCGTCACCGAGGCACTGGGCAAATGGACCCACGCGCCGACCCCGAGCTTTGGCTGGGTCGCAGAGCGCAGAGCGAACACATCGCTGTGTGCGGTGTCATAGCCGTCGGCGGCGTAGAGCTCGAAGGTCTGCGAAGTCGCCGTCGAGTTCTTCACCACGACGGCATCGACGACGTACTTGTCCGGGCCCAGCTCGTAGGTGAACGCCGACCGAAGAGGCGCTGCCTGAAGCTGGACCGGCTCGATCGACGAGCCGCCGTCGGAGGCGGCCCACGCGACGGCGGCAGGCCCGGTGACTACCAGCGGCACGACGAGCGCGACGGCCCCCAGTCCTACGAGCCGAAGCAGCCTCCGCGGGTATCGGTCTTCTCTCACCTCGCCACCGCCCTCTGGCCGTCCGTCAGCAGCTCATTCGGCCACACCGACCACTTCGGCCGGTTCGGGCTCGGGGACCTCAGACGGCTGGAGCCGCTGGCGGCGGCGGCGCAAGCGCCACCAGACGACGATGCCGAGGATGATCGCCACAAGCACTGCGATGATCACCCACGGGAAGACCCACAGGTCCTCTCCTGCGCTCACCGTGCCCGCCCTGTTCGTGACGAGGCTGACGACGATGTGCTGCGGACCGGCGATCGGGAGAGGTTTCCATACCGGTTCGATCACTGTGAAGATCGCGCCGGGCGCGATCAGCGACAGCTTTACGGGCCGAAATCTCTTAACGGTGCGGCCGAAGATGTCGGTGACTTTGACGTTGGCGGTCGCGCGCAACTCTAGGTTGCCGATGTTGTGGATCGTGAAGAAGACGCTCGCGCGGCTGTTGCCTTCGGCGAAGGCGAGAGCAGGCACGGAACTGAGAGCGCCTACCCGAGTGATCGCCACTCCGGGGTGGGCAGGGCCGCTGACCCGCACGTAGAGCGCGACGGCCAGTCCCTGACGGATGTTGAAGGTGACCCGGCCCTTGGTCGTCGAGGCCGAGCCGAAGTTGAGCGCGACTATCCCCCCGACGTGGTCACCCGGTGAGCCATTTGCCGGCACGTGCACCGCGAAGGGAAAGGTGGCGGTGGTGCGTGCCGGTACGGTGTAGGTGCTGATGGGAAGCGTGACCCACGCCCCGACCTCGACCTGGTGATATGTGCGTGGGCGAAGCGCGAAGGCGCCCCCTTGGCTGACGTTGTAGCCGTCGGAGCTGTAGAGGAAGAACGACTGCGGCTGGTCGGTGTAGTTCGACAGGGCGAACTCGTCGGTGAGGCTCTGGCCCGGTGGCAAGGCGTAGCTGAAGTCCGAACGCGGGGTCGTGCTGCCGGCCGGGGTCACCGGCTCGAGCGAGAAATTCGCGGTCGTGATAGCGCCCGCCGTGGTTTGTGGGAGCACGAGCGTCATGGTGCCGGCCGCCAGTAGCACCCCGGCGAGCACCGCCAGTCTTCGCAGCCTCCGAACGACCCACCATGGATGCACCTGAGCCCCCTGTCACCCGGTAAACGCCCCTAAAAGTCTATCCCGCCATGCATGGGTTTGACCACCGTCAGTGTCCGTTGTGTGCGTACTACGGGCGCTGTCAACAGCGAGCACATAGCCGGCCGGAGTGGGACTCTCACATGTCGGTCAGCTTTGCCGCTGGCCTGTCCGCGTGCTCTACGTGCGCGCGGACAGCGGTCCTCAGTGACGACGATAGGGGCGGTTCGCACCGCCCCTATCGTCCGTATCACTGTTTGTTGGGTACCTCTGTGGTACCGCCTTCGACTACAGCCCCGTCACGACGAGGTCCATCGTCGCCGAGTAGGTGCCCGCCGCAACATACGGGGGCACGGCGAGGGACAGACCGGCGCCGCAGAGGAAGCCGCCGCCGCCGCCGCCAGCAGGAGCCTCGCAGAGGACCTTCGCCACTCCGTTGGCATCCTTGTTGTTCAGCACGGTGGTCGGTCCGACGTAGACCTCAGCCGGGACAACCGAGACACCACCGGTGCCCAGGTCCGTGCCGTTGAAGCCGGCCGGGAGGGTTCCACCGACGATGGTCGGGTTGGTGTCCGACGACGCAGCCGGCAGGCCGCTCGGGCCCTGGCACGAACCAGTCGCGCTCGGGCACATCACGGTGTTGGCGTTGTCGGCGGGGATCATGCCTGGGGTCTCGAGTTGCAACGTCGGGATCCAGGTCAGGAAGTCGGCCGGGATCACGTTGTCAATCGCGTTGCCCGAAGGCGTGCCGTTTGTGAAGTTGGTCTCCATCTGACCTGTCACGGTCCAACCAGCGAGAGAACCCCGGTCGTCAGAGATCGTAACGACTCCCAAAGCGCCGGTGGCGTTCTCGAACTGCTGGTTGTTCGTGCCGGTCCCCAGTCCCAGTGTGATCGGGCTGAGAGTCACGTTGCCGCTCGACTCCGAGGCGTAAAGGCTCGTGCCGGACACCGTGGTCCCGATGATCTGGTTGAGGGTGCAGGCCCCTGCAGCTGGGACCGAGCACGCCGTCGCCGAGTTGACGGTGAACGGCGCCGAGGCGTGGCTAGCGCCCGAGGTGGCGACGATCGGGTCGCTCCCGACGGCCTCACCAGTGCCCGTACCAGAGACGGCGGTGATCGTGATGGATCCAGTGAGGTTGCCACTGGCGTCAGCCGTGGCGGTGGCTGTGTCAGGTCCACTGCACGTCGCGCAGGCGGTGGTGAACGTTACGCTCACCGGGCCCGGCGGCCAGTTGTAACCGGTCAAGGTGACGCCCGTGCCGGCGTTACCACTGGATGGGCTGACGTTCAGCACAGCTGCGACCCCGTGAACCGTGATCGTGAAGCTGCTGGTCGCGGTCCCAGGTGTCGGGCTCGTGGAGTCAGTCACCGTCACATTAAAGCTGGGTGAGGTGCCCACATCACCAAAGCCCGGTGTGCCCGAGATGATCCCAGTGGAGGCATCCAGGCTGGCCCATGCCGGAAGCCCGCTTGACGACCAGGTGTAGGGAGAGGTCCCCCCACTCGCAGCCAGAGTCGTTGAGTAGAGGGTTCCCGCAGTAGCGGCGGGAAGGCTCGTCGTCGTGATGCTGACCACGCTGTCGTAGTAGGCGTTGGCGTAGATGTCAGGCGTGTTGGGGTTGGCACCCACTGTCACACCCGCGGGCAAGTGCGCCGGGTCGATGTTGCCATCGGCGAACGCGTTATCGGGCTCGAAGATGCTAACCACGTTCATCCCGCCGGGTATCGAGGCAGGTAGCACGAAACTGCCTGATATCGCCGGGTTGACAAGCGATCCGGTCACATTGCACGACCCGCCGCTGGTGCCGACGGGACACGTCCCCGTGACGGTCACATTGTAGGCGGCGGGGCTCACCTCAACGCTAGAGCTCGCCGCCGGCATCACACCGTCGATGACGATGTTATTCGCCGGGATAGTGAGCGAGGGAAGGATCGGTTCGCCGTTGCCAGTCACGTCAGCGGGGTTGAAGCCGTCGCTGAACATGGCGTCTGACCACCAGTAGCCGGTGCTCGCTGCGTCCGACACGTTGACCGTGGCACCCGCGCCACCGCTAGCTGGCGATAGCGCCAGCGTCGGGACGTTCGGCGTGGGGAACGGGTTCGTCGGATAGCTCGTGGCCTGGCTGGCGTAAGTCACCAGGTTGGCGTTGACGGACGTGCCTGCTCCGGTGGTGGTGTTCGTCGTGCCGAAGACTGCCAGCGCGCAGTTCGTGAGGCCGGCGTTCACCTGGGCCGCCGTCGGCGGGCATTGGGCGTTCGAGTCGGCCGGGTTGAACGGGAAGTTGGCGTCACCGGTTGCCTGCATAAAGAACGTTATGCACGAGTCAGCCGATGGGCACGTAATCGGATTGCCGTTCCCATCGTTACCAGGCGACGCCCCGAAGTGGGCGGAGGCGAGGAGCGAGGGGGCGTTCCCGTCGCTCAGGCATGCCGCCGGGCCCAGAGCCGCTGCGTCAGCTCCGCAGGAGGACTCGTAGACCGAGTCGCCGTTCTGGTTGATCACGATGCCGATCGGCGAGGTCTCGACGACGACAGTGGTCTGCACCGGCTGGCCGCCGATCGACGTAGGCAAGCTGGTGGTCACGCACTCGACCGTGACCTCTTCACCGGCTTGCGCGAACAGGATGTCTCCCATCGAGGACGGGTAGCCCGTTGGCTCGTTGACGCTAGCCACTACAGAGCCGTTGGGAAGGGCGACCGTGAGGACGCCGTTGGTGACAGGGATATAGGTGCAGTTAGCGACGTTCGTCGTGTTCTGCGTAGCCCCTGCCGGGCCAGCGGCGAGACTGGATGCTATGACACCCAGGCCTCCGCCCACCATTGAAGCCGCGATACACACGCCGAACAGCGCGCGTGCACGCGAGCGAGATTTGCGTATCAGTGTCATGCTCAACCCCTCCGCTTATGGCCGGCTTACCGGAGCATCCATCGCTCCATCTGTGAACACCGGCGAGTTTTCCCTTCCTCTTTCTTCTCTAGTCTTCTCTTCTGGTCTCTTCTCGAGCTACCGCCGGACTCGGCTCGATCTGGTCATTGACCCGACCTCGTCCTCGTGTTGCCCGCTCTTCGTCGGCGCTTCGACCCCCCATGCGCCTCGCCGAAGACGGCTCATGACGCGCGGCAGACTTCTGCAGCCGATGATTTAACGGTAAGGAAACCGGAGGGTGAGAGCATCGTCAGGATTGACGAAATTGCCGCTCGCCGTAGTCGGCGCGATCGCCTCGGTCACCTCCCTACTTGGCGGGCATCTGCAAACACGCAGCGTGCGAGGGGTGGGCCAGGCTGCTGTGGGAGACCCTCGGGCCTCCCCTTATCGTTGGGGCCGAAGTGGCGTAAGATATCGGCCAGGAGCGCACGGCCCGGGGGGGTCGATGCGGGCGGAGGCCTAAAGCGGAGGGCTCCATGGCGGTGCTCGCCGGGAGAAGTGGCGGCAGAAGGAAGAGCCGGGACGGAGGTGTAGGCGAGCCTCGGGTAGAGGTGACGCCAGTGCCTGTCGTGGATGCCCCCAGAGCCCTGGTGCGTGCCCTCCCGACAATGTCAAAGATTCCCACCGCGTCAAAGATTCCCACCGCATCGGTGGCGACACGGTCCGCGGTGCCCGAGCGAAGGACGTGGACGCCGGACGGTGGATATCGGGTCATCGCCCTCGTCGACGTCGTGCCCGTCCTGAGGGGGAGCCTTGAGCCCCTTGCCCCGAACGTGCTGTGGGACCTGGCGCTGCGCCGGATGCAGCACTGCGTCCGGCCGGATGACCGGATGTGCATGTTGGGCGGAGCGCGCCTGGCGGTGTATTTCGGCAACGGCGCCCATCGCATCGCGCCGAGCACGCTGGGCAGGCGCTTGGTCAGGGCGATGGGCGAACGCCTGTCGGTGGGCAGTACATCGCTGGATCTGGAGGTCGCTGTGGGTATAAGCACAGGTACCTCCGATGCCGAGGGCACACAGCTCACGAGCGCGGCGATTGCCTCGATCAAGTCAGGACAATCCCGCCTGATGAGCCGCCTGGAAACCGGCTCGGATATGGCGCGCCCGTTCGTCGCAGTCGCCCATGTCCGGGGTGGAAAGAACCACAGCCTCGTTCGTCGGGTCCTCTTCCCGATTCTGGAGGACCCGGACTCCTCCGACGGTGACGCTGGGTGCTCGAACTGGAGTACGCCGAACGCCGCGCGAAGGTTGACAGCGAACGGGAACGCTGCGAGCGCCTTTACGTCGGTCTTTCGAATCCTCGTGGTGGACCCGGCGCCCTCGGTGCCTGGGGCCTGCCGGCTGGCGGTGGAGGCCGTCGCAGGTGCGACCCGGAACCTCGGGATGCGAGCAACCGTGTCGCGGGCGTCGGATCCCGCCACGGTCGTGCTCGACCACTACGTGGCCGAGCCGCACGCCGTGGTGGTGGCTCTCGAGCCAGACGGCCTGCGCCGACCGGCCTCACCCGAGGCGCCCTGGCCGTGGGAGCGAGCCGCTCAGTTGACGCGCGCTTTGTGCGACACCGGGGCGACCGTCCTGGCCGTGAGCTTGGGGTGTAGCGCGGCGACCGTCGCCGCCTGCGTCGAACAGGGCGCCATCGGTTTGCTCGACGTCGAAGCGCTCCCGCACGAGCTCGCGCGGCTCGCCGAGAGTGGCCAGCTACGGGTTGCCTCGCTGGCAGAGGAGGTGCTCGGCGCAGGCAACGGCCATGGGCGCCTGGAAAGAAGCCCCCGGCGATTCCCCCCTCCCTATGACGCCCTGGTGCACCTCACACCTAGCGAGCGCCGAGTGCTGTTCCACATGATGGAGGGGTGCTCCGCCGCGGGGATGGCGAGGGAGCTGTTCGTCTCGCTGACCACGGTGCGGGCCCACATCCGGTCCATCTTGCGAAAGCTGGACGTGAGCTCACAGCTCGCCGCGGTGGCTCTCGCGAACGGAGCGCTCTTGGAGGAGGAGAGCCAGAGCGCCCTGTAGGGCCGCACCTGGGAGTCAGGGGTGGCGGTGCTTGCGACGCTGGGCTTGCTCGAGCCGGCGACGGATCAGCTCACGGCGCTCGATCAGCTCGCTATGGGTGAGGCGCTCGACGTCTTCTGAGAGCGCGAACGAGGCTCGGATCGCTCCAACATCGATCGCAGGGATGTCCCCGGGCACGAGGCCCAGTTCCCTGGCAATGCGCTCCCCGTGGTGGACCTGGAGATGGGTGAGGATCTTCACCAGCTCGCCCAGCACGTCGATGCTCGGTGCCATCGTGGCCATCGCCCCGTCGAGGAAGAGCATGTCCTTCACGAACAGCATCAGCTCCTTCGGCATCCGGGCCCCGTAACCGAAAAGGGCCTTCGTGATGTTGCGGATCTCAGAGCTGAGCTCCTCCGAGCTGAGCGTCGTTGGATCCACAAGAGGCCGGTCGAGCCCCAGATCGTGTACTACCGCGTCCACGTTCACGTCGGCCGGCAACGCACCGAGGTCGCGCATTGCGGCCACTTCGCCGGTGGTGTCGTTCGCGGCGCCGGCCATGATCAGCCGGAGGAAGGCGAGACGGCTCGGCTCGTCGAGGCGGCCTGTGATGCCAAAGTCGAGGAGCGCCACACGGCCGTCTGGGCGGACGAAGAGGTTGCCTCCATGCAGGTCCCCGTGGAAGACGCCGAAGAGGATCGCGCCTTCCAAAAAGGCGATGAGAGCGCTCGAGATGACGGCTTCGGTGTCGATGCCCGCGGCTCGCATCGTCTTGACGTCGCCCCAGGCATAGCCCTCCAGGAGTTCCATCACGAGGACGCGCCGGGTCACGAAGCGCGGGTGCGGACGCGGGACGACGAGGGCGTGCTGGTCCGTCTCCACGAGGACCCGCGCTACGTCGAGCATGTTCTGCGCCTCGAGGCGGAAGTCGAGCTCCTCGACGATCGTCTCGGCGAACAGGTCCACGAGCGCAGGAGGGTTGCCAAGAGCAGCGGCGGGTATGCGTCCCACGAGCAAAGGCGCGATCCAGCTCATAACGGCGAGGTCGCGCTTCACGAGCTGGCTCACCTGCGGGCGCTGGACCTTCACGGCGACCTCTTCACCGCTCGTGAGGCGAGCCGCATGCACCTGGGCGATGGAGGCGGCAGCGACCGGCACTGGGTCGAAGTAGACGAATAACTCGTGAAGCGGCTTGCGGAGGTCCTCCTCCACGATCCTGCGTACGAGGCTGAAGCTCTCGGCGGGCACCTGGTCGCGACAAAGGCGAAACTCGGCGACGAGCTCCTCGGGGAAGACCCCCTCACCCGAGGAGAGAACCTGGCCCAGCTTTATGTAGGTCGGGCCGAGGCGCTCGAAGGCACGTCGCAAGCGCCTCGAGAGCCCTGCGCGCGAGGCGACGGTGCCACGGCGACGGTCAAGGGCGTACCAGGCCGCGACTGCCCTGCCTAAGAAGGCACAGACGCGAAGCACACGCACGCCGGGAGGCAGCATGCGCCGGCGTGTGAGCACAGGGGCCTCGGCGCGTGTGGAGGCTCGCAGCTCGTCGATGCCGGCTCGCCAGATCAGGTCGGCCGGTTCGACTAGCCACGGCGGGTCGTCGGAGAAGGCCCCGATCGCGAGATCCGCTGGGCGATGATCTGACCGCGGGGGCTGCTCGTTTCGGTGATCGGGTTCTGATGCCACGGGCGCCGACCATAGAGGGCACGGGTGTCGTAGTCGTTCAAGCTAAGGGAGCTGCTTCTTCTTATCCTTCTTCTTTGACTTCTTCGCGTCCTTCTTCGGGTGCTTCTTAGGGGCGCGAAGCGCATGAGCGAGGCGTTCGTCCGGCGGGGGAGACGCTGCTAGTGGTTCATGAGAGACCCCTGGCACCTGGGAGAGCTGGAGAACACCGGAGTCCGCCAGCACTTCGTGGGCCCTGGCTTCGGCCGCTCGCAGCACGAAGCTCGACACCGTGAGCCCAGAAGTGGCGGCGGCCAGCTCGAGACGGCGCTTGGCGGCTGAGTCGATCCTGATTTGCAGGCGCTGTTCTTTGAGATCCGTGCCCTCACAGTGGCAGTACGTCTGTGGGGCCGTCAAGCGCGGGAGCTGTGTGCTCACACCGGCAGTACAGCATCTGAGGATGCAGACGCGCCGAAGGGCAGCTGCAGAACCGGTACCTGTCAGGGCTCGATCAGGAGTTCGCTGAGGAGTTGTTTGTCCTGGGCCAGCGAGAGGTTCGCGGTGACCGAGATGATGAGACCGTGGGCGCTGAGGACAGCCATACCAGCAGGCACGCGGTTCTTGGTGATCGAGAATGCGGATGACCCGAGCCCGCTGACCGGGGTGATTGTGTTGGCGGCGGTGCTGGAGGTCGTCTTCAAGGCTGCGAACGCGGAGATGTTACCGGGCGCGATGGTGATGATGAGGGTCTTCGATGCCCCGGAGTTCGTGAACTGGCAAGTCAGGGCTCTAGGCGCCGCGGTGAGCGACTTTGTAGTCGCTATAGGTCCTATGTACGGCCTGATGAACGACACCGGTATCTCGGCGCACGAGGTCGGCGCGCGGGCCGTGACAGCGAGAGGAGCCGACGTCGTGGTGGACCGTGGGAGTGCCGACTTGGGAGGGGCGTGTGAGGATCCACACTGCGCGAGAAGTGCGGCGCATGCGAAGGAGAACGCCACAACCGCGCACCGACGAGGGACACCACGGTCGAATCGCATGGAAGCCCCCCTTTGATCGTTGAGCGCGAGGATCAGTCAGACCCAGCCGAGACCCAGGTATCGGCGTCCTGATAGATGGCTCCGGCGGTTGTCGATGGTACTCGTGGGTTGACTGGGAGTCCGGGCCGTCTCAAGCGGTCAGTGAGAGAGGGGGCCGATCACCAGGCAGCCGTTGTGGCCGCCGAAACCGAAGGAGTTCGACAGGGAAGGAGCAGGTTCCCATGGCCTGGCCTCGCCGTGGACCACGTCCAAGGGGATCTCGGGGTCGGGCACCTCGTAGCCCGCGGTGGGGGGGATGAGGCGTCTGACGATCGCAAGTGTGGTGGCCACAGCCTCGATCGCCCCCGCTCCGCCTAGCGCGTGGCCGGTAACTCCCTTGGTGGAGGTGACCGGGGGTCCGGGAATGCCGAAGACCTTGGCGATGGCTTGCGCCTCGGCCAGGTCGTTGAGAGGCGTGGAGGTGCCGTGGGCATTGATGTGGCCGAGCTCGTCGGTGGAGACCTCTGCATCTGCGAGGGCCAGCTCCATGCACGCGGCCGCACCGGCGCCGCCGGGGGCGGGGGCGGTGATGTGATGGGCGTCGGCAGTGGAGCCCGCCCCCAGGAGCTCCGCGTAGATGCGCGCACCGCGACGGCGAGCGTGCTCGAGCTCCTCGAGGACCAGAGCTGCCGCGCCTTCGGCGCAGAGGAACCCGTTTCGACGCGCGTCGAAAGGGCGCGAGCATCCGTCGGCCGACAGCGCGGTCATGTTCGTGAAGGCGGTCATCCCCACGGGGGTCATCGCGGCCTCGGCACCGCCACCGATGGCAGCGTCGCAGCGCCCGGTCGCGACGAGGCGCGCGGCGGCGGCAATCGCATGGGTGCCGGCCGCACACGCTGTGGTGATCGTCTCGCAGGGGCCGTGCCACCCTGCTCGCATCGATACCGCGGCCGCCCCGGCGTTGGGCATCATCATCGGGACGAGAAACGGTGAGACCCTGCGCGGGCCCTTCTGCAGGTAGAGCTCGATCTGGTCCTCGAGCGTGCCGAGCCCGCCTACGCCTGTGGCGAAGACGACCCCGGCGCGGTCAGGGTCGATGCCCAGATCGCCGGCGTCGGTGAGGGCCATCTCGGCCGTGGCGACGGAGAACTGGGCGAAGCGATCCACTCGCCTCACTTCTTTGGGGCCGAACCATGCGGAAGGGTCGAACCCGTGAACGCGACGCTCGCCCTCGGGCGCCGGGCGTTGAAGACCGTTCCAGAAGGCGTCTGTGCCGATGCCGCAGCAGGCGAGGACGCCGAGACCGGTGATCGCGACTCGTCGGCCCCGCGCCGGCCCGTCGGGTCCAGTGCCCAGGAGCATCAGAGCTTCGCTGCTATCAGGTCGTAAGCCTGACCGACGGTCTCGATGCCTTCGAGCTCTGACTCGTCGACTGTGATGTCGAAGACTTCTTCGAGCGCCATCACGAACTCGACGAGGTCGAGGCTGTCGGCATCGAGGTCGTCGCCGAAGCGCGCCTCGAGCACTAGCTTCTCTTCGGGAACCTGGAGCACCTCGACCGCACAGCTCTTGAACTTCTCGAACACGGCGTCGCTCACCGGGTCGTCTCCTTGTGTCGCTCTATGGCTCGTGTTGCTCGTCTCGCTCATCTTTCTCAACTCGCTCGTTTCGCGTCGGGTCGGGTTCGGGGCCTCCGGCTCTCGGGTCCGGCAGGTTGTCAGGATGTTCGTTCGACCGTTCGACTTCGTTTCGACCGTTCAGAGTCCCATGCCCAGGCCGCCGTCGACGGGGAGAACCGCACCAGTCACGTACGAGGCTTCCTCCGAAGCCAGGAACACCACCGCGGCTGCCACCTCGTGAGGCAAGGCGCTGCGACCGAGCGGGACCATTGACCTGAACTGCTCCACCCGCTGTTTTCCCAGGGCGGCGATCATATCGGTCTCTACGACACCGGGAGCGACGATGTTGACAGTGATGTTGCGGCTGCCGACCTCGCGTGCGAGCGACCGAGCGATCCCCACGAGGCCGGCCTTGGCTGCCGCGTAGTTCACCTGTCCGGGCGAGCCGAGGAACCCGACCACGGAGGACACGAGGACTATCCGGCCGCGATGCGCGCGCACCATCTGGCCGAGAGCGCGACGCACGACGCGATAGACACCCGTCAGGTCGGTGTCGATCACGTCCTGCCAGGATTCCTCGCTCATTCGAAGCAGCAGGGCATCCTTCGTGATCCCCGCGTTCGCCACCAGGACTTCTACCGGCCCGAGCTCCGACTCGACGGTGCGGAAGGCGGCTTCGACTTGTTCGGGATCGGTCACGTCGCAGCGCAGCGCGAGGAGGTTTGGGCAAGTGGGGTCGCTGTGGGCGAGTTCTTCGGGGGGCGCATTGTGATAGGTGACGACGACACGCTCGGCTGCGGCTTGGAAACGTCGCGCGCACGCAAGCCCGATGCCCCGAGAGCCACCGGTGACCAAGACGACGCGGCCCGGCATCACGGTGTCGTCACGGTGCAAGGCGACGTCTTCACGGGGTTGGGCCGGCGTCGTCATGGGGCGGGTGGACCTTGAACACGAGGCAGTCGGTATGTCATGAGGGCACTGTCGGGGTGGGTGCGGGCTCAGGTCTCGTCCGAGACCACGTGGAGCCACGCCACGGGCTGGCCAGCCGTGACCCGCTCCCCAGGGTGCGCGAGAAAACCGACAAGGCGCCCTGCGAACGGCGTTCGCACCTCCACCGCGCCCACACGACCCAAGAAGGTGCCAACCTCTACTTCGATCTCCCGTGCCGTCTTGCCTGGGAGGCCACCAGGCCCGGGGACCGACAGTCCAGGCCCGGGGTCGAAGATGCCGGCGGCGGGGGAGACCACGACGCGTTCGGAGGTGTAGAGGTGTTCCCCCCGATGCGCGGCGGCGTAGAAGTGCCAGCTCTCGTTGCCCGACATCGTGTCGAGAAGCTTCTCCAATTCGTCGGGGCCGCTGACCGACACGGCAGTCACTTCGGCCAGAGTCCTGCGGGTGAGCCCGGTCAGGACACCGCCAGGGCCCACCTCCACCACATGGGTCGCGCCCGCACGACCCAGGGTCTCGAGACTTTGGCGCCAACGTATGGGGCCACACAGCTGCGCGGACAACAGACCCGGCCAGTCCTCAGGGGTGCTGTGAGCACGGGCGTCTACGTTCGCTACGACGGGAACTGTCGCTTCAATGAAAGGCGCGTCAGTCAGAGCCTTTCGCAGGCGAGCACGGGCGGGGGCCATCAACATCGTATGGAACGCTCCGGCCACCGGGAAGGGCATGACCTTGCGCGCGCCGAGCTCCTTGGCAATCTCACTCGCACGCTCGACGGCCGCAGGGTCGCCGGAGATCACGACCTGTCCGGGCGCGTTGTAGGTGGCGACCCAGACGTCGCCCTCCGCTCGTTGGCAAGCGGCCTCGGCGTCGTCGTCGGAGGTCCCGATCACCGCGGCCATCGTGCCCGGTCGCTCCTCGGCCGCGTGGTGCATGGCCTCGCCGCGCTCGACCACGAGGTGCACACCGTCCTCGAACGCGAGCGCACCTGCGGCGACGAGGGCGGTGTACTCGCCGAGGCTGTGCCCGGCGCAGAGTGTGGGCTCGACGCCGACACGCTCGATGGCGTCCAACACGAGGAGGCTGAGCACGAACGTTGCCAGCTGCGCGTTGCCTGTGAATGTGAGCTCCTCCTGGTCCGCCTCTAGGAGCAAGCGAGCCAAATCCCGCCCGGCGACCTCCGAGGCCTCGGTGACCACTTCCCAGGAGGGATGCTCGAGCCAAGGACGGCCCATGCCCGGGCGTTGCGAGCCTTGGCCCGGGAAGGTGAAAGCCAGCAATCCGACTCCTCTCGACCCGGTTTCGGACTGAGTTTCAGACCCAGTCTTACGGTCGGCGCCAGGGCTGGAATACAGGGTTGACGAAGGACAGGGTGACACAGGGCTGCGGGCCGATTCACGTTACCGCCAGGTAATGCGCGAAAGCGATCGCAGTGGTCAAGGGACCGAAGACCTTCCGTGTTCCAGCGGCCGTGGTTGCCCTGAGCAGCGGGTTGAGTGTTTGGATCAGAGTGCCCGGAGCGGGACTCGAACCCGCACGCCCCGAAGGACAATGCCTTTTGAGGACATCGCGTCAACCGATTGCGCCATCCGGGCAGGGTGTCTTCAGGCTATCAATCAAGAAGATCCGACCTCCCGGCTAAAGGGGCGTCTGGTGGCCTCATAGCAGGTGGCCTCGTTTCAAGGGGCCAGGTCCATCTTTCTGCGTCGGTTACGAGTGTCCGAGTTGAGCGAGCAGGCTCACAGCACTCTTCACCGGCGTCGAGATGTTCGATAGCTCTGCAGCGTTGCCTTTGGTCGGACGGCTGCTCGTGAGGAAGGCGACGAAGCCGACAGCGTCGCCTCGCTGGAAGATCACGCTTACCCCGATCGAGAACGAGGAACTGCCGTTGCTGCACTGACCAGACGACAGGAGGGAGGGCCCGTGCCCTTCGCCGGGACAAGACCGCAGGTCGAGAGCGCGTGAGGGAGCGGCGATCCCGGTCGACGCGCTGAGAGGCGAGTAACCGAGTGCTCCCACGACGAAGTTGCGGATGGCTGGTGGTGGGGCGTTGTAGAAAGAGGTCGCGTCTGTTTGCGAAGCAAAACCGAGCAAGGCAACCGACGTTGCGAGTGTTGGGGCCATAGCGACCTCTTCGACAGTAGCTGGGCTGGGTGCCGAGCCGGCCGAAAAAGCGAACCAGGTCGGATGGGACGTACCGGGGAGGTACTTGCCGTTCAATGCCGCGAGGCCGGTGGATGCCGGCTTGGAAGTCGCGGAGCCGGTGGTTTGGGTGGAGCCGGTGGATACCGGCTTGGAAGTCGCCGAGCCGGTAGTTTGGGTGGAGCCGGTGGATGCCGGCTTGGAAGAGGAAGGCGACGAGCTGCAAGCTGCGAGTGCAAGTGCCAGTGCCAGTGAGGCGAATACGAGCAGGGTCTTATTGAACATCTGCGCCTCTCACACCTTTCATGGAGGAGCCGGTCGTCTCTTTGTCGCCCTGAGCCCAGCAGCATGATGTTGGATTTCTACATTTGCCGTCGACATGTCTACACGATCCAAGGCCGAACCAGCCCGTCGGGTGAGCGTTGCTCCGGTCGACTCCAGTTGGTGTGAGCGCTCCGAGAAGCTGTGGGTCCCCTCGACCAGATCGAGCACGGTTCTGACGAGATCTGGTCCGTAACCCACACGCTTTAGGCACGACCTGCGAGATCTTCCATGGCACCGTGGCGAACAGGTGTTTGCACGGGTCCGATGTGGGTGCACCGCTGATGGGGCACGAGCCGGCGCTACGGACGTGGGTCCCGCGTACAATCGTCCTCTCATGCGCCGAGCCCTGGTCGAACGCTCGCTGCGGGACGTCCATGCCCGGCTCGTGCGCGCCCGCGAGGAGCTGTCCGTGCTCGACGAGCAGCTCGTGGTGTTCAACGACGCAGCCGACGAGGCCCGGATACGTTCGCTCGTGTCCGAGACCCCGCTCGCGGGCCACGACTACTCCGACGCCCAGCGCACAGCGGACGCGGCAAACCGTGAAAGGGCCTCGCTGCTTGCTAGCATCGAGGAGCTCGAGCGACGGCAGGACGAGCTTCTCGGCCGGCTCGTCGCAGGTCCCCGATAGATCGCTCGTCGCAAGGAGAGGGCTCGCCGATGCCACACCGTGCCGTCGCCAAGCGCGTAGTGATCGCGGAGGACGAGGCGCTCATTCGCCTGGACTTGAAGGAGATCCTCGAGGCCGAGGGCTACGAGGTCGTCGGGGAGAGCGCACGGGGCGACGAGGCGGTCGACCTCGTCGCCAGACTGCACCCCGACCTGGCGATCTTGGACGTGAAGATGCCCGGCATCGACGGTATCGAGGCGGCGCGGCGTATCACCGCCAACCACTACGACGTGGCCGTTCTGATCCTCACGGCCTTCAGCCAGCGGAACCTCATCGAGGACGCGCGTGACGCCGGGGTCGTCGCCTATCTCGTCAAGCCCTTCCAGCGCGGCGAGCTCGTGCCGGCCATCGAGGTGGCGCTGGCCCGCTTCGAGGAGTTCCGCGCCATTGAGCAGGAGCACGCGCGGCTCTCGAAGGAGGTCGCGTCCTTGGAGGACAAGCTCGAGACGCGACGCTTCGTCGATCGTGCAAAGGGCGTGCTCATGGACCGCGACGGCATGAGCGAGAAGGAGGCCTTCTCCTTCATCCAACACACCGCCATGGACCGACGGGCACCTATGCGCCAGGTGGCCCAGGAGATCATCGACGGAGCCCTGACGCCGTAGGCTGACTACCAATGGCCGGCAGCGGGCCGCTCTTCCTCCTCGACGGGAACTCACTGATCTTCCGCGCGTTCTTCGCGTTACCCACTGATCTGGCCACGACCGGGGGGCAGGTCACAAACGCCGTGCTCGGGTTCAGCTCAATCTTCGTGAACCTGCTGCGCGACCACGACCCGAGCGGCGTCGCCGTGGCATTCGACCGGCCCGAGCCGACCTTTCGCGACGAGATGGTGGCGGACTACAAGGGGAACAGGCCCGAGACGCCGGACCTCCTCGTCCCCCAATTCGCTCTCGTGCGCGAGGTGCTAGGGGCCCTGGCCGTGGCGTGCGTGGAGAAGGTCGGCTACGAGGCCGACGACGTCCTGGCGACGCTTGCCACCGAAGCTCGCGACGCGGGGCAAGACGTGGTGGTGGTCACCGGCGACCGCGACACGTTCCAGCTCGTCGAGGATCCCCACGTGAAGGTCATGTACACGCGCAAGGGGATCTCCGACACCGTTGTCTACGACGAAGCGGGAATCACCGAGCGTTACGGCGTGCCTCCGCGCTCGTACCCGTTGCTCGCCGCTCTTCGTGGCGACACCTCCGACAACCTGCCTGGCGTGCCCGGCGTGGGTGACAAGACCGCGGCCAGGCTCATCACCGTCTACGGGGACCTCGACGGGATCTTGGCCCACGTGGCGGAGCTCACCCCGAAGCTCCGGCAGAGCCTGCTCGAGCACGAGGACCAGGTCCGGGCCAACGCGGCCGTCACCCCGCTGGTGCGCGACGTGCCGCTGGAGGTGAGCCCGGGCGACCTGGCAGTGGGCAAATGGGACGCCGCCGAGGTCAAGCGCGTCTTCGCCGAGTTGGAGATGCGCTCGTTGTGGCAGCGGCTCGCTCCGGTCATCGGAGACGGCGGCGAAGAGCCTCTTCCGAGGTCGAGCACCGCACCGAAGACGCTCGACGTCGACCTCAGCTCCGTGGAGGCGGTCGTGCCGCGCAGCCCTGGCGCTGCCGCCGAGGCGCTCACGAGCTTCGTCGAGCCAGATGTCGAGATCGATGTGGAGACCCAAGCCGAACGAGGCGTCGAGGCCGACGCGCTCGTGGCCCTGTTCGCGTCCTGGACCGGTGATCCCGGGCGTTCGCGGCTGGCAGGCCTCGCCCTGGCCAGGACGCCGCGGCGGGCCTCCGGCGACGACGCCGCACCGTCGGCGGTGTCTGCTCGGCCGATGTCGGCGCTGTGGCTGGACGAGGAGGCGCTATCCGACGAGGGGGTCCTCGACGCACTTGGCGCGCTGTTCGGTCCAGGCGGCGCGCGGCTGGTGGCGCACGGCGCCAAAGAGGTCATGCGCTCGCTTCTGCCGATGGGGGTGGACATCGGCGGTCTCGAGATGGACACGGCTGTCGCCGCGTACCTGCTCGACCCGTCCTCGGGTCGCTACAAGATTGAGGAGGTGCTCGACGCGCGGCTCGGGCTCACGCTCGGATCGGGTGCGGTCGCCCGGCCGGGACAGCTCGACCTGGGAAGCGCCGAGACGGGCGAGGAGCGCACGGGGGCCGCTCGAGGAGCTGTGGCCGTTGGCCTGCTGGTCGGGCCGATCCGCGAAGCGCTTCGGACAGCAGGCCTCGAGCGTCTCCACGACGAGGTGGAGCGACCGCTGGTGCGCGTCCTCGCGCGCATGGAGACGAGGGGCGTTCGTGTCGACGCGGCGGAGCTGAGGCGCATCATGAAGGACCTCGTCTCGGAGTGCAGCTCGCTCGAGGCGCAGATACAACAGCTGGCGGGGGAGAGCTTCAACGTCAACTCCACGTTGCAGCTTCGAAGCGTGCTCTACGAGCACCTGGGCCTCGCACCTGGCCGAAAGACGAAGACCGGGTTCTCCACCGACGCGAGCACCCTGGAGAAGCTGCGCGGCCAGCACCCGATAGTGGACGCCTTGCTTCGTTACCGCGAGGTGGAGAAGCTGCGCTCCACCTACGGTGAGAGCCTGTTGGCCGAGGTCGCAGATGACGGACGGATCCACGCCACGTTCCAGCAGACCGTCGCCCGCACCGGCCGTCTCTCCTCGGACCGGCCCAACCTGCACAACATCCCTGTGCGTACCGAGGAAGGCAGGAGGCTGCGCCGTGCCTTCATCCCCGCCGACGGACAGAGCTTCCTCGTCTGTGACTACGACCAGATCGAGCTGCGTGTCATAGCCCACCTCTCGGAGGACCCCGGGCTCGTCTCGGCGTTCGCCGAACGGCGCGACGTGCATCGCGCCACCGCCGCCCAGGTGTTCGGGGTGCCAACCGAAGAGGTCACCCCCGCTCAGCGCAACAGGGCGAAGATGGTCTCCTACGGCCTCGCGTACGGAATGGAGGCCTACGGTCTGGGAAGGCGACTGTCGATCGACACCGCTGAGGCACAGTCCATCCTCGATGCCTACTTCACCGCGTTTCCCGCCGTGCGCGCTTACATGGAGCGCACAGTCGCCCAAGCTCGCACGAAGGGTTACACCGAGACCCTCTTCGGCAGGCGGCGGCCGCTTCCCGACCTGCACTCGCCGAACCGGAACCTGCGCATGGCAGCCGAGCGACAGGCCATGAACGCCGGCATCCAAGGTCTGGCGGCCGACCTGTTCAAGGTGGCGCTGGTGAGGCTCGACGACGCTTTCGAGTCGGGGGGGTTCGTCGCGAGGCTCGTGCTCCAGGTGCACGACGAGGTGATCGTCGAGGTGCCCGAGCCCGAGAAGAAAGCGGCGGGCGACCTCGTGCCGCGGGTGATGGCGGACGTGGCGGGCGTGGTCGGCCTGGCCGTTCCGTTGGAGGTCTCGAGCGCCTGGGGCAGCTCGTGGGCCGATGCGAAAGGTTGAAGAACCTGCGGCGGCAGGCTCGAAAGAGGTAGCTCTTTGGTAAAGTGCGGTCGGGTCGCCGCTCGGCGGCCGGTCCTTGCGCGCAGTGCGTCTGGGGAGCCCCGTCCCGAAATTCACCGAAAGCGAGTCGTCAAAGTCCATGCCCGACCAAAACGGCGGCACAGAGTCCACGAGTGACCGCGATGCCGCCCCGAACCTTGCTGCCGGCCCTTACGGCTCTGCCACCGGCGCAAGCGCAGTTCCCGAACCGAGCCCCCGCCCCAGTTCCGCACCGCAAGCCCCTGACGGCGCCGAAGTCCCATCCGACTCATCCGGTCCTACAAGGGCCGTAGGGGAGGTGCCGGGTGGGAACGCCCCGGGACGGGAAGTCTCCCCGCGAAAGGTCTCGGGAGCAGACGTCTTCGGACCGGAAGTCTCCGGAGCAGACGTTTCCGGTGCCCTGGCACGTGAAGTTCCCGGAGCCGTGGCGCTGCTGTCGGACGGCCCCATGGGTACGTTCGACGAGACCGGCACCTATGTCGGTCGGCCCATAGTAGAGAACGACCTCGCGGGCAGCTCACTCGAGGACGCCATCGCGGCGACGATCGTCGAGTTCGACGACGGGGACATCGTCGAGGGCACGGTTGTGAAGATCGACCAGGACGAGGTCCTCTTGGACATCGGGTTCAAGTCCGAGGGGGTGATCCCCGTGCGCGAGCTGTCGATTCGAAACGACGTCGACCCCGGACAGATCGTGAGCCTGGGCGAGCGGCTCGAGGCGCTCGTGCTCCAAAAAGAGGACAAGGAAGGCCGGCTCGTCCTCTCGAAGAAGCGGGCACAGTACGAACGGGCCTGGGGCACCATCGAGAAGGTCAAGGACTCCGGCGGTGTCGTGAGAGGTCCTGTGATCGAGGTGGTGAAGGGCGGTCTCATCGTCGACATCGGGCTGCGCGGCTTCCTGCCCGCCTCGTTGGTGGAGCTGCGTCGGGTGCGCGAACTGCAGCCGTACATAGGGCGCAGCATCGAAGCGAAGATCATCGAGCTGGACCGCAACCGGAACAACGTCGTGCTCTCGCGCCGTGCATGGCTCGAAGAGGCCCAGAAGGAGCAGCGCGGCGAGTTCCTCGTGAACTTGAAGCCCGGTGAGAGGCGGAGAGGGACCGTGTCCTCGGTGGTGAATTTCGGGGCGTTCGTCGACCTGGGAGGCATGGACGGCCTCATACACGTCTCGGAGCTCTCCTGGAAGCACGTCGACCACCCGTCGTCTGTCGTGGCGGTCGGTGACGAGGTCGAGGTCGAGGTGCTGGACGTCGACCGCGACAAGGAGCGCATAAGCCTCTCGCTGAAGGCCACGCAGATCGACCCGTGGCACGAGTTCGCGAACACGCACCAGGTGGGCGAGCTGGTCTACGGCCGGATCACCAAGCTGGTTCCCTTCGGTGCCTTCGTCCAGGTCGGCGGGGGGATCGAGGGCCTGGTGCACATCTCGGAGATGGCGGGCCACCACGTGGAGTCCCCCGAGCAGGTCGCCGAGCCCGGCGAGGAGCTGTGGGTGAAGATCATCGACGTCGATCTCCAGCGCCGACGCATCAGCCTGTCGATCAAGCAGGCTGCCGAGGGTGGCGAGGTGTCCGAGGAGTACCGCGAGGCGTTCGGCGAGCACGCCTACGACGAGCACGGCAATTACATCGGGTACGACTACGCCGGAGCTGGGTTCACGCCCGAGACCGAGGCACAGGCGGCTTGGATCGAGGAAGCGGGCGGGGGTCCGGTCGTCGAGGAGGCGGTCGAGGGCCCGGTTGTCGAGGAGGAAGCGGTCGAGAGCCCGCCCGAGGTGACGGGCGAGGGTCCGGTCGTCGAGGAGGCGGTCGAGGGTCCGGTCGAGGAAGCGGGCGAGGCGGCGGTCGAGTGGACGAACCCGCCCGAGGTCGAACAGACGAACCTGCCGGAGAGCTGATCCGAACCACCTCGGGCGTGCATTAATTCCGTTCCTCGATGTGGCGCTCGTAGCATGCCGGCGGTGCGCGAAGTAGAGGCGCCGGCGGCTCCGGCGGAAAGCGGCTCACAGACGCGCTGGGCGCTCGGCACCGCGTTGTGGCCATGGGTGGTTTCGCGAGGTCTGGTGCTGGGAGCTCTGGCACTCGCGCACGAGCTCGCCAACGCGACGCACCTTTCGAAGGCCCAGGCTGCGCGTGTGCACGAGGGCCTGCTCGGATGGGACGCAGGATGGTACGAGTCGATAGCCCGTCACGGATATGCCGGTGCCGGGCACGCCTCGTTGCGCTTCTTCCCGCTGGTGCCGGCCCTGGCCCGGGCCCTGTCGGTGCTTCCGGGCGTCGGGGTGGGCACCGCACTGGTCGTGTTGGCGAACGTGAGCGCTTTCGTGGCGATCGCGTTGGCCGCAGCCCTGGCAAAGCGCGAGACGGGAGACAGCTCACTGGCCCGACGGGTGGCTTGGCTGGTGTGCCTGGCCCCGCCGGCCTTCGTGATGGTGATGGGTTATGCCGAGGGCACTCTGCTCTTACTGTCCGTCGGGGTGTTCTGGGCGCTTCGGGCACGCAGGTGGTGGTGGGCGGCGGCCCTCGGCGTGGCGGCGGGGACCTGTCGCCCGATCGGGCTGCTGCTGGTCGCGCCCGCCGTGGTCGAGGGGCTGAGGGAGTGGCGCGGTGCGCCGGGGAGAACCAGGACGGCGATCGTCTCGGCGGTCGTCGGCCCGGCAGTGGGGTTCGGGGCTTTCCTCGGATGGGTGGGCTGGCGCTACGGGGACGCGCTGGCACCTCTTCGGATCCAAGAGGAGGGGGTGCATCGGGGCACCGTGGCCGACCCGTTCACGGTATTGGCTCATGACGCCTCGTTGCTCGTCCACGGTCATCATCTCGGTTCGGCTCTCCACCTCCCGTGGGTGTTGGTGGCGCTGTGCCTGCTCGTGGTGAGCTTTCGCAAGTGGCCGGCCTCCTACGGAGCATTTGCCGCTGTCGTGCTCGCGGTGGCGATCACCACGAAGAACCTCGACGGGTTCGAGCGCTATGCGCTGTCGGCGTTCCCCCTCGTGCTCGCGGGGGCGAACATCACGGCCGGCGAGAAAGTCGAGCGCGCCGTGCTCGTCGTGGCCGGGGCGGGCCTGGTGGGGTACGCGCTGCTCGCGTTTACGAACCTCTATGTGCCGTAGAAGCGCGACCTGACGACGGCGAGAGCAACCTGCGCGTCCGTGTCCCCGTTGAAAAGTCCGGTTCGGACTCTCCGTCTCGTTGCGGTGTCACGGGTCGCCGTGCTCCGTTGGCGTAGCCTGCGTCCAAAGGATGGGCAGCCGTGATTGAGACCATGACCGAGCCAGCCGCGGGCGCAAGCCGCCCGGTGGTGGTGATCGGGGCCGGGCCGGCGGGCCTCACGGCCGCCTACGAGCTCACCAAGGCGAAGCGTTCCGTCGTCGTCCTCGAGTCCGACGAGGTGGTCGGAGGGATAAGCCGGACGGTGGAGCGAAACGGCTGGCGCTTCGACATCGGCGGCCACCGCTTCTTCACCAAGGTGCAACCCGTAGAGGACCTGTGGCACGAGATCCTCCCCGAGGGCGACTTCCTGACACGGCCGCGTATGAGCCGCATCTACTACGGAGGGAAGTTCTACGACTACCCGATACGTCCGCTGAACGCTCTTCGGAACCTGGGACTCAGCGAAGCGGTCCGCTGTGTCGCGTCGTACCTGCGGGTACGGATACGACCCCCGAAGGACCAGAACAGCCTCGAGGACTACATAGTCGCCAGCTACGGCAGGCGTCTGTACTCGCACTTCTTCAAGACCTACAACGAGAAGGTCTGGGGCGTCCCGGCATCTCAGATCTCGGCGGATTGGGGTGCTCAGCGAATCAAGGGCATGTCGCTGTTCAACGCGGTGTGGGAACCAGTGCGGGCCAAGGTGCTCGGTGGGCGCAGGGAGCGATCGAAGCAGGTGACGAGCCTGATCGAAGAGTTCCAGTACCCGAAGCTGGGCCCGGGGATGATGTGGGAGCGATGCTGCGAGCTGGTGATCGCAGCCGGAGGCACCGTCCGGTTCCGGAGCCCGGTCGTCGGCATCGAACGAGGGCCGCAGGGTGCCGAGGCAGTCGTGTACGAGCACGAGGGCCGAAGGGTCCGCGTCGCGGCGGACCACGTCGTCTCCTCGATGCCTCTCTCGGGGCTCGCGCGCGTGATAGAGCCGCCACCACCTCCTGAGGTGCTCGCCGCTGCGGGCGATCTGCACTATCGCGATTTCCTCACAGTCGCCCTCGTCGTCCCCGAGTCGGCGAGCTTTCCCGACAACTGGATCTACATCCACGACCCCAACGTGAAGATGGGACGGGTCCAGAACTACGCCTCCTGGTCACCTTTCCTGGTGAAGGACGGCCGCACCTGCCTGGGCCTCGAGTACTGGGTGAGGGAGGGCGACGAGATGTGGCAGACCCCGGACGCCGATCTGGTCGAGCTCGCCTCCAAGGAGCTAGAGGCGATCGGCCTTGCGAGAGCAGAGGCGGTCGAGCGCGGGTACGTCGTTCGCGTGCCGAAGGCGTATCCGATCTACGACGAGGGGTACCACGCCGCTGTGGAGACCATCCGGCACTGGCTGGCGGAGGAGGTCCCCAATGTGCACGCCGTGGGGCGAAATGGCATGCACAAGTACAACAACCAGGACCACTCGATGTACACCGCCATGCTCACCGTCGAGAACATCGTGGGAGCCGCGCAGCACGACATCTGGGCGGTGAACGTCGAAGAGGAGTACCAAGAGGAGAAGACGGCGGGCCGGGGCGCCAGAGGCCCGGGTACTCGCGGCTCGAGCGGTACCGGGCGCGACGCGCCTCTGCTCCCTCGTGCAGATCGGGCGAGCTCGGCCGTCGCTGCCAAGCCTTGACGCTCAGGCAGCCGCCGCTGTCAGTCTCGACGTCAGGCGACAGCCGGCGCACACCGCTGGCAGTCTTCGACTGTTCGAACGCGCCGAGGGCTCAGTCTTCGATGCTCAAGAGCTCGGCCGAGGGTGCCAGGTTCTGCTCGCCGGCTCGACGGGCCGACGCCGCTTGGCGTTGGGTGCGGCGCGCGACGTTGAGCTCTCGGACGGCCGTAAGCAGGACGTCGGGGATGGAGAGTCGCGAGCTGGGCCGGTTGGTCCATGCGATGCCCACCTCGCGCACTCGGTAGCCCAGGCGCAGGGCGACGGCCAGGGCCTCGGCGTCGAACACCCACCCGTCGACCTGCACCCTCTCGAAGACGGCCTCGGCGGCTTCGCCGCGCCACAGCTTGAACCCGCAGTACACGTCGTGAGTGAGACGACCCACCATCAAGCGGGTGAGGATGAGGAACCCGAGCCCTACGATCCGCCGGCGCAGTGGCTGCTGGCGCGAGACGAGTGCTCCCTTTGCGAGGCGCGACCCCACCGCGACCTCCGCGTCGGCAAGCGCTTTTTCGAGACGAGGGAGCGACGACAACGATGGGGAGCAGTCGGCGTCGCACATCAGCCGGAGGTCGCCGCTCGCCTCGAGCATTCCCCTCCGTATCGAATAACCCTTGCCTCGATTGACGTCGTTGCACAGGTAACGAACCCTGTTCCCGTCGAGGAACGGTTCCGCCCGTTCGCGAGTGCGGTCGGTGCTCGCGTTGTCGACGAGGATGATCTCCCAGTCTCCCCCGCGGCGCTCGAGGAAGGAGCGCGCCGTGTCGAGGATGTCGGTGATCTGGTTCTCCTCGTTGAGAACCGGGATGACGATCGACATCGAAGGTGGCATCGCGGCAGTGTAGGCGAGACACGCGAGCGGGACACACCAAGCGGGGGAACGGGGCGGTCAGGCGGGATCAGCGGCCGTGGCTGGTCACCGAAGACGCTCGTGGTCAGGACCGAACTGGCTCTTGGTCAGGACCGATCGACCTTCTGGCAGAGCAACCCCACCGAGGTGCCCGCCGGAAGGCGTGCTCCTCGGGCGATCGCGGCCGCCTCTAGCTGCAAGGGGAGTGCGAGGACGCCGTTCAGAGCGGCGGGGGTGCGGTCGAGATCAGTGCGCCCTCGGCGCGACGACCCACGCGAGAGCAACCGCGCTAGTACGACTCCCGGCAGGAGGATCGTGTTGAAATAGGTGTCGTGCACGATCTTCCAGCCGCTGCCTAGCACTTGTGAGCGCAGAGCTCGAAGGGTGTAGCGACGTAAGTGATGCAACTGGACGTCGTGCTCTGTCCACAGCCACTGATAGGCGGGCACGGTTATCACGAGGTATGCGTCACGGTCTGCGACACGGTGCAGCTCCGTTAGAGCGTGCAGGTCGTCATCGAGGTGCTCGAGCACGTCACACGCGAGGAGAAGGTCGAATTCGCAGGGCCCGAAAGGAAGCGCATCCAGGGTGCCGGCGCGGACGTTGTCCAAGCCACGAAGGCGGCAGAACTCGACGGCTTGAGGTGACGCGTCGACTCCTGCGGCAGGGCCGAGCGGGCCGAACTCGACGAGGTTTCTCCCCGTGCCGCAACCGGCGTCCAGAAGACGGGCCTTCTCCGGTAGCCGGGAATGGCGAAGCAGCGCCCATATCAGCGAGCGGCGGCCGTGGAACCACCAGTGGTGGTCCTCCTGTGCGTACATCTCGCCGTACGCGCCGTCTTCCACGGTCAGAGGAGTGTACTCTTTTGCGCGCGCGTCACTAGCGTATTGTCTCCTATGCACCGGACCGCCTCTGGCCTGCTGAGTTGGGCGCGCCAGCGACCGAGGCTCACAGCACTCGTTCTCTTCACGTTCTTGTCTTTGCTGTTCTTCGCGCCGGGGCTCGTGCCGGGCCACACAACTTCGGCGGCGGACTTTCTTTGGAATTGCGCCCCGTGGAACACCATCAGGCCGAAAGGCCTCCCGCGGCTGAACTCGAATCCCCCGGTGTTCGGTTCCAACTCTCAGCTGGTCGACGCTGTGACCGTGTTCGAGCCCTTCCTTCAGTACACCCGGTCCCAGCTCCCGCACATCCCGCTGTGGGACCCGTACATCATGGGCGGCACGCCCTACATGGGGGACATGCAGTCGGCTGTCTTCTCTCCGTTCAGCCTCCCTGCATACGTGCTCCCGTTCTGGTGGTCGCTCAGCGTCATAGGGGTGCTGAAGGTCCTGACTGCGGCTATGGGCACCTTCCTGCTCGGGCGGGCGTTGAAGATGCGCTTTGCGGGGGCGTTCCTCGCCGGTGCTGTGTACGGCTTCGGCCTCTTCATGGTGGTGTGGCTGCCGTGGCCTCTTTCCAACGTCTTCGCGCTGATCCCGTGGATGTTGCTCGCCACGGAACGAATCATCCGGCGACCCGACGCCGTGTCAGCAGCCGGCCTGGCGGTCGTCGTCGCGCTCCAGTGGTTCGGCGGTCACCCTGAGTCGAGCTTTCACGCCCTCTTTGCCACCGTGGCGTTCTTCGTTCTCCGGGTTCTACAGCTGTCGCGAAGGAACCGAGCATGGCACGTGGACGCGTTCGAGCGCGCGAGATCGTGGATAGCGGCTCTGGCAAGAGCTGTGAGACGACCTGTCCTCGTGTTCGCACTGGCGCTCGTGATGGGTTGCGCGTTGGCCGCGATAGTGCTCATCCCGTTCTCCGAGCTCCTGCGGAACTCGTCGGATCTCACTGCGCGGCCGCGTGGGGGCGTCTACGTGTCTCCCAAGTACTTCATCGGCGCGTTCATGCCGAACTACTTCCCCGGGGTCTTCGACGTAGCGATCGCCTTCTATGCCGGCGCGCTTGCATTGATGCTGGCTCTGGTGGCGCTCCTGCGCGTCCGGCTCGAGAGGATCGCGATAGCGGTGTTCGCGGCCGTGAGCATCGCTGTCGTTCTCGGCGTTCAGCCCTTCTTCGGGGTCGTACGACGGTTACCAGGCTTCGACGTCACCTACAACAGCCGGCTCACCATCCTGTACCTGCTGTGCGTCGCGTTGCTTGCGGGCTGGGGACTCAGCGACCTCGTCGAGAGGATCCCGGGACGCCGCCAAGCTGTGGGGAGTGGGGTGATCGCCGGAGGTTTGATCGTCCTCCCTGTCGTCTGGGCGATGACGACGCGCGGATTCTCGGCGCGCTTCTTCGGTCGCGCCGTGAAGGTCGCCTGGGAATTGGTCCATCTGCCGAGCCCGACTCCGGTGAACATGCTGCTAGTGACTTACCGAGATTCGCTGTCGGTGATCCACTTGGCCTCGTTGATCGTGTGGGTCGTGGTGGCGGGAGTTGCGGCCTTGCTGCTCTACGCCCGAGTACGTCGCGGATTCGCTGCAGGGCCCTTCGCCGTCCTGGCGATCCTCTTGGTCCTGGCCGATCTGTTCATGGCTGGCATGGGGAAGAACCCGGCGATCTCGGACTCCCACGCCGAGCAGCCGGTCACGGCGGCGATCCGGTACCTCGAGCAGCATCGACCGTCGCGATACGTCGCCCTCGAGCCGAGCGTCGGTGTCAATGCGCTGCCGCCGGATGTGAACCTGCGCTACGGGATCTACGACGCGCGGGGGTACGACCTTCCGGTTGTGACGCGTTTTGGTCGTCTGTGGACTCGCTACATAGCTCCACCGAACTTCCTGCTGCCTCTGGACACGCCCGCGGTGCCGACCAGCGGTCTCGACCAGACTTCGCTTCGGATCCTCTCGCTCTTGGGGGTGACCGACTTGCTCCAACAGAAAGGACAGCCGCAGCTGCAATTGAACGGCCTGCACATCGCGTACGACGGTTCGGATGCGACGATCTACGCGAACGACGACGCTCTCCCTAGGACCTGGCTGGTCGCCGACCAACAGGTCGTCAAAGGCGATGGACGACAGCTGACGCAGATCGCGTCACCTGGGTTCGATCCCCGCCGGGTCCTGATCACACAGACGAAGCTGCCGGGCCTGGCGCAGGGCCACTCGAACGGCGCTTCCCCCGGAGAGGCGCGCCTGAGCCGTTACGGTGCGGAGAAGGTCACGATTGCAGTCCACGCGGACCGTTCTTCGGAGGTCGTGCTCTCCGACGTCTACTACCCGGGATGGCACGCGACCGTCGACGGCCGCCCGGTCCGGATCGACAGGGTCGACTACTTGCTGCGCGGGGTGCCCGTCGGACCGGGGACCCACCGCGTCGAGCTCTCCTACGACCCTGCGAGCTTCCGCATCGGCTGGCTCGTGAGCCTGGCGGCGCTGTTGACCGTCGCCGGGATGATCGTGGTCGGGGTGCGTCACAGGCGGCGTAGGTCACTGGTGGGGGCGCAAGCACATGGACAGCACTGAGGCCGAGGCTCGACCCCGCCCGCGCGGCCGGGCGGGGGTTCGATCGTCCAGCGGCGGTCGGAGCCGGGCGGAGCAGGCCACTCGCGTCGCGTGCCACGTCGTGGCCGAGCTGCCGTTCCTCGTTGTGGCGTTGGTGCAGGTGGTACAGGGATGGCGACCCACCTTGGACGACGCGGCGATCGCCATCCGATCATGGGCGGTGTTCACCTCGCGCTCGCCACTGCTCGGCGAGTACACCCAGGCGACCAGATGTGCTCGGCACGTCGTGTGGAACCCCGGGCCCCTCCTCTACTGGATGCTCGCCATCCCCGTTCGTGTCGACGCCGGTCACGGGGTGCTGTGGGGTGCGGCCCTGTGCGCGGCGGCAGGGATGGCGATCTGCGTGGAGGCGGCGTGGGCGGTGCGGCGCGCGGCCGGTGCCCTCGCCGTCGGGGCCTTTGCGGTCGTGCTGCTCGCGACCCAGCCGGACGTGGTCGTCAACCCGGTGTGGGATCCGCACTTCGGCCTCGTATGGTTCGCCGCCACGTGCACCGTCGCGTGGGCGGTCGGCACCGGCCACCTGCGTTGGTGGCCTGTGCTGGTTCTCACGGCTTCGATCGCCGCTCAGAGCCACCTCTCGTTCGCGCTCCCCGCAGCTGCGCTGGCGATCCTCGCGCCGTTGCCGCACGTTCGGCGATGGCTCGGCGGTGCCGATGGTCGCGCGTGGCTGCCAGTGGGGCTCGCGACCGGAGCCGCATGTTGGGTCGCGCCCATCGTCCAGCAGCTGACCGGCAATCCCGGCAACGTGAGCTTGCTGCTGCGATGTGTGGGCGGCCAACGCACGATGGGCGGTCGCTTCGGGCTCGCGACGCTTGCGTCGGCCGTGATCCCACCCCCGTTGTGGTTCCACCATGCCTCCGTCAGCGCCCCCGCCCTCCTGCACGGAGTGGCGGGACAACCGGCCGGAGCCGGGATAGCGATCCTCGCGGCGCTGGCCTGCGTCGTGGTGGTGGCCTGGACCGCACAGCGCCGGGAGCTGGCGGTGCTCGCCGCCGTGGCTCTGGTCGCGGCCGGCTCAGCCGCATGGGAGATCGCGGGCCAGCCGACGAGCACCGTCGTCTCGCTGGTCGAGGTCGTCGACGTCGTGCTCTGGCCGGTGGGCATGCTGGTCTGGGGAGTCGCCGCACTGTTGGTGGTGGAGCTCGTCCCGATGCGGGAGGCTTTGTCCGGTCGGCGGGACTCGTTCGGGCGGGCGAGCTCGCCGGCGTGGCCGAAGGGTGGTCAGCGGCTGCTCGGGCAGCGGCGTCTACGAACCGCGTTGCTCTGGGGCGCTACAGGGGTGCTGTTCGTGGGTGGCACCGTCAACGCAACGATCATCGTGGGGGGTGCCATGAACCAGGCGGCCGTGGAAGCCGGAGGGCGCGCCACGTTCCGAGGGGTGTCGGCCGCCGCTGCGGCAGCGCAGAAGTTGGTCCCGAGCGGGCCGCTCATGATCTCCGTGTTCGGTCCCAGTCCCGACGCGTCGTTGGATCTGCTCTACGGCACTCTGTGGGTGCTGATCAGCCACGGGCGCCAGGCGACGGCACCGGGCTTGTACGCGGACACGATCAGCCCTCCGGCACATGCGGTCCGGGGCGAGCCAATGGTCGACTTGACCGTTCGCGCCGACGGGACCGTGTCGAGCGCCGTGTTCGCTCCGGGATCGTCGGTGCCGCATGCTTCGAGCCGGAGTATCGCCAGAGCGCGTCAGGTGACCCGTGGATTGCGCTCGGCCGGCTGACCCTACGCGAACGCCGGTGGCTCCCGAGGGTCACCGCCGGACGCAGTGGGTCGTACGGGTCGTGTGTCACGTGGTCGCGGAGGTGCCCTTCCTTGCCGTCGCACTGGCACAGATCGTGCAGGGATGGCGGCCGACCAGTGACGACGCGATGATCGCCATCCGCTCTTGGGCGGTGTTCACATCGCGCCCGCCACTGGTGGGCGAGGTCAGCCAGGTCTCGGGTTGCGCCGGGCAGCTCGCGTTCCACCCTGGGCCCCTCCTCTATTGGATGCTCGCCGTCCCGGTTCGCGTGGACCCGGCCCACGGCGTGCTGTGGGGGGCGGCCGTGTGGTGCGCGGTCGCGATGGCCGTCTGCGTCGAAGGGGCGTGGGCGGTGCGGCGTGCCTGGGGGGCGCTCGCAGTGGCAGGCGCCGGTGTGGTCCTGGCTGCGACGCAGCCGGATGTGTTCGTCCGCTCGATGTGGGACCCCTATTTCGGCGTGGTCTGGTTCGGCGCTACCTGCATTGCGGCATGGGTCGTAGGCAAGGGGCGGTTGCGGTGGTGGCCCGTTCTCGTGTTGGCCGCTTCGGTGGCCGCGCAGACCCACCTCGAGTACTCGGTTCCCGCAGCTCTGCTGGCGATCGTCGCGCCACTGCCGCACGTTCGCCGATGGCTCGGCGGTGCCGATGGTCGGACGTGGCTGCCCGTCGGGACCGTGGTCGGTGCCGCCTGCTGGGCCGCGCCCCTCGTCCAGCAGGTGAGCGGTCACCCCGGCAACCTGAGCTTGTTGATGCGGTGCGTCGGCGGCCAGCGCACGATGGGCGGCCGATTCGGGTTGGAGACGCTCGGGGCGGCCGTGGTGCCGCCCCCGTTGTGGTTCCACCACCCTCCCGGCAGTTTCGGCGTCGTGCATGTCCTGACGGCACGTCCAGCCGGAGCCGGGATAGCGATCCTCGCGGCACTTGCTCTCGTTTCGGTTGTGACCTGGACCACGCATCGGAGGGATCTGGCGGTGCTGGCGGCCGTGGCGCTTGTGGTAGCCGGTTCGACCGTATGGGAGTTCGCCGTCCAGCCCACGAGCACTGTTCTGGACCTCAGCTACTTGGACGTCTTGCTCTGGCCGGTGGGCATGCTGGTCTGGGGAGTCGCCGCACTGTCGGTGGTGGAGGTCGTCGCGACGTGGAGAGGCGCTTCGCGTCGATGGGGCTTGTTCGGTGCGGCGCGCTCGCCCGCGAGCCGACAGCTCGATCATCGCCTACTGCCGAAGCGTGCAGGCGCCGCGTTGCTCTGGGGCGTGACGGCAGCCGTGCTTGTGGGAGGCACCGTCAATGCGTCCTTCCTCGCAGGCGGCGCCATGAGCCAGGTGACCCAGGAAGTCGGCGGGCGTGGCACGTTCCGCGCGGTGTCGGCGTTAGCTACGGCCGCGGAGCGGGTAGTGCCGCGTGGGCCGCTGATCATCTCCATCTCGGCACAGAACGCGATGGATTCGTACGTCTTGCTCTACGGCGCTCTGTGGGTGTTGATCAGCCAGGGGCGCCAGGCGACGGCACCGGGCTTCTACGCGAACACGATCAGCCCTCCGGCGTACACGGTCCCGGGCGAGCCGTGGGTCGCCTTGAGGGTTCGCGCCGACGGGTCGGTGGCGAGCGCCGAGATCGTCTCCAGATCCGGTGCAGGTGTCCGACACGGTGGTACTGCGTTGGGATGAAGAGGCGTGCAGTGACATGCGCTGATCTCGAGGTGACGTGTGACGGTGTGCGCGTCCAGCAGGACCCTCACGCGGTCGTGGTGATGATCCGATCAACGGGTCGAGCGCATCGTGCTCTCGTGTTCCAGCGAGCGCGACAGCTGCTCCTGATACGTTTCGAAGATCACGAACCGCCGTTCGAGAGGCATCGCCTCGTTTTGGTCTTCAGGGAGAAGCTTGCTCGACTGGCGAGGATTGCTCGCCCTCATCGTGCTCGGCCTTCTCTTCGCCCTGCCGGTCTCGTACATGTTCCATACCTCCGCGGCGAGCATGGAGGAGAGCTCGGTTCTCGAGTACCCCGTCCTCGCTCTCCATGGCGAGTTGCCGACGCTCAGCTACCAGTCCGTCTACGGCCCGGCGAACGCGTGGGTCCCTGCGGCGGCGATGTGGCTGTTCGGTGTATCCGTCGACGTCGAACGCGGGGTCGGGCTTCTCTACCGCGCGCTGCTGCTCGGCTCCCTGTACGCGCTCATCCGCCCACGTTGGGGCCGGGCGGCCGGCGTCGTGAGCGCATCGCTGTGCTGGTTCATGCTGGCGTCGTTCGCTCCTCTTGCCTACTCCTGGCTGGGCGGCACCGCGTTCGCGCTCGCCGGCTTGGCCTGCTTGCTCAACGCCGACACGAGCAGCAGATGGAGAACGCACCTGCTCGTGGCAGGTGGATTCCTGACAGCCGTCGGATTGCTGTTTCGTCCGGATCTGATCGTGGCCGTAGTGCTCTCTTCGGTGATCTTCTTCTTGGGCCCCGGCCGTAGGTGCTTGCGGAACTGGATCGTCGGCTTCGGCGTGGGCCTCGTCCCGGCGCTGGTGTTCGTAGCCGCGGCCGGCCCGGTCAACGCTTTTCGCGGTCTGGTCATAGACCCGCTCGAGATGGCCAAAGGCCGTTCGCTTCCGATACCCCCGAACCCCTCTCGGGTGAGTGACTATTTCGGCCGGCTCGACGTCGCTCTCAGCGCCGGCAAGAGATGGCCGGGACTCGCGCCCGCCGCGCAGACCTTCTGGCTCTTCTGGACGACGGTCGCAAGTCTCGTGCTCGCTGTGGCCGGTGGCCTCCGAGCTCGTGTCGCTACACCGCAGCGCGGTCGGCTGCTCGTGATCTCGGCCTTCGCGGTCGGACTCGCGCCCGAGATGCTCCAACGCCTCGACGTGACGCACGTGTTGCTCGTCGGCTCGATCTGGGTGGCGCTCGTGCCCGTGGCGACCTTCGAGCTGCTGAGTGTGGGCGGATCGCCAAAGCGGCCCTTGGTCTTCGTACCCGTGGGGCTCGCAGCCGCAGTGTTCGTCGGCTGCATCGGTTCCTCGTACGTCTCGCAGGCCGATTACCGGGAGCTTCCGCTCCCTGGACACGTACCCGCAACGACATCGGTGACGAACGACGGCCGGACCCTTCCCGTCGGTTCACGGGTCCTGGCGACCCAGCTCCGTGCACTGCTCGCCGTTGTCAACCGCGAGACTCGACCTGGTCAGCGACTGTTCGTCGGACCGTCGGATCTGAGGTTCACGAACTACAACGAGACCTACCTGTACTGGCTCCTTCCGAAGCTGACGCCTGCCACCTACTACCTGGAGATGAACCCCGGCCTTGCCAATCGGCCAGGGTCTCGTCTGGCTGCCGACGTCGCCTCTGCACAGTGGCTGGTCCTGTCTCACAGGTACGCCGGGTGGAACGAACCGAACGGGTCTGTCGTCGCGGGATCGGATGCAGCGAACAAGGTGGTGGCCGAGGACTTTTGCGTGAGAAGCCGCCAGGATCCTTACGAGGTTCTCGAACGTTGCCATGGAGCGGCGTCGCTCAAGTGAAGACGGCGGCCGACCACACCGGAGCTATAGCGACTCGCGGCGGTCGGAACCCGGCGGAGCAGGCGTCTCGGGGCGATCCGAGCCCGGCGGAGCAGGTCACTCGCGTCGTGTGCCACGCCGTCGCGGAGGTGCCGTTCCTGCTCGTCGCGCTCGTCCAGATCGTGCAGGGCTGGCGACCGAGCGGGGACGAGGCGATTATCTCCATCCGCTCATGGGCGGTGTTCACCTCGCACTCGCCCTTGCTCGGCGAGTTCACGACGGTGAGCGGATGCACCCGGCACGTCGCGTTCGACCCGGGCCCCCTGCTCTTCTGGATGCTCGCGCTCCCGGTGCGCATGGACCCGGCTCACGGCGTCCTGTGGGGCGCGGCCGTGTGGTGCGCGGTGGCGATGGCGGTCTGCGTGGAGGCGGCATGGGCGGTGAGGCGCGCGACCGGCGCCATCGCGGTTGCGGGCTTCGCCGTCGTGCTCGCCGCGACCCAGCCGGACGTGCTCGTGAACTCCGACTGGAACCCGCACTTCGGCCTCGTGTGGTTCGCCGCCACTTGCGCCGTCGCGTGGGCTGTAGGCACCGGCCACCTGCGTTGGTGGCCGGTGCTGGTTCTCACGGCCTCGATCGCCGCGCAGTGCCACCTCACGTACACGCTGCCCGCGGTCCTGCTGGCGGTCCTCGCGCCGCTGCCGCACGTTCGGCGATGGCTCGGTGGTACCGACGGCCGGGCGTGGCTGCCCGCGGGGCTCTGCGCCGGTGCGGCCTGTTGGGGGGTGCCGATCGTCCAGCAGCTGACGGGACGGCCCGGCAACGTGAGCGTGCTGCTGCGATGCGTCGGCGGGCATGTGATGGGTGGCCGCTTCGGGCTCCAGACGCTCGCTTCGGCGGTGGTGCCACCCCCGTTGTGGTTCCACGGCCCGCCCGGGAGCGCCCACGCACTCCTGAAGGGTCTGACGGCACATTCGGCCGGAGTCGGGATCGCGGTCCTCATGGCGCTGGCCGTTGTGGCGGTGGGGGCCTGGACCGCCCGGCGGAAGGATCTGGCGGTGCTCGCCGGCGTGGCGCTCCTGGTGGCGGGTTCGACCGCCTGGGAGATCGCTCTCCAGCCGACGAGCAACGCCATGGCGCTGCTGTACGTCGAGACCGTGCTGTGGCCGGTGGGCATGATGATCTGGGGAGTGGCAGCGCTGGCGGTCGTAGAGGTCGTCGCGAGATGGGGGGTCTTGTCTCGCCCGCGGGGCTGGCTCGCGCGAGCGAGCTCGCCCGCGCGCCCGGAGCACGGTCGGCGTCGGATCCCGCGTTGGCGGCCGGGGGCCGCTTTGTTGTGGAGCGCGGCGGGTGCCGTGCTCGTGGGCGGCACCGTCAACGCGGTGATCCTCGCAGGCGGTGCGATGAACCAAGCGGCCCGGGAAGACGGAGGGCGTGGCGCGTTCCACGGGTTCTCGGCCGCAGCTGCGGCGGCAGAGCGACTCGTCCCACGCGGACCGTTGGGGATCTCGGTGTTCGGACGCGATGCCGACACTTCACTGGATCTGCTCTACGGCACGCTGTGGGTGCTGATCAGCCAGGGGCGCCAGGCGACGGCGGCCGGCTTCTTCGCAGAGATGATCCGCCCTCCGGCGTATGCCGTCCCGGGCGAGCCGTGGGTCAGCGTGACCGTTCGCTCGGACGGATCGGTGGCCAGTGCCGTCCTCTCTTCGCGATCCAGCAGGTGACGGTTGTTTCGAGCCGGAGCATCGATAGGGCGTGACCGCCGACGGCTATCGTTGTGGCCCGCTACAAGCCGACCGCCGGCTGTGACCACGACCCGGGCCCTGTCGGACCTCGACCCGCGGTGACCGGGTCCGCGGTGGCGTGCAGCTCGACCGTTGCGGGCGGTACGACCATGTGAGGGGATGGCCCGTGGACCTCATCGAAGAGTGTGATCAGTCGGTCCGGCGCCACCCGTGGGAGCCGGACCGCACCAGGCTCTATCTCCGGCTGCTCACTGACTTCCGCCGGTGTTCGCCGACAGCGACGTCGCGATGACCGACGTTGGTGCCGGCGAGGGTCGGCCCGTCGTGGTCGTGCCCTGCTACAACGAGGCGCTGCGTCTCGACGAGACGTCCTTTATGGAGCTGGCGCGCTCGGGACGTGTGGAGCTGCTGTTCGTCGACGACGGCTCGAACGACGAGACGGCCGAGATGCTGCGACGGCTCACGAAGGAGGCGGACGCGCTCGACGTGCTGAGCCTCCCCGCCAACGTGGGCAAGGCCGAAGCCGTGCGCAGGGGGATGCGGCATGCCATCGACGGCGGGGCGGCGGTCGTCGGCTACTGCGACGCCGACCTGTCCACGCCACCGAGGGAGCTGGTGCGGCTGCTCGACCGCCTGGGGTCCGACGGTCGGCTGGCAGCCGTGTTCGGCTCGAGGGTGGCGCGGCTCGGGAGCCGGATCCAACGCAGCGCGTTCAGACACTACGCGGGCCGCATGTACGCCACCCTGGCGTCCGCGGCGCTGGGCATGACCGTCTACGACACCCAGTGCGGCGCGAAGGTGTTCCGGGTGACTCCCGAGCTCGTCGCCGCGCTGGACACGCCGTTCTCTTCGAGATGGGGGTTCGACGTCGCGCTCTGTCACCGGCTCCGGTCGGGCACCGAGACCTGTGCCGGTCTGCCTGACGAAGCCTTTCTCGAGGAGCCGCTCGAGCTGTGGCACGACGTGTCGGGCTCGAAGTTGAACGTCGCCGGGACGCTTCGCGCAGTCGCCGACGTGCTCGGCCTCGGTCTGGCGCGTCTTGCTCGAAAGGTCCGCGATCGGTTCTCAGGGTATCGGGCTCGCTCCGAGTCGTAGTTGCTTCGCCCGATGGTCTCGCGTCAGCACGACCCACGCTCCGACCGCGACTAGATAGGCCGCAAGACCCATCAAGAGCACGAAGTCGAACCCGAAGCTCATCGAGAGGATCGTTGCCAGCACCGAACCGACTACGGACGCAAACCCGTTGACAGCCCAGCCCCACGCCACGTATTCACGCGGGAAGTCCCCGAGCTTCGCTATCTCACCGAGTCCGATCGGCATGAACATGCCGAGGCACATTCCGAGCGGTGCCAGTACTGCGAAGGCGATGATGACGCGCGCCGCGAGCGGTATGTCGAGCAGTGCGTTCGTCAACGGTGTCAGCCCCAGAAGGTAGAAGAGACACAGTGCCGCGACGGCGCTAAGGAGCCTGGGGATCGCTCTTCGGCGGTTCACCACCACCTGGCTCAGCAGGGCACCGAGCCCGGTGAAGACGAGCAGCGACATCAGGGTGACCGTCAGCGCGTACGTGGGATAACCGAGGAAGAGGTTGAGCTCTTGCATGAGCGTGATCTCGAAGAAGATGAATCCGAACCCGAGTCCGGCGAAGAAGAGAGCCGACGGGCCCTTGTGGGGGAGCCTGACCCATGTGCTGCGAATTGCGAAGAAGGGCAGGAAGAGGAAGATCACCGCCACCACCATGGAGATGGCCAACAGCAGCAGCAACACCCGCTCGCCGACCGCGTTCTCACGATCCAGGCTGTTGAGCGAGTGGGACACGTTGCTGATCACGGTCCCGAACCTCGCAAAGTGCCAGAAGTAGGGATCGTTGTCGGTCGTCGGCGTCACGTTGTACGGGAACGAACCGTAGAAGGAGTTCAACTGCGAGTCCGAATCCCGCACGACCGTGTTGACCGGGTTCGGCGTCACGGCCTGGCCGGGTGAGTAGAGAACCACCGTTTGCGGGACGGCCGCGACCGCCGTGAGAAAGCGGTGGACCTCGGCCGGAGTAAAGGCGCTGCGCTTCACCAAGATCGTCGAGAGCGGTATCGTGCCGAGGAAGTGAGTCTGGGTCATCGCCACGAGGATGTGGTCCTTGGGGTCCTGCACGCCGATCTCGCGTAACGCTTGTCTGGCAGTGGCTACGAAACGCGTCGTTCGCAAGTCGTGAGTGTCGGCCACCTCGCCGAACTGAGCGACGAAGATCCCGTTCTGGGCGAGGTGCTGGAGGTTGGAAACCAAGCCGTTGGTCGTGTAGAGGTAGCTCTCCGACAGGATGTACGCGCTCGACAGAGCGCCGTTGGTCGCGGCGTAACTGTCTGGTGCCGGGTACCAGATGAGGCCGAAGCGAGCGTGACTCCGAGCCATGAAGGATCGGCCGTCACCGGTTATGTACGACACGGCGGGGTTTTGGGCGAGATGGCCGTCGAAGTTGGCGAACCGGGTGGTGACCAGATTGACCGTCACGGGGTTCAGCTCGACCGCGTCTATGTGTCGAGCCCCGTAGTAGAGCGACGTCAATACTTCATGGCCCCCGGCAGCACCGATCACCGCTTCGTGCTGTGGCGACGACCCGAGCAGGACGAAAGGGATCGAGCGAGGGTCTTGGGGGAAGTCGTAGACCGAGAGAGAGGACTTCCGACCGTCCCAGTGGTAGATGGCGGCGCCGAGGATGCCGTCGTGGAAGAGGTTCATCGCCTCGGCACGCATCTCTCCCGGCTGGTAGGAGCCGAACGCTTGTTGCTCTCTCACGTCGACTCGGAAGATCGGTCCCCAGGCCGAGTAGACGACGGGCTTCGCGCCCGGGACCGCCTTGCTCGTGTCGATGCGTTGGCTCGGCAGGATGTCGGGCGCGATGGCGGCTAGCAGCGTGAACGCCAACACAATGCACCCGAGCGCGACCAGTGGCGGGCGCAGGCGCAGGGCGACCCAGACGGCGCCCGCCGCCATGGCCACGGCCGCGATCATGACTGTCGCCGGTACGCCGACAGAGCTGATGACATAGATGACGACGGCGCAGGCGATGCCCGCACCCGTCAGGTCCGCAAAGTAGAGCCCACCGACCGCTTTGGGGCGACGCCCGAAGAGAGTGGCGATGATGACCCCGGGTGCGACGAAAGAGGTGAAGATACACACACAGAGGACCAACAGCATGACGAGGCTCTTGAACGAAGCAAAGGTTCCGTAGCGCCACACCGCCAGGGTGTCGATGCGGACATACGCGACGATCACATAGGCGACGATGGTGCTCGTCGCGCCGAACGCGAAGCTCCAGAAGATGACAGTGTTCGTGGCTGCGCGTCGAAGGCGCTTTGACACGGCGACGAGCACACCCCCCGTGCCTATTCCGAGCAGTGCGAGCCCGATGACGAGGTAGACGTAGTAGTAGAAGAGCTTGTAGGAGATAAGTCTGGTGTAGCTGATCTCGATGAGAAGGGAGGCGAAGCTCACCAAGAGGATCTCTGCGTGATTGCTCCATCGCCAGTGACGTTTGACCGTGGGTGCTGTGCTCGGAGCGGAGGACTGCACGGCTTCCAGGATGCTCACTCGAGGTGTTCTAGCATGTGCAGTCGCAGGCGGTCGTGCGAGCATCGAATACAAACGGCTTCGAGCGGCGTTCGTAGTTTTCGTCGCCATGTAATCGCGCCGCAACTGCACAGGAGCGGCATCGTTGTCGCGAGTACGCTCGTGATCGAGAGGATGTCGATGCCGGTCGGACGGAGGAGTCGGACGGGAGACGCGGTCGAGTAGAGGGGGCTGTGGCCGTGCGTGATTGCATGGCCCGGGCTCTGCGATTGCCGCAGGACGACGGACGCATCCTCGCAGCGAGATCACGCCAACATGGCAGGCCAAGGCCTAGGAGGGTGGTTCGCCCGGGGGTCGGCGCTAACTTTGTCGGGGTGCGGGGGCACTGCCAGCTGTGACCGTCGACGTGGACGGGGAGCAGCGCCAGGTATCGGCCGAGGTCACGGCGCAGGACGCGCCGGTGGCACTCGCCGTTCGGACGCGTCCCGAGATCGAGGGTGCGCAGGGCGCTGAGCTCGCGGAGGCGTTGCAGCGGGTTCCTCAGGACGCGCTGGACGGCGCGACCGGCTCGGCGGGTCGTTCGAGGGGTCCGGACGTTCGTGAACGGCGCGCAGGGATGCTATCGGGGCTTCGCGACGCCGGTCCTCTGGCCGTGGCCGGGTTCGCTGCCAACGGCGCCAACGTGGTGGTCACCGTACTGGTCGCGCGCCTGCTCACGACTCGTGGTTACGGCGCGCTGGCACAGTTGACAAGCCTCTTTCTCATCGTCTCCATGCCGGGTACCGCTGTGGTCGTAGGCGTGGTCCGACGCGTCACGGCACTGGCTGTCACGGGAAGAAGCGCCTTGGTGCGCAACTGGGCGCGCCGTGCGCACGCGCAAGCCATCGTGGTGGTGGGCGTACTGGCTGTCGTCGCTTTGGCGGCGAGAGGACCGCTCGCGCGCGAGCTTTCCATTCCGGTCCCGTTGGGGGTGTTCGCCATCATCGTGGCAGGAGCGGTCTGGGTCCTGCTTTCCCTGGATCGAGGGCTTCTCCAGGCCCGGCGGGGTTACAAGCCGCTGTCGGTCAACCTTCTCGTCGAGGGGGGAACACGCACGGTGGCCGTCCTGTGCTTCGTGGGCATTGGCATGGGTGTCGCCGGTGTCGCTTGGGGATTCCTGTTCGCCGAGCTGGTGACCGCTGTTCACGCGCGGCTTGCCGCGGACCGTTCCTGGGCTCACGTCGTGGCAAGACACGACCGACTGAGCACGGCATCGGTGAGCGCCAGCGCATCGGTGAGCCGCAGCGCATCGGTGAGCCGCAGCGCATCGGTGAGCCGCAGCGCATCGGTGTCAGCTGTCGAAGACGCCGGCACGATCCGTCGTGGACAACGCCACCGTCTCTTCCTCGACGTCGCCAGCGCGCTCGTGGCGATGGCGCTGCTGGCGTACCTGCAGAACGTCGACGTGATCATCCTCGGCCGGGAGGCGCCACACGCGACCGGGCCTTATGCTGCGATCTCAGTAGCCAGCAAGGCGCTGGTGTTCGCGGCGATCGCGCTCGGTGCGTACCTCCTTCCGGAAGCCGCGATCGAGTGGCACCAGGGCAGTCACGCGCTGCGTCAGCTGGGGGTCACGTTGCTCGTACTGGCGATACCGAGCGCGACCCTGTTGTTCGCGGCTGTCGTCTTCCCGCGGTGGCTGTTGTCGTTCGTGTTCTCGGCGCGTTATTCGGGGGCCCATTCAGCGTTCTGGCTGCTCGTGCTCGCCATGGTCTTCTTGAGCGCCACGGTCGTGCTCACGACGTATCTGTTGGCGGCGGGCCAGCGATGGATCGGAGTCTTGCTGCTGATCGGGGCGGTCGTGGCGACGCTCGCTCTGTCGGCCGCGCACGGTTCCGCGCGTCCCACCGCAGTGAGCGACCTGGTGGTGCAGGCGGGGCTGTGCTTGGCCACGATCGGGGTGTTCGCTCGTGTGCACGTTCGGCGCGCGGTGACCGACGTCGCGAAGAGCCTGGCAGCGTGAGCTCCGTCGGTGTCGTGAGCGCCGGGCAGCCCGAACGCGACGATAGAAGTGCCAAGGTGGTCGTAGAGCGTGCTTCGGGCAGCGGCAAGGCGGGCGACGCAGGGCAGGGCGCGAGCTGCGACGAGCTCGCTCAGCTCGCTTTCGGCATGGGCGTGAGTCGGATCGAGATCGTCGCGTGGCGCGACCTCGACGACCCGGAGGCCGGAGGGTCCGAACTGCATTCGCACAGGATCGCGTCGCGCTGGGCGGCCGCGGGCCTCGACGTCGCCTTTCGTACGTCGGCGGTGGCGGGTCAACCGGCGGGCGTGGAGCGATCGGGGTACCACGCGATACGGCGCAACGGTCGCTACGGCGTGTTCCCGGCTGTCGCCTTGGATGGCATACGGTCGGTCGACAAGGCGGACGCCTTGGTCGAGGTGTGGAACGGGATGCCGTTCTTCTCGCCGTTGTGGTTCCACGGGCCGAGGATCGTCTTCCTCCACCACGTGCACGCCGAGATGTGGAGGATGGTCCTCCCTGCGTCGTTGGCCGCCCTGGGCCGCAGCATCGAGTCCAAGGTCGCGCCCGTGTTGTACCGCCGCAGCCGGATCGTCACCCTGTCGGACTCGTCGCGTGAGGAGATCATCTCCATGCTGCGGATCCCCGCGCACCGGGTGAGCGTCGTCCCCCCGGGCGTCGACCCCCGCTTCACGCCGGGGGGCGAGCGCTCGCGGGTTCCACTCGTTGTGGCGGTCGGTCGACTGGTACCGGTGAAACGCTTCGACCTCCTGATCGAGTCGCTCGCGCGCGTTCGGCGATCGTTCCCTGACCTGGAGGCGGTGATCATCGGGGAGGGGTACGAGCGCGAACACCTGGAGGCGACGCGTCTGCGGGTCGGGGCCGAGAAGTGGCTGCAGTTGCCGGGTCGCGTCAGTGAGGAGGACCTGAGAACGTGGTACCGCCGCGCCTGGGTCGTCGGGGCCACCTCCTTGCGCGAGGGCTGGGGCATGACGCTGACCGAGGCGGCCGCCTGCGCGACGCCCGGCGTGGCGACGAGGATCGCGGGTCACCGTGACGCCGTGATCGACGGGACGACGGGCCTGTTGGCCGAGGGCGTGGAGGGCCTGGCCGGTGCGTTCGAGCGCGTTCTGGGCGACGAGTTGCTGCGCAGTCGTCTCGGGCGCGCAGCTGAGGAGCACGCGCGGTCGCTCACATGGGACGCGACCGCCACTTCGACGTTGCGTGCCTTGTTGGGCGAGGTCGCTGCCCGCGTTTGAGCAGGGTTCAGACTCGGGACCGGATTCTGGTGAAAACACTCGTGTCGGCTATTTCGCGGCTCACGGTAAGTAGTCGGTCGTGTCCGGGACGAGCTCGCGCAGGACGGCGGCCATAGCGGCATCGGCTTGATGGCTGGCGATGCGGTTGAGGAACTCGGCACGTGGCATCCACCGCGGCCTGGGACCAACTGGCCTGATCACCGCCACCGGGCGGCCGTCGACGGTGATGACGAGATCCTCGCCCGCCTCGACCCGTCGCAGGAGCCCACGGGTGTCGTTGTGCAAGTCTCGGGATGCGATCTCGGCCATCACACACGTGTAGCACATATGCGACAGATGGCAGGGGGCTAGCTCGCGCTCGAGTCGAGCGGATCCGAGAGCTCCTCGGGCGAGGGATCCTCTCTTTGTCGGGTCACCGTGGACACCACGGCGTGCGCTCCGAGCGCGACGACGGCCATCCAGACGAGCACGCCCGCCCAGTCGTAGGTGGAGGGCCAGTTCGAGCTCTCGGGGATCGCGTGCAGGGCTTGTCCTATGACGACGCCCGTTCCGGCCGCGATCAGCAACCCGACCGCGGCCAGGCCGGGGAGCGGCCGAAGCCGTCGAAGCGCGAGCGCGCCCGCCGTGGCCACCGCTGCGGCGGCGCCGACCGCCGGGGAGGTGATCGCGGCGGCCACGAACCCCGTGAGGATCGACACGAGGGCTATGACCGGGGCGCTCGGGCGTCCCGAGGAAGTCCTGAAAGGCGAAGACAGAAGCGGCGTGTGCTCGTTTTCACCGGAGCTTCGAAGCACACGGCGCCGGGCGCGCCGGCCCAGCAGGCGCTCCGGCAGCAGCGCCAACGCGATGCAAAGGATGATGGCTGCCGCCGAGACGGCCAGTGCCGCCCGTACCTCTCGTTGGGGAGTCCATGTGAGCGAGACGGTGAAGCTGCCACTCTTGGTCGCCCCGAGCGTGCGGATGTCGGCGGTGGTGATCTGCCAGCCGTTCGCGAACCCGTCGACGAGCTGTGGCGAGCCGAGGTCGAGGCTGCCGGCATCGGCGCCGGTGCGAGCGCCGGTGACCGCGCCGCTGCTCGAGCCGGCGAGGGGACCGGCGCGGCTCGCAGGGAATGCGACGGCCTTCCAGCCCGAGCTCTCGCTCTGGCCGAGCACGAGCTCGAACGGCGAGGTGGCTCCGGTGACCTCGAGCTGCTCGCTGGTGGACGTCTGTCGGCTCACGGTGACGGTGGGCGCAGGGCCGGGTTGGGTGGCGGGCAGCGAGTCGAACGGAGCGGTCGCTGCGGGCCCGCCTCCTGCGGCCGAGTCGAGCGTCAGCTGGTCGACGTTCCACCCCGTTGAGGGCGTGTGCCCGAGGGCGGTTTCGACGACGTGCTTGCCCGGGCCGAGGGTGATGCCCGACGCGTCAGTACCGCACGGCACGATGGAGAGCTCTCCGTTGTCGAGCGCCGTGCTCGTCGACCCCACGACCCTCACGCTGACCGGCTTGCCGTCGATCGAGATGAGGTTGGACTGGCAGTTGCCCGGGAGCTCCGCCGGGACCGGCGCGACCTGAACGCCCGGGATCCCGACCTCCGCGATTGCGAGCGGCAGGGCTATGGGGGAGGGTGAGTAGTAGTTGGTCGATCTCTCGAGGCGCACGCCTGTGACCGTCACGCGGATGTGGCGTCCCGATATGGCCGGGAAGCTGACGGGTACCGAGACGGTCCCTCCTGGGGTGCTGCGGTCCGTGATCGACGGCAGGTGCACCGACCGGGTGCCGTTCTCGGTGCTGATCTCGAGCGAGGTGGGGACCGAGTGGCGACCGTCGGCGACCACCTGCAGGGCGAGGTGGTCGAAGGTGATCGGTTGGGGCACGTCGTACTCGAGCCATTCCCCCTTCTGGTAGGCCTGCCCGAAGCCCGGTTGCCAGGCGGTCGAAGGGTCCCCGTCCGCCGCGGCCGACGCGCCGGCTCTGAGGTCGCCGGGCAGGCGTCCTTCGGAGCTCGCGACCACTCCGCTCCCGTCGGAACCCGGGCGCCCCACCAGCCGGTCGACCTCGCTGTCGGAGACGAGCGCGGAGAGGCTGGCGCTGCCGGACAAGGTGAAGGTGCGCGCCGTGGGGAGCGTCAGCTCGCGTGAGATCGTGGTCTCTGGATCCGTGCGCGTCGGGTACGGAGCCACGCGCTCGCGCGACATGGAGATCGTGAGGCGATTGTTGATCGACGAGGCCCCGGCCGCGTCGAGCAGGTCGTCGGGCATCTGGACGACTTCCAGCACCTGTTGGCCCGGGACCTCGACCTCTGCGAAGCCCACCGCGCTGGCCGAGGGGATAGGCATGTGGTCGTCGCTCGTGGCGTCGATGGTGATCCGAAGGGAGTGGAACGTGCGACGCGGGAAGGAGACGACCTGGCCGTTCGCCGTGCGGGACGAGGCGCCCAGGCTGACTTCGAGGGATTGGTTGCCGTCGAAGGTGAGCGTGGCGCGGGTGATCCACCGGCGCCTGTCACCGGTCTGGGGTTGCACGAGAGTGACGTTGTCGGTGGTGACCGGGTTCGAGAAGCGCACTTGCCACCACTGCCCGGCGGGGTCGGGCACGAAGGTGCCCGTGTTCCAGCTCGTGTCCAGGTTTCCGTCGACGGCGTTGTAGGCGCGGTCCTCGGGCGTGTACGACACGGCGTTGCCGTAGGAGGACGCGGTGACGTCCACTGCGCCCACGTAGTAGGCGACGCTCTTGGAGTTTGCCGGGGCGCCCGCGAAGAGGTCGATGGGACTGTCGCTCGGATCGGTCTTGGCGGGGTTCTGCGACGGGGTCTCGGTCTCGCCGTAGTTGGCGGACAACGTGTCCCAGCGAAAAGCCTGCTTTCTGTTCGTGTCGGTCACGACCAGGGCCGCGCCGTCGGCCAGGAGCTTCTTCAGCTGCTTTGGCTTTGTGTCGAGGGTTCCCGAGTAGTAGACGGCGCTGTTCGTGTCGAGCATCCCGAGGCCGGCGAGGTTCTCGAGGCCGGTCGCGTCCCCTGCGACCACCAGGGCCCCCGAGTCGGACTCGCCACGGGTGACGGCGCGAGGAGCCTCCACCGTGTAGTCGACCAGTGGTGCCGGCCACGGGAGAGCTGTGAGGTTGGAGAGGTCCTGCTCGTTGAGCGTCGAGTAGCTCGAGACGTTCGGCCTGGGTGCTCCGAAGGCCACCGGGTCGGACAACCCCTTCGGTGTCTGGCTCAGCTGTTGGGCGAGAAGCTGGGGTTGGGGGACCCCGTAGTGCTCGTAGCGCTGGTCGTACTCGACGAGAACGTCGCCCGCGCTGAGCAACCGGGCCATCGGGGCGAGCGAGCCCCATTGCTCGGTGCCGGACTGGATCGGGTCGTCCATCGCGAAGAGCGTGTCCGCGGTCGCTATGGAGCCCATCACCTGTTGCTCACGGGTGACGAAGGGCCGGTCCAAGGACGCCGGCTGGGGGGTGTCCACGGTGTCGCCCCACCGGTAGGAGGCGAAGTCGTTTCCCGGTATCGCGAGCACGCGGGTGTTGCGGTGGCTCGCGTTCAGATGGGCGATCGCCGCGGTCTCGTAACCGGGGAGCTTGGCGGGCTGAGTGAAGAAGCTCACGACCTCGGCGTTGCCGTTGAAGATCGCGGGGTTGTCGGCCAGCACCACCGCGGCGGTGACCAGAGCTGCGGCGAGTCCCATGTTGGGGAAGCGAACGTGAACCGCCGAGACCCCGGCGCCGAGAAGCATCGCGACTGCGAGGACCACGAGGGGTGTGGCCCTGTCGGTGGAGCGAAGCGCAAGGCCCGCGGTCGTGTGCGACATGAACTGCTTCAGCAAGTCTCCAACGGGAGTGGGGCTCGAGTAGGGGTGCGCCCCGACCGACAGCACCATTCCGACCACGACGAGGCCCACGAAGTACGCGCGGTAGCGCCACCGCGCGACCACAGCCGATACGAACGCGCCGAACGGCACGACGTACGAGACGGCCAAGAGCCACAGTTGCTGGGTGTAGAGCACGGCGGACCGTGTCCAGGGGCCGAGCCTGTCCGCCCCGTAGAAGTACCAGTACCCGAGGCCGCGGATGACCTCAGAGGCGCTGGAGGTCTCGCTCGTGGCGGGCAGCGTCTCTGTGTAGCGCAGGACGTCCACCCCGTACCCGGCTTCGACCAGCAGCCCCGCTATCCACCAGAGGCAGCACAGCAGGGTCAGCACCGCTATCTTCAACGCCGCGATCCCCGCGGCGGCCCAGGTGCCTTCGCGCTCGACCGCCACGGCGAACACGAGCCAGAGCACCGGGGCCACGCCCACGTAGATGATCGAGCTCGCGTTGATGCCGCTGGTGAGCGCGACCACGAGGGCGAACAGTGCCGGGTACCTCCAACCGCCTCGGCGAAGTGCACGTGCGGTGAACGCGACCATGAACGGAAGCCCTGCCCACGGCAGCAGGATGACCGATATGCGGCCGGCGTATTGGAGGAAGTACGGCGACAGCATGAAGGCGAGCGCGGCGACGGTCCGTCCCGGGGCGCGCAGGTCCAGGGTCCGGCACAGCAAGAGGACGCCCGCACCGGCCGCGAACAGGATCGACCCAAGCCATATGCGCTGGGCCACCCACACGGGTACGCCTATGGCCGAGAAGAACCAGTAGAAAGGTCCCATCGGCAGGAGGTAGCCGATGTACTCGTGTGTGACGGTACCGAGCGCGACCGAGGGGTCCCACATGGTGGCGACCTGGTGGAGGAAACGGCCCGGGTCGAGGTACAGGTAGGTCTTGGTGTCGGACGTCTCCACGTCTCGGTTGACGACGAGCAGCGGTACGTATGCGATGACCGCCAGGAGCACGTGCTCGACGACGTCGAAGCGTCCAAAGCGTCCGCCGCTCATGGCCGCGACGAGACGATTCTGCCGGGGACCGGTCGAAGGGTTGTTCAGGGGGCTGGTTGGCGGGGTCTCGACGGGTGTCTGGGCAGTCTCGGTCATAGTGCAGCACGTTCCGGTCGGCGCAACGAGCCCGCCGGCGGGGTGCCAGGAGGATCGTGAACGCTGTCCGGTGAGCAGCTCGGCACCCCGCGCCGCCACGGTAGTGTAAGGGCCGCTTCACCTGGTAGTGGGGCACTTCGACCGACCCACTACCCTTCACCTGGTGGCAGCTGCTGTCGCTGCCTCTAGACCACCGGACGCGAGCGGGAAGCGGCGTGCAGACGATCTCTTCGGGCTCTTCGAGGTCTGCGAGCAGGCTGACCGGTGAGCGTCCGCGCCAGGGTGTCACCCCGGACTCGTTGCTGGCTCTCCACGAGGCCGGCTACCGGGCGGTCTTGGAGCGCCTCGGCCCGGGCGTGGTTCTCGATGTGGGGTGCGGGGAGGGTTTCGAGTCGGCGAGGCTGATGGGCCGGGGCCGGCGCGTAATCGGGATCGACTACAGCGAAGAGGCGACGCGGGCGGCCTGCGCGCGCTTCGGCCGCGAGGACTTGCGGGTCGCATGCATGGACGCCATGACCCTCGGCCTCGGCGACGACACCTTCGACTGGGCATGCTCGTCGCACGTGATAGAGCACTTCACCGAGCCCGAGCGCCATGTTGCCGAGATCTCCAGGGTGCTCACCACGGACGGGAAGGCGTTCTTCTTGACCCCGAACGAGCCGGCCGACTTCGAGAACCCCTTCCATGTGCACTTGTTCGGTCGCAAGGGGCTTTGCAGCATTCTGGAGCTGTATTTCGAGGACGTGTGGGTCGGCGGCCTTGATGCGGTCGCACGCGTGAAGGAGGATCTCGCTGCACGCCGGGCCAAGGCCGCCAGGCTGCTCGCACTGGACGTCTTCGACGTCCGCCACCGGATCCCGCACCGCTGGTACGTCGCCGCGTACACGCGCCTGTTGCCCATGGCGTACCGGGTCCTCGCTCGCAGGGACGCCCGAGGCATGACCGGGATCGTGGGCGAGGACTTCTTCGTCACCGAGGCCGTCGATGACACGACGCTGGTGCTGTTCGCGGTGGCCGGTCGGCCGCGCCGCGAAGGCTCGCCGGGGTTCCCCGGAAGGTGTTGAGGACATGCTCGGCGTGGCGTTGACGGGTGGTATCGGCTCGGGCAAGTCGGCCGTCGCGGGCCTCATGGTCGACCGCGGTGCGGTTCTGATCGACGCCGACAGCATCGCGCGCGAGGTGGTGGAGCCGGAGGGACCCGCCTACCAGCCGTTGATCGAGCGGTTCGGGAGCCGGATCCTGGCGCCGGACGCGACGCTCGACCGCAAGGCTCTTGCAGCGCTCGTATTCGCGGACGCGAAGAAGGTCGCCGCCCTGAACCGGATCACTCATCCGGCCGTCGCTGCCGTCATGATCGAGCGATGCCGCGCACATCAGGGCACCGACCGCGTGGTGCTGATGGACATCCCGCTCTTCTATCCGCTGCACCGGGAGATTCTTTCCATCGACGTGGTCGTGGTGGTCGATTGCCCGGTTGAGTTGGCCGTCGAGCGTCTCGTCGAGCAGCGGGGTTTCGACCGCGCCGACGCGCAGGCCCGTGTGTCGGCCCAAGTGGGACGTGCCGAGCGAATTGCCGGTGCCGACATCGTGATCGACAACTCGGCGGACCGCGAGGCGCTGGCGTCTCAGGTCGAGAAGGTGTGGGCCCAGCTGGTGGACCTCGAGCACGCCAAGAGCAACAGAGGCGACAGAGGCAGGTAGAGCGCACGAGCTGCCCTGTGTAGGTGCGCTCAGCGACGCTGTCTCCACGCCGGAGCCCTGTGGCGCGCCACGGTTCGTCGTCCGCGCGAGCGGTACTGGCTTCGCGTGGCCGCGAGTACCTTCTCCTCGTGCCGGGTTCGGCGACGCTGGAGGGCGTCGGGTGCCCACTCCGGGAGGAAGAAGGCTCCGGCGGCGACGAGGATGGCGACCGCCCAGAGGACGACCGATGCGACGAGCGGTGTCGGCGTGTGAATCATCGAGAAGTTCGGCTCGGCTCGCTGGAGGAGCGCGTGCTCTGCCGTTGTGACCGAGACGGCGTCCTTCGTCGAGCGCGTCGTTCCGAGAGACCTCATGATCTCGACTACGACGGCCCTGCCCGTCCGGAACACTACGGTGTAGGCGTAGCCGGCGGTCGCCTTGGTGCTCGAGTTGGACACCGCGTAGGACTCGGCGCGTGCTTGGGGCACAGAGGGGACGGAGAAGGCTTCCCGCCCAGAAAGCGTCGCCCCGGATACTTTGAGGTTGGTGACGTACACGTTCACGTTGCCGATGAAAGCTGTTCGCGCCAGTGTCGCGTCCGGGAGCAGCTCGAGGACCATCCCGAGTCCGACACTGGGCTTCTTGGCAGCGCCCCACGCGAGCTCGTAGACCCCGGTGTGGTCAGGGTCGGTCTTCGCGGCCTGCTTGAGCACGCGCACAGAGATCGTCGAGGGGCTGGCCGAGCGTGCCACGCTAGGGGTCGCAGGCAGGCCGTGAACCGATACGCGGTGGACCATCAGGTTGCGAAGCAGCTGGCGCTCGACGTGGGGCGTCCTGACGAAGAGCAGGTAGCCGGCCACGGCGAGGACCACCACGACCGCCACCCGGGCCAGGCGCAGCTCCCTCGTGTGCACCGAAGCACAGTAGCGGTGTGAGTGCAGCCGGGCACAATGGCGAGAGCCTCTGGGTGTTCGAAGCGTTCGCGGATCGCTCGCTAGTGCCGTCACACCGCGACGGTACGATCTGCGCGTGCCCGATCTACAGGTCGTCTCCCCGCTGCGCCCTGCGGGGGACCAGCCGCGCGCGATCGCCACTCTCGCGAAGGGGGTGGCCCGGGGTGACCGCTACCAGACCCTCTTGGGGGTCACGGGGAGCGGGAAGACCGCGACGGTGGCGTGGATGATCGAGGCCGCCCGGCGTCCCACGCTCGTCATCGAGCCGAACAAGTCGCTCGCGGCGCAGCTGGCCTCGGAGCTGCGCGACCTTTTCCCGGGAAACCGCGTGGAGTTCTTCGTCTCCTACTACGACTACTACCAGCCCGAGGCGTACCTTCCGACCTCCGACACCTACATCGAGAAGGACTCCTCGATCAACGACGAGATCGACCGGTTGCGTCACGCCACGACATCGAGCCTCCTGCTGCGAAGGGACGTGATCGTGGTCGCCTCGGTCTCGTGCATCTACGGCCTCGGCTCACCCGAGGAGTACTCGAGCCGCATCCTCGTGCTGCACCCCGGGGACACCGTCGATCAACGAGGTCTCCTGAGAAGGCTGGTGGACCTGCATTACGAGCGGAACGACACGGTCCTTTCACGCGGGAGGTTCCGCGTCCGCGGCGACACGGTGGAGCTGCACCCCGCGTACGAGCAGATGGCCGTGCGCGTCGAGCTGTTCGGCGACGAGGTGGAGCGCATCCGTTGGTTCGACGCGCTGAGCGGTGATGCGGGAGAGGAGCTCGAGGAGCTGATCGTGTTCGCGGCGACCCACTACGTGGCCGGTGAGGACACGATGCGCAGGGCGATCGCGGCGATCGAGGTGGAGCTGCGCGAGCGACTGGCAGAGCTGACCGGCGCCGGCAAGCTGCTCGAGGCCCAGCGCCTTCGCATGCGCACCGAGCACGACCTGGAGATGCTGACAGAGGTCGGCGTCGTGAACGGTATCGAGAACTACAGCCGCCACCTCGACGGACGCGCCGCGGGCGAGCCTCCGCACACCTTGCTGGACTTCTTCCCGAAGGACTTCTTGACCGTGATCGACGAGAGCCACGTGACGGTCCCACAGGTCCACGGGCAGTTCGAGGGGGACCGCTCCCGAAAGCTGACCCTGGTCGAGCACGGGTTCCGCCTCCCCTCGGCCTTGGACAACCGGCCGCTCACCTTCGAGGAGTTCACCGACCGGGTCGGCCAGGTCGTGTTCATGTCGGCCACGCCGAGCGCCTACGAGCTCGGCGTGTCGACCCAGGTCGCGCAGCAGGTCATCAGGCCCACCGGGCTGGTCGACCCGGAGGTGCTGCTCCGCCCGACCACCGGCCAGATCGACGACCTGCTCGAGCGGGTGCGCGAGACGGCCGAGCACGGGGGCAGGGTGCTCGTCACCACGCTCACGAAGAAGATGGCCGAGGACCTGACCGACTACCTGCTGGAGCTGGGGGTGCGGGTGCGGTACCTGCACTCGGACATCGACACGATCACTCGCATCGAGCTGCTTCGCGACCTTCGGCTGGGCGAGTTCGACGTCCTGGTGGGGATCAACCTTCTTCGCGAGGGGCTCGACCTCCCCGAGGTGCAGCTGGTGGCGATCCTCGACGCGGACAAGGCGGGCTTCTTGCGCTCGGCCTCCGCCCTGATCCAGACGATGGGTCGGGCGGCGCGCAACGTGGACGGCCGGGTCGTGCTCTATGCAGACACGATCACCGACGCGATGCGCGAGGCGATATCCGAGACGCAGCGCCGCCGGGCTCTGCAGCAGGCGTACAACGCGGAGCACGGGATCGACCCGACCACGATTCGCAAGGCCGTGACCGACATCCTCCAGCGCCTCCGTCCTGCCGCGGATCTCGCCGGCACTGCTCGCGCAGGCACCGGGGCCGAACGGCGCTGGGGAGCGGCGCGCAGAACGGGACGTGGGGCAGGCCGGGGAGCAGCAGGTCGAGGGCGTGAGCAGGGCCGGAGAAGCGCTGGTGGCCCGGGAGGTGGGTACGGCAGCAGCCGGCACGGCCCTCGCGCGGCCGACGTGGACGTGGTGATCTCGGACCTGACGGGAGCTCCGCCTGCCGAGCTGGCCGGCCTGGTGAGGCGTCTCGAGTCCGAGATGCGAAAGGCGGCCTCGGAGCTACGTTACGAGGAGGCCGCCTTGTTGCGAGACGAGATAGCAGACCTCCGTCTCGCGCTGGCGGAGGACCCGGCGGGCTCCACGCTCGAGACGCCGGCAGTTTGAGCCGGGAACGGGGAGCCGGGAGTGCGTATCCCGCCTCGAAGAAGGCCACCGGTATCCTCGCTTTGGTGAGCTCTCTGGGCCTTGGTGACTTCTTCGGTCCCCCGACGGCCGGGGCCGGCGATCCTCCGGCGAGGCGTGATGGCTGATCGGCTGGTGATCCGAGGCGCGCGCGAGCACAACCTGCGCGACGTGTCGCTGGAGCTCCCGCGCGACCAGCTGATCGTGTTCACCGGGCTGTCGGGGTCGGGCAAGTCCTCTCTCGCCTTCGACACGATCTATGCCGAGGGTCAGCGCCGCTATGTGGAGTCCCTGTCGTCCTACGCGCGCCAGTTCCTCGGGCAGATGGAAAAACCGGACGTCGATTTCATAGAGGGCCTCTCGCCGGCGATCTCGATCGACCAGAAGTCGGCGAGCCGCAACCCGCGCTCCACCGTGGGCACGGTGACCGAGATCTACGACTATCTGCGGCTTCTGTACGCCCGGGTCGGGCTCCCGCACTGCCCGGCGTGCGGGCGTCCCCTCGTGCGCCAGACCCCCCAACAGATCGTGGACCGGGTTCTCGACCTCGAAGAAGGGACGCGTTTCAGCGTCCTGGCCCCCCTCGTGCGTGGGCGCAAGGGGGAGTACGAGGCCCTCCTCGAGGACCTCGCGAAGCAGGGCTTCGCGCGCGTCCGGGTGGACGGGGAGCCGGTCGAGCTCTCCGAACGAGGCGCGCTCAACCTGGCGCGCTACGAGCAGCACACGATCGAGGTCGTGGTGGACCGGCTCGTGCGCCGTGACACGATCCGCCAGCGCCTGACCGAGTCCATGGAGACCGCGCTGCGGCTGGCCGGCGGGATCGCCGAGGTGGCGCTCGTCCAGCCCGACGGGACGGAGGAGCTCATCACCTTCTCCGAGCACCTGGCGTGCACGTTCGACAACCTCTCCTTCGAGGAGCCCGAGCCGCGCAACTTCTCGTTCAACTCTCCGTACGGCGCGTGCGAGGACTGTGACGGGCTGGGCACCCGGTTCGAGGTCGACCCCGAGCTGGTCGTGCCCGACTCCTCGAAGAGCATCGCGGACGGGGCGCTGGCGCCCTGGGCGAGCGGGCGCAGCCGCTGGTTCGACCGCATGCTCGAGTCCCTCGCCGAGGCCCAGGGCTTCTCGGTGGAGGTGCCCTGGGCGAAGCTGCGCAAGTCCGACAAGAAGGTCGTGCTCTACGGCGCTGGGGAGCGACGGGTGCACTTGCGCTACCGCAACCGCTACGGGCGTCAGCGTTCGTTCACCACGCACTACGAGGGCATCGTGCCCTGGCTGCAACGCCGGCACCGAGAGAGCGACACCGACCCGATGCGCGAGTGGACCGAGACGTTCATGCGGGAGGTGCCGTGCCCGGCCTGCGGGGGGGCGCGCCTAAAGCCCGAGTCCCTGGCGGTGACCGTGGGCGGGCGGAGCATCCACGAGCTGTGCAGCCTGTCGGTCACCCGTGCCGCGCAGGTGGTGGAAGCGCTGGAGCTCTCCGAGCGCGAGCATCTCATCGCGGACAGGGTGCTTCGCGAGGTGCAGGCGCGGCTGCAGTTCCTCCTCGACGTCGGCCTCGACTACCTGTCGTTGGCGCGCGCCACCGCCACGCTCTCGGGTGGGGAGGCCCAGCGGATCCGCCTGGCCAGCCAGATCGGCTCGGGGCTGGTCGGGGTGCTGTACGTGCTCGACGAGCCCTCGATCGGCCTGCACCAGCGCGACAACCGGCGGCTTCTGGACACCCTCATGCGCCTGCGCGACCTCGGCAACACGGTGATCGTCGTCGAGCACGACGAGGAGACGATCCGCTGCGCCGACCACGTGGTGGACATCGGGCCCGGGGCGGGCGAGCACGGGGGCGAGATCGTCTACAGCGGTCCCGTCAAGGGTCTTGTGTCCTCGAAGAAGTCGGTCACCGGGCGCTACCTCACCGGAGAGCTCACGGTCGCGGTGCCGCAGATGCGCAGGAAGGGCTCCGGGGAGCGCCTCGTGGTGCGCGGCGCGCGCGAGCACAACCTCTGTGACATCGACGTCGCGTTCCCCCTGGGGTGCTTGATATCGGTGACCGGGGTGTCGGGCTCGGGCAAGTCGACGCTCGTGAACGACATCCTCCTGCAGTCGATGCAGGCACGGGTCCACCGGGCGCGCACGAATCCCGGCGCGCACCGTGGCATCGACGGGGTGAAGCTAATAGACAAGGTCGTCGCGATCGACCAGTCGCCGATCGGCCGGACCCCCCGATCGAACCCCGCCACGTACACGGGGCTTTTCGACCACGTGCGCAAGCTGTTCAGCCAGACACCCGAGGCGAAGGTACGCGGCTACCTGCCGGGCCGCTTCTCCTTCAACGTGCGCGGCGGGCGCTGCGAAGGCTGCGCGGGCGACGGCACGATCAAGATCGAGATGCACTTCCTTCCCGACGTCTACGTGCCGTGCGAGGTGTGCGGCGCCGCCCGGTACAACAGGGAGACGCTCGAGGTCACCTTCAAGGGCCGAAGCATCGCCGATGTCCTGGACATGTCGTGCGAGGAGGCGCTCGGGTTCTTCGCCAACCAGCCTACGATCGCACGCCACCTCCAGACGCTCGTCGACGTGGGGCTGGGGTACATCCGCCTGGGCCAGCCGGCGCCCACGCTCTCGGGCGGCGAGGCCCAGCGCGTGAAGCTCTCCTCCGAGCTCTCGCGGCGCTCGACCGGCCGCACGCTCTACATGCTCGACGAGCCGACCACGGGTCTGCACTTCGACGACGTCCGCAAGCTTCTCGACGTGCTGTCGCGGCTGGTCGAGCAAGGGAACACGGTGATCGTGATCGAGCACAACCTCGACGTCGTGAAGACCGCCGACTGGATCGTCGACCTCGGTCCCGAAGGCGGCGAGAACGGGGGAAGGGTCGTAGCCGAGGGGACGCCCGAGGAGGTCGCGGCCATCGCCTCGAGCTACACGGGCCAGGTGCTCGCGCCCGTGCTGCGCCGGGGGAGAGACGACTCAGGGCGCGTGCCGGCGCCGTCGCGTGGCGCGTCCGCACGTGCTTCTCGGGTCGCACAGTTGACTGGTAACGGGCCCGTGCGCGGCTCACGAGCGGTGAAGACCAACGGGGCGGCGCGCCGGACCAAGGCCCTCGCCAAGCCGCGAAGCCGCTGACGCAGGTCGCGCCCGCCGGCGCGTCCGGTCGCCAATCGACGGCGACGTGCCCAGGTGGCCTAGTTGATCGCGAGCATCTGCTCGAGCGCGACTCGAGCAGATGCGGCGGTGTCCGGGTCGACGGTGATGCGGTTCACCACCACGCCTTCGGCGAGCGACTCGAGCACCCAACACAGGTGCGGGGCGTCGATGCGGAACATCGTCGAGCACGGGCACACGAGCGGGTCGAGGGACACGACGGTCTTGTCCGGGTGATCGTCGGCTAGGCGCTTGACGAGGTGGATCTCGGTCCCCACTCCGATGACCGAGCCGGACGGAGCCTCTTCGACGTAGCGGATGATGAAGTCGGTCGAGCCCGTGTCGTCGGCGAGCTCCACTACTTCGTGCGCGCACTCGGGGTGCACCACGATCTTGCCCTGGGGGTGCTCGGCCCGGAACGCCGTGAGGTGCTCGGGGCGAAAACGCTGGTGGACAGAGCAGTGACCTCGCCACAGCAGGAACGTGGCCTCCTTCACGTCTCGCTCGCAGAGCCCTCCCAGCTCGAGGCGGGGGTTCCACACGCGCATGTCCTTCTCGGCCCATCCGAGCTGGTAGGCGGTGTTGCGACCGAGGTGCTGGTCGGGGAAGAACAAGACCTTGTCCCCGCGCGGGTCGCCGACCCGCTCGCCGCGCCGCTCGCCGCGCGGGTCGCCGAGGGGCTTGCCGGGCGGCTCGCCGCGGGGCTCACCGGGCGGCGCATCCACCTCGGGGTCGAGTGCCCACCTGAGCACGGACCGGGCGTTCGAGGAGGTGCACACCGAACCGCGGTGACGGCCGACGAAGGCCTTCAGGTCCGCCGAGGAGTTCATGTAGGTGACCGGGACGACGCGGTCGACGTCGGTCACCTGCGCGAGCGACTCCCATGCATCTTCCACCGCCTCGAGATCGGCCATGTCGGCCATCGAGCACCCGGCGTTCAGGTCGGGAAGGACCACCTGTTGGTGATCTGCGGTGAGGATGTCGGCCGACTCGGCCATGAAGTGGACCCCGCAGAACACGACGTATTGGGCGTCGTGGTTCTCGGCAGCGATGCGCGACAGGGCGAACGAGTCCCCCCGGGCGTCGGCCCAGCGCATCACCTCGTCTCGTTGGTAGTGGTGTCCGAGCACGAGGACTCGGGGCCCGAGTGCGGCCTTGGCCGCGCCGATGCGCCGGTGAAGCTCCTCGGGCGTCGCGGTGGTGTAGCGCTCAGGGAGCGCACGCTGTAGGCGGAGCATCCAGACCCCCTTCGGGGAGCGCTCCTACGTACGGCCGGCGGGGACAGCCTGGTCGCCCATCCGCGGGGTTGTCGGCCTCGGAGCGGTTATGTACGCCGGGGTACCAGGCCGGCGCTGGTACCGAGACTAGCGCGCGCTGAACGTGGGGGGGCCGGTATACGGCACAGTGGGAGCGGTGCGCGAACGACCCCAACCGAGCGAGATCCCCGACTCCCCGGGCTCCTACCAATTCCTCGACGCCGAGGGCAGGGTGCTGTACGTGGGCAAGGCCAAGTCGCTGCGCAGCCGCCTGTCGAGCTATTTCGCCGACCCCGGGACCCTCGCCCCGAGGACCGCCCAGCTCGTGGCCGCCGCAGAGCGCGTCGAGTGGATGCAGGTGGCGAACGAGGTGGAGGCGATCCTCCTCGAGTACGCGCTGATAAAGCGCCACCGGCCGCGCTTCAACATCCGGCTCGTCGACGACAAGAGCTATCCGTACCTGGCGGTGACGCTCGCCGACGAGTGGCCACGCGCGGCGGTGGTGCGCGGGCGCCGGCGTCGGGGGATTCGCTACTTCGGCCCCTACGCCCACGTGGGGGCGCTTCGGGACACGCTCGACCTGCTGCTTCGAAGCTTCGGAGTCCGTTCGTGCTCGGACCGGAAGTTCGAGCGTCACCAGAAGCTCGAGAAGCCGTGCCTGCTCTATCACATAGAGCGCTGCTCGGGTCCTTGCATCGGGGCCGTGGGGCAAGAGGACTACGAGCGCCTGACCGAGGACCTCATGTCGTTCTTCGCCGGCGCGACCGACGAGGTGGAGAGGAGGCTTCGATCGGAGATGCAGGAGGCGGCCGAGGCGCTCGACTTCGAGCGTGCCGCGCGCCGGCGCGACCAGCTCGCGACCTTGCACATGGCGCTCGAGCGTCAGCAGGTGGTGACCGAAGGCCCCGAGGACCTCGACGTGGTGGGCGTGGAGGACGACCCGCTCGAGGCGGCGGTGTGCGTGTTCCACGTCCGGCGCGGACGCGTGGTGGGCCGCAGGGCCTTCGTGGTGGACAAGGTCGAGGAGCTGAGCCGCCCGCAGCTCGTGGCGCGCGTCCTCGAGCAGCTCTACGCGGACGCTGAGCCGCAGCCGCCCGAGCGTCGCAGGCGGGCGAGGAGCGGCACCGACTCCGAGGGGTGGACCTCGGGGGCGGGCGACCCGGGCGCCTGGGCCGGCACGGATCTCGCCGTGAGCGGGGTGCCGCGCCTCGTGCTGGTCCAGGAGCTGCCCGAGGACGCCGAGGCGTACGGGACCTTCCTGGCGGACCGTCGCGGCGGTCCGGTGGCACTGCGCGTACCCGTGCGCGGCGCGAAGCGCGCGCTCATGGAGACCGTCGTGCGCAACGCGGCAGAGGACCTCGCCCAGCACCGCCTTCGCCGGGCGTCGGACTACGACAGCAGGGCACGGGCGATCGAGTCGCTTCGCGTGGCGCTCGGGATGAGAGAGGCGCCTCTGCGCATCGAGTGCTTCGACATGAGCCACCTCCAGGGGACCGACTACGTGGGGTCGATGGTGGTGCTCGAGGACGGGCTCGCGCGAAAGAGCGAGTACCGGCACTTCCGCGTCCGCGACGTGCCCGGGAACGACGACTACGCGGCCATGGAGGAGGTGCTCACGCGGAGGCTGGGCGCGCTCGTCGAGGAGCGCACCCGGCCGCACCGAGGCGGGAGAGCACGTCGTGGGCCGACCGAAGCCGAGATCGGGACGCGCCCGCGTGCGAAGCGCTTCGCCTACGCGCCTCAGCTTCTTCTCCTCGACGGGGGGAAGGGCCAGTTGTCGGTCGGCGTACGGGTCCTCGAGCGGCTGGGCCTGGAGGGCCAGATCGCCGTGGCCGCGCTCGCCAAGCAGTTCGAAGAGGTCTTCGTGCCCGGGCGTGCCGAAGCCTTGGGGATCCCGAGGGGGTCCGAGGCGCTCTTCCTCCTGCAGCGGGTGCGCGACGAGGCCCACCGGTTCGCCATCTCCTATCACCGTCGTCTGCGGGGCAGGCGCATGAGCGCCACGACTCTCGAGGGCGTGGCGGGCCTCGGCCCGGCGCGCCGGGCGAGGCTTCTGCGGGAGATGGGAAGCGTCCACGCCCTGCGCCAGGCGTCGTACGAGGAGCTGGAATCTCTGGGTTGGCTCCCCGAACGCGTGGCGGGCGCCGTCTACGAGCACCTGCACCGGGTGCCGAGCCGGACCCGTCGAGCGGCTCCGCGCGAGACATCAGGAGCACCGGCGAGGGAGGATTGGGCCGATGAGTGAGTACCTACTGGTCACCGGCATGTCGGGAGCCGGCCGCTCGACCACGGCGGCCGCCCTGGAGGACGCGGGCTGGTACGTCATCGACAACATGCCACCGTCGCTGTTGTCGGAGGTGGCGAACGTCGTCGGACGCGAGGGCTCGGGGCTGGAGCGGGTGGCGCTCGTCACCGGCCGGGGAGGTGGCGCGCAGATCGACGAGGCACTTCCCGCCATCGACGCGCTTTCGGCCAGGGGCGAGGGCGTCTCGGTGGTGTTCCTCGACGCCCCCGACGACGTCCTGGTGAAGCGCTTCGAGGGCACCCGCCGGCGCCATCCGATCGCCGGCGCCAACGTGGAGGAGGCCATCGCGGACGAGCGCCGTCAGCTCCAGGGCATCCGCGACAGGGCGGACGTGCTGTTGGACACCGGCCAGCTGAACGTGAACCAGTTGCGACGGCGGGTCCTCGACCTGTTCGGGGACGCCTCGGAGAGCCCCATGCGGACCTCGGTGGTGTCCTTCGGGTACAAGCACGGAGTGCCCTTGGACGCGGACCTGGTCTTCGACACCCGGTTCCTGCCGAACCCGAACTGGGTCGAGGAACTTCGTCCGAAGACGGGCCTCGACGAGCAGGTCCGCGACTTCGTGCTGCTGCAGGAAACGGCCGGGGAGTTCCTGGACCGTGTCGAGAGCCTGCTCGGGATGCTGCTGCCCGCCTACACCGCGGAGGGCAAGTCGTATCTGACCATCGCGATCGGTTGCACCGGCGGGCACCACCGCTCGGTCGTGTTGGCCGACGAGCTGGCGCGTCGGTTGAAGGAGCACGGGTGCAGCGCCTCGGTGCTCCACAGGGACATCGACCGGTGAAGGGGCCGAGCACACTGAGGGTCGTGGCCTTGGGGGGAGGCCACGGTCTCGCCGCCACGTTGCGGGCGGTGCGCCGTTACGCCGGGGAGATCACAGCGGTGGTCTCGGTGGCCGACGACGGCGGGTCCTCGGGGCGGCTTCGTCGGCTGCTCGGGATCGTGCCCCCCGGAGACATGCGCAAGTGCCTCGTCGCGCTCGCCGAGGACCACAGTGCCCTCGCCGAGGCCTTCGAGCAGCGCTTCGAGTCCGAGTCCGCCGAGGTGACCGGGCACGCGCTCGGAAACCTGGTCCTGGCCGGGCTGGTGGCGACGACCGGCGACCTCCAGCACGCTCTGGACGAGGCCGGGCGGCTGCTCGGGGCGGTGGGCCGGGTGGTCCCCGCGGCGCGCGAGCCGGTGGTGCTGAAGGCGGTCTGCTCCGCGGGCGAGGTGGAGGGGCAGAGCGCGGTGGCGCGCACCGTCGAGATCGAGCGGGTCCTCCTCGTGCCGCCGGACCCTCCGGCCTCACAGGACGCGCTCGAGGCGCTCGAAGCCGCCGATCAGGTGGTTGTCGGGCCGGGGTCGCTCTTCACGAGCGTCCTCGCCGCGGTGGCCGTGCCACAGATAGCGGCCGCCATCTGCAAGAGCCGGGCGCGCAAGGTGTACGTGGCGAACCTGAGGCCGCAGCGCGCGGAGACCGAGGGGTACGACGTGGCCGCCCACGTTGCCGCGCTCGAGGCGCACGGGGTGTTCGTGGACGTGGTGTTGGCCGACACCACGTCGATATCGCTCGGGCAGCTCCCTGTCGCGGTGGTGGAGGCCCCTCTCGCCAAGGCGAACGGCCTGGCCCACGATCCGGACAGATTGGCGTCGGTTCTTTCGGATCTGGTCGGATAGGGGCGATGACTGTTCGGGTAGGTATCAACGGGTTCGGGCGCATAGGTCGCAACTTCCTGCGCTGTGCGCGGGCGCGAGGGGACGCTCTCGAGGTGGTGGCCGTAAACGACCTCGGGGACGCCTCGACGAACGCCCACCTGCTGCGCTACGACAGCACCTACGGCCGGTTCGACGCCGAGGTCCGGGTCGAGGACGACCACATGGTCGTCGACGGTGCGCGCATAGAGGTCCTGGCCGAGCGCGAGCCGAAGGCCCTTGCGTGGGGCGACCTCGGAGTGGACGTGGTCCTCGAGTCCACCGGGCGCTTCAGGACCCGCGACGCGGCCGCGGCACATCTCGAGAGCGGCGCCAAGCGCGTGATCATCTCCGCTCCCGGCACCGGCGTCGACGCCACGTTCGTGATCGGCGTGAACGACCAGACCTTCGATCCGGATCGCCATTTCGTCGTGTCGAACGCGTCGTGCACGACGAACTGCTTCGTCCCGATGGTCCGGGTTCTCGACGACGCCTTCGGTGTGACGAGCGGGCTCATGACGACCGTGCACGCGTACACGAACGACCAGAACCTGCTCGACCTCACGCACAAGGACCTGCGCCGCGCCCGCGCGGCGGCGCAGAACATCGTGCCCGCCTCGAGCGGCGCCGCGCGGGCGACCGGCCTCGTGTTGGAGGCGATGCAGGGCAAGCTCGACGGGGCGGCGTTGCGTGTCCCTGTGGCAGACGGGTCGATAACCGACTTCACCGCGGTGGTAGGGCGCACCGTGAGCGTGGACGACGTGAACGGGGCGTTTCGCGAAGCCGCGCAGCGCGGGCCGCTCTCGAAGGTGCTCGTCTACACCGAGGACCCCATCGTGTCCTCCGACGTAGTGGGCAGCCCCGCCTCGTGCACGTTCGACTCGGGGCTCACGATGGTGATGCGGATCGACGAGGAGTCCACTTTGGTCAAGGTCCACGGGTGGTACGACAACGAGTGGGGCTACACCAGCCGGCTCGTCGACCTCGCCTTGCTCGTCGGCGGCTCCGGCTCGTCGAGCTCCTGACCGCATACGAGTGCAGGTGCCCGTGAGCGGTCGGCCGGTCTCGGGTCCCTTGGAGGGGATCCCTCTGCTGGAGGACCTCCCGAGCGTCGACGGGCGCCGTGTGCTCGTACGCGTGGACTTCAACGTGCCGCTCGTGCGCTCCGGGCGCGACGGCGCTCGCGCCGAGGTCGGAGACGACTTCCGCCTCCGCGCGGCGCTCCCGACGCTGGAGTGGTTGGGCGACCGGGGCGCCTCTGTCACGGCATGCACCCATCTCGGGCGGCCGAAGGGCAGGCGCGATCCCTGCTTCGACGTGGCGCCGGTCAGGTCGCGCCTGGCGGAGCTGGCGCCGGGAGTGCAGCTGCTCGAGAACCTCCGTTTCGACCCCGGGGAAGAGGCCGGGGACCCGCTGTTCGTGGAGAAGCTCACCGACGGCTTCGATGCGTACGTGAACGACGCGTTCGGGGCCTCGCACAGGGCCCACGCCTCGATCGTCGGCCCGCCCGCGAGGCTGCCGTCCGCCGCGGGGCGACTGTTGGCCCGAGAGGTCGAGGTGCTCGGCTCCTTGCTCACCGAACCGGCGCGGCCTTTCGTGGCGGTCGTGGGCGGGGCCAAGGTCGCCGAGAAGCTCGGCGTGCTGCGGTCGTTGCTGGAGAAAGTCGACAGGCTGGTCGTCGGCGGGGGCATGGCGTACACCTTCCTCGTCGCCCAGGGGCACTCGGTCGGCCGGTCGCTTCTCGATCCGGACAGCGTCGAGGAGTGCGGGGCGATCATCGCCTCCTCCGCCGGCCGTCTGCTCCTGCCCACGGACCTCGTGGTCCTGAGCCCTGAGGGGACCACCGGGCGGGGGGGACAGGGCACCGGGGAGACGTCCGTCGTGGGTGTCGACGTCCCCGAGGGTTGGAGGGGAGTCGACATCGGTCCGCGAAGCGCATGTGCGTTCGCAGAGGCGCTCGCGAGCGCGAAGACCGTGTTCTGGAACGGGCCCGTTGGCGTGTTCGAGGACGACCGCTTCGTCGCTGGCACCAAGGCCGTCGCCGAGGCGCTTACCGGTGGCGGTGCGTTCAGCGTCGTGGGCGGCGGTGAGACCGTCGCCGCCCTGGACGAGTTCGATCTCGCCGATCGGGTGGGGTTCGTCTCGACCGGAGGAGGTGCGTCGCTCGAGCTGCTCGAGCACGGAGACCTTCCGGGACTGGCGGCTCTGCGCGCAGCGTCGAACGCGCCCGGTGCCGCGAGACCGGCGGGTGCCTGAGGTGCCGGGTTCTTCCTCCGCGGGCAGCCGCAGGCGCGTGCTCGTCAGCGGCAACTGGAAGATGCACCACGACCACCTGCAGGCGATCCGCACCGTCCAGGACCTCGGGATGCGGCTCACGGGAGCGGAGCTGGACCTGGTGGACGTGTCGGTGCACCCGCCGTTCGTGGACCTGCGCTCGGTGCAAACGGTGCTCGAGGACCGCCAGATTCGCATGTCTCTCGGTGCCCAGCACTGCCACAGCGAGGACTCGGGAGCGTTCACGGGCGAGGTCGCGGCACCAATGCTCGCCCGGCTCGGGGTCACCTACGTGATCGTGGGCCATTCCGAGCGTCGCCAGCTCTTCGCACAGAGCGACGAGCAGGTGGCTGCCACGCTTCGGGCCGTCCTGCGCGGCGCGATGACCCCGATCGTCTGCGTGGGCGAGACCGAGTCCGAGCGCGAGGAAGGTGTTACGAGAGAGCGTCTCAGCGTGCAGACGACGGCGGCGCTCGCCGGACTGCCCGGGGAGGTGGTCGCCGGCCTCGTGGTCGCCTACGAGCCCATCTGGGCGATAGGTACGGGCCGCACCGCCACGGCCGAGGACGCCGAAGAGGCGTGTTCTCACATCCGTGGGGTGGTCGCAGACCTCGCCGGAGCGCAGGCCGGGGCGGGCCTGCGGATCCAGTACGGCGGATCGGTTCGACCCGACAACACGGCGGATCTGATCGCGCAGCGCGACGTGGACGGGCTCCTGGTAGGAGGGGCCAGCCTCGAAGCTGCCTCGTTCGCGGCGATCGTGCAGATCGCGGCGACCGCCGTGGGCGCGCGAGGGTGAGGGCTGCGGCTTGATAGCTTTTCAGAGACCCCGAAGTTCCAGGAGGATCACGTAGTGCTGACGGTCGGAGTTCTCGTCGTCCATATCGCCGTGTCGGCGGCGCTCGTCTTCCTGATCCTCTTGCACTCGGGAAAGGGTGGCGGTCTCTCGGACATGTTCGGCGGCACGGTCGGGCAGGCGGCCGCCGGGTCGACCGTGGTCGAGAGGAACCTGGACCGCATCACGATCACCGTGGCGGTGATCTTCACCTTCACCACGCTGACCCTGGCAATGCGCGTTCGGTGAGCCGCGCCCGCGTCGGCGCCGTACTCGCCGCCGTGGTCATGCTCGCAGCGTGCGGATCCGCCAAGTCCCCGGGTGGCTCCGTCGCGTCCGGAGGGGACCGCTCGCGCCGGTCTGGCCCTCCGCTCGAAGGGACGACCGGCGGAACCGTCACCGTGGCGCTCGACCAGGTTCCCACCACGTTGAACGACCACACCGTCGCGGGTGACACCGCCAGCACCCGAATGGTGGCGAGCACGATATGGCCCCAGGTCTTCCAGGTCGGACCGTCCCAGACACCTGTGCTCGACACGGCAGTGGTGAAAAGCGCCGAGCTCGTGGGCGTCGACCCGCAGACGGTCGTCTACCAGATCGATCCCCGGGCGGTCTGGTCGGACGGGGTCCCCATCAGCGTCGACGACTTCGCGTACGCCTGGGAGTCCCAACGAGGGGGGACCGTCGACGTGGACAAGACGGCGGACTCCGTGGCGTCGACCCTCGGTTACCGCGACATAACGTCGGTCACCGGGAGCAACGGCGGGCGGACCGTGACGGTGGTGTTCCGTACGCCGTTCGGTGACTGGGCGTCTTTGTTCGACGACCTGCTCCCGGCCCACATAGCCGAACGTGTCGGGTGGAACCACGGCTTCGACAGCTTCGACCCGGCCGTGCTCGTGTCCGGTGGTCCCTGGAAAGTGGCGTCGTGGCAGCCGGGCGTCCGGATCGTGCTGGAGCGGAACGTTCGTTGGTGGGGGAGCGCGCCACATCTCGACCGGATCGTCTTCGACGCGGTGCAGGGCGGACAAGCGATGGTGAGCGCACTTCGCGGTGGCTCGGCCGACGTCGGCTATCCGTCGGTATTCGACAGCGCGTTGCTCGCGGAGCTGTCCTCGTCGCCCGGCCTCGAGTCACAGGAGTCGCTGGGAATGACGATGCTCCAGCTCATCTTCAACGTACGTCACGCCCCACTCGACGACACCGCGGTGCGCCAGGGGATAGCGCACGCGATCGACCGCGCGGCGATTGCCAGCACGATCGCGCAACCGTTGGACCGATCGGTATGGGAGGACAACAGCCACCTCTTCGCCAACACCCAGCCCCAGTACGTCGACAACGGCTCCGGTTACACAACGGCAGATCCCGCGGCAGCCGATCGGTCGCTCGTCCAGGGCGGACTCGTGGCAGACCCGAACGGGACGTGGAGCGAGCACGGCGCCCCCGTAACGTTGGAGCTCGTCTGGGCACAGGACGACCCGTGGTCAGCGGCAACGGAACCCCTCGTGGCCGCCGAGCTGGTGAACGCGGGCTTCGACGTGAGCGCCGTGGCGGTCACGAGCGCGCAGCTCATCGGCTCGGTGCTGCCAGCCGGCGCCTTCGACCTGGCTATCGCGCCGATCGAAACAGGCGCTTACCCGACAGCATGTGCCGGGTACTTCACGTCGGCCGCAAGCGTGACCGGCCCTGGTGCGAACCTGGACTGGTCCGGGTTCTCCGACGTGCGGGTCGATGCGCTGTTCACCCAGGCTGCTCAGCAACTGGGCAGCAACCAATCGCAGCCCCTGTACCAGCAATTGGACCAGGAGCTATGGGCGGCCATGCCGACGTTGCCTCTGTTCGCCGAGCCCACGCTCCTCGTCAACTCGGCCTGGGTGAGCGGCGTGCAAGACGATCCGGGCGCCTTGGGCCCGGCCTTCTCTGCGACGAGCTGGTTCAGGGTCGCCGCCGCTCGCCGTACGAAGTCGTCGGCGTTGCCGGCCTCATCGACGAGCAAGCGCGTGCCGTGATCAACGACGAGGCTGGCGCAAAGCTGGCGTGCGATACAGTGCGCGGTGCGCTGTTAGGCCGATATGGGCCGATCGAGCTCGCCCGTTCGTCGGAGTGGCGGAATAGGTAGACGCGCTAGCTTGAGGGGCTAGTGGGAGCAATCCCGTAGGGGTTCAAGTCCCCTCTCCGACACCGGATCCGATAAGGACAAACGCGGAGTCGTGTGTCGGATTCCTTGTTGCAACATGACGGGCCTAACGCGAAGGCCTTCTAACTAGGCAGGGACCGGTGTTCGCACCTATTTTGAAATAGTCACGATTCATGTATTCTCGGCACGGCGGATTGGATGTTGATGGAAGCAGGGGCTCCTGCTTCCTTGCTGGTCGTTCGGTACCGGTTGCCGGTGACTCGGTGAGGTGACCATCTCGGCGGGGGGAGACTCACGAATGCGGCGGATACTTATGGTGCGGTCAGCAAGAAGACTGGCAACACAGCACGGCTATGAAAGCAGTTCCGTTTCCTGGTCCCGCCGCGACGTAAGGCTAGGCCGACGGACTAAGGGCGGCAGGTGGCACCGGAGCTTCCGGCGAATGGCCCTGTTGTCCAGCGCGCTCGTGACGATGGTGGCGACGAGCGGGCTGGTGATCGCAGCCCCGTGGTTGGCTGCGCCCGCGGCAGCACAGCCGACAGCTTGGCAGGTGGTAAAGAGCTACCCGCCGCTGCCGAGCTACCTCTACTCGGTGTCGTGCGCCTCGACGAGTGACTGCGTGGCGGTGGGGGTGGCGAACAACGGTCTGGGGCAAGCGCTCCACTCGACCGACGGCGGCTCCACCTGGAGCTCGGGCACCCTCCCGAGCGGAGTGGGTGAGCTCCACTCGGTGTCGTGCGCCTCGACGAGTGACTGCGTGGCGGTGGGGTACACGAGCGGCTCCGTGGGACAAGCGCTCTTCTCGACGAACGGCGGATCCACCTGGAGCTCGGGAACCGTCCCGAGCGAGGTGGCCTTCCTTGGCAGTGTGTCGTGCGCCTCGACGAGCGACTGCGTGGCGGTGGGGTACGCGAATCTATTCAACCCCATGTGGCAAGCGCTCCACTCGACCGACGGCGGCTCCACCTGGAGCTCGGGCACCGTCCCGAGCGAGGTGACCTTCCTCGGCTCGGTGTCGTGCGCCTCGACGAGCGACTGCGTGGCGGTGGGGTCGACGAGCAGCGGACCTGCCGCGCTCCACTCGACCGACGGCGGCTCCACCTGGAGCTCGGGCACCGTCCCGAGCGGGATGAACTACCTCGGCTCGGTGTCGTGCGCCTCGACGAGCGACTGCGTGGCGGTGGGGTCGACGAGCAGCGGCCTGGGGCAAGCGCTCTACTCGACCGACGGCGGCTCCACCTGGAGCTCGGGCACCCTCCCGAGCGGGGTGAGCGACCTCGGCTCGGTATCGTGCGCCTCGACGAGGGACTGCGTGGCGGTGGGGTCGACGAGCAGTGGACCTGCCCCGGTCTACTCGACCGACGGCGGCTCCACCTGGAGCTCGGGCACCCTCCCGAGCGAGGTGATCAACCTCGGCTCGGTGTCGTGCGCCCCGACGAGCGACTGCGTGGCGGTGGGGGTGACGAGCAGCGGCCTGGGGCAAGTGCTCTTCTCGACCGACGGCGGCTCCACTTGGAGCTCGGGGACCCTCCCGAGCGGGGTGAGCCAACTCAACTCGGTGTCGTGCGCCTCGGCGAGCGACTGCGTGGCGGTGGGGAACGCGACCGCTCTCTACTCGACCGACGGCGGCTCCACTTGGAGCTCGGGGACCCTCCCGAGCGGGGTGAGCCAACTCAACTCGGTGTCGTGCGCCTCGGCGAGCGACTGCGTGGCGGTGGGGTACACGACCGCTCTCTACTCGACCGACGGCGGCTCCACCTGGAGCTCGGGCACCCTCCCGAGCGGGGTGAGCCAACTCGACTCGGTGTCGTGCGCCTCGACGAGCGACTGCGTGGCGGTGGGGTCGACGAGCGGCCCCCTGGGGCAAGCGCTCTACTCGACCGACGGCGGCTCCACCTGGAGCGCGGGTACCCCCCCGAGCGGGGTGGCCTTCCTCGACGGCGTGTCGTGTGCCTCGACGAGCGACTGCGTGGCGGTCGGGTACGCGAGAAGCGGCGTGGGGCAAGCGCTCTACTCGACCGACGGCGGCTCCACCTGGAGCGCGGGTACCCTCCCGCGCGGAGTGGCCTTCCTCGACAGCGTGTCGTGCGCCTCGATGAGCGACTGCGTGGCGGCGGGGTCGGGCATCGGCGACGCGGTCTACTCGACGGACGGCGGCTCCACCTGGAGCTCGGACACCCTCCCGAGCGAGGTGGCTTTCCTCTACTCGGTGTCGTGCGCCTCGACGAGCGACTGCTTCGCCACCGGCATGGGCAATACGACCACTATCGGCATACTTATCCTCTCTTCTGTCGCTCTCGCGCCGACAGCGGTGAACGACCACTACTACACGTCGATCAACACCAAGTTGTTGGTGAACGCCCCTGGGGTCCTGGCGAACGACACCCTCAACGGAGCCACCATCGTTTCCCATACCAACCCCGCCCACGGCACCCTCATCCTCAACGCCAACGGCTCATTCACCTACACGCCGGCTAAGAAATTCGTGGGCATCGATAGCTTCACCTACACGCTCACCAACCAGTACGGGTTAACTTCGACCGCCACCGTCACCGTTAGCATTTTGTCGTGCGCCAGCCTCGCGGGCTGCAATCTGCATGGTGCGAACCTGACCAATGCCAATCTAAGCGGGGCCAACCTGAATGGCGCGAACCTGAATGGCGCGAACCTGAGCGGGGCCAACCTGAGCGGCGCGAACCTAACCGGGGCAAACCTGAATAGCGCGCACCTGAGCGGGGCCAACCTGAGCGGCGCGACCGTCACAGGCACCACGAACTTCAACAAGGTGACGTGGTCGAACACCACTTGCCCGGACGGCTCTAACAGCAGCAGTCACGGGGGGACGTGCGTCGGACATCTGTGATTGGCCGTGTCGCGTGTCCGTGACTCAGGTCACCGGATAAGAAACCGGGGGTTCAGGCCGCGCTCCCACCATGCCCGAGTACGACGCCAGCAGGGGAGCGGGGTTGCTTACGGCGCAGGCGTTGACGAAGTGAACTGCCGGGTGGGCGGACGTGCTCAAAGCCGCTGGCCTCGAACCTCCCAAGTAGCCGACGACAGCTCGTGCTCGTGGTAGCTGTCGGCGTCGTGGCCCTAGTCCTCGTCGGGTTTGGAGCAGGCCCTGGCGTACTCGTCACCGCTGGGGCCTTCGCAGCCTGGCGCACCTGGGGGCCGGAGCTGGCGGGGCTCTGGGGCTCTGGGCGGAGCGGTAGTGACTTTGGTGGGGGAGGAGAGGACCGTTCCAACCTGGCTACAAGGAGGAAGCGTGACCTTTCATCTCCTGCTAAGCGGCCCACTCGGTGCGCCACACGGCGCGTGTGCTTATGGTTGCAAACCCCTCTCCGACACCAACAATCTGCGACTGGCGGGTAGAACCCTGGGAGTAGGCGGCCGAGCCAGACCAGGAAACCACTTCGTCGGTGGTGGTCAGCAGCACTGCTCATCATGACCGGAACCATGCACGGACCGTTGATCCTCGTATGTGGAAAGTCCCTGCTATGACCCTACGGGCCTCTAGAGTGTGGTGCGCGCTAGAAGGAGGACACACCGTGGCCGAAGAGCAGAGTGCAGAGGAGAATGTTGGGTCGGCGAAGGCAGGTTATGCGGCGTTCTCTTGGGGTGACCGGGTGGCGGCGATGGTCAATATGGCCGACGACATCGAATGGGTCGTCCCCGGTAACAGCGCGGTGAGCGGTACCTACCATGGCAAGGAAGAGCTGGGCGCCCTTTGGACGAAGTTTGCGGAGAAGTCGCTCACCATAGTGCCCGAGCACTTCCTCGGTGATGAGGAACGGGTCATGGTGCTCATCCACATGACTATTGACGGCAGGTCAAGTGACCGAGTCGACATCTTGACTTACCGGGATGGCAAGGTTGTGAAGGTTCAGATCGTGCAGGACACGTTATTGTTGCAGCAGATCTTCGGCACTAAGTAGAAGGGTCTCCGACACCAATAATCTTCGACTGGTGCGTAAAACCGTGGGAGTAGGCAGTGTCGGCGAGGCGTCGTCACCATTCTCCGACTGGCGTCTAAAGGCCTGGGGCTGTTAGTTGCCTCCCTACCCTACCGATAACCGGCAGGGATGATCGGCTTTGGCACCTGAGAAGACATCGCTTGGGTGTCAGTGTTGCCGAGTGGATGATCAGGCCCGGCCTGACCCTGTGGCACCGGCTGGCGCATTGCTGCCTTTGGAATG